>MWWK01000013.1_pt1 | contig 22894 bp, 14 predicted proteins | sample 1047241 | NCBI WGS metagenome assembly MWWK01 (sample SAMN06349964, study PRJNA376086) | soil metagenome | isolation source: BG12-3 sample Antarctic (ecotone) soil | place: Antarctica | reverse complement strand
TACAAATTTTCGCCCTCGGCCGCGCGCTTTTTGTAACTGCTCCTCTGGCTGTGCTTCTAATAATTCATTCATATAGAAAATTACTACCTTCATACATTTTGGTTTTTCCCGCGTTAAGCGGGCAGGAAAAAAGCGAAGCTTTTTGTTCAAGCGATAGCGCAGAACGTATCCTGCCATCCTTACTAGCAAGACTCGCTCCGGTCATTTTTGAAGATTCAACTAGGGGTAACTTTGGTTACTTCGGCGGGCTTCGTTGGGGCTGGCTCGTAACAATATTACTGGTCGAGATTTTCTAGTTTTGGGTGGGTACTCAACCTATTGTGGTTGGCGAAGTGTTAAACACAATTCACTTCGCGCGCATTTGACCTATAAACGATTTTTAGGCTGTAGGCCGGGGGGTAATTCGTCCTGGTAGGAGTAAAATGGGCGGGTTTTGCCCCGAAATTCTGGGGTAAAATGTTTATTCCTCTGGTTTTGGCTCGTCGGAAAAAATCTCCTCTGCGCGCTCCGCAATATCCTCTCTAATTTCTTCTTCGGCTGCTGCTGTGTCGTCGGATCCTTCGTCTCCAAACTCCGTTACACCAAGCTCCTTTTTGGCGAACACACGGCGCGCTTTAATGTTTAGAATTTCAACTATCTTGGTTCGGTCGGCAACGATTTTCTTTATATCTTCTCCATCCAAAAGGATGATGTAATAACGGCTGTTGTCTGTTACCTGTCCTGCGTAGTTGATGGCATCGCCGGTGAATATTCCTGTGGTCACAATGGCGATCACATCGGCATGGGTAACAAATGTTAAGCCTACTTCTTTGGCTACTACGTCAACGTCGACTTTTTTGGTGTTCTTACACTGAAGCTGCCACCGGCTATAAACGATTTTGTCTGATGCGGCTGTTACGTCAACCTCTGCTCCGCCTGTAGATTTAAAGCCTCTTAATCTCCATTTGGAAAATCTCAAACCTAATAATCTGATAATCCAAATAGCTAAAAGCTCGAGCGCCTTCCCTTTAATGTGCTTGTCCGGATCGTCTAAATCTTTAACAACATCTTCAAAGGGTCTGCTAAGTTCGGTTGATTCAATGTCTGCTAAGTCGGCAAGGTTTGCGATTGTGGGCGCGAGTAGCTCGTTCTTAGCTTTATCGGTTAGGCGTACATCGTGGGGCTTGGCTCCACGGCCGCCTGTGGTCTTTTGGCTTTCGATTAACCCTGCTGCCTCTAGTGGATCAATTACATCTTTAACAAGGTTCTTCGAGGTGACTCGAATCGAATAGACGCTGCGGGTATGCTGCGAAATTTTGCTGGAAGATATAAATTCCTCCGCTTCAACATTGAGCATTGAAAGCAAAAAATACTTTTGCTCTGGCGTTAAGGTGTAAAGCTTATCTATTAAATCCGCGTCCACGTTTATAAGGTCGTAAACCACATCCCAATTCACTGCGAAGCCTGTCGGGGTCATCACCTTAGCTTGGGCTAACCATCCCACCATTGTACTTATGTAAGTGCTATTAGGCGGGATGGCGATGTTTAAAACGTCGTTCATCTCCTCGCCTAAATACTCTAGCGAGACTTGCTCTCCGCGCGCTCTGATATTTTCAATTAGTCGAAGTAAAGTTAAGCCTTCAAGCTCGGTAATAATCTGAACGGCAAAACGGCTAAACATGGCATCCCGGCCGGTGGTGTCGTGTAAAGTTATAAGCTCATCGGTTAAAGGGGTGCATTTATATTTCTTTTCCCTTCTCCCTCCTACATCTTCAATCAATCCATAGCTCTTTAAAGCTAGGCGACAATTCATCGCCATTTTATTTGAGTTGTCGGCGTTGCCGTGTCCGGGGAAATACTTTGTGCGGATTTGTTCTTGTAGCTCTGCCTGATCTGGCTCGCAAGATTTGCTAAGCCTTAGAAGGTCTATGAGTGGAGTTTTATCTTCTCCAAATTGATCGCCATAGGTGAAGCGGCGTGAGGCGTTTTTGTTAGCTGGCATGTTCTAACTGTGAAAATAAGCCTTCTTCTGCTGGCTTATTTTTCTTCTCCTGTTTCTCTTTAGCTTGCTGCTGCTGCGTTGGGTCTAGTTCTGGAAAGCGAAATTTTGAACCCTTTAAATATTCTTCGTCCATCTCAAAAGCTAACCATTTTCGGTTTAGCTTCTCTGCCACGAGTCCTGTGGTGTTAGAACCTGCGAATGGGTCTAAAACTATGTCGCCTTCTTCGGTGCATAGATTGATAATAAACTCTGGTAAAGCAGTCGGAAAGCGCGCCGGGTGTGGTTTGATATTTTCCTCTCGGCATCGACGCTGGTAAATGTCGTTGCTCGAGGTGTTCGATGCTGCGATTACATTAACTGCCGTTGGCTCTCCGATCTCGCTTGTTGCTTCCTCGTCTTTAATAATCGTGGGCGGGATGGCTCCGCCGTTGTCTGTTCCGAACTGCGTGCTTATCTGGTGCTCCGAGGGGCGTAGTTTAGCCTTATAGCCATTCTTCATTAGTAAGTGCTGTGATTCGCTATAGGGCTTTAGAACTCTTTTGTTATTAGCCTTCGGGGTTGTAGATGGGCTAAGCCACCAGACCGTGTTTACGGCATCCTTTACTCTAATCCGTCGAATTGTTACCCACTCGGCTGGTGTCGGTAACTTGGCGGGGTTATACCAATAAAGCTCTTGAGCTAAATTAAGACCGCATCCTCCCTTTTCTTCTGGCTTACAAAGTTTTATTACTAGCTCATAATGGTAAAGGCTTCTAATAGGTGCGCCTTTAATCCATGTGCCGCCAATATCAATAACTATTGATCCTTCTGGTTTAATTACTCTTTTAAACTCCTTCGCAAAATTCATAAACCAATCTACATAATCATCTGAATGGACGTTGCCATAAGATTTTTTGCGAAGTAGGGCAAAAGGTGGTGAAGTGCAAATTAGATCCACGGATTCGCTCTCAAGCTCTTTAAGTAGCTCAAGCGAATCTCCTAAGTAAGTGCTGCCCTTACTGGTCGAGTAGTATGGATTAGTTTTCATCTGGTGATATATCTTCTCATCTCTAAAGCTTCTTTAAAAATTGATCGAGGTCGTCTCTTTTGATTCGCCATGCTCGCCCTACTATCTTGGCTTTAAGCTTATTTGATTCGATAGCATCCCTTAGAATCTGACGTGATAGTCCAGTTAGTATGGATGCCTCATCTAGCTTTAACAAAGGTTTGCTTTCGATTGGAACGCTCGTTTTAGCTGGCTGTAACCTTTCTAAGATGGCTGCCGCTAAACTTGCGCCCGCTATGGTGGCGTTTTCTCGCTGTAGGGGTGCTAGTGCTAAGGATTGCCCATCGCCGGCTGTTGCGGTCTGGGCTGGTTGGTAAGTAATGCTCTCCTGCTGCTCTTTAAATCTTTGCAACTCGCTCTCTTCATAATCGGCTTCTGCGCCTGTCTTGCCGTGCTTATAAGCAACTGCAATTTTTCCCTGTGTGGTGTATCTCTGAAGAGTGCGGGTGCTCACATTTAGAAATTTTGCTGCCGATTCTTTATCCATGGGGGTTGCTTATATCATTTAGGGGAAGGTGTGACAACTCGCGCCAAAAATTTGTCTAGGGTTGTCTTTCCTTCGGAATAATCATAATAGGGCTTATCAGCCCCGACCCTTGTTAGTGTGTGATATAAAACGCTCCAGTGTGGGCGGTAAAAGTCATCCCTGCGTAGTATTTGACCGCCAAGAGCGGTAAAAGTCGGCAATTCTCGACAAATACCGCCAAGAGCGGTTTAATGAGCGTTCGGCGTTTTCTTGGTGACAACGATGTTCTCGTCAATACGGTGAAACCTAGCTTCTTGAAAGAGAATTTAATCAACTATTTTGAAAGGAAGAAATTATGTCTAATAATTTGCACAATGAAATAAAAGCCTTGATAGGCAACAAGCCGGCATTAGTATTTTCAAAAGAATCTCTTGATAGCTTTTTATTGAAAAATTTTGCAAATTCTCTGAAGTATTTGGGAAATAATAGTATTGAAATTCAAGGAAGTTCCAAGTTTGAATTTAAGGTTTTAAGTATTTCCATAGACCCAACGCAACTCGAAGCAGACACGACCGCACTTCAAACTGTCATTGATAAAACAGGAGATAGAGTATATTTGGGTATAGTCCCCTCAATTACTGCTGTTCTGGAAATACATTATGCTGGAGACCAAAGCAAGGCTTTTAGCCGCATTAATTACGAAGTTTCAAATTTCAAATCATATTTTGATACAGATGAAAATGTTTTACTTCTCAACAACTTTGAGTTCGATGTAAGAAGCGAAGTAACTCCCTTACCTAACAAAGACGATGTTTTAATTGAAACTGGGATAACCGATAATGATTTGCTCAGGATAGAAGGCGTTCTGGCATACGTTATTCCGAATTCTGTAATCAAGTCAGCATTTTCATCTATTACAAAAATTAAATTGAGTGAATTGTTCAACGGAGTAGAAATGAGTGGAAAACTTAGTTTGGATTACTTGCCTAATTCATCAGCGTTACTCATTATCCCTGAAAGTATGACCCTTAAAGGAAATACTGGATGTCCTCTGGAATTGGGTAGTAATGTTCCTAAAATTGAATCTAATCGAGTTACAGATGGTTGGGAATTTGTCAGTAATCATAATGCAATTATCCTGTCTCGCGTATATGACATTAATCCATTTGCGGGAATCTATTTTCCAAAAACAATACTTGATTTAAAGTTCTCAAAACTTTATCCGAGTATGTCATATTTTGATTCTGGCGGCGGATTTCTTAATTGGGAAATAAAAGCAAGTGCTTTGCTAAAATTGCTCAATCTCTCAATAGACATCGTTAATTTGGGACTCAACCTAAAACTTGAGTTCGGTTTTTTTGGAGAGGTAGCGGCATACGCGGATGTTTGCCATGAACAAGAAGAAGTTGCAAGTATTAAATTCAAAAACAATCCACAGACAGACGCATCTAGAGTTGAGTTGTTTTATGGATTTGATTATTTAGAGAGTGGAAAGGTAATAGTGTCGCCCCAATTAATTGATGTAACTATTGGAAAGGTCACCCCAACTGTAAGCGCAGTAAGTAGATACGCCCATATGTTTGGCGGTGACGCCGCAGTAGTAGGATATCTGATAGACATTATCATTGGCAAAGTTTTAGCCCACAACATACCCATTGAAATAAATCATTTTATTAGAAATCAAATGAATTTAAATAGTTTTACTTTAATGAACTTTCAAAGTCTTGAGAGGTTTTCCACATTAAAAAAATTCAATAGTGCAACTTTTAGCGGAGATGTTGATTCGATTTTGGTTGGTATTGTCTCCAGAGGCTAACAAGTTCTTAAAAAATTTATAAAGTCGCTTCGTGAAATGGCAGGCAACGCCGGACAATTCAATGGACGTAAGGGCGAAACAGCTACTTTCTAAAAAACGTCGCTCGTTAAATCTAAACTTGTGTGCACGCAGTTTCCGCCCGCGTCATCTCAGCCGTTGCTCATCATCGAAGGCGCGGATAAATCAACATAAGAGGGCTTATCGGACTCGATTTTGAAAATAGGTAGGTGGATTTCGAAAAATTTACTAGATGTTGTATTTGAGTCCGAATTTTTTTTATCTGAAGGGTATGTTTCACGCTCAATTTCAAAATTATTCTTAATCACAATATCTTGTGGTGCCAAAACGCTCTTTATTGTTGCACAAATAAAATTTTGTTTCATTTATGGGTTTTTAAAAATTGGTTTCCTGTCTTGAATCTCTCCCTTTAAGCTTGAGTAGTTATCAAAATAAGGATTGAACATTTAAAAGTTGCTCAATCCTTCAAGTCTGATAAAAATTTAAAAGAAGCCTCTTAGGCAAAAACACTTAACCGTTATATATGTGTCCTGTTTTGTTATAAACCGCACTTTATAGATTCAGCGCGCTCTATGTATTGTCGTTTGTTACAAACGACGCCCCAAAAGCTTCTAAAGCCCGCCGGCGGCTATGTGTCCTGGAATGTTAGCGATCTACTCCTGCTGATATTTCCTCCAGATGGTCATGGCATTTAACCCTGTCACATCTGCCACGTCTTTAATCGAATTGTAGGCTTGCCAAAGGGCATCATAGAAGTCGGTGGTGTTGCGCCCGTCAAAGCTAATAGGTTGTTCGCTCGTTTTGGGAAGCATCAGCTTGAAGCGTTTGGAATAGTGCCCTACTCGGTAAGAATTGTTACTCTGCAACATTCCTTTACTTTCAAGCTCACCGATAAACTTTTTATAGGTATCTTTTGAGGCTACCTTGTCCGACCAAACATGGCGCGGAATGAAAACCCATTCGTGATGTTGGCGCGGTCGGATATAGGCGGCTAGGTTTATAAACTGCTTTTGCCGTACTGCATCGCCGCGGAAAAGCTCCGCGCCTAGCTGCAGATCTGCCTTCACAATAGCCGCGTTTAGTCCGTGTGGGGTGTCGGGTAGCAAGGTCTGGGGTCGGGACCAAATAGATTTAATCTGCCTGTCTATCTCGTCGTTTATATCCTTCCATCGTCCTTGGGTTGCGGTCGTGCTAAAGCCATTGTGATGCCGTCGAATCCATGTCTTTACGCGCGCTGCTGCGTCGCCTGGCTGGAAGTTAGAACGCCATAGGTCGTTTAAAACGATAAACTGCGCTCTGTTGCGCGTTCCGTCCTGCTGTAAGCCATTCTGCATTAGCTCGGCTGCTGCTGTGCGTGGCTTCCAAGCTTTAGGGGCATCATCGCTACGTGGTGAGAACTCTGGAAATTCTAATTGTACTTGTCTTGGTAGCTGCTCGATAGGTACAGGGTCAAGCTTCATTAGATAATGGAGCTCTTCCTCCCAAGTCAGGTTAGTTAATATCCTTCCATCTTCGCTGATAAGGTCTTGCGCTCTGCCGCAGGGTAGGCGGTCTTTGCGTCGCTTCTGGGGGTACACTTCGCACACGTCGCCGAAGGCTGCATTAAGGGCATCATAGCCAAGCTTCCAAGTCGGCAACCGGTCGGCGTACTCAAGCTTTAAATAAATTCTAAAATTACCGTACTTTGAATGGCTCGGCGTGGTCATTAACGCGCGCTGATCCTCGCCTATTCCAAAGCTGTCTAGCCTGCTCGAGATAGTTTCTAAGGTCTTTTTAGTCGGGCGGTCGATATCAAGGTTAAAAAAGATGGGATACCAAGGGGCTTTAGTGCCTAGCCAGTAGTCCTGCGCTAGATGGGCGTGGATAAGGGGATCGCTAACTGGCTTGTACTTAGTGCGCCAGTCGGCTCGTCTGCCTTCGGGCTGTTGTATGGCGTAAGGGCTTGAAAAGTCGCGGACAAACGTCTTGGCGAAAGCCTTTTCTGATAGGGATAGGGGTTGAATAGGGCTGGTCATAGCATAAACCTCTCGTCTAAATTTGTGCGAGAATCTCGGTTTTATGCTATGCTGTCTTTGATAAGTTCGGTGGTGCGCGCAAGCATAAACCGAAATTGAAGGGGCAGGTGTTGATCGCATCTGCCCTTTCGCATTTCCTGCCATTATACCTAAATTCCTCATTTCCCGTTGGATTTCTGTTTTTCCGCTAGTCGACGTTTCGGCTGCTCTGCCTAGTGGAAGGGGTGACACCTCGCGCCATTTTGTTGTCTGGGGCTGTCTAGGCTTTAAATGCACTACTGCGCGCTACTCAAGCAAGCTGTCATACACCTTTGGTATAATGGAAGGTGTATGACAGCTTTTAATTTTAATGAGGTGAATTTATGGCAAGAAGCGGTAAGATTGTGCGGATTGATCAGGACACTATAAATCTCATATATCAACAAAACGAATATGATAAAAAATATCTGGCGGACATATTTAAGAAGCATGGATTTAGCCACATCATTCACATGTTCATCCATAAGGGATTGCGCGTTGCGCCGCCTGTGACGCCGGAATTTAGAATGGCTAAAGGTGGCGCAAAGTCGAAGCCCTCTAGTAAGAAAAAGGTCGCGGTTAAAAAGAAGATCGCTAAAAAGAAAAAGGTGTAATACACCTTTACCCTTTAAGGTGGCATACATCTTTAGCAACAAAGGTGTAATACACCTTCTCTCTAGCAGGGTGGTGACAAGCTGCGTCAATTTCTTGTCTAAGGCTGTCTAAGCTTTAACTTATGCACTAAAATCACTGTTGACTCGTCGCTAGGTTCCGGGGCCTCCTGTAACAAGGAGGTCTTTTGTTTATATGAACGCTGTAGAAAAGAAGTCTTGTCCTTTGTGTAAATCTCACAATTTTGATTTAGCTGGAAATTGTAATAACTGTCGGGGGAAGGTTAAAGCCGTCGTTCGTCCTCCCATTCCTGCTTACTCTGCTCCTGTTCCTTCTACTCTTGTAGCTAGTGCGCCTATCACGCCTGAATATCTTTGCCTTAAGTGTGGCTATCTGGGTTTTCAAAAAAAGTATATGAAGGGGTCGTTTCAAACGGAGCTTTTAATCTGGGGGTTAGGTTTAGTCGGCTTGTTAATTCTCGTTGGCGTCTTAATACTCATATTTGCTTTGGGCTATTCGCTATGGCGTCTGGTCAATAAATACATGGGCTGTCCTGCTTGTGGTGAAGCGGGGATGATCTCGGTTCATAGTCCTGTAGCAAGGAAGTTTTTAGCTGATATGGCTAAGTAAAAGCGAAGTCGCAGCCGCTATTGCTAGGGGCTGCGACAAGTCGCGCCATTTCTTTGTCTAAGGCTGTCTATCCTTCTTCCTCGTCCTCAACCACTTCGGCATCTATGATTAGGTCTGGGGGCATCTCTGGCATCGGCGGTAATGCCTTATATGTTATTACTGCTATCTGTCTTTTCCTTGGCGCGGCTAGTTGTTTGCGCGCCGGTGCTCCTCCAATCTGCCTTCTGCCTCCCATTTGCTCTGCCTCTTTTTGTAGCCTTAACATCTGGGCTGCTTGCTCAAAGTCGGCTGTAAGCTCCGCGCCTAAAGCTGCGGGTGCTTCTGCTGTTTTGGGTGGCAAGCTGTAATACTGCTTTAGCAATATAACGGGCTTTCTGTTGCTGTGAACAAGTATAAATTTATTCTTATCCAGCCTCCTGATCTCGTCTCCCGTCATAAGCCTGCGCTGATTTCTCGAGATACTTTTGGTTTCGCTTCTCTTATTGTCGCTAAAACTAAATGATGATACTTCCTCTTGGTGGGTGAACTCGCCCATGCTCTGTGAGCATTTCTCGTTCGTCTCGGCGTCTAGTCCATGTAGGAATATCTTGGTTAAAAAGTTGTCTCTAAAGATATTCTCTGCATTGTGTCCGTAAACAAAGCTTAGCTGTGCGAAGCTTTGAAGCCCGGCAACTATCGAAATATCTCTGCCTCTTAAAACTGTAATCTCTACTTCTAGGTTAGGAATCTTGCCGACGTTTGCCATCTCGTCTAAGTAAAGCGTGATGGGTAAGCCACTCTTTTGTTTGATGCTCCAAAGGATCAGGGTAAAGAAAAGGGAAGTAAGGGGCTTTAAAACTGCCACGTCTGTTTCGCTTAGTACCCAATAAATTCCTACGGGCGTTTCTCGTAGCTGGCTAAAATCCCAAACTGCTTTTGATGAACTAGTAAACCTTCTTACATCCTCATCTAGTAACCAGCCAAGCTTAGAACCTAAGCCTAAAGCTGTATTACCCCTTACGTTGTCGCTCGCCTGCTGGAATAATCTTATAAACTGTCGTGCTATTTTCGATGGTGAGTTTAGTAGCTGCTCTATTAAATCCTCCTGCTCAAAGCCTGTTAAAAAGTCGTAGGTCGCTGCCGGTGTGGGCGTGTCGAAGGTCGCCGCGTGCGCCATTAACGAGGCTAAAAAGTTAGTCTCGGCATCATCCCAGAATGGTTCTCGGCTCTCTCCCTTGCTTACTACAATGGCTCTAGCTAGTAAGTTGGTAATGTGCGCGCTTTGGCAAAGTGGAATCCAGTTAAAGCAAAGGCTGCGATCTGGGTCGCGTGGCGCAAACCTTAAGGAATGATGATAGCCACTTGTAAGATCGTAAAGTTCGCCTTTAGGGTCAGTGCATATAAACGATTGCCGGCGCGTGTGTCTTAGATTAGGTAAAAAGAAGCATCTGCTTTTGCCCGTTCCCGTTGGTCCTAATATCAAAACGTGCTGCGCTGTTTCATCTCTTGATAGTTCAACGCTCCGTTTCTTCTTCTTAAAGCTGGTGCGTGATAGTAAAAATCCGCCTGGCTCCGCTATCGGTTGTAGCTCTTTTCTTAGCTCATAAAGCCATTGGTACTCTATTAAATCCTCCTCTGTGGCAAAGGTCGCCGAGCCGTGCGCCGTGCTCTCTTTAACCTTCCTTCTGGTAAGAAATTTATAGATAACAAAGCAAGCTAAAGCCGCGACCGCCATTAAGACGAATCTAAATAGAAGGGATGATAGTAAGTTTAAAATTGAATCTTTGAAGATAATCGCTGCTACAAAGGCTCCGACAATCAAGATATTTCTAAACTTTTTAGCTATCTCATCGCTCTGGGCTGCTGCGTTTAGGCTCATCTTTAAAATCTTCCCTTAGTCGATCAATTCGTCCGCCCAGCTCCGCAAATCTAGAACGTGTAGTTTCAAGCTCTCGTACTGTTTCGTTAAGTTTTCTGTTTGCGTGCTTATTATCTCCGTGTGCTTTGCCAAGACTGTTATGTAGTTTTTGAGTTTCCTGAATCGCTCCGTTAGCTTCTCTAGCTGCTGCGTCGTTTGCTTGAGCTGCGCCTCTAAGGTCTGATTCTCTTGTGCTAGTAACATGCAATCGAACTGCATCTGTGTGTTGATTGTTTCCAAGTCGATTTTGGTTATAGCCATAATTATTCCTTTCTCGCTCTATAAATATTGTTTGTTTATCCTGCCTCGCTCTGTTAGGCCGCGGCATATCGTGGCGACCTTCCCTTAAAGCCTTCCTATAATTTTTGGTTTCCTGCTTCTTCTCCATGTGCTCTTTTAAGTAATGCTTGCCGTACTCCTTGGCATATATGCGCGCCCAACTTGTATCCAAATTCTTAAAGGCTCGGTTATCTAGCTGTAATTTTTTATCCTTTAAATCTCTAGCCTCAATCCAGACGTGGGCATGACTGTGGTCGCGGTCTTGGTGGATGCTAACTATTGCCCTTCCGTCTTTAAAGTTTTTCTGTAGCCATTCCTTGGCCATCTCTCTAGCCTTATCCGTGTCCTCTGTGCGGTCGAAGCTTAAAATTGCTCGGTAATGGGTGCGCGATTGTTTAGGATCGGTGCGGCTCCGGGCTTGCTCGTCGTCTAATCTGCTTTCGGCATAGGCTATTGAATTAGTGCGCGTCTCTCGGTAGTCCTGCCCCTTTAAGTGGTCGAGGTTGTGTAGGTAGATCGCGCGTTCGTCGGCTGCGGTCGCCGTTTCTCGCGTGATGTATTTCACGTTTGCCGCGCTCGCTCCGCCCGTTTTAGCTGCCGAAAATTTTAAAAAAATTCCACTCATAATCTCTTTTTTAAACTTGTAATGAAGCTATTGACGCTCAAGAGTGCTGCCTGAATCTCTGCTGAAGGTGGTGCTTCTGCGTTCTTCAAGCGCGCGGAATTTAGCGCGTGTGCTATCTGGTTAATGTTGGATCCTATTTTCCTTAGCTCAAAAAGCGTCTGGGTTATCTGCTCTCTCTCCTGCTTTCTGGCTGGCATTGGTCGCTCAAGTGCGCTCGTAACAGCATATCTTGAGAGTGATATTTCGTGCTTGGCTGCTCGTTTTTTCAACGCTTGGTGCTCGGCTGCTGTTACTCTCAATAAAATTTTTGATACAAATTTTCGCCCTCGGCCGCGCGCTTTTTGTAACTGCTCCTCTGGCTGTGCTTCTAATAATTCATTCATATAGAAAATTACTACCTTCATACATTTTGGTTTTTCCCGCGTTAAGCGGGCAGGGCGATTCCTTCGGAATCGGTTCAAGCGATAGCGCAGAACGTATCCTGCCATCTACCTAGGCAAGACTCGCTCCGGTCATTTTTGAAGATTCAACTAAGGGTAACTTTGGTTACTTCGGCGGGGTTCGATGGGCTGGCTTGTAAAAGTATTACAGGTTGGATTTCTTAAAAATTCTGGAAGGCACTATTAGTTGGGGGCGACGAAGTGTTAAACACAAGTCGCTTTGCTCATATTTGCCCTATAAACGATTTTTGGGCTGTAGGCCGGGGGGTAATTCGTCCTGGTAGGAGTAAAATGGGTAGGTTTTGCTCTGAAATTCCGGCTATTTCATAAGGTCTGTAAGTTTTTTCCATCCCTCAAGTGAGCGTTTGTAAGAATAAGGGCTGGTGTTGCTCAACTTCCATCCGTTGGGCCCGTCCTGAACTGCAATTCCGCCCGCGAATCCCTTTTTAGTTTTAAGCCACTCCTGCAAAGCATCTGCCTTAAATTTGGTGGCTGCTGCTTCCGCGGTCGCGCCCTTCTTGGTGTCAATTATCCAAGTCGTTGATTTTGTTCTAACGATCCAGTCTGGGAAAAAAAGGCTCTCCTTATTATCGTCTGGATTGAAGTAAGGAATAGAAAAATGCTCGCTCCCAAGGTCGCCATTTTTGTACCACCAGACGACGCTGTTATGGCTTTCTAAGAATTTAATAAACTCCTTCTCGTTATCTTCGCCGGTGTAGTTCTTCTCAAAATAAAATGGACTCATGGCGCATTTCTTTACCTTCATTTCTTCGTACAAGTCGGTAAAGAAAATTGTCTCTCTGGGAAGCTCGATGGTTTCGATGCGCTTCGCTCTGGCGTTCTTTTTATTAACTTCCTGCTCTCGGATTGGTCGATATGTATCTAGGGCATCTCCGATGATGGGACCGAGTTTGCTGGTAGGGCTTAGAAGGTCGTTTAAAGCGATCCTATAGATGCTCCCGCGCGGCTCACCTAGCCGATTAGTAAGCCAAACATTGAGCGCGGTCTTTAGCTTTCCCCACGAGCGTTCTGGGGCAAACTTTTTATTCTCGTCGTCTTGGTGGGAGATGAAGTTAAAGCATATAAGATTGTAAAGGCGCTCTACATCATACTGAGACATCTCCTGCTCAAAAGTGTCTCCCTCTGTGCCAAGCTCCTTAGCGAAGTTATCGAAATTATCTATCTCAACTCCTACGACTAAGCCGTTGGTTATTCTTGGCTCAAGCTCTAAGTCTTTAGCCTTGATCTTAGCAATCATGGCTGCTCTTAAATCCTTATCGGTGATGCCGAAATATTTATCTGCTGTCTTGGCAAAGGTGTCCTGAAAAGTATCCCCTAAATCGTTGTAGTCGGTGCGACTCATAAACACCGATTCTACTTTTATCGGCACGACGTCATTCTTTCGGGTGCTGGTATAAATTGCCGGTCTGTTCTCGCTCTTGTTCTTATCGAACTCGGTTAATACTTCGTTCCTTTTGTAGTTGGTATAAAGGTAGCCGATGTTTAGCTCTGGCTTGGTGAAGTGGACGCCGAGTGGCATCCGTAAAATGCGCCCTACTGTTTGAATGGCGAAAGTGGGGTTTTTAATTTCTCGGAACATCACCAGCACGCTCGCACGCGGGCAATCCCAACCTGTGGCGGCGGCTTGTTTGAATAGAAGGAATGAAACGGGAGAATTATTTTTCTCTACATCCTCAAGGTTCACTTTCTCTTGAGAGAGCCACACGGCTACTTGCTCCGGGTCAACATCTTTCTCTGCTAAGTAGTTCAATACAATTTGCTGTTTGTTGGTAAGGTTAGTTTCTGAAACTGCCTGATCGTCGTTAGGTAGTTGGATAAGCACAAGGGGGTTGATGTTCTGTTCTAGCTCCTCATAAAGCTTGATCAGCTCGAGGCGTTTCCCGTATGCAAGCTCAAGCAAAATCTCGTCCTGGTCTTTACCCTTAAAAGTTTTGTTGGTGAGATCCTCCTGTGTCTGGAAAACTATCTTTTCTTTGATTAGCCCTGCCTTTATAACATCCTCTCTTTTCACTCTGACGAACCCGGCTTTAAGGTCGTCCGTCTCCTCACGGGTCGGCTCGTACTTGGGTGTTGCTGATAATCTTATACTTATCTTTGGCTTAATAATGCCGTCTACTAACTCTAGGGCAAGATTGGTATCCGATCCGATATGCTCCTCATCAATGACAACTACTATTCTTCTATCATCCTCATGGGTCGCCGCGATGAAGTTGTCAAAGGTAAGCCCCTTTTCGTTATCTCGTCGGAGCTTACGGCTATCTTTGGAAGTGCCTTTAAGTTTTTGCCAATTAATAAAAAATACACTGTTGCTCTCTAGCTTCCCGCGGTTAAGGTCGTTTAGGTCGAGTAGCTCAATCTCGGATGCGCCGCCGTAGTATTCCTCTAACTTCCCCTTACTCTGCTCGTAAGAGTCCTCACTAAAGGTTAGCCATATAAAAGCTACGTCCTGACCTTGGAATCTGGGGTCGCTTACTATGTCGCGCAAAAACTGCGCGAGCATAATGGTCTTTCCCGAACCTGTAGGTGATTTGAAAACTAGGGGGATGTTCTGGTGTGAGGATTTCCATAGCGCCAAAAATTCTTTCTTTAGGCGCGCGACGGCATCTTCTTGAAATGGTTTTAGTGCGAACATGGCTATAGTCTATTTATCTCTTTATAAACTTCTAAAATTGGCTCCGGGATGTCCTCAACTCTAATCTTGCTGGTCGAGTAATCGCTCTTATATTCATTCTTGCCCCAACTAAAAATGTATAAGGTGGTGGGCAAGCTCTCATCTTCTAGCTTGTCTACTAATGAGGCTAGCTGGGATTTGTCCTCTGTGAAATAAATGGCGGTTAGCCTTCCGTTACCTTCAAAGATTTGCCACCAGTCGTTTTTCTCTCTCTCAAACAACGTATCTTCTCTAATGGCGATCATCTCGCCTACCTGAAAAGTTACCTTTACCTTAGTTTCATCGGATACTCGGCTAATCTTACCTACATTAACAAAATCGGTCTTGAAGTAAGCTAGGTTCCCGCCTAGCCCATCAACCTTCTCATCGTTCTTATTCTTATATCCCTTGATCGCACTCTTAATTCTTTTGTAGGTAACTTCTTCGCAGATGTTGCTCTCATTATTGGTACAAAGAATGAATTTATGATTACTTTGATACCTTTGATTCATCATCAAGACCGCGTGACCTGTTGTCCCTGATCCCGCAAAGAAATCTAAAACCAAAGCCTCTTTGCGCTTATAAATAATCGTTTCGAGACACTTAGCGGTTGCGTATAAAGATTTAGGAAAAGGAAATTCTATGCCTATCATGTCTCTAACTAATGAAGTGCCATACTTGCCTGCATCGAGCTCACCACCTGTCCAAACTGTTTTATAGCGTGCGGGTACAGCCGTAACATAAAGCTGCACACTATCCTTTTTTTCTTTTACTTCTATCCGGCCTGTATGCTCCTCTATAGAATCTAAGCCGAAGTGCCAACGCCTTTCATCTCCGCTGTCATCAATGGGCCAAACCTCGATTTCACCAGTATCTAAAGCGATGGCTCTTTGTTTAGGATGGAATGTTTCTGCTGGAACCTCCCCTATTCTCGTTACCTTTCCGTCTTTAACATATATGGGATAAAACATTGTAGGTCTGTCTGATCTGTAAGAGGCTCGACCTGCTCGGCGCAAATTCCTTGTATCCTCTTTCGTCTCTGGATTCTTCCCTACAACTGATAATCCCTTGGGTATAACAAAATGGGCGTACTCATGGGAGTACGAGAAATTTCTACTAGGTAATCCTTTAGGGTTGTGCTCGATCACAATAGTTGTTATGTCGTGCATTGGAAATATCTCCGCTAGCAACATCAGCAGCTGTCCATTTTCATATTTATCAATAGTAACAACTAGAACACCGTCATTCTTTAATAATCTCCTAGCTAGTTTTAATCGGTTGTTCATCATGGACAACCATTTACTGTGGCGGAAGGTGTCGTTTTCGTCCACGTAATCGTTGTTATACTTCCAGTCTCGTGCTCCCGTGTTGTAAGGCGGGTCAATGTAAATAAGGTCAATCTTCTTCTGGTGCGTGTAGTTCAAGGCTGAGAGCGCGTGGTAATTGTCACCTTCTATAAGAAGGTTCATAGGTAAAGATTTATCGGTAATAATCCTTTTTGATTTAACGTCTCTTAGGATAGGGATATTCTCTTGGCATTGCGTAACTACGTCCTCTGGCTTTGCCTCCCAAACAAGACCATACTTCTTTCGCTTCTTGAGATTTTCGATCTCTGCCTCAAGCTCGCGGATTCGTGTTTGAAAAATTTTTTCGTTATTAACTTGGCTCATATTTCTATTGTAACTCAGCTGTGGGAACGGGGTTGTGATGGGTGATTTTGGACTACCAAACTATGAGGCTAGTCTGGTGCTCATGCGTTAAAGCTTCTTCAAGTATTGATCTAAATCCTCTCTTTTTATGCGCCACGCTCGACCTAGAATTTTCGCCTTTAACTTCTTAGTTTCGATGGCGTCGCGCAAAATTTGGCGTGATAGCCCCGTTAGCTGGCTTGCCTCGTCTAGCTTTAACAAAGGCTTGCTCTCAACGGGAACGCTCGTTTTAGCTGGCTGTAACCTTTCTAAGATGGCTGCAGCTAAGCTTGCGCCCGCTATGGCGGCGTTTTCTCGCTGTAGGGGTACTAGGGCTAAGGATTGCCCATCGCCGGCGGCTGGTGCCTGGGCTGGTTGGTAGGTAATGCTCTCCTGCTGCTGTTTAAATCTTTGTAACTCGCTCTCATCATAATCGGCTTCTGCGCCTGTCTTGCCGTGCTTATAAGCAACTGCAATTTTTCCCTGTGTAGTGTATCGCTGAAGGGTGCGGGTGCTCACATTTAAAAATTTGGCTGCCGATTCTTTGTCCATAGGGCTGCTTATATCACTTAGGGTGAAGGTGTGACAACTCGCGCCATTTTCTTGTCTATGGCTGTCTATCCTTCGGAAAATACATAATTGACATTATCAGATTCGATTTTGAAAACGGGCTGGCAAATTTCGAAAAATTTACTAGATGTTGTGGTTTGCTCTGAAAATTTTTTTAGCTAAAGGATATGTTTCACGCTCAATTTCAAAATTATTCTTAATCACAATATCTTGTGGTTCCAAAATGCTCTTTTTGTTGCATAAATAAAACTTTGTTTCATAAATGGGTTTTTAAAAATTTGTTTCCTGTCTTGAATCTCTCCCTTTAAGCTTGAGTAGTTATCAAACTAACGATTGAACATTTAAAAGTTGCTCAATCCTTCAAGTCTGATAAAAATTTAAAAGAAGGCTCTCAGGCAAAAACACTTAACCGTTATATATGTGTCCTGTTTTGTTATAAACCGCCCTTTATAACTCCGGCGCGCTCTATGTAGTGTTGTTTGTTAAAACGTCGCCCCTAAAGGCTCTAATGCGCGCTGGCGGCTATGTGTCCTGGAATGTTAGCGCTCTACTCCTGCTGATATTTCCTCCAGATGGTCATGGCATTTAACCCTGTCACATCTGCCACGTCTTTAATCGAATTGTAGGCTTGCCAAAGGGCATCATAGAAGTCGGTGGTGTTGCGCCCGTCAAAGCTAATAGGTTGTTCGCTCGTTTTGGGAAGCATCAGCTTGAAGCGTTTGGAATAGTGCCCTACTCGGTAAGAATTGTTACTCTGCAACATTCCTTTACTTTCAAGCTCACCGATAAACTTTTTATAGGTATCTTTTGAGGCTACCTTGTCCGACCAAACATGGCGCGGAATGAAAACCCATTCGTGATGTTGGCGCGGTCGGATATAGGCGGCTAGGTTTATAAACTGCTTTTGCCGTACTGCATCGCCGCGGAAAAGCTCCGCGCCTAGCTGCAGATCTGCCTTCACAATAGCCGCGTTTAGTCCGTGTGGGGTGTCGGGTAGCAAGGTCTGGGGTCGGGACCAAATAGATTTAATCTGCCTGTCTATCTCGTCGTTTATATCCTTCCATCGTCCTTGGGTTGCGGTCGTGCTAAAGCCATTGTGATGCCGTCGAATCCATGTCTTTACGCGCGCTGCTGCGTCGCCTGGCTGGAAGTTAGAACGCCATAGGTCGTTTAAAACGATAAACTGCGCTCTGTTGCGCGTTCCGTCCTGCTGTAAGCCATTCTGCATTAGCTCGGCTGCTGCTGTGCGTGGCTTCCAAGCTTTAGGGGCATCATCGCTACGTGGTGAGAACTCTGGAAATTCTAATTGTACTTGTCTTGGTAGCTGCTCGATAGGTACAGGGTCAAGCTTCATTAGATAATGGAGCTCTTCCTCCCAAGTCAGGTTAGTTAATATCCTTCCATCTTCGCTGATAAGGTCTTGCGCTCTGCCGCAGGGTAGGCGGTCTTTGCGTCGCTTCTGGGGGTACACTTCGCACACGTCGCCGAAGGCTGCATTAAGGGCATCATAGCCAAGCTTCCAAGTCGGCAACCGGTCGGCGTACTCAAGCTTTAAATAAATTCTAAAATTACCGTACTTTGAATGGCTCGGCGTGGTCATTAACGCGCGCTGATCCTCGCCTATTCCAAAGCTGTCTAGCCTGCTCGAGATAGTTTCTAAGGTCTTTTTAGTCGGGCGGTCGATATCAAGGTTAAAAAAGATGGGATACCAAGGGGCTTTAGTGCCTAGCCAGTAGTCCTGCGCTAGATGGGCGTGGATAAGGGGATCGCTAACTGGCTTGTACTTAGTGCGCCAGTCGGCTCGTCTGCCTTCGGGCTGTTGTATGGCGTAAGGGCTTGAAAAGTCGCGGACAAACGTCTTGGCGAAAGCCTTTTCTGATAGGGATAGGGGTTGAATAGGGCTGGTCATAGCATAAACCTCTCGTCTAAATTTGTGCGAGAATCTCGGTTTTATGCTATGCTGTCTTTGATAAGTTCGGTGGTGCGCGCAAGCATAAACCGAAATTGAAGGGGCAGGTGTTGATCGCATCTGCCCTTTCGCATTTCCTGCCATTATACCTAAATTCCTCATTTCCCGTTGGATTTCTGTTTTTCCGCTAGTCGACGTTTCGGCTGCTCTGCCTAGTGGAAGGGGTGACACCTCGCGCCATTTTGTTGTCTGGGGCTGTCTAGGCTTTAAATGCACTACTGCGCGCTACTCAAGCAAGCTGTCATACACCTTTGGTATAATGGAAGGTGTATGACAGCTTTTAATTTTAATGAGGTGAATTTATGGCAAGAAGCGGTAAGATTGTGCGGATTGATCAGGACACTATAAATCTCATATATCAACAAAACGAATATGATAAAAAATATCTGGCGGACATATTTAAGAAGCATGGATTTAGCCACATCATTCACATGTTCATCCATAAGGGATTGCGCGTTGCGCCGCCTGTGACGCCGGAATTTAGAATGGCTAAAGGTGGCGCAAAGTCGAAGCCCTCTAGTAAGAAAAAGGTCGCGGTTAAAAAGAAGAGCGCTAAAAAGAAAAAGGTGTAATACACCTTTGCCCTTTAAGGTGGCATACATCTTTAGGGACAAAGGTGTATTACACCTTCTCTCTAGTAGGGTGGTGACAACCTGCGTCAATTTCTTGTCTAAGGCTGTCTAAGGTGTATTACACCCTAGACTGTGACAAGTCGCGCCATTTTGTTGTCTGGGGCTGTCTATCCTTCCTGATGCACTAAAATCACTGTTGACTCGTCGCTCGGTTCCGGGGCCTCCTGTAACAAGGAGGTCTTTTTATATGCGTAAATTTTTAATCTTAACTTTAATTTTAATGTTCGGTCTTTCAGGTTCATCTGTGTTTGCTCAAAAGAAGCGGAGTCGGGTTGCTCATCGTCCTGTGGCTGCGCGCTCTTATCTCTCGCCTGTCACGATGATTTGCTATAACGATCCTCTGCCTGCGGGTTATTGGATTGTTCGTGAAACCTTCTCTAGTAGCTGTCCTCTCGTTAATAACTTTCCTAGGGCTTATGTAATTTCGATAGATGGAACTGAGCCGGGTGGTCCTCCTGTGATGGCTGCTGCTGCGTCTGCTCCTGCTCCTGAACCTACCCAATCTAGTCCCACGGCTGATAGTGCGCGTGAAGCTATCAATAGAAGGGCTGCTATCGAAACTGCTAAGGGTGCTGCTACGTTGGCTGCTGATGAAGCGGTAAAGAATAGAAAGGCGGCTGTCGAGGCGGCTATCCGTCAAGGTAACGTGATGATCGGCATGACCTATGATGAAGTTCGGGCGGCGTGGGGTAATCCGCTTAAAACCGATACTTCGTTTAGGTCGGGATGTGCAAAGCAAGATTGGTGGTATAGAAAAAGGCAGCGCAGCTATGATCCTGTTCTGCTCACTTTCAACTGTGCTGGCTTGTTAGATTACATCGGCTATTAATTTTTACGCTCTAAAAAGAGAGCAGGGTAATGGTGCGATACGCCATTATCCTGCTCTCTTTTTAACCCGTGACAGGTCGCGCCATTCTGTTGTCTAGGGCTGTCTATCCTTCTTCCTCGTCCTCAACCACTTCGGCATCTATGATTAGGTCTGGGGGCATCTCTGGCATCGGTGGTAATGCCTTATATGTTATTGCTGCTATCTGTCTTTTCTTCGGCGCGGCTAGTTGTTTGCGCGCCGGTGCTCCTCCAATCTGCTTTCTGCCTCCCATTTGCTCTGCCTCTCTTTGTAGCCTTAAGTTTTCTGCTACCGACTCAAAATCTATAGTGAGTGGCTCGCCTAAAGGCTCCGGCACTCCTGCTGCCTTTGGCGCTTCGTTATAAAAGTTCTTTTCTAATATGGCTGGTTTTCGGTTGCCGTGAACTAAGATAAATTTGTCTCTCTGTAGCCGTCTTACTTCATCTCCTGTTAAAAGCCTTCTGGCGTTTCGCTGCATGGTGCGCGTTTCGGTCTTACGATTATCACTATAGCTAAACGATGAGACCTCCTCTTGGTGCGTGAACTCCCCTAAAGATTGTGAACATTTTTCGTTTGATTCTCGATCAAGTCCTGCTAAAAAAATCTTGGTTACAAAATTATCTCTAAAAATATCTTCCGCGTTTCTCCCGTACACATTCGATAGCTGCGAGTAGCTTTGAAGTCCTCCTATGATAGAAATGTTTCTGCCTCTTAATACTGTAATCTCTATCTCAAGCTCCGGGATTCGTCCTATATTGCCCATCTCGTCTAAGTATAAAGTGATTGGTAATCCTTCCGTTTGTTTGATAGACCATAGAACGAGCGTAAAGAATAGACTGTTAAGGGGCTTTAAAACTGCTATGTCTGTCTCTGAAATTATCCAATAAATTCCTACCGCTACTTCTCTTAATTGCCTAAAGTCGAAAACTTTTCTGCTGCTCGAGGTAAACCTTCTTATCTCCTCATCCATTAACCAACTTAACTTGGAACCTAGCCCAAGGGCTGTGTTTCCTCTTACGTTATCTGATGCCTGTTGAAACAATCGAATAAACTGCTTGGCAATTTTTGAAGGTGAATTTAGTAGTTGCTCTATTAAATCTTGCTGCTCCAATGATGTTAAAAAGTCATACATTGCTGCTGGCGTTGGTGTGTCAAAGGTGGCTGCGTGTGCCATTAAAGCGGCGAGGAGATTTGTTTCCGCATCATCCCAAAACGGTTCGTGGCTTGCTCCTTTAGCTACGACAATAGCTCGGGCTAATAGGCTAGTGATATGGGATGTTTGGCATAAAGGTATCCAGTTAAAGCATAAACTTCTATCCGGATCGCGTGGGGCAAACCTTAAAGAACGATGGTAGCCTGATGTTAATTCGTATAATTCTCCCTTTGGGTCTGTGCAAATAAATGATTGCCCACGTGTAAATCTTAAATTTGGAAGATAAAAGCCGCGTGATTTTCCTGAGCCATTAGGGCCAAGGACTAGTATGTGTTGGCACGTTTCGGCGCGTGAAAGCTCAATAGAATATTGTCTCTTTTTTATATTCGTTCTTGATAATATAAAGCCTCCGGACTGCGCCACTCGCTGCTTCTCCGTTCTTAAATCGTAAACCCATTCATAATCTAGCAAGTCCTCAAAGGCGGCGAAGGTCGCCGAGCCATGTGCTGTGCTCTCTTTAACCTTCTTTCTGGTTACAAATTTATAGATTAAAAAGCACGCTAAAGCCGCGACCGCCATTAAAGCGAATCTAAATAGAAGGGAAGATAGTAGGGCGAAAAGCTCGTCTTTGAAGATAATGGCAAAGACGAACGCTCCGACAATCAAGATGTTTCTAAGTTTCTTGGCTATATCATCGCTCTGGGTTATTGCGTTTAGGCTCATCTTTTAAATCTTCCCTTAGTCGCTCAATTCGTCCGCCCAACTCCTCAAAGCTATGACGTGTGTCGTTAAGCTCTCGTACTGAATTTTTAAATTCTCTGTCTGCTCGCTGATTTGCTCCGTGTGCTTCACCAATACCGTGATGTAATTTTTTAACTTCGTGTATCGCTCCGATAGCTTCTCTAGTTGCTGCGTCGTTTGCTTGAGATGCTTCTCTAAGGTCTGGTTCTCTTGCTTTAAGAGCATGCAATCGAACTGCATTTGTGTGTTGATTGTTTCCAAGTCGATTTTGGTTATAGCCATAATTATTCCTTTCTCGCTCTATAAATATTTGTTGTTTATCCTGCCTCGCTCTGTTAGGCCGCGGCGTGTTGTGGCGACCTTCCCTTAAAGCTTTCCTATAATTTTTGGTTTCCTGCTTCTTCTCCATGTGCTCTTTTAAGTAATGCTTGCCGTACTCCTTGGCGTATATGCGCGCCCAACTTGTATCCAAATTCTTAAAGGCTCGGTTATCTAGCTGGAGCTTTCGGTCGTTTCGGTTCCTGGCATCAACCCAAACGTGGGCGTGAGTGTGGTCGCGGTCTTGGTGGATGCTAACTATTGCCCTTCCGTCTTTAAAGTTTTTCTGTAGCCATTCCTTGGCCATCTCTCTAGCCTTATCCGTGTCCTCTGTTCTGTCGAAGCTTAAAATTGCTCGGTAATGGGTGCGCGATTGTTTAGGATCGGTGCGGCTCCGGGCTTGCTCGTCGTCTAATCTGCTTTCGGCATAGGCTATTGAATTAGTGCGCGTCTCTCGGTAGTC
>MWWK01000012.1_pt1 | contig 24338 bp, 14 predicted proteins | sample 1047241 | NCBI WGS metagenome assembly MWWK01 (sample SAMN06349964, study PRJNA376086) | soil metagenome | isolation source: BG12-3 sample Antarctic (ecotone) soil | place: Antarctica | reverse complement strand
CATATTCTTCGCTTTTGCTCTTTTTAAAAGAGTTGAAGAATCTCCGTATTTTGTACGGACAGTACATTTAAAATCAGGATCACCTTCTTCAGGTATTCCCGATTTCTTCGATTTCCCGAAAAAATTAACATTTCCTGAAAAATTATTTTTAATTTTCCTAAGTTGTGCTAACTTATCAAGACCTTTCTTTCCTTTCCCCTCTGAACCGTTGCCTTTTCTACCTTCTTCACTACCTTCACGATTGTTTACTGTGTAATCGGTACCTTTTTTTTGTAGTTTTCTTACTATATAAACGGTATCTAAACTTTTTTTAGCTTTTTTTCGTTTGGTAATTTGAAGGTTACGTTCTATATTTGTCATAGAAACATGCCCAATTCGGGCAGTTCATTGTAGAAAAACTCTAAAGTTTCTCTGCAAAAAAACAGCTCTGATTTAAGATTGAACTCTATTTCCAATAGCTTGCCGGCCCAAGGAAATAGAGTTTTTTATTTATAGTAAGTCCTTTTCGTCTTTTAAAAGAATTATTTTCATTACAAAGGCGTGGCGCTTTTAAGAGCGCCTGAAGTTGTGATTTTCTTTACCGGCTTTAAAGGCCGGAAAATCTCAACTTGCTTCTGGGTTTTCCCGCTTTTCTACCGCTCCGGTGGTTGGGGGCTGTCCCTCTTTAGTAAGCCGGTTGGGAAATTTCAACGATTAAACGATATACTCTTTCCAACCGGCTAAAACTAAATGTTCAAGTAGCGCCTGATATATCTTCCAGATTCCACCATCGCGGTTCCCGCTCCAAGCGCTCAGGTTGCACCCCTGCATTGCCCTATCCTCTTATGAACGGTATGCTGTAAAAATACGCCCTTTTCCTCTTTCGTGCAATATATTTCTTTTAAAAGTTTTGCACTATTTTTTTTTAAAATGTTGCAATAACGGCAAAAAAATTACTGTTTAACGAAAAAGCCATTTTTAAAAGTATTTCTTCTGTGAAGGATACTTCGCTTTTAAAAACTATCATTCACTTGTAAAAACATAAAGCTCTCCTGTTTTTACAAGAGAGCTTTTCTTTTTAAAAACTGCTGTTTTCTACCGAAGATTCACCGTACTTTTACCGAATGTTTTTAAAACTGTTTTCCGTGATTTTTACCGTAAAAGTGTGAACTTCTGTAAACCTCACCGCGCTTTTTAAAACCAGAAACTTTATGATAAAAAAATGACAATAATTACACAATTATTGTCAGATTATTAACAAGTTTTATCAATGCCGCTTCCCTGCTTGCTTTTAAAGCTGTCGTTTGACAATAATCTGCTAATAACGACTATTTGTATACCTCACCAACCCGCATAAACGCTTGTTCAACTTGACAATAATTTGCTAATAAAATTGCGTGTAAAAAAATAAAAAGCCGGAGGGTTTGCCTCCGGCTTAAAGTGTATAATTCAAAACATCAATCTTCAATTTGAGAAAGTAAAGATATGACGTAGTGCTGAGATAGTTTCCCATGAATAGCAGGATCAGTAAAGGTCTCTAATATATCTCGTATTTCTTCATTTTCAAAAGTTACTGAGTTTGAAAGTAATATTGCATCAGCTATATATGCAATTTCGTCTACTGATAAAAGACTATCTAAGAATACACTGCAAAGCTTTTTAAGTTTACTTTTACCAAAATAAAAGTCCATATCTTCTATTAAATATACTTCGGCACTAAAACCGAGTTTCTGTAAATTCAATGTATAGTTCTGTACTTCCTGTGCAATTATACTTTTTAATACTGAAGCAGGAATTTCTTCTTTGAAGAATTTATTTATATCTGTTAAGTTCATAGGTTATTCATTTTGAGGTCTACCTTCAGGCCCACCACGTAAGGGCTTCCTACCTTGAAATTTATTGCCTCTATCATAGGAATCTTTATAGGTTTTTACTACTTTACCACTACTGTTTTTAATTCTTACGTATTCTGCTCGTGATTGACCTGGCGATTTAGTTGAGGGTCTTACTTCTGTAGTTTTTGTATACTTTCCACCTATAGACTCTGTAGTTTTTGTTTTTTCCACCTTAGACGATTTATTAGGCATGACTTCATCAGGATTTCCGCCGCCGCCCGGCGCACCACCAACAGTTCTTCCACCGCCACTTATAGGAGCGGAAGTCATACCTTTTCCAATTTGCTTTTCATTCGTTCCGTAGCCGCCTTCACTACCCAGACTATTAACACCAGTACCAAATCCGCCATTTCAAAATTCAGTTGAAGGATGTGTAATAAGTAGAGAACTATGCTAAGAAATCTCTATTTTTACCTCTATATATTCACAGAAAATCCTTATATAATCATTGGATTCAAATCTAATGATTATATGCTCTGTTTCATCTGATTTCTCTTCTTGCTCTAACCAGTCGTAGTCTTGATCATCCTTTTGTTTATAGCCGATTTCTTCAATATTTGTTGAATTCATATTCCAGAAATCTTTACTTACTTCAAGATATTGGATGTTATAAAAATGTAAGGATATTGCTTGAGGATCTTCTGGTTTTATCCAATCTCCCTCAGACTTTCTAAAGTTCAATTCAACTGATGTCATTTGGTTAAATCCTATGAAAAGTCCCTGCATATCATAGCAATTATGAAGATCATAGTAATTATCCCCGTATCTAATTGCAATAGAATCTTCGATGAGAAAATTTTTTTTCATTATTGTTGCTGATTTTGCTTTTCAAGATATTTTCGTACTGTGCGTATCTCTTGTTGAGTGGCAGATTTAGTCTCAGCTTGTTTTGTATTATACTTTGGTTGATTTGGTGCTTTAAAATTTCTTTGTGAAGTTTTCACATGAGGGGTTTTAACACCACCATGTGCTTTACCAGTTAAATCAACTTGCTTTTGTACATTTACAGATCTGATTTCTACTCTAACCTTACCCCCATTCTGTTTTACTAATTCTGCAGCTTGTTGCGTGTAAAAATAAAAGCCGGAGGGGTTACCTCCAGCTTAAAGTCTATATAATATAGATACATCCTATGGTGGATTAATTTCCTGACTGATTGCTCTCAATAGTGAAGCAACTCTATCAAAGTCAACATAAGTAAATGGTACATCACCTTTTTTTGTATTTAATAAGCGATAAGAATCATCTTCCAATGAGCCAATTATAGGTTCTACATCCTGCTCAAAGTTTTCCCATTCATCAGTTGATATTAGTAAGTACTCATCAGAAGCAATATCCACAATCTCTATATTTTCTTCTTTAAGCTTCTCAATTATTTTTTTAAAGAAGAATTCCAAGTCTGTAGTTTTTATTTCCATAGTTACTTTTTGAATAGCGAACTTACAATATAAGGATGTTTAGTTGAAAATAATTATATTTGAGAAAGTATCATTTTACCAACCCCGGGAACAATGAATAAGCTACCCGTACAAGTATCAGAAGCAGACTTCGAGAAGTACATACTTCCGAATCTGAGTCATAAGTTGGGCCATAACCGTCAAAAAGTGAGCTATCATTATATTTTCAACTGCATTTTGTTTGTTTTAAAATCGGGATGCTCCTGGCGAACATTTCAGATAGCCAATCAGCAGATCAGCTGGCAGAACATCTACTATCACTATGCCAAATGGTCAAAAGACGGCAGCTTTGTAAAACTATTCGAGACGTCGCGAGCCGATATAACAGAGAAATTAGCCTTAGAATGTTTACAATTAGACGGCACACATACGCCGTCAAAAAAAGGGGTCAAAACGTCAACTATCAGGGCCGGAAATCTGCCAAAACCGTCAATCATTTAGTTCTGTGCGATAATTCATACAATCTGCTGGCTGTTTCTGACGGCATTGACGGCAATCATCACGATAGTTATGACCTTGTTGACAATACTCAAAAAATGATAGATTCTCTTGACAGACATCACATTGATTATCGCCATTCACACCTGAACGCTGACTCAGGCTTTGATACAAAAGCATTCGGGGCATTTATCCGCCAACATGATATGATCGCTAATATCAGGAAAAACAAGAGAAATACAAAGACTACAGATAAACAATACCGCTACATGAGTGAGTATATTTATCAATACCGTTTTAAAATAGAAGTTGTCTTTGCATGGTTAGACACCTATAAACGCATTCTTGTGCGCTTTGAAAAACTTTCCCTGCATTTTACTTCCTGGGTGCTTATCGCCTCAGCTTTGATTAATTTTAGACATGTCTTCAACTAAACATCCTTTATATTATATTTCTTATTTGATTAAGTCACTTGCCTTAGGGGTAGAACCTTTTTCAAAACACCTCTCTGATGTCTTACCTTGACCCTCAGAATAACCAGCTTTATTAACATGAATCCCAATCCATCAAGACCGTCCTTCTGAGAATAATTTGGGAATATTAGTATCTACTGTTCTAATTCATCAAATAAATCAGGATGTAAAATTATTGATTTATGAATATTCGCAATAAAATGATTCCTATGACAAAAAAGATTTTGTGATTCATCACTTTGAATATCTGGCTGTACATTGAGTATTACTGCTTCTCTTAATAAGAGCATTTCACCACAAAAACAGCACACTACTTCCTCATTCAAGTTTCCATCCATAGTTTTTGGCAATTCTATTTATTGATTTTTGAGAAAAATTATTCATTGTCGTTATAACCCCTTTTTTACCCTCTACAACTGCATTAAATCTGCCTGACTTAGTTTGATGTAGATAAACGGTAGCACCATCTGATTGTGAAAAAGCTTTACCTGAAGCTTTTGTAGTCTTTATTCCTTCAACAGATAATACACCACCTCTCGTTGCCGATTTTCCTTCAACTCTCTCTGCCCCATGTTTAGTTGTTTTTATCTCCGAAACACCCTTATTCCCTTCCGCATATCCAGCTTTATCAAGATGAATCCCATGTCCATCAAGACCATCCTTACTCTCGGCTTTAGCACTACCACCACCTCCACCGCCAGTTTTTGCACCACCGCCAAACCACCCTTTGACAGTATTCCAAGCACCTGTCAAACTCATACCCCTGCCACCGCCTGCTACGCCACTATTTGCACCGCCGGTTCCACCACCACCAAATTCTTGGTCATTATCGGGAGTAGCGTCAGTATCAGGGTCTAACCCATCAGGGTCTTTTAAAACAAGCGGATTATTTAAAGAATAATGATATGGTGTCCATGCTCTGTATTTCTCCCACATCGGGTCTATTGAAGTGAATCGTCCATCATTTTCATCTCCGGAACGCGCTCCCATATTATGGAGATTGGATTCCTTATCTTTTACTTTATCAATAAATCCTTTTGTTGGCTCGGTTCCTGTAGAGTTTAAAATACCCCCAAAAGGTTCATAATCAATAGCGGCAACTATTCCACCTGTTCCATTCAGTGTAACTCTGGTACTTCCTAAATGATCTTGTATTTTATACTCTTTTGAGCCATCTGGTTTTGTAATAATGTTAGATGTTGAACCTAAGCCATAGCTTAGATATTCTGTCGGATAGAGATAGACCATTGTATCAGAATTGCCACAAGCATTCCTTGTTTCAATACCATGATAGGTAGCGAGTTGTTTTTTATCAGCACCGAGGAGGTAGTATGTCCACCCAAGCGCTCCACTCGCATTGTTGTCATTCCCCATCGGATTCATGTACTCCCGCTTCTGCTCTCTTTCTCCACCTGCACTATATCGGTACCGCCAGTCTTCTGTTATTGTAGGCTCTATCGTCTCACACGCTCCCACAGGAAAATATGCCTCGCCTTTTCTGTACTGGCTCACAAGTCCGCTTGCCGAGTACCGGAAACGCTCTGTTTCCTTTTTTAAAAACGAGCCAACGCTTTCAGAACTATTCTTTTTTGAAAGTGAGCCATTCTTGTCATAGACATTCGTTACCTGATTACCCGCACCGATGACAGAACTTAACCTGTTCGGCCCCTGCGGGTCAAGGTAGCTGTACGTTGTTGGCACATTGTTCTTTACCGAGATCATCCGGTTTCCTACTTCATCATAACCATAGCTTTCCGTCGGTGTGCCATTGATAGCCCACCCGGTCAGACGGTTTATATCGTCATAGCTGTATGTTTCCTCACGGTCAGGATTACTTCCCTGCTTTGATCTCTGGAAGGTGATCTGAGCTGCATTATCATAACCCAGCTTTTGTTTGAATAACGTCGTACTCCCCTTTGTTGCCAGCATCGAGTCAAGCAACTTGCGGGAATTGTACACATAATCCACCACTACGCCTGCCGGTACATAGCGCAACGTGTCCACCTGCCCCCGCTTTGTATAAGCGTAGATCATATCAGGCATGACCGGCCTTACAGGAAATGCAGGATATGCCGGGGTTGTAACACCCAGCCCTGTTTGCGTCAACCGTGTCCAGACAGAATCCACCCGCCCGTTTGCATCATAGCCATAATAGGTGGTGTACTGCCTTTGGGCATCGGCTACGCGCACGCTCGTTACTGCATTCATCGAGTTATAGGTGTAATACACAGCATCGTAGCCGATATTCTCCGTATAGCGGATAAGCGCTTCAGCTCTGCCTCGCTCGTCGTAGCTCATGGCTACATAATGGAACGGCTCTCCCGAATGTGTCCGGTAGGCCACGGCTGATTCATGTCCTTTGAGGTTGCGCATCCTGCCCTGCGGTGCAAGTGCGTTGAGTATTGTTGTGTCCGGCATCAGCTTCCACACCGTTCCCGCCTGTGGAGAACGCACCTGCGGCATCTCGTCATAATGAACGACAGTAAGGGCGTGCTGCGGAAATTGAGAGACATTTTCAAATGATGCCTGCGGCGCCAGCACCCACGGACGGTACTGGTACTGCCGCGCCTCGTGCGTCATAAGCGTTAGCGGCAAAATATCCGATAGAAACTCTCTCGGACGAGCCGATGGAAGGCACGTGCTTTCGTTTATCGCACCCAGCAGTGGCGGAAGAGGGCTTATTGGCGTGAGCCAGATGGTTTTATTGGCGGTCAGTATCCCGCTGGTATTATTATCATGAAGAGCTGTAGGCGCAAGCATATCCGACAGCCGGTTCAGATTAAAGTTCGTTGTAAATCCTGAGACAGCCGCCGACATTATTTGCGGTGAGGATGAAGGCAGTGGCAGTCCACCACCTTTTGTGCCGGAACCTATACTCTGTAGACTCGGAGGCGGTACACCTACTCCATTCCAGGTCGTTACTCTTGCTTCCCCTACCAGCGTCACACGGTTGAGGTCGTCATATTCCATAAATGTCAACCGCAAGCTGTCGGATTGCGCCTGGGTCTGGGTAAAGCGCACATTGCCGACGTTATCATACGCATAAGACAAATATCCCATATCCGGCTGGTATTTATACTGCACCCGCCCGAATGCGTCATACCAGTATTTGGTTGTGTCACTGGCCGGATTGATGACGTGCGTGAGCTGGCCACGTGTGTTATATTCATAACGGGTGATAAGTTCAGTTGATGCCGTTGGCTTTACCCGCTCGCGTCTGAGCCTGCCAAAGTTATCTATATACTGAATGGTGGTGTCACCAGTTTCATTAATGGTTACTGCTACGGAAACAAAACTATAAAAATTCTGATCGGTAATATTAAAGGTCGTTTCCGATCCAAGATAGTATTCTTTTTTAACAGTAGTTGCATCGGCGTTAATAATAACTGAATCCCGTCCGGCCACATCCTTATATGTTTGGATAATTTGCCCTTCCTGATCGGTTACCTGGTATGCTACTCCAAGGCCGGTATTACTGATAGTGACACTATCGGTACGGCTTATCCCACCCGGCAGTTTAATAAGTGAATAGGTCTTTTTAACTTTATCATTGGCATCCAGAGCATGCGACGATATGCTCTTATGGGAATACGTCAGCGGGTTAAGATTCCATACAGAATTTACCGTATGAAGCGAGTCATCAACTTTAGTAGTAATAACGCTTCCATGAATCCCATTATAATCGTGTTCATAACCAACGGTATAATCTGCTAATGAATACTCGGTCGTATCACGAAAATCTCCGGTGAGGATGAATCTAGGCCGAAGATCATCAGAATTATTCGCAAAATCCACACGTGTGCCGGATGACGTTACTACAACCTTCGCTGAAAACCTGCCACCTGCTTTAAGTTGTGTAAGATAGCGATCAAGGTTAATTGTCAAAAGCGCATTAGGGGTGGTCATAATCTGGTTTTCATTAGATTCGTTACCGCCAGGGCCGGATGCGAAAATTTCCTCATTACTATCTTCATCCTCTTTTGCAGCATCTATAGGAACCCCTCCCCCATTACAATTGAATACATAATAGCAGGTAGTATCAATCTGTGTTCCGGCTTTTTTAAGGCCGGGGAAAGTGATTTGAACATTAACGCATTCGCCAAGAATATCGGCTACATAGAGCCTGAATGATGCGGAACTAAGAGAATAGGCCAGAGGTAACTCGGATTCAACGATACCATTACATTCCTGCTCACGCCTGTAAACAGTCCCATTGATGGTTTGCTGAATTGTTTTATCGTTATCCTTTAAATATGCTTTGGATGCTGGTACACAATATTCCGGTACGACCGTTGGTATAATCGAGGCATACATAGATTGATGGTCAAATTCAATACTTGGGGAAGTTCGTCCATCCCTATTACCATTACAGGTATCCTGATAAAACCTGCTTTCAGTGTAACCAAAACTTGTAATCTCTTTCGTACCGGTAAAGCGCCTCCGGTCACTCCACATAGTATTGCCCTGGAAATCATACGGTAGCCAGATCGTCGTAATCCTACCATTGGCATCGTACTTATATCGGGAATACCATCCATTTGCATCCACGGTTGATTGAGGCAGTCCGTAATAGGTATAGGATAATTTCTGCTGGATTACACCTGTATCAATTCCACTGACAGACATTTTATGTCGGCGGACAAGCTGGCCTATGGTTTCTGGCTGCTCATAATATTGAGAGAACAGTGTGCCCTTCAGGGTATCGAGCTTTGTTGAATTATCGTTGTGTTTTACAAGCCCTGTACGTTCGGAATCCCAATGCCCGAAAAAGGATGATTGAAATGTTACTGAACCATTGGCATTACGTACTGTTTCCGGCAGCCTCGTATACAAACCGGAATAGGTGTACTGTTTGCCCGGTATGACGATACCGCCTGATCCTATAATAGAATCAAATTTAACAGCTCCTCTGGCAAAGTAATCCGAACCGAAGAGTGTCTGCCTCTCTATCTTTGTTCCGCTGATTATATTTCCCTGTGCGTCATATTGTATCGACTGGGTCAGAAGTTTGTATAGTGGTGGTATAATATCCCGTTGCAGGACAGAATCTCTTTTAAATACATGAATAAAATCCGGCGCATCCTCCCACCGGATAATAGGCAATCCATTCACACGCCGCAGAGAATTGTACTCCATTAAGTTTCTGATGCTTGCAAATTTATCCCACTGTAAAAAATACTTTGTATAGGTGCTGTCTATTGTCTGAAGATTTGTATAGGTATTGACGGTAGAGCCGAGAAGTGAGCTGTTATCAGGTGTAACATCCGGACGGTACGATTTTGTTGTATCTGCAAGAATGAGGACGTCGTAGGTCGTGTCCCTATATTCATTCGGGTATGGCTGCGCTAATTTTATGGTAGCATAACGAATGCTTTCTTGTGATTGCACCCGTGTTGTCCCGTTCTCCGTAATACTGACTTTCTTATACGTTGGCACCCATTGAAGTCCCCCATTTAATGGAGAGTAAGCAGTTTCGGTAGTTTTGCCGGTTGACACACCATAATAGGTCTCCTCTGACTTTTTTATCTGGGTAGCGCTTGGCGTTACATCAAGATATGAGCCATACCCATAGTAGGAATTATGCTCGTATGTGTTATTTAATTGTTTACTCTTGTTTGTAATGTTATCCGTTGTCGTCACAGAACTGGTAAGCGCTCTTGCTGAATAATTTGGATAGGTCAATACATATTCCTCAGTAGAAAGGAGCGTATTGCTTTTGTCATATTTTTTTAACTTTTTAACAACACTGTTCTGTGCATACGGATTTCCGTTATTTCCGGCTACAATCACATTGGTAGTCGGAGTATAGTATTCCAAGGTATATTTAGCATCCGGCTCGGTAACACTCGTGCAACGTTTGTTCGTCAGTTCAATCGTAGTAGCATAGCTATGAGGAAATTTAAACCCTGTATATTTCTTGGTATAGCTCTCATAACCGAATGTAGTCTGTCGGTTAAGCGGGTCTTGGATTCTGGTTACCTGTGTCAGATAGGATTTGTTTCCCAGTTCGCTTACCGGTATTTCATCTGTATAATAGGTTGTATTTGTACCGATAGTTGTCTGTTTCATCTGATCGGCATAGAGGTCTCCTGAGCGGAGAGGAATAGTCTCATAAAAAACTTTCGTTGAACGGCCCAGCGCTTCTACGGTCATAAAGGCATCATTATAGTTGAATGTATGCCCTTCAAATCCCAGGAATGTTGCACGCCCTTTTGTAAAATCATTCCTATTGTAGCTTTTATGACGGCTGTACTCAAATGATGCAAGTTCCCTATCAGCATTATTTATTTTATCCAGGTAGAAAATAGTTGGCCCAGCCGTTATTCCTCCATAGGCTGTTTTATGAAAGCCATCAAAGTATACATTACAACCATAGGGAGCGGTGTATTCATAAAAAACATATTCAAGGCCATCACCCGGGTAATAGCGTAATTTGCGTGGCAGGGATTTCTTATGAAATCCTATTGGGTTGATCATTGTTGCCAGTAATGAATTTCCCCAATCTGTTGTATCGTACTCTACAATTCCATAGGAGGTTGAATTGACATCCGAACTATTAAAATATCGACCCGTATAGTTTAGCGGTTGATCCCATACATGGCCATACATATCCATGCGAAAATTTCTCAGTTCAAGTGTACTGCCGTCAGCTCGAAGAATACTTATCTTGTCGATATAGGGCTGGATATTATTTGTGAGATCCTCCATCCTGTTGCAGACATCGTAACCATTAATTGTCCATACAAAATCATTGGTAGTGCTACCATTATCCGTATAGGTTTCCCGGGTATTTTGATTATTTACCGGACCGTATGTTGCCGGGTTCATGACATATTGATTGGTCATCGACAGTACCTGCATGGCAAAACCATTTACTCCAATGATCCAGGCAGGACGGTTTTGATGGAATTTGCTCCACGCACCGTAACCAGCAAGTGCCGTCCCCCATTCCCCGGGCTTACTCCCTGCATAATAATCCTTATAATTAGTAAACCCGACTGAAGCGCAATAATTAAGGGTAGTTTTTATAGGTACGCCCGCTACACTATAGTCCGAGAGAGGATATATATAATTGGGGCTGCCGCTTCCATGGGAAACCGTAACATTGCCATCCACCGATATGGATTTACTTGTCAGGTATCCTGTTTCATTATACAGATCACTGGCCTTCTTATTATTCATTATATCTACTGAGTATTGGGCACGTACAGTGCCCAAGGATGCTGTGAGTGTACTCAGTACAATGACAAAGCACTGAAGCAATTGTGCTCTGAATAATTTGTTAATGCTATTTGTATTCATTTGAATATGAGTATAAGGGATAGTGGTATATATATGCAGAACTTGGTGATCTTGATACTTTAATGATTGCTATGAAATAATTTCTAGTGGCTTATTATAACCGGATAGGAACCAATAAACTGACTGTCTCGTGAGATCAGAATCATATAAAATCCAGTAGCCAGACTGGAAACATCAATAGAACGGGTAATATCTCCTTCACGGTCCAGCCGTATATCCGAAACCAATACTTCTATTCCGTTTGAGGCAGCAATACGTACATGATAGGATCCGGCAGGTACCTGCGTAGCTGAAAGATTTGTTGTATAGATTGCCGGGTTCGGATACACTTTCAGCGCTATGGTAGCAAGTGTCTGCCCACCTCCCTTTTGCTCTTGTGAGTTTGTATCTTTAGTGTCAAGATTGATACGGGGTATCTCCCAGGAATCATTGCCTGAGAGGTCACGCTTCCCTTTATTTTTTAAGTGATCGTTCTCTTTCAGCAGTAGCGCCTGGTATGGTTTTTTTTGGTGATTCTTTATATCTCCAAGCAGGATCATGGATTGATTGTACAGTTCCGGCTGGCCAAATACTGCTATCATGGTAAGAGCATCGATGGTATCCTGAGCTTTCTTTACCTTTCCTCTCAGCGTAAACACAATATCCGGCAGGGTATCCTGGTTATACTTTTGAATGGAAACGGGTGTTCGCATATTCATATAATTGCCCGGATAGATGATCTCGGTAAAACGGGCTGTGCCTTTGGGGTTGCCTACTGAGTCACGCTCTCTACCCCAGGCGATAAGACGCGCCCTATAGGGAGCTGTACGGATATTCTCCCGTATGAATTCGGCTTTTAGGGTGTCAAGGCGACCGTCCCCGTTAAAATCTTTTGTTGCTAGAATTACCGTAAGCCCCGATGAGAGTGAATCAAGCCGTCCCATAAGCATGGGGCTACTCCCATCACGGCCAGTCTTACCAGGATTATCGCTACCGCCACCAGTAAAACTCGATGCCTGTACTGACGGGGGTGCTATTAGGCAAAACACTACTACTGCAAAGCAACAGGATGCAATTTTCCTTCCTCGTCGCTGTATGGAAATATTCATAAAGAGAGTCTCTTTTATTGTCAATATATATAGAAAGTCTGATTCTGTTTTTTGTCACGGTGTATTCTAATTACCGGAAGGGGTAGCGGTCATAATCTGCCGGTAGCGCTCAAATATATCAGTGCATCTGCATATGCACCCTACCAGGCTTGGGAGCGTTTGCAAGACTGTCGGGTATCCATGGTCGCTTAAGCCCAGCATTGTGTTCTCATCACAGGCAAACATTTCAGCACGTACCTGGCTTGTACAGCATTCACCGCTACAACCGGCAATATTTCCTGTGGGTTGTATCTGCCAGCAAGCAGGCCGTATGACATTCCATACAGCGCTCGTACCGACAGTCGTTGGGGCAAATCCCATAGGGTTATCCTTAAGGAGCGAGGCCATAGCAAGGATCGCAAATTCTTCTGCTGTGTAGCTGAGCGTAGAACAGTTTGATCCGGGTGTAATATTTTCAATCTTTACTTCAGGGGTTTGAGAAAATGTACAGATACGGGTGTAGTAGGTAACTGTAAGAGTACAGGCGCTTCCGGCAATAGCTGATGAGGTTGTATAGGTATAGGGGCCTGTCCATGAGTCTGCTGTCTGGCAGGGCTCACAGGGAGTTGTTTCCGTTGGTGTGGCGGCAAACAAGGATTCTAACGGCAGGATAGATATGAAGAGCAGAAAAAGAATAACCGCCATTTTTTTACAGTAGCTTCCCGCTATAGCCACCGGAGAACAGAGAGAATAAATATCTTTTATCATAAACATACAAAATGAGTATTACTATTCCCGGTGACAGGGATAAAAAGGTGATAAATGCCGAGGTACTGTATCTACTATGGTCTATATAAAATACAATACTATTGTTTTACATCCAGCTACAAAAACCATGGTTTCCATGAAACATGAAATAAAAGTATGAATAAAAACTGACATAAAAAAGAGAAAAGTCAAAAGATGTTTTTTTAGTTATTCTCCAAGAGAAAGAGGGATTTCTGTTTTTACGCTTGGTATTTTGTAGATTTCAGCTCACATATTTTTGTTGTGACCTGAATAATACTTCGCATGTGTCATATCATACAGCTTTTATCCCTTGTTGGATAGATACACCTGTTTTGACTACTCATATTCCTCTGCTACAGCTCGTTTTGAATCCTATCTGATTATAGCAATAAGTGGTTTTTAGCCATTTGGAGTTATAGAGAGAACCTCACAAGTCACTATAGAGGCAGATATATGTCAAAACAGATACCAATTCAACCCGTTTTTAATTCGTGTTTGGCCAAAGTATCCATTTTTACACCCTGTTTTAATGTAAAATACCCCCTAATAGTCGTTTTTTATATCATTTTCACACGTTTTTAGGTTGTTTTTGTATCGTAAGTCGTTATTATTCAAAGTGCTGTTGAATAAAGCTTCGCAGTATATCACAAATTTTACGTAATTTTCACAATATATCGCAAATTTTAACACATATACAAAAGAATAACGCATAATTACACATTTTTACGCAGGGTTACGCATTTTTATCGTATTTTGACATTATAACGTCATACAGCGAATTTTAACTATCGCACAGCTATTAAAAAACGTCTTGTTTTTCCGTAAGGGTATAGCAGAACGACTTGTACCACGACATACAAATTTTATAGACTTTACAACAACGTCTTTTCAGTACAATGCCAGATCAATCAGTTGCCTTATGACATCTTTGACTGGTAATAGGAGTTCAATGCAACGTCATACGAGTTATTCTCATTACAAAACGTGTTCATTATGATACAATGCCATTTTTATTGGTGGTACATCGCATATTCTCAGGGAAATACAACTGTCATATATATCCCTGCAACGTCATACAAGCATCACACAACGACTTGTACTATTATTTCACCCTATCACACACGACCATGACCGGAAGAGAGCTTAAACGTTACCGCATGATTGCGGGTTTTACCGCACGCGAGTTTGGCGAACACATCAATATGTCCACGTCATTCGTGTATTCACTGGAAAATTACTTCGACGCAGAGATACCTCCCCGCCGCGAACAGGACTTTATTGACTTCACAGGGCAATCGGTGTTTGCAAAAACAAAACGCATTTACGAGATGGAGATTGAAACGAAGGCACGAAAGGCGAATGAGGATGCAGAGAGAAAAAAAAGGATGGAAGAAAAAGAAGCAGAGCAGCAGGAACAGGATCGCATTATGCGACAAGAGCAGATAAAGCAGAAGAAAATTCAACGGGATGCTGAACTTGCCGAGCAAATCAGGTTTATGGAAGCCCAAAACGGTTATAGCAGTATGGATAATTCAGATAACTCAGATAACTCAGATGAAACAGCAGGGAAGAAGGTAGAGGGAGATACTACCACCGATACAGAATAATCAGCCAATCCTATCTGAAAACAGATATGCTATCCTTTTAAAAAAGGGATAGTTTTTTTACCATTCAGGATATGCTTTGTATCTTTGCTATCAGGCAGGATAATTTTACTACAACCACAACAAGCGCCACCTGTTTCTTTTTAAGCACCTATGAATGCACTCCAAAAAGGATATGATTACAGCTCGCTCGATGATGATACCCGGATGTCGGTTATCCGTCATGCCGAGGCAATCAAATTCCGCACCCAAAGAGTTGTTGAGGATATTATTGAAATAGGGAAGTCTCTTGTGGAAGTGAAAGCGCAACTGCCGCATGGGGCTTTTGGTAACTGGCTGAAATCTGAATTTGACTGGAGTGAAGATACTGCCGGACGGTTTATGAATGTATCAAAACGCTTTCCTCAAATTCCGCACGGTGCGGAATTTGCACCAAAAGCATTGTATCTTTTATCTGGGAAAAAAGTACCGGACAAAGTTCGACAGGAAGCTTTGCGTATTGCACAAAATGGAGAGAAAATTACGCCTGAACGTGCAAAGATATTAATAGATCAATATGAAAAGCTTTTAAAAATGGAAAGTCAAATTCCGCACCGTGCGGAATTTGAAAATTCAGAACCTATTGAAATACGCCTTACACAACAAGACAGAAAGGATATTCAGATTTTAATAGAATCAGGAGAAAAACCAAAACGGGCTGAAGAAATTATAACAGCATTGCGTTATGTAAAAAGAAAAACAGCCCAAGAGATTCGTTCTAAAAGAATTAAAGATATATCACCAATCAGATTTACTACCAAAATTAAAGAACCTCTCCGATCACTGGATGGCATTGCAAAACAAAAAGGAGAAACCCTTGAGGAGTTTCTCCATGAAATTGTGCGGAATTATAAAAAACGTTATAAATAATAATACGGCTTATTGCCGCTATTGCAATAGAAATAATATTTTAAAACTTTAATAAAACACAGGAATAGCCATTGTATCCTTCAATAAAATCTTAAAAATTTAAAGGAAAATCTTGCTTCGTTTTATTCACAAAATTGGCATGAGCAATTGCCATTCCTACCGTAGATAAAACCAATACTCCCAACTGCGAATTATCCCAAATATCAAATAATTGTTTAGCTATTGCAATATTAGCAAGCAAATATTCTTTTAATTTTTCGGGATTATTTATTGAAAGTTGACCAACAAATACAGTTTGGAATTTTTGTAACCAATACTCTTCAATTGTATTGCCTGGAACAATTATAGCATCTCCGCCTCGCATAGCAATTTCTGCACAACCTAAATACTGTAAATGCCTATAAAATGTATTGGTAGTCGGAATATTACCTAAAAACGGCTCTACAAACTGATGAGTAAAAACTGTAAAAGTTATCATATCTATTACATGATTAAAATTCATCTGTTTGATTATAAAGACCAATGTTAATGCATCAATTTGTAATAGTGTTAGCTTTGGAATAATTTCCAAAGATTCATCTAATACAATTTGGGTTAAAGATTGCTCTGACTCCTTTGTCCTTCTGGCTAATATGTCTACTGATAAATCCTTTTTATTTATATCACCTGAAAGCGCATACGCTTTTTGCATATTAAAGAGTGCATTCTGCATACCAGGTTCTTCCAGTTTCCTAAAATTTTCCGGTTGCTCTTTCTGAAGTTTCTCAAAGAACTGTTGAGAAACTTCTGCGGCTCTTTTTTCTGCTGTCCTACGTGCTATATCAGTAAATTCTGTAATATTATTTTGGAAAACATATTCAGCAATTTTAAATGCTTCTACTGCATCAATGCCTATATGTATATCCCGTCCAGCCTGAAGATTAGACGAGTTATCACCACCTTGAACTTTTTGATCTTTTTTAAACCAGCTCATTTTACTTCCCTATATGTATATCATTCCCTGACTGATAATTCTTTGAATTATCACCCGAAGTTTGGTTTTGAATAATACCACTTTCTGTATTTTTCTTTTTAACAATCCAAATAATAAAAGAAAGTAAAAGTGTAATCGCAACTACACCAATCCCACTAAACACCCATTCTTTATTTTCAGATAACCATTCCATTCAATCCTCTTACCTTATTATTTCCAAACGGTGGTAATTTTACCACCATCTCAGTTTTAAAAACATCTCTAATCGCCAATTGCCATTAGCACAGTATCACTTTCCGTCAATCCACTATATCCGGCAAAAAGATCAATGGCCGCCTGATTCTGCTTTTGTTTTTTACTGAGCTTTTTCCACTTCTGTTTTTCTTCAAATTCGTATAATTCACGAATGACTGCAGCACTGTCTTCTAATCCACTCCGGGGCGCTGATAATCGCTCCCACATCGGGTTTATCCCTTCTTCTTCCGGCAGTTTCAACGGACGTATCTTTACCGGCTCAGTTACTGCTCTCTCTAATACCTCGCGCATTGCCTCACTTGGCTTGTACCCTGTCAGTATCTCGCCTGTGGTCGGTTCTACCCAGTCCGACATTTCACGATTCCAACTGTACAGCAGATCGGCCATTGGCTTTTCTACCGGTTCATCGGTATCGCTTGCTTCTGCCTTCTCTCCTTTTACTTTTTTGGGCAGCTTTATGCCAAATCCCTGAAATGTGCGCCTACCCTTACATGCCGTGAATATTATATCTAATGCGCTGAGATTGATTTCTCTGGTTTGGGTTATTTTTCCTTCACTATCCCGTTTGCCCTTTTGCGTGGAGACAAGCTTGGTGAAATATTTGAATAATTCCCGCACTGCTTCATCATTGGCTTGGCGGATGTCCTGCGCCTGCCGCTCGGCTGTCGGTGTGCGCTTAAGCCATTCAGCAAGCAGTGTTTCAGCGTGAGCTTTTCCTTCTATGATGCAATGGTAATGTGGATGAAAGTCCCCCCTCTCAGGATTATACGTACACTCCAGTTTCCGCATTCCTACCAGCGGTGTGCCTCGTTTTTTCATTACTTCTTTGATACGAACAAATACTGCGTGCATCGCGTCCATCGTATCCGACAGATCATCGGCAGCACAGTTCGGAAGTGTCAGGGTTACAAGATGCTTATCCTCGCCAAAGCTTTGTAATATCGGCAGGTAGTCATGGATGAGTTTACCCGTGCGTATCCTGTTACAGACAAGACACCAGCGGTTCTTACAGTAAATTGTGGTGATTTCTTCCCCGCTGAGTGCCAGAATTCCCGCACAGCGAAGCGTATTCCAGTAGCCCGGCTTGTTAACTGATGTTGGTACGCCGTTAATAAGCCTGAACATCAGCTCATGCGTCATATTCTTCGCTTTTGCTCTTTTTAAAAGAGTTGAAGAATCTCCGTATTTTGTACGGACAGTACATTTAAAATCAGGATCACCTTCTTCAGGTATTCCCGATTTCTTCGATTTCCCGAAAAAATTAACATTTCCTGAAAAATTATTTTTAATTTTCCTAAGTTGTGCTAACTTATCAAGACCTTTCTTTCCTTTCCCCTCTGAACCGTTGCCTTTTCTACCTTCTTCACTACCTTCACGATTGTTTACTGTGTAATCGGTACCTTTTTTTTGTAGTTTTCTTACTATATAAACGGTATCTAAACTTTTTTTAGCTTTTTTTCGTTTGGTAATTTGAAGGTTACGTTCTATATTTGTCATAGAAACATGCCCAATTCGGGCAGTTCATTGTAGAAAAACTCTAAAGTTTCTCTGCAAAAAAACAGCTCTGATTTAAGATTGAACTCTATTTCCAATAGCTTGCCGGCCCAAGGAAATAGAGTTTTTTATTTATAGTAAGTCCTTTTCGTCTTTTAAAAGAATTATTTTCATTACAAAGGCGTGGCGCTTTTAAGAGCGCCTGAAGTTGTGATTTTCTTTACCGGCTTTAAAGGCCGGAAAATCTCAACTTGCTTCTGGGTTTTCCCGCTTTTCTACCGCTCCGGTGGTTGGGGGCTGTCCCTCTTTAGTAAGCCGGTTGGGAAATTTCAACGATTAAACGATATACTCTTTCCAACCGGCTAAAACTAAATGTTCAAGTAGCGCCTGATATATCTTCCAGATTCCACCATCGCGGTTCCCGCTCCAAGCGCTCAGGTTGCACCCCTGCATTGCCCTATCCTCTTATGAACGGTATGCTGTAAAAATACGCCCTTTTCCTCTTTCGTGCAATATATTTCTTTTAAAAGTTTTGCACTATTTTTTTTTAAAATGTTGCAATAACGGCAAAAAAATTACTGTTTAACGAAAAAGCCATTTTTAAAAGTATTTCTTCTGTGAAGGATACTTCGCTTTTAAAAACTATCATTCACTTGTAAAAACATAAAGCTCTCCTGTTTTTACAAGAGAGCTTTTCTTTTTAAAAACTGCTGTTTTCTACCGAAGATTCACCGTACTTTTACCGAATGTTTTTAAAACTGTTTTCCGTGATTTTTACCGTAAAAGTGTGAACTTCTGTAAACCTCACCGCGCTTTTTAAAACCAGAAACTTTATGATAAAAAAATGACAATAATTACACAATTATTGTCAGATTATTAACAAGTTTTATCAATGCCGCTTCCCTGCTTGCTTTTAAAGCTGTCGTTTGACAATAATCTGCTAATAACGACTATTTGTATACCTCACCAACCCGCATAAACGCTTGTTCAACTTGACAATAATTTGCTAATAAAATTGCGTGTAAAAAAATAAAAAGCCGGAGGGTTTGCCTCCGGCTTAAAGTGTATAATTCAAAACATCAATCTTCAATTTGAGAAAGTAAAGATATGACGTAGTGCTGAGATAGTTTCCCATGAATAGCAGGATCAGTAAAGGTCTCTAATATATCTCGTATTTCTTCATTTTCAAAAGTTACTGAGTTTGAAAGTAATATTGCATCAGCTATATATGCAATTTCGTCTACTGATAAAAGACTATCTAAGAATACACTGCAAAGCTTTTTAAGTTTACTTTTACCAAAATAAAAGTCCATATCTTCTATTAAATATACTTCGGCACTAAAACCGAGTTTCTGTAAATTCAATGTATAGTTCTGTACTTCCTGTGCAATTATACTTTTTAATACTGAAGCAGGAATTTCTTCTTTGAAGAATTTATTTATATCTGTTAAGTTCATAGGTTATTCATTTTGAGGTCTACCTTCAGGCCCACCACGTAAGGGCTTCCTACCTTGAAATTTATTGCCTCTATCATAGGAATCTTTATAGGTTTTTACTACTTTACCACTACTGTTTTTAATTCTTACGTATTCTGCTCGTGATTGACCTGGCGATTTAGTTGAGGGTCTTACTTCTGTAGTTTTTGTATACTTTCCACCTATAGACTCTGTAGTTTTTGTTTTTTCCACCTTAGACGATTTATTAGGCATGACTTCATCAGGATTTCCGCCGCCGCCCGGCGCACCACCAACAGTTCTTCCACCGCCACTTATAGGAGCGGAAGTCATACCTTTTCCAATTTGCTTTTCATTCGTTCCGTAGCCGCCTTCACTACCCAGACTATTAACACCAGTACCAAATCCGCCATTTCAAAATTCAGTTGAAGGATGTGTAATAAGTAGAGAACTATGCTAAGAAATCTCTATTTTTACCTCTATATATTCACAGAAAATCCTTATATAATCATTGGATTCAAATCTAATGATTATATGCTCTGTTTCATCTGATTTCTCTTCTTGCTCTAACCAGTCGTAGTCTTGATCATCCTTTTGTTTATAGCCGATTTCTTCAATATTTGTTGAATTCATATTCCAGAAATCTTTACTTACTTCAAGATATTGGATGTTATAAAAATGTAAGGATATTGCTTGAGGATCTTCTGGTTTTATCCAATCTCCCTCAGACTTTCTAAAGTTCAATTCAACTGATGTCATTTGGTTAAATCCTATGAAAAGTCCCTGCATATCATAGCAATTATGAAGATCATAGTAATTATCCCCGTATCTAATTGCAATAGAATCTTCGATGAGAAAATTTTTTTTCATTATTGTTGCTGATTTTGCTTTTCAAGATATTTTCGTACTGTGCGTATCTCTTGTTGAGTGGCAGATTTAGTCTCAGCTTGTTTTGTATTATACTTTGGTTGATTTGGTGCTTTAAAATTTCTTTGTGAAGTTTTCACATGAGGGGTTTTAACACCACCATGTGCTTTACCAGTTAAATCAACTTGCTTTTGTACATTTACAGATCTGATTTCTACTCTAACCTTACCCCCATTCTGTTTTACTAATTCTGCAGCTTGTTGCGTGTAAAAATAAAAGCCGGAGGGGTTACCTCCAGCTTAAAGTCTATATAATATAGATACATCCTATGGTGGATTAATTTCCTGACTGATTGCTCTCAATAGTGAAGCAACTCTATCAAAGTCAACATAAGTAAATGGTACATCACCTTTTTTTGTATTTAATAAGCGATAAGAATCATCTTCCAATGAGCCAATTATAGGTTCTACATCCTGCTCAAAGTTTTCCCATTCATCAGTTGATATTAGTAAGTACTCATCAGAAGCAATATCCACAATCTCTATATTTTCTTCTTTAAGCTTCTCAATTATTTTTTTAAAGAAGAATTCCAAGTCTGTAGTTTTTATTTCCATAGTTACTTTTTGAATAGCGAACTTACAATATAAGGATGTTTAGTTGAAAATAATTATATTTGAGAAAGTATCATTTTACCAACCCCGGGAACAATGAATAAGCTACCCGTACAAGTATCAGAAGCAGACTTCGAGAAGTACATACTTCCGAATCTGAGTCATAAGTTGGGCCATAACCGTCAAAAAGTGAGCTATCATTATATTTTCAACTGCATTTTGTTTGTTTTAAAATCGGGATGCTCCTGGCGAACATTTCAGATAGCCAATCAGCAGATCAGCTGGCAGAACATCTACTATCACTATGCCAAATGGTCAAAAGACGGCAGCTTTGTAAAACTATTCGAGACGTCGCGAGCCGATATAACAGAGAAATTAGCCTTAGAATGTTTACAATTAGACGGCACACATACGCCGTCAAAAAAAGGGGTCAAAACGTCAACTATCAGGGCCGGAAATCTGCCAAAACCGTCAATCATTTAGTTCTGTGCGATAATTCATACAATCTGCTGGCTGTTTCTGACGGCATTGACGGCAATCATCACGATAGTTATGACCTTGTTGACAATACTCAAAAAATGATAGATTCTCTTGACAGACATCACATTGATTATCGCCATTCACACCTGAACGCTGACTCAGGCTTTGATACAAAAGCATTCGGGGCATTTATCCGCCAACATGATATGATCGCTAATATCAGGAAAAACAAGAGAAATACAAAGACTACAGATAAACAATACCGCTACATGAGTGAGTATATTTATCAATACCGTTTTAAAATAGAAGTTGTCTTTGCATGGTTAGACACCTATAAACGCATTCTTGTGCGCTTTGAAAAACTTTCCCTGCATTTTACTTCCTGGGTGCTTATCGCCTCAGCTTTGATTAATTTTAGACATGTCTTCAACTAAACATCCTTTATATTATATTTCTTATTTGATTAAGTCACTTGCCTTAGGGGTAGAACCTTTTTCAAAACACCTCTCTGATGTCTTACCTTGACCCTCAGAATAACCAGCTTTATTAACATGAATCCCAATCCATCAAGACCGTCCTTCTGAGAATAATTTGGGAATATTAGTATCTACTGTTCTAATTCATCAAATAAATCAGGATGTAAAATTATTGATTTATGAATATTCGCAATAAAATGATTCCTATGACAAAAAAGATTTTGTGATTCATCACTTTGAATATCTGGCTGTACATTGAGTATTACTGCTTCTCTTAATAAGAGCATTTCACCACAAAAACAGCACACTACTTCCTCATTCAAGTTTCCATCCATAGTTTTTGGCAATTCTATTTATTGATTTTTGAGAAAAATTATTCATTGTCGTTATAACCCCTTTTTTACCCTCTACAACTGCATTAAATCTGCCTGACTTAGTTTGATGTAGATAAACGGTAGCACCATCTGATTGTGAAAAAGCTTTACCTGAAGCTTTTGTAGTCTTTATTCCTTCAACAGATAATACACCACCTCTCGTTGCCGATTTTCCTTCAACTCTCTCTGCCCCATGTTTAGTTGTTTTTATCTCCGAAACACCCTTATTCCCTTCCGCATATCCAGCTTTATCAAGATGAATCCCATGTCCATCAAGACCATCCTTACTCTCGGCTTTAGCACTACCACCACCTCCACCGCCAGTTTTTGCACCACCGCCAAACCACCCTTTGACAGTATTCCAAGCACCTGTCAAACTCATACCCCTGCCACCGCCTGCTACGCCACTATTTGCACCGCCGGTTCCACCACCACCAAATTCTTGGTCATTATCGGGAGTAGCGTCAGTATCAGGGTCTAACCCATCAGGGTCTTTTAAAACAAGCGGATTATTTAAAGAATAATGATATGGTGTCCATGCTCTGTATTTCTCCCACATCGGGTCTATTGAAGTGAATCGTCCATCATTTTCATCTCCGGAACGCGCTCCCATATTATGGAGATTGGATTCCTTATCTTTTACTTTATCAATAAATCCTTTTGTTGGCTCGGTTCCTGTAGAGTTTAAAATACCCCCAAAAGGTTCATAATCAATAGCGGCAACTATTCCACCTGTTCCATTCAGTGTAACTCTGGTACTTCCTAAATGATCTTGTATTTTATACTCTTTTGAGCCATCTGGTTTTGTAATAATGTTAGATGTTGAACCTAAGCCATAGCTTAGATATTCTGTCGGATAGAGATAGACCATTGTATCAGAATTGCCACAAGCATTCCTTGTTTCAATACCATGATAGGTAGCGAGTTGTTTTTTATCAGCACCGAGGAGGTAGTATGTCCACCCAAGCGCTCCACTCGCATTGTTGTCATTCCCCATCGGATTCATGTACTCCCGCTTCTGCTCTCTTTCTCCACCTGCACTATATCGGTACCGCCAGTCTTCTGTTATTGTAGGCTCTATCGTCTCACACGCTCCCACAGGAAAATATGCCTCGCCTTTTCTGTACTGGCTCACAAGTCCGCTTGCCGAGTACCGGAAACGCTCTGTTTCCTTTTTTAAAAACGAGCCAACGCTTTCAGAACTATTCTTTTTTGAAAGTGAGCCATTCTTGTCATAGACATTCGTTACCTGATTACCCGCACCGATGACAGAACTTAACCTGTTCGGCCCCTGCGGGTCAAGGTAGCTGTACGTTGTTGGCACATTGTTCTTTACCGAGATCATCCGGTTTCCTACTTCATCATAACCATAGCTTTCCGTCGGTGTGCCATTGATAGCCCACCCGGTCAGACGGTTTATATCGTCATAGCTGTATGTTTC
>MWWK01000011.1_pt1 | contig 24366 bp, 17 predicted proteins | sample 1047241 | NCBI WGS metagenome assembly MWWK01 (sample SAMN06349964, study PRJNA376086) | soil metagenome | isolation source: BG12-3 sample Antarctic (ecotone) soil | place: Antarctica | reverse complement strand
GTGGAGAATTCTATACGCCGCGCTCGGTCGTGCGACTTATGGTTCGGTTGGTTGATCCGAAACTTGGCGAAGTGGTGATGGACCCAGCATGCGGCACGGGCGGATTCTTAGCCGAAGCGTTCACGCATTTAGAGCAACAGGCTAATACAGTCGAGAAGCGGAGAGTCCTTCAAGAGCAGTCTATCCGTGGTGGAGAAGCCAAATCTCTGCCCTACTTGTTGGCCCACATGAATCTATTGTTACATGGGTTGGAATCCCCAGACATCGATCCAGGAAATTCTTTACGCTTTCGTCTGTCAGAAATGGGCGACAAAGAACGCGTTAATGTCATTCTTACCAACCCGCCTTTCGGTGGCGAAGAAGAGACAGGAATTTTAACCAACTTTCCCGAAGATCGCCGTGCTACGGAAACTGCGCTGTTATTCATGCAGCTCATCATGCGACGATTGCACCGTGGCGGCAAAGGCCGGGCTGCAGTAGTGGTGCCCAACGGGTTCTTGTTCGGAGATGGGATCGCGGCGCGAATTAAGGCGGACCTTTTTTCGCAGTTCAACCTACACACAATCGTCCGCCTACCTGAAGGCGTCTTTGCGCCTTACACGCAGATTCCAGCAAATCTTTTGTTTTTAGATACGTCTGGTGCGACTGAAAGTATTTGGTTTTGGGAGCACCAAATTTCTGATGGACGAAAGAAATATTCCAAGACTCAGCCGCTGCAGGATGATGACTTGGCGAATTGCCTAATATGGTGGAACAATCGCGAGGAAGGACCGCAAGCATGGAAGGCTGCGGCTACCGATCTTATTAAACGCGACGGTAAGGGACAGATTGTTGCCGTCAATTTAGACATAAAAAATCCCAACTCAAAAGAGCAAATTGATCACCGTTCCCCACCAGAGATTGTAGAAAGTGTCATAGCAAAAGAGCAGCAGGTCCTTACGCTTCTAGCAGAAATGCGCACATTGGTAGAAGGGCGGGAGGGGTATGAGTAGATGGCCGCTGACACCGCTCGGTGAATTGATCCGGCATCGGAAGGAATTCGTGCGCATTGACGACGCAAGGACGTACAAGCGCTGTCGGGTTCAACTTGGGGCGCGAGGTATAGTTTTAAGAGATAAAGTGCTTGGTGCGGAAATCAAGACTAAGCAACAACAGATCTGCGAAGCGGGTGACTTTTTGGTAGCCGAGATTGATGCAAAAATGGGTGGATACGGCATAGTGCCGAATGACCTAGCAGACGCCATTGTCAGCAGTCATTATTTTCTTTATACCATCGACGAGCGCCGACTGATTCGCGACTTTCTTGCTTGGTTCATTAAGACGCCAGCATTTCAGTCACAAATATCCGCACAGGGTTCCACTAATTATTCCGCTATCCGGCCTCATCAAGTCCTAGAGTATATAATCCCACTGCCGCCTAAGGCTGAGCAGCTCCGAATAGTGGAGCAGCTTGATGCAGCAGCTGAGCTTGCTGCGAAAGTCGATGTTTTACGCAATGAGATCGCTGACGAACTCTCAATGTTGGTGGTGGTATCGAATCGATCCTACAGTCGCGAGATTCCAACGCGGTTTGGAGACGCTATTTCCCTAAACGAAGACCGCGTTATCATAGAGCCTGGGGTAGATTATCCGCAAATCGGAATCAGAGGTTTTGGCGGTGGTCTGTTTAGCAAGCCGCCTGTCCGAGCGGAAAGTACTAGTTATCGCTATTTCAATCGGCTGCATGAAGGGCACTTTGTTGTGAGTCAAGTGAAGGGCTGGGAGGGCGCTGTTGCAGTATGCTCGGAGCTTTACGCTGGTTTTTTTGCATCGCCTGAGTATCGCACCTTTCGATGCACTCCAGAGTTGCTGCGGCCGAGCTATCTTGCATTTTTGTGTCGCACTGGTTGGTTCCACAGTTTTCTGGCGACGTTGACTCGCGGACAGGGGGCGCGTCGAGAAAGGCTGCGCCCAGAAATGCTAGTTGATTGTAAGCTTCCGCTTCCGACTGTCGCCGATCAAGAGCGATTGGAAAAGGCGTTTCACAAAGCCGAGTCCGCCCAGCAATTAACCGGGGAGGCAAGCCTTGCAAAGCTAATTCCCTCACTTATCGATGCTGCCTTTAAATGCGAGGGCGCAGAGGAAAATATTATCCCCGAACAAAATGCGGGCAACCAAGTAATGGGGAACCAGACATCACAGCCACAATTCGGCGGCCCCGGCACGACTCTCTTGCAGTAAAATGCAGTGTTCACTCCATTAATGAAACTTTCAAGACCGCGGCCTCGGGCCGCGATAATTTGGGGAGAGAAGTATGACTCCTCTCCCCAAATTAAGCAGCAATTTTAATTGCCTTCGCCTTTTCTTTTAACCAGTCCGCTGCCTGCTGCGCTTTACTTGCCGCAGTGAAAACTGCTCGCTTATCGGCTTTCAGCACTTTCTCTTAACCTTAGAGCTGGGATGACTATTCAAGATGCCGAGGAGATGTCCGAGCTCCTAAATGATAAGATTGCATCGGACCTATATACGCCACGCTAGTGGGTAAGTCGCTTCTTTAGGATGACCTCTGCGAGCAATGCATGGCCATGGTTACTCTAGAACAAAAGTTCCTAACCTTTCTCTCCAAGGTTTCAGGGGCAGAGCTGCTTGACAACTTCGCCGAGCTCCCGTCCCATCTGGGGCAAAAGCGAGCAGATGCCTTTCTCTTCGGCCGAAAAATGGTATGTGAGGTCAAGAGTCTACAAAAGGATACTTCGACTAAGATCGAGGCAATACTGGCTCCCTTGCGTGACCGACCGGAGTGGCCCGTTTTCTACGGGCTCTTTCCTGTATCTAAAATAATCTCTCATTTCCCAGAGCGGGAGGAACTCAATAAATCCATTTACAGCGCTGTCACTTCTAGTGTTGAGGATCAATTAGAAAAGGCGAATCGTCAACTCCGCGAAACGAGAAGGCATTTCGGCTTAGGAGATGCCCATGGCATAGTAACTATCCTCAATGAAACGGTGGAAGTTATCTCCCCTCAAGTGTTAGCCGACAAAGTTATTAGAACTTTCATCAAGCGTGAGAAATCGGGGAAACCTCTTGAATGCGTAGATTGCGTTTGGATAATAAGCGAAACACATGAAATAGTAGTCTCGGAAGAGCTGGCGGGGCCACTGTCGATAATCATTCCTCGCGATTGTGCCTCCGATGACAAACTCCTAGCCGAACGAGTGGAGACACTTACACAGGCATGGATAACCTTTAACGGCCTTCATCCGGTGCGCTTGAACGATCAACAAAACAAGCTTAATATCGACGCGATACCACGCTCGCGAATGGCGCCGCCGCAGACAAAGCAAGATTTATGGTATGCTGAGTACCGTCAAAAGCCCTACCTTCGCGTGCTTTCTGAATCTCAGTTTATCGTCCATGCTGGAACCGCTTTTAATGATGTCGCGAAATTTTTGTTGAAGGGAAGCGGTGAGCCAAGACCCGACCGACAGACTGTTGAGCTTAGGCTTCGACGATTTTCTCACGTATTGGAGGAAAACAAGCATCGAGGCATTGACTGTCGTATTCTCTTCTCCGACGTGCGCAAAATGGACATGTAATACGGCCTAATATGTTGCGAAGAAACTGGCCGACTTCTCAGGATTATACCCACGTCGATCATAAAGCTTCGTAGTCGATGGATCGCGATGTCCTGCCGCTTTCTGAACATCCTCCAGGCTGGCACCGTTTTCAAGCGCCGTAGTAATAAAAGTAGCACGCATCGAGTGGGCGCCATATCCCCGCTCCAACCCAATCCCCTTAGCATACTTTCTAACCATCCGATCAACTGCATCCGGGTCCATCGCCCTGCGTGCTTCCTGCTGCTTTCCGTTGTGCTTCAGCGGTCGGAAGAGGGGACCGCTCATATCTTCTGCGTGCCCAGAAACCAGCAGGTAGGATTTAATGCGCTGAGCCGTCTGAGGGTTAATTGCAAGGGCATCTTTCCTCCCTCCCTTGCGGAGTACGCGTAGCGCATCAAAACCTCTATTCTCATGAAGGTCTGACACACTAAGGCTCGCAATTTCTGAACGCCTAAGCCCTGCCTGCAGCCCGATCGAAAGAATCGCCCGGTCCCTCAACCCTTCAACAGTTTGTTCTGACGGCGCATCAAGAATCTTCCTTGCTTGCTGCTTTGAGAACGCAAGCGTCGATCCTTCCTCGCGGTTGATCGTCGGCCTGCTTACATCCACAACCGGATTACGCTCAGAATAACCGTGTGCTACCAAGTGCTTAAACAGCGACGATAATGCAGCAAGCCGTCTGCGAATCGTCGAAGCTTGAGCGCCGTCAGTTTCTCTTAAGAATCGCTCCCAAAATATTACTGCACGGTGATCCACCGCTCGCAGCTCATCAACTGAGGTGATCCTTAAGGTCCGCATGAAGTGCTCAACATCTTGACGGTACGCCCGCCGGGTGCGAGCGCTCTTTTGCTTTGCGAGCCAAATCTCTTCTTCCGGAATTCCTGCGAGAGCTGCAACCGCAGAACCTGCGGGCAAATCGCCACCTCTACGAATAATTGGAAGCTGTTCTTTACTCATTCCCTGCCTTAAATCCTCTACGTGATAAACTGGATTATCACGTAGAACAAAAACCAGAGAGGAAAATTTTGAGGGAGGATATGATTACGCTGCAGGCCACTTATTACTATCAATGAAAACCGAGCATCAACTTCACAACAGTCCATTAAGCAGGTAATAGGTGTGGTGGTGTTAACTATGGTTACCCGGTACTAGGATGAAACCGCAAAACCCCAATGTCAGATACGAGCCTGTTAACAGGGAGCCTCAAGGCTTAGAGGCTCTCGCCAACCACCCTTTGAGATTTGCTGCAAGAGAGTTTTCACGTGCCAACAATGCTTACAAAGAATTAGTAGGAATTCCGGCTTTTCGTGAATATGAAAGATCGTGGCGCACATTTCTCCACCACATCGAGCGTGTCTGGAATAAAACTCAGGCTATATCCAAGGGTAGACCCCATTGGCAGAAGATTGAATCTGAAACCACATTCTTGCGGAAGAATGATCCTCTTCTCCTTTATATTACGCACGCTCGCAATAGCGATGAACATTCCATTTCAGAGCTGCTTAACGAATGGCGCCCGGATGTGAAAGCAATCACCCACGGGAAACAAATAAAACTTACATGGACCGAATGGGACCGCCCTTTGCTGCCTATAACGAGTCGAGGAAACTACACCGTCCAGCCGCCAACGACTCATTTGGGCGTTAGCATTCAAACTTTGAAGGGCAAAGGACAGCTGAGCCCCGAATTGTGGCCGAACTAGCGCTAAAGTTTTATGTTGGATTCTTAAATCGTACGTCTTTCGAAGTCTACGGAAACCATTTCAGTTCAGAATTAAGCGGAACGGCGAAGTGAACTACAGCAAATCAGCAGGGCCTCTGCAAGCGTTACCGCCCATTCTAATCGATGTATTTTATGACTGTTTATAAGGCAACGAGCGGCTCGTCTACGTCCTTTCTGAGTTCAACACTTTTCAATATTGCCCTCCGCGCCTCCGAGAAGCGTCCACTCGATTATTATAGCAGCATCATCTCGGTTGTGTTTGCCGCTGCGGCGCTAGAATCGTTTCTGAACGATCTCACAGAAGCTATAGAGATCGACGATTTATCGCTGGAGCAACCGGAGCAAATGGACACCCGCAAAATTCTAAGCAGATTTCGCGAAGCAATGTCTGAAGCGGAAAGAAAACGAGGTAATGTGCTCTACAAGGTGCAGCTCTGCCAGCTTGCTCTTACTGGCACCTGTTATAAGAAAGGTAAGCAGCCATATCAGGACTTGGCGCTACTAGTTAGGTTACGCAACTATTTGCTTCACTTGCGACCCGAGCGTGTTGACATAGATGGAGACTTTCAAAGGAAACGTCGCGGACAGCATGAGAAATTGTGCTCTGCTTTGCGGTCACGCGGTTTGCTACATTATTCGGCGGAAAAAGACTGGCATAAATCGTGGATACATCTTGTTCTAGCCGCCGAGGTTGGTGAATGGGCTCGTGCAACCGCCACAAAGGTTGCCGCAGATATCCTAAATTGCTTTCCCGATGGTATCTGCAGTCCTGCAGTTGATTTTTGGAAAAAGGAGTACAGTAGCCATATTAAGGTTTGAGAGGTTCTTCATGAACTGAAGCTGCTCAAGAAACATGAGAAAACAGAACTCCATCCAAAAAATAGAATTGTGTCGTTTGTGTCGCAATAGCGAAAATTTGAGGGAGAGTCATATCCTTCCACGATTTGCGTTTGATTGGATGAAGAAGACATCAGCGACGGGCAACATTAGGATGTCCCAGACGCCGAACAGGCGCGTTCAAGATGGCGTAAAGAAGAAGCTGCTGTGCGGCGATTGCGAACAAAAGATTGGGAATTACGAAGCTTCCTTTGCGGCACAAATTTTTCTTCCATATCAAGAGGACCCATCTCATCAGACTACGTATGACGAATACCTAATCAAGTTCGCGACCTCTTTATCATGGCGTGTGCTGCTCTTTTCTGAAGAAGATGGGCGCAATGCGACTTTAGCTCCATTTCACCAGGATAATATTAAAAAAGCTCTCGAACGTTGGCGGCTCTTCCTTAACGATGAAGAGGACAATCCAGGTGTGTATGAGCAACACATGCTACCGTTGGGACCAATTGATGACTTTGACGGCCCCACGCCAGCAAGCGGCATCAATTATTATTTCTTGCGCTCAATTTCTATGGACCTTCTTCGTAACGACCGAAACGCAATCGTTTTTGCAAAGCTGCCAAGTTTTGTATTTTTCGGATTTTTGGTACCCCCAGCAAAAGGGGAATGGATAGGTACACGCATCAATTTGTGCTCTGGGTCCTTTGGACCGCGTGCTTTTAAAATTCCTGCCGCAATCGGAGAATATTGGGAATCAAAAGCGGCTGGCAAAACGGCGATTCTTTGCGCGCTATCGCCCAACCAAAAGGCCAAGGTGGAAAAGGCTTGGAATAAACCAATTGATGAAATAAGAAATTCAAAAACTTTCGAGGCGATGTCTTACGATAAGAAATTGGTGGAGTAAGGATGGTTAAAGGTGTGAAAGCTTTGATAAGAGGCTATAACTTGACCGGCGTCTAGTCATTACCTTAGTTATTCGCGTCAAGAATGAGAGCTTCCCAATTAGGCTCTCCGCGTTGGATAATTAAACGGAATATTTCTTCGGCGTATTTCTGGTATATAGAAAAATTCTCAACCACTCTGGCTATTTTCGTAGGGTCGCCCTTACAAAGATTCCCACTATGTGCCACTTGGGATCGAAAATTATAAACTTCCTTTAGACGAAGATAGACAGCTTCTCGTTCTTTGGGAGTATGGCCTAGTAACCAACTGCCACGAAGGCGAAATGTAAGCGAAAGCTGTTCGTGAGAGGAATTGTCATTTAGAAGCAACATTTCTAATGCAATCCCAAGATCTAGTATCTTGTCCTCGATTTGCCCTCTGCGCTTAGCTTGAGAAAGACGACTTAAAATCCTCCCAATTCGCAATTGCTCCACTCGTTCATGCTTCTTATAACTTTGTATCAAACTTATTAAAATCGATTGATACTCCGGAAGAAAGGTCGTTTGTACATCGTCCCCCCATACGTCATAGCTTACGGTGTAACCGCCACTGCTTGCGAAGGGGCCGAAGGGCGTGTCCGGCAAATAGGAGGTAGCATAAAATGGCAAACAACAAATTCCAGGAAGCGCATTCATAATCAATGCTATATCGTGCAACTGCTGCCTTTCCTCAAGAAAGGCAGTGTCAATATTCTCTTCGTCTATTTTCTTAGCGGTGCATGTTTTGGTAATGGCTGCGGTTGGAACAGGATAAATTGGCCCTCCGGCTCTAAAAGAGCTACCGGCAAGGAACCTTACCTTATCTCCGGAATCTGGCATATCGCCGATCGCCGTTATAGAATAACCATCTCCAAGGTCAAGCGACTCTCCGAAATGCGTGCCAATAACCCATAGTGTATTTATGACCTCCAGCAAGTCCTCAGACAAGAATGCTACGAGACGCGCGGTAGCCCGCTCTTCGCCCCACTGCTCCCGGTACCAAAGAACCCATGAAGCCAGTTTCCTAATCGAAAAAAGGCTGGCTCCTCCGCCGTGGGAAATCATTTTTCCATCGAGCTCTTGCACTCTAGGATCACTTTCTAGCATAGCTAAAACGCGAATTCCCTCAACAGATGTACTCAGTTCCCTTTCATAGTGAAGAAATAAATCTAATTCGAAAGTGAAATATGATCGTAAATGCAAGAGTCGGCTATCGGAGGTCGAAGATTGAATTTGCGTCATTATAAATGTTTGTTTCCAATGTATGAGGGACGATAAATTCGATGCTTCAGCAATTCGCTGATTACAGTCGCTAATGTCGCTTTATTTGCGCCAAGAAACCCAAATCAGGCGCCTCTACTCGACGAGGCACTGTTTCGTTGGTCGTGCTTTCCTGTACCGATGCTGGTTGCGGACTTTGGTCCTCTTCGTCTAATCCAAGGCGGCTCCTATCTCCCGTACTCCACGAAGATAAATACTGATCTGATTCCGAACGGGGCTCAATGTTCAAAACAGCGTCATTCGCAGGCCGCAACGATCTTCCAATAGAGTCACCTCCAATTCGCGCCGAATAAGCACCAATCGCAGGGGTTAAGTAATACCCTGAAAGCCCATTAACCGGGGTTGTGGGCAGCATGTCCATGAACTCGGACGCCATTACCACTTCGCGTTTATTAAGCTGCTCTTGCGTTGAACTAGACTTTCCAGAGTTAGAGCCCGACACAATGCGGCCAGGTTGTGAGTTCTTTCCTTTGCTTTCGCTCGAACTTTGCCGGGTTTCTAAGACTTCTCGCTCCCCGAATAGCTTCGAAGCCCACTCAGCAGTGCTAGGGCTATCAGTTCTAAGAATTGCCTTATTGCTGCAAAGTCCTGCAATCTCATTAGCTACTTCTGTCCCGTATACGTCCCTCAGCCCATCGATGTCTTGAAACCCCAGAACAACACAAGCACCTTTTGAACGGCCTTTTGTAAGTAATCGCCCAAGTCCGTCTAGTTCACCGGCTTCCCTGACTTCATCTAGGAAGATCCAGTTTCTACGGGTTGCTGACTCAGGAAGCGCTAGGATTAGCTCTGTCAGACGCTTGAAAATGACTTGGTTTATCGCATCAAGCGCGGTTCGCGTGGCCTCATCGTTACCAAGAATCAGAATGAATTCTCCATCGATCCAATCCCGAAGGCTTATCTTCTTGCTCGCCTTATCCCATGCCGCAGCAATAAATTCATAACGCTGCATCCGGCTCTGAAGAGTTGAAAGAATATTTTGGGCAGTATTATCATTGGTGAAATATTCAAGAAGGTCGCTCGTATCTGGGAGGGTGCTCAATACCTGTTTCAGTCTGTCCTTATTTCTCATTGCAAGAACGACATCACGAAGCGTCCATTTTTCAGGAGCTGACTTGATGAAAGTAATCAGCACGCCTGTAAGTAAATGCCGTGCAGCATCGCTAAAAAACGGCTGGCTTTCGTGCCGATTTTCAGGGATTAAGATACTCGCTACTTGCTGCGCTGTTGCCGGGCCGGTTATATCCCTTGCCATATCCCAGGCAGCAGAGCGCTTATCAAAAGGGTTTAAGGTCACAACAGGGCACTGAAGGTCCATGCCTGCTAAAATTGAAGTGATGTCTTGCTTAGCGTCATAAACCAAGGCCCTACAATCTTGACCCTTTCCGATTTTGGTTAAAACCGACTGCATTAATAGCCGGAGAGTGATCGTTTTCCCGCTACCTGTAGCGCCTGTAACAAGAAAGTGAGTTGTTGCCACCTCAGATGGTAGATTAAGCATTCCCCAAGAAAGGCCGGGATCGTCCTCCGCCTTAAGCTGCGTTGCTAACGTTCTCGCCTCGGTGAAGCTTATCAGCCTTCGGCCTCGGTGATGGATGCCTGAGTCTTGTGCAGGAGCGTCACCAAGAAGCGACGCAAAACTTCCGAGGCATCCCAGAAGTAGTATGAATCCGACAGAAATCAGCCCAATGACATTAGCGAAGCCAAAATGCGGGCCGCTTATGGCGATAAGCGCTGAAAACATTTCTCCCCAACTGACCCCAGCAATTAGGTTAATTAGAAAAACAGTTCCAAGATAAGCAATCACGGCGACAACCAGCGTCGAACCAAGAACTGTAGAGCTGATTTTAAGCTTTTTTGAAACTGCTTCCCAATTAAGGAAAGACGCGTAAACTATCCACGCGCAAATCAGGCCTGCAAACGCCTTCCAAGGCTCCGGGAGATAAGCCCGGTAACCGGGCATAAATTCATCAATAGGCAGCCCGAAATAGAAGTAGGCCAAGCCGCCCACTACCATTGCTAGCCCCAATAATCTAAAGAACAGGCTTTTCTTATCGTTCATACCTTATGCTTTGCTGCACAGTTTGTGGGATTTGAGGAGTGTTTAGCGCTTTGATCGAGGAGGCCAAGTCCTTCTGGTGGCTAATGCTCATCGCCCGCGAAAGCTGCGTAAGATTCTCACCTGCTTCGAGCTTATCGGTATAGAAGCGTGTAGTGCCGCTTGCGCGTGACGCCTGCACATAAGAAAGCTCTCTATCCTGCATCGAACCACCCGCAAGGATAAACGTGTTCTCGGCAGTCATACCTTGGCTTTTATGAGTTGTAACCGCATAGCCAAGGCGAATGTGTGGATAATGCTCGACTGGTACTTTTACTTGTTTACCAGAATCAAGACGGACGGACGCGGTTAAACTCTTTTCATCGATTTGCTCAACTGTCCCGAGCTGTCCATTTCTTACCCCGTAGAGACGAGAGTTTTTTGTGAACAGGATGCGATCTTTTTCATAGAACCTTGTTCCATCTGCCCGTAGACTAAGCTCGCTTAATTTGCCCTGTTTGTAGCGCTCCTCTTGAGCACTAGCGTTCAGCTTCTTCGCTTCCGCATTGCTGGAAGCTAGAATAAGGTTACTTTGCGGCTTCTCTACTCCCCCTCCCTTCCAGTCATTTACTAGGGACTGGATTGCGGCGTCTCGGTTTTCTGCTACTGAGACAAGTCCGCGCTTGGCATACTCCTCAAGTGCTTTTGCAGCATCACCCGATGAAAAATGCGCGACCGCTTTTTTTGTCCAGTCGTCTTTTTGACGCCTGTTCTCTATTAATTCCGCCTGGCCGACCCTTTCCGCAATTGCCTTAAAAGGCCCACCCGCATCAACTGGCTGAAGTTGTCTTGCGTCTCCTACTAGAACAAGCTTGGCTTTTGCCCGCTCCGTAACCTCGACAAGCTCCGCCATTTGCCGCGTTCCGACCATTCCCGCTTCATCCACAACAAGAACGCTTTTCGAATTGAGTGCAAGCCTGCCGCTCTGAACATCAAAAAGTGTTTTATGGATAGTTTCACTCTGAATTCCTGCTCCGTCTTGAAGCCCCTGTGCAGCTTTGCCGGAAAGTGCAGCACCATAAACCTTATACCCTTGCCTCTCCCAAGCTTCCCGCACCGCTCCAAGCATGTAACTCTTGCCGGTGCCTGCCATGCCGGAAACCACCTGCACCCGGCCTTCTTTCTCCGTTAAGTGGCGCACGGCTTGAACCTGCTCGGCACTTATTCCTTCCCGTGCGCCTATGGCGGCTTCGATTGCATTACTCGAAACTGGTAAATAGCGATCCTGCTTTGTAGCTTCGACCTGCCCAAGCATTTTAGCTTCCAGGGCAAGCATCTCCTTGGTGGTGTAGCGCTCCTCTCCTCGTAGTTTCCCAAGTGCCACTATTTCACTTGAGTTTTCGAGGTGGCTTTTGCTTACGCTTAGAACGGCATCGGCTCCGATTCCCCTACCCTGCGCTTCTTCCGCAGTAGTTCGAATCAAGTCCCGTTCTGAAAAGTGACTTTGGTGAGCAGTGATTTTTGCGACGGCGCTATCAACTGCTTCTTGCTTCTCCCGCTCGATGTCTCGGCTTTGTCGAGGCTGCGCGGTAAGGTCTTTAAGCTCGGCGGTACTCCATCCCCTTTCCTTCCCTACTTCCTGCCATTTCGCGAAAAGGACTTCGCGAGGAATGTGATCTTTTTCGCCGCGGGTATTTAATGCGGCAACCTTGGCGGCCTGGGCACTGCCGAAGCCTTTAGCTTCAAGCGCTGCTTCTACTTCTTTTCTGCGTTTTGAGAACTCGTCTGCAAGGCCGGGATCGACTCCCTTAAGCTCAAACCATGCCTTCTTTCTCTCCGCCTGTAATCCCAAGCGCTGCTCAAGTTGGGCGGCTAGCTCCGCGCGGTAGATTGCTCCTGCGGCCATCTTGTTTTGGAAGAGAGGCTTGCTCTCAATTGTACCGGTCGTTCCGTCTTCCCTAGTGCTGACATTAAGCACTAAAGCGTGCGTATGAAGTTGTGGATCTTGTGCTCGGCTGGTTCCATGTTCAAAGGTGGCAATGGTCAGCCCGACTGCTTCGCGGTCGATCCCTCCCCTGCCTCTTCTCGTAAATCCCGCGTTCTCGTCAAGATACTGAAGCGCCTTTCCTACAGCATCGCGGTGCGCCTCCTGAATGTGCTTTCGGGTTTCCCCTTCTGACTGTGACCACGCAACCGAAACGCTCTTAGGGGCGGAGAACGTTAGATCCCATCCGCTCTGTCGGTCTTCCTTTCCAGCGTTCTGAACCAGCTCCTTTTTTCCATCCGGTGACTTCCCGGACATGACATTTCGGAATTGCTCTTGGTCTAGTTGTCCTTCGAGCCCGAGCTGCTCTGTTCCACGTCCGGCCCATTTGCCGGGTGGCTCACCGCCTTCAAGGTAGTAATCCTCTCTCGATAATTTTAGGTAGTAATCTCCCTTTCCGCTGCCTGACATTGGAGGAGATATTGAGAGCATTAGATTACACTTTCTTCATGTTGAGCCGAACCCATTCTTGCGCCTGCTCCGCGGTTACTCTACCGCTAGCGGCAAGAAGCGCTTGGACGGCGACTGAGAGATCACGCCGCAGATCAATTACCTCTTCCTCTACTGCGGAGACTTTTAGCCGCAGGCGATCAAGTTCCCGGTCATCGTGAAGACTCTCAACGATGATTTCGCGCGCGAGTTCTCCGGGGGTCACTCCGACCTTTTTCGCGCGAGCTTCTAAGCGCTCACGGTTCGCGCCGTCTAGTCTGAAACCGAGGGTTTTCTGTGCTTCTTTCATCACTACTTACTTAATCGAACGTTCTCGAAATTTGTTGCGTGCGCCGCGAAAATTGTTAACGAGGTTTGCTTAGTGATTACAAGCCTTACCTCAATTCTGCTGACCCGCGTTAACAGCATGTTAACAGGCAGGTTGGTGGTATTACAAGGAATTTGGCGCTTCTGTTAACGCAATGTGGTGCATCCGGTGTGGGTAATAATATGTGCATTTCTCTTCTTCCTTTTTGTTCCCCTTTTGCGGCTGCTCTTAGTTCTGCCTTTGAACATAGCAGGGCAGTGCGTATTCGGTTTCCCGGAAAGAAAGGAGCGAAGGAAGGTTGTTCTTCTCCCCCCTTTCTTTCCAGGAAACCGAATAGGTGGCAGCGGAGTATGAAAGGAGCTAACGCAATTTTAAATGAGGAGTGTATATGAGAAAGCTATTTTCGCGTCCTTCGTCTCTCTGTGAAGACCTTCCACTACGTTCAAAGTCCAGGCCCAGAGGACAGCGCGTGACATTCGAGGAATTTGATAAGGAAGGTGCAGCGGTAAGGGATTTGATTGCAGCGTTTTATAACGAAATTGAACGTCTCGGGACTCGGGTTTACGAGCTTGAGCGGCAGATCGCGGATTGGAGGGAGCACCTTATTTAGTCTTCTCCGCTACCCTCTCTTGCGCCCAAAAGTCACCAGCTAAAATCCCAGCGCTGACGGTTGGCGTCCCTCCATGAATGTCATGCCATCCAAATGCCACGATCAAGGAATCATTCCGGAGAGTTCTTCCCCCAAGGACTCCTCTTCGAAAAAGCCATAAATAAAAGGCGTCGCTATAACTAAGGGATGGCTCCAATTCGCGGAGTTGCTAACGTCACTGATTTGCAACAGCTTGTTTCGGTTCAGTGTTACTAATTGGAACAAAATCCATAGCCCTAGCAATCTCACTTAACAGTGCTTCTTCTTCCGCTGAAATCTCATCGTCGGCCGCCGCAATTAACCGAAGGTATGAGTAGATTTGCTCCTTGGTTTCCTGGTCTACAGCGTCCTTTAATACTTCTGCTAAACTGGTAACAGTAGCCAATTCAAGTTCTCCACTGAAATATTCACGAAACTCAGCCGAATCAAAATCCGAAAAGAGTCTCATTCCAATTTCCTCCGCAACAGCAATCTCATCATTCTCGATTTTGCCGTCCACACGAACCATAGCCGCGGCAAAGCAATAGGTCATTTTTAGAAAGTAGTTATCCTTTTCCTCTTTCGGCAGTTGGACCCTATCTAATGCAATCATTAGTTGGTGTTCGAAAATAGTTATGTTTTGCTCAATCTCCTCGTACTTATCTATTTTGCCAGACGCTGAAACTTCTGGAGCTAAAAGCATCTCTTTGCTTATTGTCGAAAAATCTACGTTAAGGTTGCTTAGGCGTTCTGCAAGTGTCGGGTGGGTATCCGTTGGGTGACTAATCTTCTCACTCAAAGCAAATTCGACAATGGATGTGAGCTTTTCATGTTCGATGTCATACTTGGCAGAATCCACGAAAGTCTGACTTAAGTTAGAAACTACTTTCCCCTTGTTCAATCTTGCAATGTTGTCCGTCCGAATTTTATCCCATAAACCGGAATAAATTGTCACTTTCATCAATGCAGTGGCTAAATGAGAAGCAGACGACACTTCAATAGCGGCCTTGTCGGCCTCATGCTCTCGCTTTCGACTAACAAAACTTTCATTTGTAGAAAACGCATCTACCATATAGGTGAACAGCAACAGTGCGGGAATCTTAACTAAGGCAAGACCGCCATCATTATCATTCAAATTTATTGCGCTTACAGCATCACGCAACCCAGCATAAACGGGTGCAAACTTCAGGGAATACAAGGTATCTTTCCCGCTAAAGTGTCCTAATTCGTGTCCGAGAACAGCGGACAGCTCCTCAACTGACAGCAATCTAGCTAGTGTAGCGGAAATGAATAGCGTTTCGCCCTTACAGTAATCAGTGGTTTCACCAATTACTTTTACATCGCAGCTAGTCACGTAGAACGTCGGATCGAGTCCTACGACGATGTTACTGGGGGGGGTAGCCTTGAGCTTTGTAGCGAGTTCGCCTACGAAAGAAAACAATCCTGGCGCATCTTGCTTAGTGAGTTTTTTACCAATAACACTGGTCTCTAGTCGCCTATTGAACTTTAGCGCGACAGCAATCAATTGCAGCCCCATCCCTACAGCCGCAAGTCCAACTAGACCAATCGCGATGAAATGTACTCTACCTATCCAATAGGACTCACTCACGTAAGCTGCATAAGTAACAATACCACCATGTAAGACGACAAGTCCGGCGATAGCTAAGACAGTGATTCTAACTAGGGTAGGAAAAATAAGAGCTAATCTAGTTCTGCTCCTACCTGCAAGCAATGAACCAAACCAATAGAAAAGGAGAACTGCTAGACCAGCAAGGGCCGTATATTGGCTTACTGTCCGTAAAAGAAAAATACCATCAAGCTGGCTACAGGCTGACTTGATCAAACGAATACTTTCTTGAGTACTCTCATCGTCCAGTTTAGCAAGAGACGCATCGGACGTTAGCTGACAAAGGTCGGCAACTGAATATTCCCAACCGTTTTCCTTTATCTTGCTGTCGAGGTTATTCGTAATAAGAATCGAAGAAAAGTATCCCAGGCCAGGAATGGTGATTAGGGCCACCAGTGCGAACCAGAAAGTTTTTTTTGTCATAACGACTCCAATTGCGAGAGGAAGTGGCGTCACCCTTTTTGTGCCAAGCACTTGCTTATTATTATGCTTCGAGTATTCTGTCATCCAGAATGGCGTAAATACGTGGACGCCCTGACGAAGATGTAGAGTCTGAAGTTTAGCGGAGAGTCTACGCCGATGTAATCTGCTTGTCCCAAAGCCATTAGGTGGGAACAGAACGTAAGCAATTCAGCAAATCTAGGGTATGCACTAAAGAAAGCTGAGTCACTCTTGCCCTTTCCCGCTCGCGTCTCAGCACCTCCCTTGCGCGGTCTTCCTGCTCGTGGTTGATTTGATGCCAAAGGCCTTGGCGCACGATACTCACGAAAATCTTAACTGCGTCACCATGCACCCGCGTCGCACGTACTGCCGCGGCTACGAAGTTTCTAAGGTTTGCCTCCGAATCCGAAAGCCACTTGGCTAAAACAGCCTGCCGATAAAGTTCCTTTAGGCGCGAAAGCCTTCGAAGGTCATCAAGCTGAATGTCATTGAGGTTTGGATTTTTGGTTTCTTTTCTATAAAAACCAGAATGGTCTGCTTGCTGAGTTTTCTGGTTTTTAAGTCCTTTAGGAGTTTTCAAGTCTTTATATGGGGGTGCAAATTCAGGGCGTTTTTGGGGTATGGGGGGTGCAAAATGCGTATTTAGGCTAGGTGAGTTATCCACAGCTATCGTGGCATCCGCGCCTTCGTCCAGGACATTTTCTTGAGCTGCGGGGTTTGACCAGGCCAAGTTAATACTAAAATATGCGCCGTCTCGGTTTAGCTTCCACTGTTTCGATCCTTCATCGTCGGCGATGAAAGCAATCGCAATAAGCCCAGCACGTGCGGTGCGGACAGCCCGGAGTGATAATCCCGTTACTTTTGCAATCCAAGACGCCTTAGCGGTTCCCTTCCCTGCAACCTCGCCGGTTCGTGACAGCGAAAGCCCTCTGGTGCAGTACGCAAGGATGGTTTTTATTACCGCAATCTTCGAGCACTGCGCTAAATAGCGCAGTAAGGGCCTGGGTAATGGTATGGGCCGCATGATTGATCGGCGCCCGGCCAACATCGCGGTTACATCCTGACTTCCAGGAAGTTGAGACTTAGTGAAGACAATTTCCGTTTCAGAGAACAAAAGAAGCCCAGCACGTTCGAGTAGACGAAGCTCTCTTCGGACATAAAGGCTACGGCAGCCTGTGAGCCTCGCTAGTTCTTGAACGAGATAGCGCGGAGGTAATTCCCTCGCTCCCGTCTTATCCCGGCGCCTTGAGCGCTTCGCGGCTTCACGTGCCGCGACAATAACAAGGCAAGCAAAGTAAATCCGCAACGCTCGTAGAGAAATCTTCTTTGTATTGAAGCACCAAATTAGATTGCCGATCTGCGTGACGGTATGAGTTTTATACCCTCCTTGAAGACACACGATCCCTATTCCTCCTAAATAGAAGGCAGAAGAGTTAAATTGAGGGCGCAAAAATCCGCTTGCGTTCAAAAGAACGCCGTTGACGGAAAGGGAGTAAGGAGTTAACTTTGAGGTATCTTAGGTCTCAAAGTCGGGAGCCAGCTCCCCCACAAATTAACCAGCTCGCCAAAGCTGGTTTTTTTGTGCCCAATTTCTTACAGTCTGCCGAAGTTTCTCTCCAAAAATATTCCGAATGTTGGTACTACTTTAAACCACTTAAACAGGTTGTTCCGTACCGTTGACACTCGCGCAACGAATAATTTTAAGTTGGGTATATGGGTAAGTGGGAAAATGGGTAGAGGGGTATTGTAGAAGAAGGGAATAAATAATGTTTCAGCCAAGCTAGGCGTCTGCACGCCCGCCTTCTAGCGTAGGATGGGTATGAGGGAATCGGGGAACTAACCCACGTTCCCATGTGGGAAAGATGGGCATAGCGTACGGTGGGTAGATTCCCCGATGGGTATTTACCCACATACGTTAGCTATTGGCCGGTTCCCCTCATCTACAAACTATCAACCGTTAGAGAACCGTCTTGGCTGATGCTCGTTCAATTCATCAACCATTATACAATTCCGCAGAGGAGGTTTTCCTTGCGCAAATTGATCAGAACACGCATTTTCGTCTCAGAACAACTCGTTGGGTATGTGGGTAAGATGGAATGAACCCACATGGCCACTTAGAGCGCTGAGTAGCACAGCAGCAGGTGAGCACGATGGTTAAGACCGCAGTTGGAAAATTGATTGCGTTTGGAAATCAGAAAGGCGGGGTAGGGAAGACGACCACCACTATCAACGTAGCTGCGGCTCTTGCCCGTCAAGGTAGAACGGTATGCGTGATCGATGTCGATAATAACCGCGGCCTTACTCGGACCTTCTCAATTCCCGAAGGGGCTTTTCCCTCAACATTTGATATCTTCACTGGCCGTCAGCTAGCAGAAGACTGTTTGATTACCGGAGAATTCCAGGGTTTCCTAAACGGGGAGGATACACAGGTCACACTTCCCGAAGGATTTGCAATCATTCCTAGTAGTCGTAGTTTGGAGACACTCGATCAGGTGGTGGCTCAAAGCGCCGGACTTCGGCCAGAGCAACATTTCGTTCGGGCCCTTTCGACGCTCACTGCGCGCTTTGATTATACCTTCGTGGATACAGCACCAAACTTAACGACCCCCACTGTCATTGCCTACAATACCGTTCCTTGGTTCGTCCTCACCGCCCGTCCAGGGAAAACAGCAATGGATTCCTTGTCGGATGCTGTGCAGGATCTTGTCCAGGTTAAGCAGTTTGGTGCTGAGGGCAAACTCCTTGGGGTTGTGCTGACGGAAGTCGATCTCCGAACTCGTCTCTCAAAAGATATAGTCCAATTCGTTAATGACGAGTTTAGAGCAGATTTGCCAAACGGTGAGTCAGTTAAGCTCGGATTCGATACTCATATAAGCAAGGCAATTGCGATCGAGGAAGCTCCGTACGCGGCTCAAACCATCTTCGATTATCGCTCAAGCTCTAGAGCGTGCGCTGAATATGAAGCGCTTGCTGAGGAAATAGAGATACGTCTCGCCAGTTTCGAAAAGCTTTTCGGAGATGCTGATCGTCCCGTGAATTCGCGACCAAGGCTTGTTGTTAATCAATAGGGTAGGGAAGTATGGCAACAAAGCCGAGTTTTCGTTCAAATGCAGTTTCTAAAGTAGACCTAACCAGCACGCTTCAGCGTGGTGCTATTCATCGGGTGGAAGAACCTGACTCGCCACCGGTCGCAGCTCGTCATGCTGTGACGATTGAAGAGCGGCCTTCGTTTTCGCCGCGGAAGCAAATCGCAAGCCGCAAAAAGAAGCTCGCGCACTTAAAGACGTTGCTAGAGTACGAAGAGAAGAAGGAAATTACGAACCTTTTGCATGACATTGGCGGTATAGTTGGTCACGGAATTCAATTCAGCATTTTCAACCGCGGTTTGCTTCTTGCTGCCCTTGCTCAGCGTGACGAGTTTTTAAGGGTAGCACAAAGAATTCAAGGACTGGAGCGCCCCTCAAATGGTGATGTCGAGGCCTTTAGAGAATATGAGGCTCATATTGGGCAGATGATTTTCGATGCCTTCAATATTCGCGGGACCGCTCCAACAAGGACCAAATCAGGTTAGCTCGGCGAGACCCATATGGGTATGTGGGTAAATACCCTAGAGCCATAGAGTCGAAGAGGGCGAACTGGCTGCGGTCTATGCGTTCAAGGACGTGAGGAAGGCTGAATTCTATGACGACCACCGTAGATGAGCTTACTCGTTGGCTTCAGACGCCTAAAGAGGGCGCGCATTTAGAGTTTAAAGAAGCCAGCAATCAGTACGACTTTGAGAAAGTTCTTAGATACAGCGTGGCTTTTGCGAACGAGGATGGTGGCAAGCTGATTTTGGGTGTTACTGACCGATTGCCACGCACTATAGTTGGCTCGTCCGCTTTTCCTGACCCCGGTGCGCTTCAAACGCGAATCTTTAACAAATTACGATTTCGTGTGGACATAGAAGAGTTAATTCTTCCCGAAGGGAGAGTATTAATTTTTCATATTCCACCAAGGCCGCGGGGGACTGCTTATAACATCGATGGGGCCTACTTGATGAGATCAGCTGACCAACTGGTTGCCATGTCAGAAGATCGCCTCCGTGCAATTTTTGCAGAAGGAAAGCCAGATTGGCTATCCGAAGTCGCGCAATCTAATGTTGCTGGTCAAGATGTTATTACACTCCTCGATACTCAGAGCTACTTTGACTTACTAAACATACCTTACCCCTCAACGAGGGAAGCAGTCCTCGATCGACTTCAGAGGGAAAAGCTTATTCTCGACTGTGATGGCGAATGGAATATAAGTAACCTTGGCGCAATTCTTTTTGCGAAGAAGCTTGAGGATTTTGATTCTGTTCGTCGGAAGGCCGCGCGAGTGATTGTCTATGACGGGATCGGAAAGCTAATAACTCGGATTGATAGAGTCTGGTCAAAAGGATATGCCGTTGGTTTTGAAGGCCTAATTGATTTTATTAGCTCACAGATGCCGATGAACGAGGTTATTGGCACAGCGTTGAGAACTGAAATAAAAATGTTCCCTGAAACGGCAATCCGCGAGCTGGTCGCGAACGCCTTAATTCATCAAGACTTTAGCGAAACAGGGACTTCGGTAGTAGTTGAAATTTATTCTGACCGAATGGAGATTTCGAATCCTGGAAAGCCCTTTATCGAGCCTGCTCGCTTCATTGATGAATACCAGTCGAGGAACGAGAATCTCGCCGATTTGATGCGGCGCCTCCATATCTGTGAAGAAAAGGGGAGCGGGATAGATCGAGTGATCGAAAGCGCCGAGTTCTTTCAGTTGCCACCGCCAGATTTTAGAGCAACAGAGCGACGTACAATAGTAGCATTATTCGCCCATACGGATTTTTCGAAAATGAACGGTAGCGATAGAGTCCGTGCTTGCTATCAGCACTGTTGCCTTCGTTATGTGATGAATCAGCGCATGACCAACCAAAGTCTAAGAGAGCGTTTTCATCTCACAGAAGCAAAAGCCGAAACGGTCTCCCGCATAATTAGAGAGACTTCTCAGGCAGGGCAGATAAAGCTGGAGGACCCTTCAAATGCCTCAAAACGCTATGCGAAATACATCCCTTTTTGGGCTTAGTTCATTTAGATTCAAACCCTATCGGGTAAGTTGGAAAGCTTTAAGCAATTAAAATTATTGAGGGTTTTCATTTAGATGCAAATCCGAAATCGGGATGAAATTGATCGAATTCAATCAGATCGATGCGCCAATCTGGTTCGCTTGGGACTTCCTTTATTTAGATGCAAATGTGATTTTAGTGCCGAGCTCGCTCTAACCGGCTAAAACGACTATGTTCCTTATTTAGAAGCAAAACGACTTCGAGCATACCGGAATGTCGTGGCAGGGCTCTTGAGCCTAGGGCAGTTAACGGAAATGAAACATATGCAAAAAGCCGCAATGCGCGATCTAGAAGTTGCTAGTTTGACTGAACTGCTGGAGAAGCGAAGATGCTTAAAGGGAAGGTTGCATGAGGACTGAAGCGGATACTTGCCGCCAGTTAGTCGTTCCGAAGCTGCAAGCGGCTGGATGGGACGATGTGCCTTATGCGATTAACGAGCAGCGAACATTTACAGATGGGCGGGTGCTCTTCGTCGGAGGCAGACCTAAGCGAGGAAAGCAAAAGCGTGCAGATTATATTCTCCGCTACCGCGCCGATTATCCTATCGCCATTGTAGAGGCTAAGGCGGCTTACAAGTCTGCTGGCGACGGGCTGCAACAGGCGAAAGAATATGCTGAAATTTTGGGCTTGAAGTTTGCATATGCAACGAATGGTAGAGAAATCATTGAATTCGATTTCTTCACTGGCCAGGAAAGCAACCTGACCAATTACCCAAAGCCATCCGAATTGTGGGAGCGGCAACGTGCTGGACTCGGTCTGCACGACGACACAGCGGCATCTCGTATCCTGACACCTGGGCGTCCAGATCCGGCCAAGCCTCTGCGATATTATCAAGAAATCGCAATCAACGCGGCCTTGCAGGCTATTGTAACTGGCCGCAAGCGTGCCTTATTGACTCTCTGCACCGGCTCCGGGAAAACGCAGGTGGCCTTTCAAATCTGTTGGCGCTTGTGGTCAGCGGGATGGAACCGTCGTGGTGATCATAAGAAGCCGCGCATTCTGTTCTTAGCGGATCGCAAAGTGTTAGTGGATGATCCGAAGGACAAAGATTTTGCCCCTTTTGGCGAGGCTCGGCACAAAATTGCAAACGGGATGATAGTCGAAAGTCGCGAAATGTATTTTTCGACTTACCAAGCGATTGCCCGAGACGACAGCCGTCCTGGTCTTTATCAAGAATTTTCCCCCGACTTCTTCGATTTAATTGTGATAGATGAGTGCCATCGGGGAAGCTCACGGGATGATAGCAACTGGCGTGAAATTCTGGAATATTTTCAGCCAGCAGTGCAATTGGGTATGACCGCTACGCCAATGCGCGAAGATAACAAGGATTCGTACGCCTATTTCGGCCAACCTCTATATCAGTATTCTCTTGCACAGGGGATAGCTGATGGCTTTCTCGCTCCTTATCGTGTGCACAGAGTCATTACTGAATGGGATGCATCTGGGTGGCGACCTACGAGGGATGAGCTTGATCGCTATGGACGTCCGATTCCCGATGAGGAATACCAGACCAAAGATTTCGAGCGGGTTGTAGTCCTGCGTGCGCGTACAAATGCGATTGCAAAACATCTTTCGCGATTTCTAAAGGAGACCGATCGCTTCGCTAAAACCATTGTCTTCTGTGTCGATCAGGAGCACGCTAACGACATGCGACAAGCATTGTCGAACCTGAACATTGATCTGGTCAAACAATATCCCGATTATGTTTGCCGAGTCACCGCAGATGAAGGCGAAATAGGTTCAGCGCATCGTGCTAAGTTCCAAGATGTAGAAACGAAAACCCCGGTCATTCTTACAACTTCGCAGTTGCTAACAACGGGCGTAGACGCACCGACATGTTGCAACGTCGTACTGGCTCGCGTCGTAGGGTCTATGACTGAATTCAAGCAGATAATCGGGCGCGGAACGCGACTGCGGGAGGACTATGGGAAGCTGTTTTTCAACATCATAGATTATACCGGAGCCGCCACGGAAAAATTTGCGGACCCCGACTTCGATGGCGAACCTACCAGAGAAACTGTAAGCGAAATTGACCAAGACGGCGAGACGATCGCGGAGACGGGCGGCGAGAACCCGCCGCCTGAAGAGCCGGACGAGCCTCTGCTAAACGTTCCGAATACTGCACTACCTCCAGATGAAGAGCTAGGGCAGCCGCGCAAGTTCTACATCGATGATGGGTCGGTGGAAGTTGTCCATCATGTAGTTTATGACTTGGATTCGGATGGCAAGCGCTTAACTGCTCGTAAGTTGACGGATTACACTGGCGAAAAGGTAAGAACATTGTATCCCACTGCCTCCGCATTGCGCGCGGACTGGACAATCGCGGGGAAGCGCCAAGCGGTTATTGAGGCTCTGGAAGAGAAGGGGATTGACCTGGAGATCTTGGCGGAAACGGTAGGCCAACCGGAAGCAGACCCATTTGACCTGCTATGTCATCTGGCCTGGAATGCTCCGTTGAGGACTCGGAGGGAACGCGCAGCACGACTTCGCCGCGAAAAGAAGGATTTCTTTGAGAAGTACGAGGCGGATGCGCGGGAAGTATTGGAGGCATTGCTTGAAAAATACGCGGTACATGGAGCTGCTCAGTTTGCACTGCCCGATACGCTGAAAGTGCCGCCGCTATCGGGCTTAGGTAATGTTAGCGAGATCGCGATGCGGTTCAACGGACCGGAAAAAATGAAGGCCGCGGTCGATTCGCTGTCGGAATTGCTTTACGCCGCATGACGGCAGGATAAATTTTGAATGGCTAAAGAAAAAACGAAACAGCCCCCCAAGACAACGTCTCAGCGCCTTGACAGCATCGTTAAATCAGCGCGGAAAATAATGCGCAAGGATAAGGGGCTGAATGGCGACCTTGACCGTCTGCCAATGCTAACCTGGATTATGTTCCTGAAGTTTCTGGACGATCTGGAAAGGATGCACGCAGATGAAGCGGCAATGGCAGGGGAGAAATTTCATCCGGCGATAGAATCGCCCTACCGTTGGCGCGATTGGGCGGCACAGCATGACGGCATAACAGGTCCGGACCTGACAAGCTTCATCGGTGATAAAGAAGCGGTGCGCCCGGACGGATCAAAGGGACCAGGGCTTTTCGCATATTTGCGTGAAATGCGGGGCCGCAATGGCGGACGGGATCGACGCGATGTAATTGCTACTGCCTTCAAGGGCCTCTCAAATCGGATGGAAAGTGGCTATCTGCTTCGCGACGTCGTGAACCTAGTCGATGACATTCATTTCAATTCGTCAGAGGAAATTCACACCTTAAGCCGCCTTTACGAGGGGCTTTTGCGGGAAATGCGCGACGCGGCTGGAGATAGTGGAGAATTCTATACGCCGCGCTCGGT
>MWWK01000010.1_pt1 | contig 24473 bp, 30 predicted proteins | sample 1047241 | NCBI WGS metagenome assembly MWWK01 (sample SAMN06349964, study PRJNA376086) | soil metagenome | isolation source: BG12-3 sample Antarctic (ecotone) soil | place: Antarctica | reverse complement strand
CGCCCGAAGGCTGGCACATTGTTTGTTTACCCGCATTATCCGATGAGTTGCCGCTTTTCCCTAGTTCCTGCGAGATTGTCGAAGACTTTCGAGAAACTCACGGCTTGGCGTTATGCCCGGAGCGCTATGACGAAATTAAACTCAATCAAATTCGTTCACGCATCGGCGCATATCATTTCGAATCGCTTTACCAGCAAACACCAACTTCCCAACAAGGTTTATTCTTTGACGTTTCGAAACTTGAAATCGTCAATGCCGCGCCCGTGCAAGCGGTCCGTTGGCGCGGCTGGGACAAAGCCGCAACCGAAGGCGACGGAGACTTTACAGCAGGCGTTCGACTGGCAAAAGCGACGGACGGCATTATTTACATTGAGGACGTTGTGCGCGGTCAATTCGGAACGTCTAAACGGGACGCAACGATTCGCCACACAGCTCTTCAGGACGGAATACCAGTAAAAGTTATCGGCGAACAGGAGCCGGGAAGCGGCGGAAAAGAATCGGCGGAAAGCTTTATCCGTTTATTAAGCGGCTTTTCAGTCCGAGCGGAACGAGCAACCGGATCAAAAGAACTTCGCGCCGATCCGTTTTCAAGTCAGCTCAATGCCGGGAACGTCAAACTTGTTAGAGGCGAATGGAACAAAGCATTTATTGACGAATTGAGAACGTTTCCCAAAGGGAAACACGACGATCAGATTGATGCCGTGTCCTTAGCTTTTAACGCAGCAAATCAACCCAGACCAGTTCCAATTTTTTACAGCTTTTAGGGTCCCAGCCTTAAATTAAAACCACAAAAATAACAGGAGTAAATAAAGATGAAAAATGAAAATCTAAATCAACAAATAGAAACCACCAACAACAAGTTGACGGAACTCGAAACTGAACAATCCGAATTGTCTCAATCAATCGCAGACGCGGCATTCGCCGCCAACAGCACTGCTTTAATCACGTTGGCGCACCGGCGTAACAATCTACCAATTGAGATTTTATCAACCCGCATCACGCTTTCAAGGCTTCACCAACAGCGCGACGAAGAAAATCTACCGAGCTTGATTGCAGAAGCGCAGAAATTATCCGCGGTGATTCCTGAATTACAGGAACGCCTTCAAACGGCTCAAACTGAACTAAATCGCGCTGTTGGCTTTCAACAGGACGCGGCTCAAAACGCGAAGGATATTAAATTACGGATTGCTGAACGAAGGCGCAGCATAGAGGCTTTATTGTCCGAAGTGCGGAACGTGAAAATTGCTCCAAGTCATTTATCCGTGAGCGGCTCAAACTAGAAGCGCATTTTATATTTAACCCCACCGACAAAACAAAACGCTCGCCTCTGAAATCTCGCCGCCATCCGCCACTTTTCCGCCGAACAAAAAGCCGATGAATTAAAAACTCGCGGCTTACTTTTTTGCCCTACAATCACATAGAACCGCCCCTCTTTAATGAGGGATAACGTTCCAATTGGAACCATTAGCCACCGCGCACATAGATTTGCCGAAATGCTGCCAACTGAACAATTGTTCAGTAAGATTAACCCCGCACTCACGTAGAACTGCATCAGAAACCTTTAATCAATTGTGAAAAGGTTTAACACCATCCTCACTTTTTGCTATGTCTCACAAACTAATCCAAGGGCAAGTTATAAAACTTTGATTACGGGACGAGTTTTGAAACTCTGAACGTCAATTAAAATGATTGTCCGTGATGCTGATTTTGAGAGTGTCAAAAACGCTCGTTTTTGGGACACGCGCACAGGCTCGATGTGACCTTGCATCAATTGATGCAAGGTCAGTTCGTTCATCCTCCACGCGCACAGGCTCGATACTTGGCAAACACTAGCTTTGAACGTCTGTTTAGCCGTCTATGTCTGATTCACAGGGCGCACAGAGGCGTTTTTATTGTCGAAGGCTTGTGTTGGTATGCTTTAAACGTAAAAGAAGCCGCAAGCAATCACGCTAACGGCTTTATCTTATGACCTATCATTTTATTCTTCGCCACTAAGCACAACGCGCTTCATTTTGACAATGCCATCACGAACCCCCGTGCGTTCAAGTTCTTCCTCGTATTTCTCTTGTAGTAGGAAAGTTTTCTCTTCGAACCGATTTAGCGCATCATCACCCAGATAATTTTCAATTGTGCTTCTGATTAAATTCGCAGCGACATCGGGAGTGGTCACAAGTGCGTTGGATTCACACTTTCTGACGCCGTAATTCGCAATGTATTCTCGAACATACGGGAGCTTGTTGTTAACGTGACGCGGGTCAGAGAGATCATTGCTTTTTGTCTCTCTGTCATCTTCCTTTATTTTCGCGCCGGTAACTAGGTTATCAATCCAAGTGTAGCCATGACGCACAATGAACTCGTAGTTCAAACCAAACCGCTCGATTATTAAATTGTTTGGATGAAAGCCGGGAGTTCCATCTGCCCACCGGACATCCGCCAACTGTTCCAGATTTTTGTAAATAGTGTCGGAGATTCGCAAGCCGTCTGGGTCAAAATCTCCGGCATAAAGCAGAACGCATTTCATTCCGCGCTTTTCAGCTTCGGCAAATCGCTTCGCATATTGCGCCCTTTGTAGAATTGACGACCAGCCGGCAGAGTTGGCAATCGGAATATGGTATTCAGCGCAAACATCCTTAAACAGTGTTCTCAAGTCAACTTTTTCAACTACGCACTGGATATAATACTCTTCGCCTTCCCACCAGTCGGGAGTATAGTACTGGTATCCCGTCAGAACATCATCGAGATTTTTATAAACCATCTCCCACGTGTCATCGTAGGAAGGTATCTCGATGCCGTAAAAATCTCGACCTGAATCCGCCGCCACAAAATCCACGGGGAGCAGCCCTTTCAGGCGACATCGTTTTATGGCATCGTCAACCTTATTAAATTGTGATTTATCAATATAGCCGTGCGTCTCCATCGCGTAGCACCAGCCGCGAGACGAAATTCTAAACGGCGTCTTTTCCTGCAGCTCTATAAGCACTTGTGCAAACTCGGCTAGCTTGTGTTTCCCCATTCGCCCATTAAAATCAAACATTTCTGTCCCCCATTTTTCTGTTGTTTGTGATTAGAAGCCGCAAGGTGTTACGCTCACGGCTTCCATTGAATGGATAAATACATCAATTGATGTGTTTGTTAGTTTGCTGCCTGATACCCGCGCAAAATCTTTTCCACATATTCGGGTGATTTTTCGTAGTCCAGAAATTCGTCCTGATTAATACGCGTGTTGAACAAATCAAGCAATCCGTCCGTTATTGCTTCTTTTAACGGCTGCGGTAACTCTTCATCGTTAAGCAGAGCAGAAATAGTTTGCGCCGGTTGGCTTATCTCGTCGCTTGGCGGGTCATCGCCCGGAACGTCTGTTTTGTATTTGCTGCCATACAAAACAGAGTCCTTCCAAGCGTCAACGGCATTGCCGTGTTCTTTTGTCCAGGTGAATAGATGATTCTGTAAATCTTCGGCTAAATCACCCTTAGCGAAATTATCACCTTTGAAGGCGAACAGCTCGAAAATTTCCATCAAACTATCAATGACCATAAAGTCATTGCCGCAGCCCATTCCAATGTCGTCAATCAGGGCGCGCCCGCGTTTTCTTTTTTCGTCATATTCCGCTTGTGCCTCTCTGAATGAACTAGACTCTTCCGGTTCCTTTTGCGTCTCTGTTTTGTGTTCTGTTTTCATTTTTTAATCCTTCCTTTTTGTAAGTTCTGATCATTGCTGACCAGTTAAAATTGTTTTGACCAACGCCGCAGCTTCCGCTGCCGCGACGAAGTAACCCAAGGCGTAACCAACCAACGCAAGCAGAAACAACAGCAGTATGTTGATAACCGCGTCCAGTGCCTTACGTTCTGATTCGATTGCCGATTGTGTTAAAGTTTCTTTATTCATTGTTTTTTCCTTTTGTTTGGTAAATCGTGAATGATCGGAGAGGCTTATCAGAGGTGTGAACTTTGATAAGCCTTTCGTCTTTAGTTATTGCAGCTTGGACAGAAATGCTCACGGCTGCCTAAGAACCAACCTTCACATCTGAGCGTGTCGGCGGCGGCTGTTTCCTGCTCTCCGCATACGTCGCAGAAGCCGGTTGTTGTTGTCGTTTCGTTGTTTGTATTTTCGGTTGTCATTTTTGTAATCCGTCCTTTTGTTTATTAAGTTAATTGCTTAACTTGAATATGATTATAAAGACTTCTTTATATAAAGTCAACTATATAACAAGAGAAATAAATATAAATCCAAATTTATATAAAGAAACAGACTTAATATAAATTACTCTTTATATATTGTTGACTTTATATTTATATTTATGTGATAATTGATGTATGATTTCGAACGTGATTACAGTCAAACTAAAAAAATTGCTGGAAGACAGAGGTAAGTCGATTTTTCAACTCCATAAAGAAACTGACATCACCTACCCAACCCTGCATAGAATAGCGAGTGGAAAAGGTGAGGGAATTTCTTTTAAGGTGTTGGAAAAACTTTGCGAGAATTTAGGATGCTTCCCGTCCGATTTACTACTCTTCGAGCGTAATACCAAGCCGCAGACAGTCAAACCGCAGACGGTAAAGGCTGACCCGGAAAAGCCAGCAAGCAAGCCCGAAACGCCCGAAACAATGGCATCTGCTAAAGGTATGCTTTCAACCGTAGAAGTTGCCGAACGGCTCGGAGTAAGCCGAAAAAGCGTTAATGATTACATTATCAGCGGTAAATTAAAGGCGACGAAAGGAAAAGGAAATCACAATCTTGTGAGTGAAGCGGATTTACTGGAATTTATAAATAATCGGTAAAGAATTTTCTATCTGTAAATGTTACAAGCAAAGGGCTTTCACAGTTTTATTGTTCTTTTTTTTTACTTTTTTTGACTACACGATTTCAGGGTGTTATATTGCTTTTGTCGTTATTTCGGCACAGAAAAATGCGAGCTTCCCCGTAAAAGTTAGCTCGCACCGTTCTTTTGATTTATTAAACCAATTTGCAGTTACTGCTTGCCAGCTCCAACTGCGCTTTTGATTTTGGCACAAGTGCTTCTAAAAAAGCAACCGTCTTGTAAACATTCGGTTTAACTTACGCCAAATCAAGAATTTTATATATCCTGATGCGCCGCGTCGGATTACGAAAGGGTCAACAACTTCTGGCAAGCGAGTTGTTGACCCTTACCAATTTGAAAACTATGCTTGCCCGCCACACAAAAAACCCGCGAATTTCTGCACTTGAGAAATCACGCCAACGAGCCACCAAAAACGACCAGACAGGTCTACCTGAAATTCTAGAACACATCGACGACGTTTCATTTTTAACGCGTCGTCGATGTGTGTCAACTCGCCGAAAAGCTAACGACACAATCAACAAACGGAGGGAGGGAAATATGAATGGCAACGAAAAAGGCACCCTGGAAGGTGCCTCAATACGAGAAAGAAAACCCGAGTTACTAAAAGGAAAAATCAACCCCTATGGAGGATCAACTTATGACTAATATTACAACACAAAACACAAAAACGCAACCAAACCCCGACTTACAAATAGCCGCTCTCGACTACAACGCGCAGGGCTTCGCCGCTTTGCCTGTTAAAAGTAACAAACGCCCTAATCTGAAAGAATGGGCTTGCTACCAAAAAAACAAACCGAACGAATCCGTAATTCGCGGTTGGTTTAACGGCGATGAACCCGATACGACCGGGCTTGCCATAATTTCTGGAAAAGTTTCGGGGAATCTTGAGGTTTTTGACATCGATTGCAAATACGATTTGAGCGGCTCACTGATGGAAGATTTCTGCGCTCTTATTAAAGAACATTTGCCGAACCTGTTCCCGAAACTGGTAATCGCAAAGACCGTCAATCGTGGCTTTCACATTCTTTTTCGCGTCCCGGTTGAATCGATTCAAGGGAACAAAGGACTCGCCAAACGCCCGGCAACAAGCGACGAAGCGAAAAGCGGCGACAAGTTAAAAATTCTGATTGAAACACGGGGCGAAGGTGGTTATTTTGTCGCCGCGCCGACCGTTGGTTACGGATGGAAACAAGGGAGCGTTAAAGATATTCCGCTCATTACCTCCGGCGAACGCGATACACTTTTCACGATTGCCCGCTCGTTCGACCAGATGCCCGTTAAAGCCGCGCCGGAAGAGAAATCGGGTAACCGACCCTCTGCCGGTGAACTTTCGCCGTTTGACGATTACAACTCACGTGCGGATGTTCCGGCACTCCTCGAAAAGCACGGCTGGCGATTCGTTTACCAGCGCGGCGAAAACTACCATTACAAGCGCCCCGGTACAACCGATAGCGCCACATCGGCGAGTTTTCACGCCGGGCTAAGGACTTTTTATGTTTTTAGCACGTCAACCGAATTTGAAGCCGGGCGCGGGTTTAATCCAACTGGAGTTTATACGCAGCTTGAGCACGGCGGCAATTATTCAGCCGCGAGCAAGGCACTTTTTGCGGTTGGCTACGGCTCACGGCGCAAAGAGAAAGCGCAAAGGAATAATAACGTTAATAACGTTAATAACGTTCGCAGCACAGCAGAAGGCGAAAGTAATAATAACGTTAATAACGTTAATAACGTTGTAGAGGTAGAAAGAGAGATTGGTTATCCGAAACTCTCCGACGCTGTGTTTTTTGGCTTGGCTGGTGAGCTGGTCAAACTTATTGCACCGCACACCGAAGCAGATAATTCGGCGCTGCTGGTTCAATTCCTCGCCGGGTTCGGTAATTTAATCGGACGCGGGGCGCACTTTCGGGTTGGTGCTGATGCGCACTATACAAAATTAAACACGGTGGTTGTCGGTGCGACGGCAGCGGGTAGAAAGGGACTCTCCTGGGGCGAAGTGCAGCGTGTGCTGGTACGTGTTGACGAAAGTTTCAAGTTTTGTATTCACAGCGGACTTTCAAGCGGCGAGGGGCTAATTCACACGGTCCGGGACGCACAGTTCAGGAAAACACCAGTCCGTGAAAAGGGACGTATCGTTGATTATCAAGAAGAGATGTGCGACGAGGGGGCAAGCGAAAAGCGCGCCTTTGTCGTAGAGTCCGAATTTGCGCGGGTGCTGAAGGTGTCACAGCGCGAAGGCAACACGTTGTCGCAAGTTATTCGAGACGCGTGGGATAAGGATTTTTTGCAAATCAAAACGAAGCAAGCGGTTGCAGCGTCAAACGCTCACATCTCGATTGTCGGGCACATCACGAAAGAAGAATTATTACGGACGCTGGCTGATTCAGATTTAACGAATGGCTTCGCCAACCGCTTCGTTTGGGTGTGCTCAAGGCGTTCTAAATATTTACCTAGTGGAGGTAATTTATCGGACTTAGACATAAACGTTGTAGTTACTAAAATTCACCGGGCGGTGGAGTTCGCAAAAACAGCCGGAGAAATCAAACGTGATGACGAAGCAGATGCCTTGTGGTGCGATGTGTACCGAAGACTATCGGACGGTCACGCTGGACTTCTTGGTTCCGTAACCTCACGGGCAACCGCACAAGTTCTGCGTATTGCCTGTTTATACTCACTACTCGATTGTTCAAACGTAATACGTCTCGAACATTTAACCGCTGCACTGGCTTTGTGGCAGTACTGCGAAGACTCTGCAAGGTATATCTTCGGCGCACAAACCGGAAATAAGATTGCCGATGAGATTTTTACCGAACTCAAACAACGCAAAGACGGAATGTCTAAAAATGATATTCGCGAGCACTTCCAACAAAATCGTTCAGCGGCTGAAATAAACATAGCGCTTGAACTTCTTCTCGACCTTGGAAGAATCGACTCATACAAAGAAAAAACAACCAAACGCCCAAAAGAAATATTTATTGCACTCGCTAACGTTATTAACGTTATTAACGTTATTAATCCAAACACGCCGCTCGAAACAGAAACTTGTCTGCATTGCAACGCAGATATTTCACCCGCAGCCGAAATGTGTCCCGAATGTTCCGGCGCACAAATACCGACATTTTAACCGGAGGATATATTTATGCAGACAACAAGCACAGTAGAACAACTGCTACCAAGCACGGCGAAGCTAACAAACACCGAATGGCGCGTCATTGTAACCCACGGCGAATACACTCGATTCGGCAAAGGTTGCGCGTCAATAAAATTCGTGCCAGGCGTTCTTGGATATGCACGGCGCAACAAATTCCAGAATGGCTACATACAGGTAGTTTGCCCGACAACCAAAGGCAGTATCGGCAGTTGGCACATTCACGAAACAGAAGCCGAACGCCTTCTCACCGTCGCTCGACCCGCCCCGCAACAAAACGCTGTAAACCGTGCGTGGGAGTCTGGATGGATGCAGACCTTTTAGAACAAAGGAAAAATGACAATGGATTTGAAACTTAAAGATTTTTTAACCGAACGGGACACAATGGAAAATTCACAAAAAACAAACGGTCAGCAAACGGCAGACGGTAAATTCGCGCCGAATAATAAAATCGGCAATCGTTTTCAAAAAGGTGTTAGCGGCAATCCTTCGGGAAGACAAAAACTCACGAAATTAACCGATGCACTAAGACAGCAGATTTCCGAAACTAACCCGGATGCTGATGACCAAACCGTTGCCGAACAAATCGCCCAAACCTTAATAAGATTAGCGATTTCAGGCGATGTGCAGGCGATTAAGGAAATAGGCGACCGCACGGAAGGTAAACCCAAGCAAGCGATTGACCTTGATTTACAAATTAGCGACTGGCGAACGGAGGCGCAAAAATATGGATTATCAGAAAGAGACATTCTTACAGAAGCAAAATTACTCATCGAATCCATTGATGATTCAGGCGGCGAATAACGCGATTGCACGGCGCATTGAACTCGAACGTTCCGATGCCGTACTGATGGCGGAACGGGCGGGAATTACGCCCGATGCGTGGCAATCTGAATTGCTTCGTTCCGATGCTAAACAAATGATTTTGAATTGCAGTAGGCAGAGCGGCAAATCAACTATTAGCGCGGTTCTAGCTGTTCACGCCGCCATCTATACGCCCGACTCACTTACGCTTTTACTTGCGCCTTCACTCCGACAATCGCAGGAATTATTCCGCAAGGTTAAAGATATTCTCGTTGCCCTCCAATCCCCGCTCGCGCCTCAAATAGCAGAAGAATCGAGTTTGAGATTGGAACTCACCAACGGCTCGCGAATCGTTAGCCTTCCCGGCACAGAGCAGACGGTCCGCGGCTTTTCCAGTGTCGGTTTGTTGGTTGTTGACGAGGCGGCGGTCTGTGATGACGCGCTTTTCTACTCAATCAAACCGATGCTCGCCGTGAGCGGCGGGCGCATCATTCTGTTAAGTACGCCGCGAGGGCGTAGAGGATTCTTTTTTGAGACTTGGACAAACGGCGCGGATGACTGGCATCGGACGCGAATCACGGCACAGGAATGCCCGCGCATTTCCCGCGAATGGCTAGAAAACGAAAAAAGAACGATGCCCGACTTTTGGTTTAAGCAGGAACTCGAATGCGAATTTACCGAAACAGTTGATTCTGTTTTTTCTTATGACGACATTCATTCGGCGGTTTCGAGCGATGTCAAACCGTTGGTTTTTTAGATAGGAGATAAATATTTATGCAAGTTTTTGATGGCGGCGCACAACTCGCGCACGCGCAGAAGCCAACATATTTTGTCGGCTTGGATTTAGGACAGCAAGCGGATTATTCGGCGCTCGTAATTTTAGAACGGCACGGATTTTCTCCGCAAAATTACACCTTTGATTGCCGCCACCTACACAGATGGCAATTAAAAACAGGCTTTCCCGAAATTGTTACCGATACCGTCCGATGGATGAACAGCGAAGCCGTCAACAAGGGCGCACGTGAACGCACAACTCTAGCAGTTGATAAGACAGGTGTCGGCGCGCCGGTTACTGATTTATTCAAAAGTGAGAAAATGAACGCCCGACTCGTGCCGATTGTCATCACCGGCGGCGACCAGATTACAAAAGACGGCGACACGGTCCGGGTCCCGAAGCGGAATCTTGTATCAACCGTTTCGGTTGCCTTACAAACGGGCAAGTTAAAGTTTTCAGAAGAGCTTCCGTTAACCAAAACATTAACCGCCGAACTGCAAAACTTTAAGGCAAAGATTTCCGATTCGGGTCACGATTCATACGGCGCGGCGAATGATTGGCGTGTTGGTAACAATGATGACATTGTTCTAGCGCTCTCAATGGCGTTATGGACTGCTAACGACGGCGTTAAACCGCCGACTTTTTATAGCTTTTAAGGCAAGCCTTAAATTAAAAACACAAAAATAACAGGAGTAAATAAAAATATGAATAACGAAAAACCGAATAGCTTAACCGAACAAATACAAATCACTCAAACACTTTTGGAAAATCTAAAATCAGAACGCGATGATTTTCCAAACCGAATAACGGTAGCCGTTAGCGCGGGTGACTCTGCATCGATGTTTAATCTAAAACGCCGTCAATCTGAAATACCGATTGAGATTGAAGCGGGTCAGATTCGACTTGCAAAACTGCAATTAGAAGCCGACCGCGAACGCCTTCCGATGCTTCAGGCACAAGTTAGTAAATTCACCGAACCGATTCAGGATGCGGTTTTGAAACGTGATGCGGCTGTTCTGGAACTGAACAAGCTACAGGGCGAGTATCACACGCACAACGAAGATTTTAGGGAGCTAAAAATTAGAATTGGAGAGCGAACCCGTGAATTAGAGAGGCTGATTTACATAGCCAACCCGTCGCGAGAAATTCACGGTACAAGCCTACGCTCTCTTAATGCGACGTAGGCGCAAATTTATGTTTAACCCACCGACAACGCGAACAAATGTTCCCCCCTTAATCACGCCCGACACGCCGCCGACGAACCGCCAAATAAAAAAGCCGATGAATTAAAAACTCACGGCTTTTACTTTTGCTATGTCTCAAAAACTAATTCAAGTGCAAGTTATAAAACTTTGATTACGGAATAAGTTTTGGGACACTGAACGTCAATAAAAACGTTAGTCCGTGATATTAATTTTGAGAGTGCCTTTAACGCTCGTTTATGGGGCATCGGAACTTATGTTCCGACTTGAGCAGAGGTTGCTTAAATTTACGCAACCTCTCATTAACTCCATTCGCACATAGGCTCGACTATACCGAACCTTGCTCGAATTCGAGCAAGGTTCTTAACTCCACCCGCGCACAGAGGCTCGACTGTGAAACGTTTTCCAATGGAAAACGTTCTAACTTTTACCCTCACCTACGTAGGCTCAACACTTGATAAATATTAAGTTTGAACGCCTGTTTAGCCGTCTATGTCTGATTTACGTGCGCACAGAGGCGTTTTTATGCCGAAACCCTTGTATTGGTATGCCCTAAACAAAGAAAAGCCGCAAGCAATCACGCTCACGGCTTTATCTTATGACCTATCATGACCTTTATTCTTCGTCACTAAGCACAACGCGCTTCATTTTGACAATGCCATCACGAACCCCCGTGCGTTCAAGTTCTTCTTCGTATTTCTCTTGTAGTAGGAAAGTTTTCTCTTCGAACCGATTTAGCGCATCATCACCCAGATAATTTTCAATTGTGCTTCTGATTAAATTCGCGGCGACATCGGGAGTGGTCACAAGTGCGTTGGATTCACACTTTCTGACGCCGTAATTCGCAATGTATTCTCGAACATACGGGAGCTTGTTGTTAACGTGACGCGGGTCAGAGAGATCATTGCTTTTTGTCTCTCTGTCATCTTCCTTTATTTTCGCGCCGGTAACTAGGTTATCAATCCAAGTGTAGCCATGACGCACAATGAACTCGTAGTTCAAACCAAACCGCTCGATTATTAAATTGTTTGGATGAAAGCCGGGAGTTCCATCTGCCCACCGGACATCCGCCAACTGTTCCAGATTTTTGTAAATAGTGTCGGAGATTCGCAAGCCGTCTGGGTCAAAATCTCCGGCATAAAGCAGAACGCATTTCATTCCGCGCTTTTCAGCTTCGGCAAATCGCTTCGCATATTGCGCCCTTTGTAGAATTGACGACCAGCCGGCAGAGTTGGCAATCGGAATATGGTATTCAGCGCAAACATCCTTAAACAGTGTTCTCAAGTCAACTTTTTCAACTACGCACTGGATATAATACTCTTCGCCTTCCCACCAGTCGGGAGTATAGTACTGGTATCCCGTCAGAACATCATCGAGATTTTTATAAACCATCTCCCACGTGTCATCGTAGGAAGGTATCTCGATGCCGTAAAAATCTCGACCTGAATCCGCCGCCACAAAATCCACGGGGAGCAGCCCTTTCAGGCGACATCGTTTTATGGCATCGTCAACCTTATTAAATTGTGATTTATCAATATAGCCGTGCGTCTCCATCGCGTAGCACCAGCCGCGCGACGAAATTCTAAACGGCGTCTTTTCCTGCAGCTCTATAAGCACTTGTGCAAACTCGGCTAGCTTGTGTTTCCCCATTCGCCCATTAAAATCAAACATTTCTGTCCCCCATTTTTCTGTATTAGTTAAATTAGTGGCTTAGCATCATCGCGGCTTCGAAAGTTTAAGTGCGGAATTTACATCACTACACAGAGAAGCCGCAAGGTGTTCACGCTCACGGCTTTCTTGTCAGCTCGCAATAATAGGTTGAGCTGATTTGTAGTCTTTGCCCTTTTTTACCGTCTCGACATAAGCTATAACTGCTTGGTCAAAGTCTCTTGAGTGAACGAATAACGCTCGCTGTAAGTCGGCGGCATAATCTTTCACATCTACCAAAGAATCTTTGTTGGCAAACGCTTCAAAAATCATTGCTAAAGAATCAATAGTCGTTTCAGAGAATCGGCTGTCAATCACAATTGCTTCAATAATAGTTTTTGCGACTCCAGGATGTCCGACATTTGCGGTTAAAAGATTGTATTCGGCAGTATCGTTTTCTACTCTGATTGTTTTTGTGTTTTTCATTTTATCCTTCCTTATTTTTAGTCAGTCCAATCATTTCTGATTGGGTCAAATTGTTTATCCAGCCAGCAAAGCCGCGATTTGCGATGCTGCGACGTAATAGCCTGCGGCGAACGAAACCGCTACGAGTAGGACAATCATCAGCATCATTTCAAGATGTGCCGTGATTGTGGTTTTGTGTTCATTTCTTTTTGTTGTATTGTGTTTCATAACAAATCTTCTCCTTTTAGGTTTGTTGGGTTTTTGGAAAAAAAAAGGGAAACAGAGAGGCTTAGGAATGTTTAGCGCAAACCTAAGCCTTTCGCTTTTATCTGTAAACCGGAATCCGCACGCTGCCGTAAGTTTCAACACGAAGCGGCTCTCTGCTTGGCGCAAAGTACGGGGCGCTGTCCTGCGCTTCTTTTTCACGGAGGCTGCTAAGTTCTTTCTCCAGCCGTTTAATCTCACGTTCGATTTGTTTAATTCTTGTCTGTCTGTCAGTCATTTTTTTGTTTCCGTCCTTTTGGTGAATTAGTTAATTGCTTAACTTGAATACAAGTTTACTATACCTTAGAGATACTTGTCAATCTTAAAAGTAGAAATAGATAAGTTTATTTGCAATTTATTTCAATCTTTAGTATATTGTTTTGTATGGACAAGAACACATTGAAAAAGCGGCGCGGAAGATTAGGAATGACCCAGGCTGGTTTGGCTGCGGAGCTGGGCGTGGCGTCAAATACGGTTTCCCGCTACGAGACCGGCTCGCTGCCAGTTCCGGCGCATATGAGTCTGGTTTTAGAAGCGCTAGAGAAGCGGCACATTGCGGATATGCAAAAACCAATCCTTGAGAACAGATAACGCTGTGATGTTACGACTTTATAAAGTTAAAACATTACAACGCTGTAACGTTGTAACTGTGCAACGCTAAACCATTATGAAGGTAATCAGCTTTGTTACACAAAAAGGCGGAAGCGGTAAAACGACGCTGGCAGTGAATTGTGCCGTTGTTGCCGCAAGCGGACGCAACCGCCGCGCTGTCATCTTCGATATGGACCCGCAGGCGTCGGCTGAAAATTGGTTTCAGGTGAGAGAAGCCAGCGAGCCGCAACTTATCCGCGTATCGGCTTCTGAGCTGCCAAAAGCAATTGACCTTGCCGCCGGACAATTCGATTTTGTTTTCATCGACACGCCCGGACGCGACGAACCGGCGCAGGCATCTGCAATCGGTAAATCGGATTTTTGCGTGATACCGTGCCGACCGTCGCCAACCGACCTTCAAGCGACACCGGCAACCGTCGCCACCATTAAACGTTTGGGCAAGCCGTTCGCGTTTGTATTGACGCAGACTCCGGCGCGTTCTTTTCGCATCAGCGAAGCAGTCGCGGCGCTGGCTAAACTTGGAGATGTCTGTTCGGTGTCGGTTGTTACGCGCAACGCTTACCAGGATGCGCAGGGACTAGGCTTAGGCGTCGTTGAATTCGACCCGAAGGGTAAAGCAGCGGATGAAACGACCCGGCTCTGGAAATGGATTCAAAGGAAATTAAAATAATTTTATGCCAAAGAAAAGAACAACACTTGACTCGCTGACATTATCGGACACGGCGGCAACGGAGCAGCCAAATGAGATTCAAAGCCAGAGTAAGGAAACAAAAACATCCGGCACAACTCGCAAACATACTTCTCTGTATTTGCCGGAGCCGGTCCGCAGGCAGCTGCGCTCACTGGCATTTCACGAAGAAGTTAAACAGCACGATTTAATAATCGAAGCGATTGACCTGCTTTTCAAATCACGCGGTGCGGCGTCAATCAGCGAGCTGGCGGAAGAGGATAAATAACGTCTTAATACTGTAACATTTTAGCGTTATGACGTTATAAAGTTATAACGCTAGAAGGAATAAAAATGAGTAATATTCAAAACAAGGGGAAAAATGTCAAACAAAAAAAATGGCGCTCCCGCAAAGGACGCCAGCATTTGTAATCACGCATACAGTGTCGGACCGAACGGTCCAATAATAAGCCAAATTAACGGCGGCGGTACGCCTGACTCCGACGCTTCGACTTACAGTGATCGGCAAATAATAACGACCACCACCCGAGCCGACCACACAGAGCAAAATGAACCTGGAAAGCAAAAAAACGCGAAACGGCAAACACAAAAACTTACGCCTTTGGACAGTGATCCGTATATGTTTATGGCTTCTGATAAAGCGAATAAATTCTTTGTCAAATCTCTAATGCCGAACCAGACGCGCCCGATTGATGAAGCCCAAATTGAGGGACTACAAGCTCAGGGATTTAACATTCCGACGCGTCTCAAGGCTGTCTGCATAAAAGACGATGGCACAAATTTTACCGGTCTGGTTGGTTACGACGCAGATACCTGCGAATCGGTTTTTAGATTTTTTCAAGAAAAAAGCGCGTTAGCAGTCAAAGCGCATTTCGCACTTTGGGCGCGGGCATATAGAGAAACCAAAGCCGACCCGGATAAACTTATTGAAATGACGATTTCTCAATTTTGCGACGATTTGGGTTTTACGAAAAAAAAGCGAGCGCACACACTAGAAAATAAACAACGCGCATTGCAAATTTTAGAAACATTAACGAGTGCGGAATTGATTGTACGTTGGTATGACCCAAAAGGAGACTTAAACCGAAGAAAAGGCAACGTATGGAACCGCGGGTCCTCGAACGAAAAACTAAGCAATAAAAACGACCTTCACGGGGGGAACAAAACCAGCATAATGGAGAAATTTTGGGACCCAAAAACTTTCAGCTATAGACCCGGCGACTTTTTCAAAGATTCAAGTTGGCAAAAATACAACGTGTATGTTGGTTTGTTTGGTTCCGGATTTCTCAAACTGGGGGTAAACAATAAGGATAAAGCGGCGGTTTTAATCGGTGGTTATATAGCGTTTTTAGCGCGGATTGAAAACTATAACAGAGAGGGATCGCTTAAATTAACAACAATTATTGAGAATACAGGTGACTTACTAACCGTTTACATTGACCGACGCGAAGCTGCAATGCTTGAAACAGTAGTCGAAAACGCGCTTGACCGTTTAATGGAAGTTAAAGTTTTGAAAGGTTATGAGTGGGTTTACGACGAAAGCCTGAAACCATCCGACTCTGATAAAACATTAAGAATGGGGGAACTGTTAGCACGTCGAATAAAGTTGAGTTTCCCCGACACTTTAGTGGAAACCGGTAAAGAACATTTAAGGATTGAAGCATCACATCGAAAAAAGGCAGCAGCTAGAAAGGAAAAGGCAAACGCAAAAGCGGAGCAAGACAAAGCGGAACGGAAATAAGACCTCACATTTGCCCCCCTTGTCCCGTGCATTTGCCCCCCTTGTCCCGTGCATTTGCCCCCCCTGTCCCGTGCAAAACTTTTTTTCACCTTTTTGATAACCTCAATAAACACAACCACTTACAGCCATAAAAAAAAGGCTGTTTTTCCCTAATAAACTTAATTAAGTTAAGGGGTTGTGTTTTGGCTAACGCCAACACACCCACTTGAGATAATACGAGACATACCGCGCTCTCGGACGCACATTTTAACCATATGACTGACCCACTGAAACCACCCGTTACACAACTCGCCGCACTGCTCGACGATTTCGTCGCCGATGCCGAAGCCGCCGCGCTCGCTCGCGCAAGCGGCAAACCGCGCGGCGCTATAACCAGTCTGCACAGCCTCGATGACGCGCTGGGCGGTTATCTTGCTCCGGGCGTGCATATTCTGCAGGCTGCGCCCGGAGCCGGTAAGACTGCGTTCGCCTTGCAAGTAGCGTCTGATTGCGCTTATCCGTGCCTGTATGTAACGAGCGAGATGGGTCTTCTTGAACTGTTCCGCCGACTTATCAGTCGTCAGACGAAAACTTTTCTCGGACGCTTAAAAACCGGCGAGCTTGGCGTTTCGGAATCAAAGCGTCTGGCAATCCAAACAATCGAGAAATTGCCGAACCTAGCTTTTATGGACGCAACTCAGGCTTACGCCGCGCCGCTGTTTATCGGAGACACTGCGAGCGGTTTGCGTGAACGATTCAAAAGCGACCACGTTCTAATTGTTTTGGATTCTTTGCAGACTTGGGCGAAGTCGGCTCGACGCGCCGCTGTCGAATTCGCTAATTCGAGCGAGTACGATTTGATAACCGCCGGACTGGACGCGATTTCAGTCGTCGGCGCAAGACTGCAATGTCCGATTCTGGCAATTTCACACCGTAACCGCGTCGGCAACCGCGACGGCGGCGGAATGTTTGCCGGAAAGGGAAGCGGCGATTTGGAATATGGGAGCGAAAGCGTGATTGACTTGACGCGCAAAGACGAGACGCCGAACTCTGACGGCGAAACGAATGTTAAAGCCACAATCCATAAAAATCGGCACGGCATTCCGGGTGTGTCCTTTGATTTCGCATTCTCCGGCAGAACTCAATCTTTCCGTGAACTATAATTATGAGCAGCTCGTTGTCACTTGCAGAATTAGAAAGTTACGATGCGGAGGCGAAACGCTCCGGGGTCAACCGTCGTTTTTGTTGCGAAGACTGCGGCGGAAACAAACCGCGTGATGATGCCCACCGCACTCTCTGCGTGAATACGGACACCGGCGCGTATATTTGCCATCGCTGCGGCAAAAAAGGTCTTCTAACAGAAAAATGGACAAAACCGACATTCACGCCGCGCAAAGTTCGCACGGCAGCGGCTTTTGCTCGCGTTTTTAGAGCCGAACCCTTACCAACGCCCGCTTTAACAACTGAATGCCCGTCAGATGCGATGCTGCGCAAAACTCTGCGCTCGGCGCAGCCGCTTGCCGATACGATTGCGGAGCAGTATTTGCACGGGCGCGGCATTCCGTTCGAGACGGCAAAAGCTTCAGGCGTTTTCTTTTCCGCGAACTTTTACGGACGCCCGGCGGTTGTCTTTCCGATGGTCTCGCGAGACGGTGAGACTGTTGCGGTCAACGGGCGGTTTGTGGATGGACGCGAGCGCGACGGCAGCAGCCGAAAAACGCAAATCGCCGGACGCAAAAGTCTCGGTTTATTTATCACACCCGGCGCATTAGAGGCGGAAACCGTCGCCGTTTGTGAAGGCGTTTTCGATGCCCTTAGCTTGTATTTGTGCGGTATTCCGGCGATCGCTATGGTTGGCATAACCGGAGCCGCGTGGCTTTACCGCGCTTTGACATTTCGCAATGTCTTCGTCGCGCTCGACGCCGACGAATCCGGCGACAAAGGCGCGGATGTGTTGATCGGCACGCTCAAAACATACGGAGCGCGCGCCGTCCGACTTCGCCCGGATGGCTGCAAGGATTGGAGCGAGTTTCTACAGACGCACGGGTCAGATGCCTTACGCGAAACCGTCGAGCAGGCAACCGCCGAATCTTTCAGCTTTCACCAAACGACCACGGAATCGCAAGCCGAACCCGTGATTATTGAAGATGTTTTTGATGTAGAGAACGAATCCGGGCAAATGGCAATTGATTATTTATTTGACGCGGCGAAAAAACACGCTGACGGCGAACTGCTTTTGGGTATGCCAACCGTTCGGGCATACCAAGCGGGGAAAGACCTTGTCGCCGGAGTCGGTAAACATTCCAGAGACAAGTTGACGGATGCACAACTGAAAACACTGGGAGACCGCTACATTAACGCGCATTTGCGCTCTGAGGACGTTTCCGACCGGTGGACAGGCGACGACGTGCCTTTGTTTTATCTCACGCTCAGATTGAACGGCGAGCGCGCAGAGAACTTAACCTGCAACGAAATTCAATCGTGGATTATCCGCGAGTATTGGTTACGGCAAAGCCCGGAAGCGCAAATTGACATAATGAACTTGTAGCGGCAGATAATAGGGCAGCGAGTCTGATAAAATAGCTTATGATAATAGTTATTATCGAAAACAATTGATTACTCAAACTTACTAAAACTTACTGAAATTTTTATAGTAAGTTTCTTGCTTTCCGTGTTATAATTATTAACGTTATGACGTGATACCTTCACAACGTCATAACGCCTCACATATGAAAGACGAACTCACCCAAAAGCAGCGTCTCTTTGTTGAAGCATTCATCGGTCCGGCGAACGGAAACGCGCGGGAAGCGGCGCGGATGGCAGGCTATTCGGGCGATGACAACGCCTTATCGCAGCGCGGCTTTGAATTGGTGCATAATCCAAAGATCGGCGAGCTTATCGGCGTGCGCGTCCAGGAGGCTGTGATGCGTGCTAATGAGGTTTTATCGGAACTTTCGGCAATTGCCAAAGCCGACTGGCAAAACTTTCTTGAGATTCGGCTCGATAAAGAAGGCGAGACGGTTTCCGCCACACTCAAATTAAGCGACAAAATCAAATCACTTGAACTGTTAGGCAAATATCACAAACTGTTTTCCGACCGCATAGACGTTGACTTAAACCTTAAAGATTGGCGCAGCGAAGCGCAAAAATATGGACTCACCGAAGCCGATGTCATTCGGCACACACAATTACTCATTAACGAATCCGTTATTGAATCAGGCGCTACGAGCGGCGATTAAAGAGCGTCTCGAACTCGAAAAAGCCGACGCTTGTTTGATGGCACGGCGTGCCGGACTTGTGCCGGACCGCTGGCAGGCGGATTTGCTGCGGAGCAACGCACGGCAGTTACTACTCCTCTGCTCGCGTCAAAGCGGCAAAAGCACGGTTAGCTCGATTCTCGCCCTGCACGAGGCTGTCTATAAACCGAACTCGCTTATTCTTCTGCTATCGCCTTCACTCCGCCAAAGTCAGGAATTATTCCGCAAACTCAAGGATGCATACAACGCCTTAGAATCGCCGTTTATGCCGCGAACGGCTCAGGAATCGGCTTTAACGCTTGAGTTTGACAACGGCTCACGAATTGTTGCCTTGCCGGGCAAAGAAGCTACAATCCGCGGTTTTTCGGGCGTGTCCCTGCTCGTTATTGATGAAGCGAGTCGAGTGCCGGACGAGCTTTATCAAAGTGTCCGTCCGATGCTGGCGGTTTCGGGCGGGCGCATCATTCTGCTAAGCACGCCATTCGGCAAACGCGGCTTCTTCCATTCGGAATGGACGGACGGAGTTGGCTGGCAAAAGATCAAAATTACGGCAAGCGAATGTCCGAGAATTGATAAAGAATGGTTAGAGCGCGAACGGGAAATGATCGGCAGCTGGTGGTTTGAGCAAGAATACGATTGCAGCTTCGTCGAAACTAACGACCAGGTTTTTTCTTATGACGACATTCAATCGGCGCTTGACGACACTATCAAGCCCTTATTTCAAACGAGTATCGAAACAGTATAGGAGACAAAATAAAATTATTAATAAATTTGAAACGGATAACGAAATGGAATTGCTTTTACAGGCAAAACGAAACCAGCCGGAATTGTTTGCACGACTTCCGGCGACAACAAAAATCGCGGTCGGAATTTACGCAAGCACAAAACCCACAACAACCGGACTGTCGGCGGACGAACGCCTGCGACTAGCCGGGCTACGGCAAAGCATCGCTCAGGACGTTTTATCACCACAGGAACGGATAACCAGGTCAGTCGAAATCTTAAATTTAGAGGAGAAAAATAAATAAAATGGCAAAAGTAATTGAATCATTGGCGAGAACAACAAACGGCAGCGGCGGCGATGTGCGGGTGAGCGGCGGCGAAAGCGTTCGCGCGCAACTGAATGTAACCGCCGTGGCAGGCACATCACCAACGTTGAACGTGCTTATAGAAGACACGCTTGACGGCACCAACTACAACACAATCGGAACGTTCGCGCAAAAAACGGCGGCGGGACGCGAAGTAATAAACATCACCACCCCGTTTAGTGAAAACTTGCGGGTTTCCTGGTCAATCGCCGGAACCAATCCGAGCTTCACATTTAGCGTCGATTGGCAGATTTCAACACGGAGGTCAAATTAAATGACACAGACAACCGAAACAACTAACGCCGTCGAAGCGGCACGAAATAAAATTTCAAATATCCAACAATCGATTGTTGGCGGCGACAAAAAACTAAACGCGCAGGATTTAGCAAACGCACGGGCTGCGCTCGAATTTGCGGAATTACAACAACAAGCGGCGGAGATAGTCAAACAGACAAACATTGAAGCCGACCGAAAGGCTCACCTGCTCGACCTGCAAAAGCGACTGGAAGTAGTCTCCGGTTCGCGCAAGGTAGTTAATTCAAAATTCGCAGAGTTTCAGAAATCTTTGGCGAATTATCTGACGTCTTGCTCGACTTATCAAAATAACTTGAACAGCATTCGAACCGCACTGGCAGAGGCTGGAATGCATCCGGGCGAACAAATCGCAGTTATTAACGGAGCCGCGCCGGGTCAAAGTTACTTCGGCATCCAGGTAACTGACGTTCGGCGCAAACTTGAAATAGGCGAAGTCGTCGCCGAAAACGTATTGCCGGAGCAGGAAATCAAACCGCTTATCGAGGCATCGCTGGGCGAATATAACAGGCATTTCTAAAGGTTGAATCGTATGAGCAGCATTTATAGTTACGGTCTCCGACCAGATACGAGCTTTGACGAAAAGGCGGAATGGCTTAACGTCCGCCGTCATCGCCCGGCTTATTTTGTCGGCTTGGACCTAGGGCAAAGTCAGGATTTTTCCGCGTTATGTGTAATTGAACGCACCGGCGACGACTGCGCTAATTACCGATTCGCCTGCAGTTACCTGCGCCGATGGCAATTGCGAACAAGCTATCCGGAAATCGTCAGCGATACGGTACGTTTGATGAACACGCCGGAGCTCCAAACCGGGCGAGGACGTCCGACGCTAGCCATTGACGCGACCGGCGTCGGCGCTCCCGTGTTTGACTTGTTCAAGCGCGAAAACCACAGCTCGCATTTGCAGGCAATCCAGATTGTCGGCGGTTCGACTGTCTCACGCGAAAATGGATTTGTCCGTGTGCCGAAACGAAACTTAGTTAGCACCGTGCAGGTTTATCTGCAAAGCAAGCGACTAAAGATTTCCAGCCAGCTCGACCTTGCCGACACGCTCACGCGGGAGCTGCAAAACTTTCAAGTGAAGATTACTGACAATGCCCACGACACTTACGGAGCGTGGCGTGAAGGCACTCACGACGATTTAGTGCTTGCTGCGTCATTGGCAATGTGGACAGGAACAGAGACGCAAAAATGGAGTACTCAGCCTTTTCGGTTGGTATAGAAATGGAGCGTAAAGCCGAAGCGTTTCAAGCCGATTTGCAATCGCAAAGGGAGAGCGGGCGTTATCCGCTTTAAGAAAAATGACATTTTTTGAAACTGGAGCAGACTTGGCACACGCAATGAAACCGACATTTTTTGCCGGTTTGGATTTAGGACAATCGCAGGATTATAGCGCACTCGTTATTTTGGAAAGGCGCGGGTTTTCACTGCAAAAGTATTCGTTTGACTGTCGGCATATACATCGCTGGAAATTGAGGACGCCCTATCCGGTAATTGTTGCCGATACCGTTCGATGGATGAACAGCGAAGCCGTCAACAAAGGCGTGAAAGCACGTCCGACGCTGGCAATTGATAAAACGGGCGTCGGCTCGCCGGTTGTTGATTTATTCAAAAACGAAAAGATGCACGCCCGACTCGTTCCCGTTCTAATAACCGCCGGCGATTCAGTGACTAAGGACGGCGATACGGTCCGAGTGCCGAAGCGCAACCTTGTATCGAGCATTTCGATTGCCTTGCAAAACGGCAAATTAAAATATTCAGACCAGCTCGAACTAACCTCAACGTTAATCGCCGAACTGCAAAACTTTAAGGCAAAAATTTCCACAGCCGGGCACGACTCTTACGGCGCGGGCGCGGAATGGCGCACGGGCAACAACGACGACCTTGTTCTAGCCCTTTCGATGGCGTTATGGTGCGCGAACGACGGCGTTAAGGCGGGAACATTCTGGAGTTTTGAATGAAACAAAACTCCAACAAATACAAAACAAAAAGGAAAAAATAAAAATATGAAAAACGAAACAACAACAGATTTAATTTTACAAATCGAAACAACCAGTAATTTACTGGCACAGCTTGAAGCGGAGTTGGTGGATATTCCGAACCGTCGAGCGTTTGCCGTTGATAATGCGGATTCGGCTGCCTTAATTTCTTTAAGCCACCGCACACACGATCTGCCGGTTGAAATTAGGATGAGTAAAATTCGACTTGAAAGGCTTCGCGTGCAGCGCAAAGAAGAAACGCTCCCTGAAATGGAAGCTGAAATTGAACGGCTTTTCGAGCCAATTGAGCCAGCCGAAAAAGCATACAACGAAGCGGACAAGGCGCTAAAAACCGCTCGATACGCGCACTCTGATGCCATCCAGAGGCGAGCTGACATCCGCCAGGAGGTTTCTGAATTGAAGGCCGGAATAACGCGTCTTATGCACGAGAAAACCGCGTCTTGATTAAGCCCACCGTCAACCGAACAAAGGTTCACCGCTTTAATCTCACCCGTGCATCTGCCAGCTTGCCCACCGTAATAAAGAAAGCCGTAAGTTTGATGCTCACGGCTTTTCTCTTTGTCCTACGCGCATAGGTTCGACGAAGTCGCCATTGGCGACTTTTTCACATTCGCTATTTCACCAACACGCACGTAGGCTCGACTTTCCAGCGCGCTGGAAACTCCGATATTTGAATCATTGAACCTACGTGCGTGTAGGCTGGTTAAAACGGCAGAGCTCTGCCGTTTTGGGATTTCCATTTCACCTACGTGCGTGTAGGCTGGTTCGTCATGGGGCGCACGGCGGATGCGCTTTCAACATTTCACCTACGTGCGTGTAGGCTGGTTGTAAGTTAAATTTTGAAACTGTTTCAAATTCATTGAAGCCACTCACGCACAGGCTCGACACTTGGTAAACATTAGCTCAGAGTTATCGTTTGGCTGTCTAAGTCAATTTGTTTGCACTGTGGCGCGTTTTTATTATCGAAGGCTTGGTTTGGTATGGCTTGGGAAAGGAAAAGCCGCGAGTTTTTGACGCTCACGGCTTTGAGTTCTTTAAAGAATGATGCCGTCCTTTTTCTGCCGTGCAAGTCTTTTTAGAACTTTCTCTTGTTTTTTCTCGAACGGTGTTTTTGGCGCATTTTCGTCTTTAACGGCACCGATTCGCTTGAGCTCACTAAACTCTACCGGTTCCCGTTTTAAGTCCGTCAACGTTACGGGCGGTTCTCTTTTATATTCACTAGGGTCAATTTTGATTCTTTCAATCGGTTCGGTTGTATCTTGCTTCTTTGTTTTCTTTGTCATTTGTTTTGCCTCCATTTTTTATTTTACATAAAGCCGTGAGTTTTTCACGCTCACGGCTTTATCTTATGACCTATATGACCTATATGACCTTTATTCTTCGTCACTAAGCACAACGTGCTTCATTTTGACAATGCCGTCACGAACCCCCGTGCGTTCAAGTTCTTCTTCGTATTTCTCTTGTAGTAGGAAAGTTTTCTCTTCGAACCGATTTAGCGCATCATCACCCAGATAATTTTCAATTGTGCTTCTGATTAAATTCGCGGCGACATCGGGAGTGGTCACAAGTGCGTTGGATTCACACTTTCTGACGCCGTAATTCGCAATGTATTCTCGAACATACGGGAGCTTGTTGTTAACGTGACGCGGGTCAGAGAGATCATTGCTTTTTG
>MWWK01000009.1_pt1 | contig 25192 bp, 19 predicted proteins | sample 1047241 | NCBI WGS metagenome assembly MWWK01 (sample SAMN06349964, study PRJNA376086) | soil metagenome | isolation source: BG12-3 sample Antarctic (ecotone) soil | place: Antarctica | reverse complement strand
TTGTCATTCACAGTGTCTTCAAAATAAGAGATTTGGCTCTTCTCCATCTGTCTGTGACAGGTGTGACGACTGTGACAAGGCATTTCTTTTTATGGAAATCATCCTACCGCCCGTTCCCGGCATTCTATACTTCTCGATTATTATTCCTTCTACTTCCAGATTGGGAGTAAGTCTCTCTAAGCAGTTACTAAAACCCTGAACTCCTTTTGGAAACGAAGGATTTCTCCGTGTCGGTTCATCTGCTCTATCGTATACGAGAGCGTAAAGTTGTGTGGCTGTCTCTTTTAATTCGCCTCTTACATTTACTAATTCAATAATAACGTTCGCTACCGGATTGTTCTCGAAGGCGATTTTATTCGAGTTCTTGTAGTTCTCGTTACATATCTTTACGAATCCTCCCTCGCCTAAGTCCAGACACTGTTCCGCCGCGATGCCGACTTTCGCAAAGTCCATCATCCGTATATCGCAGCCGTCTAATTTAACGTCGTTGAAATTTTTTACTACCTGGCAGACTGCATCGAGCAGCGCTCCTAAGATTCTAGGTTTAGCCTCTTCAAAATCTGTCCAGAATTTTCTCTCATCAGCCTTGTCTTTTAACGTCGGGAGATTTATGACTATGCTTCTATCCAAAAGATCGCTTCTGGTCGTTAAATCTCCGATCCCGTTCAGTAGAATAGGATTCTTAGCCTTCAGGATAACCTCGTTACTGTCTGAATGAAGTTTTCTCTTGACGTATGCTCCGCCAGTCGCAATTCTGCAGAGAGCGTCGGAAAAAGTTTCGTCAATAAAAGAGACGTTATCGAACGCGACCATCAAGCGATTGGAAACGGAGATGAATAAATCTTCTTCGCTTTTCGGTTTTCCGACTAATGTAGCTACGTTCGGGTCGATCAATTCACAGAGAACTTTCGCTGAAGTTGATTTCCCGCTCTTTTGCTGGCTGGAAAAGACAAGAATAGGATATGGAATACCCGTTTGCAGTGTAGTCATAAGCCACGCTTTAGCCAGAATAAGGTCGTCGCCGTGAATGTTAAGGAATTTATCCATCTCGGACAAAGAACCCCCTGGCACAGGAGTTGGAAGAGGCTTCATGGCGGCTGTCCGGCGAAATTTGACAGGACAATCCGAGATAACTCTCCAGTTGTCTTTTGTTATCTGGACTACTTCCCAATTGTCATTACATAAATCTAAATATAAGTCTCCGTTAAGTTCCGCTCTTCTGACATATACGTGGTGTTTTTCACCTTCAAACTTAGCTTTACCCGATAGACTGGAAAGAGCGTCGTTTAATCCGTACTCGCCAGCCACGTTTCCATAGGTCAAATAGAATTTTCTACCCAGCCATTCTCTAAAATTTTCAGAATTTAATGCCCAATTTTCTTTATGTCCATTAACCGATACAGTTGCGAACGGTTCATTATCCTGAGAGGTAAAGAATTCGACGTCATTTGCCATACTCACCAGCAGCGTTGCCTGTGATTTCTTCTGTTCTTTCTCGCCTGCTGACGGCTCTTCTGGAAGACCGAAGGCTTTTAGAATCTCGGAATGAGAACACTCTGCCATACATTTGACTACTGTTGTCTGAGGGTCGAAGAAGAGAACCGTTTCACTTTCGCCATTGTGAGCAGGGCATCGCATCTCATACTTGCCGCTTAAGTTTTTTACCCCTTGCTGCATAATCCTCATGCCGAGTTCAAGATTCAATTCGCTCCAGGAGTCATAACTTCTAAAGTTACTATCACCTGTCACACCTGTCACACCTGTCACACTGTCACAAATATTCCTCGTTGTAGTTGTAATTGCCGGTAAAGGAAACGCTTCTCTCATTTCTTCGACTGTGAACCTTCTTTCAGGCTCGAATCTTGCTACCTCAACTCTCTTGTATTCATATTCACCCGTTTCCTTATCGCAAGAGACGTGGTTATAGAAGGGCAGCCTCATGCATCTAGACGGATTTTTAATACTCTTATCGCCTCTGAAGTAATCGATCAGCCGAGCCTGAATATCTCTCCATTCCTCTTCAGTGCATCCGCCATTGATTAGCCAGTAGGCATGAATAGATTTTTTCGTCTCTACTCTTATACTGGGCTGAAAAGGCGAGTTGTCTAAAGCCTTATGTTGTTCCTCGATGGATAACTCATCATTCTCCATAAAGAAGGCGTTGTAACGATTTATATTTTCGTCTTTGTTACCTCCAGAATTGACTACAAAGTAGATTCCGCTGTTGTCATTATTAAAGTTATTGTTTGAAAGTCCTTCTTTCGCTAGACTATTGAGTGTTGTGGCATAGGTAGTCGCCGCAACTCCGGAAACTCCCTTCGCTCCGAATGTCCTAAAGTTTATCGTTTCATTTTCATCAACAAAAATTGTCGATAAAAAATCTGTTAATGTTATTTGTGTGCCGGTTGTCTCCACTACTCTGTGCCTCCGCTTATATGCCCATCTTTATATTCCTCCAATTGTTCTAGGGTGTATCTCACAGTCTTATTATTGAAGATTAAGTGACGTATTCCCCCACGCTTTCTTACCTCTCGCATGGTTGAGACTGACCAACCAAAATAGTCGGCAGCTTCTTTCTCCGAAAAAAGTTGATTTTCTTTACAGATTTCTTTCATAATTTTAATTTCTCCATTTTTCTCTTGACTTCTGCTGCCAGTCTATATAAACTAAAATTGGCAGTAGATAAGCTCTATATACTTAGCGATTAAAAATAATCATTAAGTTTTGCCATTAAACTGAGCGTATTCCCTGATATTTTAGTAGGTAGAGGGGTTTGCGCTCTTTTTCTCAGTCACTATTACATTATACTACATTGCTCGGGTGTTGTCAAGCTCTGATCTTTTTCCGTGTTTGACATCTCTGGTAAAATATGATAAAGAGGTTTCTCGTTTTGCTTGAAGGCTGCTTATATTCGGCTGTAGATGCCCCTAGGTTCACTTTAAATTCGTAATAGGCAGTCTGCATGGAGGTTTAGCGAATAGAGGGTATTAAGACTCTTCATTAGGGACGGACTTTGCTTGTCGAGAATGTGCTGGGTTTTGATATTTTTGTACTTACTATTAAATCAGCCTTAAATAAATAAAAGAGCTACTCGAATTCGCTCTCTTATTTATAGTTCAATTTCAATATTCTTCTGGTAAAAGTATCGTAGGTTGATGTTAAAGAAGGGCTTAGGAAGTCCGCCAAGATTTTCCTAAGCCTTTCGCCTTTAGGCAGTCTGTCTTTGCCTAGCAATGCCGATATGCAGAGATAAGGCAGCAGCGGCATGGTAGCAGACCAGACCGCTTTCTCCGCCCTTACAAGTGCATTCAATCGTTTTATATCCGTTATCTGATTTCTTACAGATTACGGTGTAATAACCGCCTTTACTTCCCGACACGCGATAACGACCAAAGTGGTCGAATTTCACGGTCGGACGGATTTTCTTCGCTTTCTGGATAGCCTTCTCCAACTGTGTTTTTGCCTTCAATACGAACATTTTGTTTTCCTTCCTTTTGTTTATTTGTTAATTACTTAACTTGTATATATTTTTACATACTTGTATATACCTGTCAACTATAAATGTATAGAAAAGTAAAAAACTGTCTTGACTTGTATATACCGACTAATTTATATTGAGGGTGTGATTAATACAGAAAAAACAAAAAAAGAAATGGATAAAAGTATTTCAGTGAAAGTTCCTGCCGAGCTACTTGAAAAAGCGCGGGAGAAATCCGCTAATACTGGCATTGCGCTGTCTTTTGTCGTTCGTAAGGCGATTGAGGATTGGATAAACGAAAAGGCACCAGCAACGAACGGAACAGAAAGCTAATAAGGAGAAGCAGTGCAAACCATTACTTTCAGCAACCATAAAGGCGGTGTTGCCAAGACTACATGCGCTTTTAATACCGCTGTTGCCCTTTCTATGAAGGGTTACCGAGTATTAGGCATCGACGTTGACCAGCAGGGAAATTTTTCTGACAGCTGCGGCATTGATTTAGAAGATTTGGAGATGTCGCAGCGCAATTCACTGCGAATGATTCTCGATGAAAAATCGGGCTTCTCCGAATACTTACGGAAGGAAGTTCGACCGGGATTTGATGTAATTCCCTGCTCGCTCGACGACGACGCCGAGACGCTGATTTCGGGCATAAACATTTCGCGTGAGCTTCGGCTTAGAAAGAAACTTGCTCAGGCTAAAAATCATTACGACTTTTGCGTGATCGACACACCTCCGAATCTCGGAATAGTTACCATCAATGCCCTAGCTAGTGCTGATCTGACGATCGTGCCGATTCTGCCAAGCCGCTACGCTCTTTTAGGTATCAAACAGGTTCTGCGCAAAATAAGTCAGGTACAGGCAGACCACGCGCCGAATATGCTGGTCATGGCGTTGCTTACCAGATTCATCGAGCGACAAAAGTTCGATAAAGCCGTTCAAGCCCAGGTTATTAAAAGGTTTACCGAAACGCTCGTTTTCTCGACTACGATTCCGAAAGCGGTTGCCATCGAGGAGGCATCGGCTACGCAGGAGAGTATTATGGAATCCGACGATACGTCAGGTGCTACGTTCGCTTTTTTAAGATTTACTAAGGAGCTGCTAGAGGTCTTAGGTTATGACGAAGAAGAAAAACAACAAGCAACGTCTGGAAGATTCGCTAAGTGAGGCGATAAATCCGAGACCGAAAGTTGACCGGCTAAATAACGTCCATTCTCTCCTTGACAGCTACCGACCGGAGCAAAAGAATTTACCCGAAAATAGTTTGGACGCCCAAACAAATATAATTGGACGCCCAGAGCCAAAAGACTTGGGCGCCAAGACGCCCAAACTGTTGTCCGAAGTCAAACCTTTGGACGCCAAGACGTCCAAAAATAAAAAATTGGGCGCCCAAAATTCTAAAAATTGGGTCAAGTATGAATCAAATCGTTCAACCGACAGGCTAGCTCTACGCCCAAGCGTGGAAATACTTGTTAAAGCAAGGGTTTACGCTGCTGAGAATAATCTAAATTTAACCGAATTGTTTGAGCTATCAGTAATGAATTTGATTGAATTGGACGCCCAAAATTCTAAAAAATTGGGCGTCTTGACGCCCTTAGATGATAGAAGAAGAGATTATCTTTATAAAACGAACCCTAGCATCGTCAATCTATTCCGCGAATATAACAAAATTTTTAATCCGAAAACCGATTGGAAACCGAAAGATGATGCTGTCGGTGTTAAATATAATGACATCGATTTGAGGGTTATAGAGATAGGTATTATTCAGACTCAAAGTAACCTTCTTGAAGGTGAGTCGGAAACTAAACCTGAGCGATTCAAATACTATACCCGGGAAATTGATAAATTTTATTCGCTCAGTTACTCCGCGCAAGTGCTCGATGCTATTTTGACGACTAATCGCAAACGATGGAAAGAGATAACAGGAAGGGAAGTTAATTTGAGTTTTTTGGATAAAGAATAGTGTAAACCCTATATTTACTGATCTTCTCAAGCGTAACTATTCAGGTGGCCAAAGTAGCTGGTTTGTCCCTCAAAGCCTGTCCGATAGCTGCAAGCAAACTTTGAAAAGAATAAAAACGTAAGCGGAAAGCAACGCCGTTAAGTTATTGATATCGCTAAGTTTAGTAGCCTATCTGAATAGTTACATAATTGTCTCTGAGTCCGATAACATCCATTATGTAAGTTGATTTTCGCTGAAAAGGCTATAAAACCGACTTAAATTCAATATCTGGTATGAGCAGCTGTTTAACATCATCTCAAAGTTCAGAAATTTCAGGGCAATATTTGCGTTTAACACTGACTTTATTATTGACTCTTATACCCACTAGATATTGGGGCACTAATCAGTGGTTATCGGACGTAATTAGAGAGCTAGATAGATGCCTCTAACTCTCTCAATCTAATTGAACAGTAGATTCAGTTGACTGCTAATTGCTGCGATTCCATCTCGCGTTGCAAAGAATCTAATTGATTATTCAACTCTACGAGTTTACTCCGCTCTGCTTGCAACTGCGCCATAAGCTTTGTTTGAAGGTCCTCTAATTGTGTCTCTCTTTGTACCTGTTGTGCCAAGTTGTTTTTGAATTCCTTAAACTGAGCTTGCATCATCGAGCGATGCTCTTCGGTTTGAGCTTGCCCAATCTGGTTCTCCATCTGTTTTGTCTGCTCTTCCATTTGTGGCTGTGAGGACTTGAGCATTTGAGTTTCATTTTGGGTTTGTTGAAGCTGAGCCGCTAAACGGTCAACTTGTTCCTGCTGCCTGCGCAGGCGTTCAATGGCAATCTGTAGACGTGAAGTGTTAGCTTGCACTTCACGTCTACAGCCAGGCGAAGCTGTCGGATCTCCATAAGAATTGTTTGAAGCACTTGCTTCTCGTCCGCTCGCGCCACTTCTGCTCATGCGGTGGTTGTTTGAGCCGACATAGAGCTGGTTATTACAAGTTATAATAGATGGGGTAAATAAGCTCTTCAAAAAATCCATTATAAGTCACACCATAAATATTCTGAGCAAAAGCGTCGATACCGAGAGCATACTGATTAACTTGTAAAACCCACCTTGCACCGTCATAGTAATACAATTCATAAGCGAGCTTGAATTTTCCACTTAACAAAGGGATCATATTAAAAGCAATAGGCTGCCCGCTTCTCCATCTAGACGAGTTGTCAACCATACCCCGCTGGAAAGCACCGTATTGCTTTGGTTCCCAATTTCCCCAAGGATTTTGTTTGTAGAGAACAGGGCGATAGCCAACGTACCAACCTGGATATGCGTAAATTTCAGGGCAATCCGCCACTAATATTTCTGCATCAAACTTGTCGACATATACACCATTCGGCAGAGTGTAATAGGTGATCTGGGCGTTAGCTGCCACGGGCGCGCTCAATATAACTACACCTAGCAGAAGCATTAACAGCCCGGGTAAAAATCGTCGATAAATGGAATGACTTTTCAGATTGATGTCTTGATCGTTATTGGCGTTTAATTGCGAGCTGCGGTTGATGTTGTTACCGATTTCGGTGTGGTTTGTTTTGCTGTTGTTGGTTGTGTTGTTCATGATGATTTCTCCCTTTTTTAATTTTGTCTTTAGTTTTTTTCTTTTCTTTAGGACTGCTTGATTGCCGCCTCTACTAACTTACGCGACGCTTTTTAGGAAACTGGATCACAATTGTCAAAACTTTTTTGAGCCGTGCTGATTCAGTGAGTTAAGTCTCATACATGAGTAGAAATTCAGACAAAAACATTTCACTCGAAAAATTGAGAATGATTACCAGTGCATTTCTACTGATTTCTGTTGATCTCTATAGATTTCTATTGACTTAGACTTGGATAAGCGATTATTCTTTTGCCAGTTCCCCCAAAGTATTTTCTTTAGCGTTTCTCCAAAGAACATTTTGACAAAGCGTACCAACATCGGATTCATTGAGGGTAAGGGTGTCAAAAAAATAGTGTTTTTTGACAGTCTCAAACACATCCTTGTGCTTTGGTTTTACACTCAGGACATCTACGAACTAAGCCTCCGATAATAAAAACGCGCCACAAGGCAAGCAAATGGACATAGAAGGCTAATTGGTGGCTTCGGGTTAGTGTTTATCAAGTGTTGGCTTTGGGTGAATGAAGGTTTAATTAAATTGCGCTCGGGTTCTTTAAAGAACACAGAAAAAGAAAAGCCGCGAATTGGTTATGTTCACGGCTTGCTTGCTGAGGGGTTTGAATAGCGGCGGACTGTGAGGATTGTGGCGAATCTTATTTCGGCTCGCCGGTGGGCTTGTTATGCTTGTTTGCGTCCGTGTGGCGTAATAGAATCATTTCTGGAACTAGAGCCGAATTTTTGGCATGAGCATACCGTTCTCGGTGCAACTCGAAGCCTTGTTGTCAAAAACTCCTTCTGGTGCGTAAAAAATCCGTGGCATACTCAAAACAATTTGATTAATAAAGCTTTCCACAATACCTATGATTCCGCTTGTGTCCTTGACCGTGCATTGTTTTTGTTGTGGCGCATTTTGATTTGTAATTTCTGTGTTTGCCGAAGCTGTCCCAACCATTAGAACTGCTGCTAAAGCGATTGCCGTTGCTGTATTTTTTAAGTTTGTCATCTTTTTTTCTCCTTTTTTTTTTTTGTTAAAGCCTTTATTTTTGGCTTTGTAGTTGTTGTAAATTTTCTGAAAGCATATCTTCCGGGCTGTTTGTCCTTTGATTCTGCTTACCTGTCAGGACAGCTCGATTACTGCCCTTACTTGTTTACGCGACGCTCTTTAGGAAACTGGATCACGATTGTAGAAACTTTTCCATCCCTGTTGTTCGTCGGGCTATCTTCCATACACAAGTAGAAAATCAGGCAAAAACATTTCATACAGAATTGAAATTGTTTTGAAGCACATTTTTTATTGATTTCTATTGACTTAGATTAGAAAAAGCGTTTATTCTCTTGGCAGTTTCCACAAAGTGTTTTTCGAAAGCGGGAGATTGCAGTAATGACAAACTCACCACAAAGCGTTACCCAGATGCTGGTTGCTTGGAGCGACGGCGACCGTGATGCTTTAGATAAGCTAATCCCGATTGTTCATAATGAGCTGCATCGACAAGCTGCAAGCTATCTGCGCCGAGAGAGGGTCGGTCACACACTCCAAGCCTCGGCACTAATCAATGAAGCGTATATGCGCTTGGTCGATCAGCACAGCATGAGCTGGCAGAACCGCGGACAGTTCTTTGCCATTGCCGCGCAGATGATGCGCCGCATTCTGGTTGATCACGCTAAAGGGAAGCACCGTGAAAAGCGAGGCGGATCGATGATCAAGGTAACGTTGGGTCACGCGATGGAGGTCGAAGCCGGAAGCGGGCGCGGCATGGATTTGATAGCACTTGATCAAGCGCTTGACCGGCTGGCTGCGATTGATGAGCAGCAGAGCCGGATTGTCGAGCTGCGCTACTTCAGCGGACTCTCAATCGAGCAGACGGCGAAAGTGTTGGGCATCTCGACGGCAACAGTTAAGCGTGATTGGCGGATTGCCAAAGCAATGCTGCGGCGCGAGATTAGCGGCGGCGGCAGTAGTGAGGAGGAGGACGAGCTATGACACCCGAGAGGTGGCAGCGAGTTAAAGAATTGTTTGATTCGGCTTTGGAACTCGAAGCCGAAGAGCGTCGAGTATTCCTAAACCAGCGATGCGCCGGAGATGATGAGCTGCGCAGAGAAGTAGAATCGCTGCTCGAGTCAGATGATGACACCGATAGCTTTATGGAATCCCCTGCAGTTGAAGACGCGGCTGATACTCTTGCCGGTGATGACGCAAGGCTGCAGGCTGGGCAGAAGATTAATCGCTATGAGATTGTCAGTCTAATCGGTCAAGGAGGAATGGGAGAAGTTTATCTAGCTCATGACTCACGTCTTGGACGAAAAGTAGCGCTGAAACTTCTTCCAACTTATCTGAGCAATGATAAAGGCAGACTCCGGCGTTTTGAGCAGGAAGCCAGATCGGCTTCAGCGCTAAATCATCCGAACGTCTGCACCATTTATGAAGTCGGAGAAACAGAAGAGACGCGTCCATTCATTGCAATGGAGCAAATTGAGGGCATAACTCTTCGGCAGCGTTTGGAACAAGGACAGATTAAACTCTCAGAAGCGCTCGACATAGCAGTTCAAATTGCTTCAGCTCTAACGGCAGCGCACGAAGCAGGAATCGTTCACCGCGACATCAAGCCAGAAAACATCATGCTCAGGCGCGATGGCTATGTGAAAGTTTTGGACTTCGGGTTAGCAAAACTGGCAGAACAGCAGCGTCAGACATCGCGTATTCTCACTAGATCAGGTATTAAAACAGAGCCAGGTATAGTGCTCGGAACTCCTCAATATATGTCGCCGGAGCAGGCTCGCGGGTTACCTGTTGATGCACGAACTGATATCTGGGCTTTGGGTGCAGTGATTTACGAAATGGTAGCCGGACGTGCTCCGTTTGAGGGAGAAACGATCAGCGACATTATCGCCGGTGTGCTCGAAAGAGAGCCGGTTCCGCTGGCACGCTATGCGCCGAAACTTCCCGAGAATGTCGAATGGATCGTCAGTAAGGCGCTGAGAAAAGATAAGGAAGAGCGCTACCAGACATCAAAGGAACTGCTCACAGACTTGCGCAGCGTAAAACAGCGATTGGAGTTTGAGACAGAACTGGAACGCTCCTCTCCACCGAATAAAGCGAGCGGTGCAATAATGGCAACGTCAAGCAATGCGCAGACGCTTCGTTACTCCGCTGCACCGACGAGCGAAGTGGGCGGTTCACGTTGGACATCAAGCGCCGAGTACATTGTCGGCGGAATCAAGCAACATAAGCTTGGAACCGGACTTGGACTGACGGTTTTACTAGCGGCAGTAATTGGTCTCAGCTACTTTTTCTACTTTGCGCCGAGCACTAAAGCTGCTATCACTTCAATAGCGGTTCTGCCCTTTGCTAATGCCGGAGGCGATCCTAATATGGAGTACCTTTCGGATGGTATTACTGAGAGTCTGATCAACAGCCTTTCTCGCTTACCACAGATGAAAGTCATCGCCAGAAGCTCTGCTTTCACCTACAAAGGCAAAGAAATTGATCCGCAGGAAGTGGCAAAGAATCTCGGTGTGCAGGCGATTGTCACGGGCAGAGTTATTCAGCGCGGTGACAATTTGCATATCAGCGCTGAAATGATGAATGCAAGTGACAGAACACAAATTTGGGGCGAGCAGTACAACCGCAAGGCAGCCGATTTGCAAACAGTCCAAGCGGAAATTTCTAAAGAGCTTGGGGCAAAGCTGCGTTTAAAGCTGACGGGCGAAGAGGAGAGGCGAATTACGAAACGGTACACCGAAACCGCTGAAGCTTACCAATTTTATCTGAAGGGGCGTTACTACTGGGGTAAGGAAAATGAAGAAGGATTTAAGAAAGCCATCGAAAACTTCAATCAAGCAATAGCTATTGATCCACATTATGCACTGGCTTACAGTGGGCTGGCTGATACTTATAGCCTTCTCGGAATCTATGGTTATCTTGATCAGAAGGAAGCATTTCCAAAAGCGAAGTTCGCCGCACAAAAAGCGTTAGAGATCGATGACACGCTCGCCGAAGCACATGCTTCGCTTGCGAAGATTAGAGAGCTTGAGTGGGATTGGTCAGGTGCTGAGAGTGCGCACAAGCGTGCCATTGAACTTAATCCAAACTATGCCTCAGCACACTTATATTATTCCAGTTATTTAACCAAAATGGGGCGGCACGATGAATCCATTTCGGAGAGTAAACGAGCCGAGGAACTTGATCCCCTCTCGCTTAGTATAAAGGCGAGCACGGGATTTGTTTACTTCATGGCACGCCGGTACGACCAATCGATAGAAGAATATCAAAAAACACTTGAGATGGACTCAAGCTTTATGACGGCGCACTATATGCTGGGTTATGTGTACATGGCAAAAGGAATGTATAAGGAAGCCTCTGCTGAGTTTCAAAAGTGTATAGATATTGAAGGGAGTATTCCATCTAATTTGCTGCCACTTGCCCGGACCTACGCATTATCGGGTAAGAAAGCTGAAGCGCTAAGAATACTTGACCAGGTAAATTCCACCAAAGAGTACGTCACGCCAATTGATATGGTACATCTCTACCTAAGCCTTGAAGATCAAAAGCAGGTATTTATATGGCTACAAAAAGCCTATGAATCGCGAGATGGACAGCTGGGTTATCTCAAAGTTGATCCATTTATGGATAGCCTACGCTCTGACCCGCGTTTCCAAGACTTAGTGCGCCGCGTCGGTTTTATGCCGTAAAGTAAAGAAGATTTACCAGTCTAAAATGATCAATCTTGAGTTTTAAATGGGGTTATAACATCTTTAAATCTCCAACAGGCTATCTAACCTAGGCAATTACCTCATCCTAGGTAAAATCCATCCATAATTATTAGATATAATATTATATATTTATATTAATAGAATCGAAGAATCTATTTTAGATTTCAAGACTGCGCTTTCTCGCCATAGGCGCAAGAAGCTCATTTTTTTTTTTGGAAGTGAAGCCAGCATTTAGAAGCTCATAAAAATTTTAAGTAAGACCCGATACTCCTCGTAACCTACCTCAAATCACCCGGTAGGTAGCCTATAGCCTGTTTCTGAGTCCTTTTAGTAGGATCAGGAATCGAAGAATATAGGTAGATCGTAGGCTGAACATCAACAAATACGCCTTAATATAAAAAATTTAAATGCCGTCTACACCGACTAAAGAGAAATAAAACGCCCGTCTGCATTCACTAGCGTAGGGCGTGTTTATTTTTTTTTGTCATTCACAGTGTCTTCAAAATAAGAGATTTGGCTCTTCTCCATCTGTCTGTGACAGGTGTGACGACTGTGACAAGGCATTTCTTTTTATGGAAATCATCCTACCGCCCGTTCCCGGCATTCTATACTTCTCGATTATTATTCCTTCTACTTCCAGATTGGGAGTAAGTCTCTCTAAGCAGTTACTAAAACCCTGAACTCCTTTTGGAAACGAAGGATTTCTCCGTGTCGGTTCATCTGCTCTATCGTATACGAGAGCGTAAAGTTGTGTGGCTGTCTCTTTTAATTCGCCTCTTACATTTACTAATTCAATAATAACGTTCGCTACCGGATTGTTCTCGAAGGCGATTTTATTCGAGTTCTTGTAGTTCTCGTTACATATCTTTACGAATCCTCCCTCGCCTAAGTCCAGACACTGTTCCGCCGCGATGCCGACTTTCGCAAAGTCCATCATCCGTATATCGCAGCCGTCTAATTTAACGTCGTTGAAATTTTTTACTACCTGGCAGACTGCATCGAGCAGCGCTCCTAAGATTCTAGGTTTAGCCTCTTCAAAATCTGTCCAGAATTTTCTCTCATCAGCCTTGTCTTTTAACGTCGGGAGATTTATGACTATGCTTCTATCCAAAAGATCGCTTCTGGTCGTTAAATCTCCGATCCCGTTCAGTAGAATAGGATTCTTAGCCTTCAGGATAACCTCGTTACTGTCTGAATGAAGTTTTCTCTTGACGTATGCTCCGCCAGTCGCAATTCTGCAGAGAGCGTCGGAAAAAGTTTCGTCAATAAAAGAGACGTTATCGAACGCGACCATCAAGCGATTGGAAACGGAGATGAATAAATCTTCTTCGCTTTTCGGTTTTCCGACTAATGTAGCTACGTTCGGGTCGATCAATTCACAGAGAACTTTCGCTGAAGTTGATTTCCCGCTCTTTTGCTGGCTGGAAAAGACAAGAATAGGATATGGAATACCCGTTTGCAGTGTAGTCATAAGCCACGCTTTAGCCAGAATAAGGTCGTCGCCGTGAATGTTAAGGAATTTATCCATCTCGGACAAAGAACCCCCTGGCACAGGAGTTGGAAGAGGCTTCATGGCGGCTGTCCGGCGAAATTTGACAGGACAATCCGAGATAACTCTCCAGTTGTCTTTTGTTATCTGGACTACTTCCCAATTGTCATTACATAAATCTAAATATAAGTCTCCGTTAAGTTCCGCTCTTCTGACATATACGTGGTGTTTTTCACCTTCAAACTTAGCTTTACCCGATAGACTGGAAAGAGCGTCGTTTAATCCGTACTCGCCAGCCACGTTTCCATAGGTCAAATAGAATTTTCTACCCAGCCATTCTCTAAAATTTTCAGAATTTAATGCCCAATTTTCTTTATGTCCATTAACCGATACAGTTGCGAACGGTTCATTATCCTGAGAGGTAAAGAATTCGACGTCATTTGCCATACTCACCAGCAGCGTTGCCTGTGATTTCTTCTGTTCTTTCTCGCCTGCTGACGGCTCTTCTGGAAGACCGAAGGCTTTTAGAATCTCGGAATGAGAACACTCTGCCATACATTTGACTACTGTTGTCTGAGGGTCGAAGAAGAGAACCGTTTCACTTTCGCCATTGTGAGCAGGGCATCGCATCTCATACTTGCCGCTTAAGTTTTTTACCCCTTGCTGCATAATCCTCATGCCGAGTTCAAGATTCAATTCGCTCCAGGAGTCATAACTTCTAAAGTTACTATCACCTGTCACACCTGTCACACCTGTCACACTGTCACAAATATTCCTCGTTGTAGTTGTAATTGCCGGTAAAGGAAACGCTTCTCTCATTTCTTCGACTGTGAACCTTCTTTCAGGCTCGAATCTTGCTACCTCAACTCTCTTGTATTCATATTCACCCGTTTCCTTATCGCAAGAGACGTGGTTATAGAAGGGCAGCCTCATGCATCTAGACGGATTTTTAATACTCTTATCGCCTCTGAAGTAATCGATCAGCCGAGCCTGAATATCTCTCCATTCCTCTTCAGTGCATCCGCCATTGATTAGCCAGTAGGCATGAATAGATTTTTTCGTCTCTACTCTTATACTGGGCTGAAAAGGCGAGTTGTCTAAAGCCTTATGTTGTTCCTCGATGGATAACTCATCATTCTCCATAAAGAAGGCGTTGTAACGATTTATATTTTCGTCTTTGTTACCTCCAGAATTGACTACAAAGTAGATTCCGCTGTTGTCATTATTAAAGTTATTGTTTGAAAGTCCTTCTTTCGCTAGACTATTGAGTGTTGTGGCATAGGTAGTCGCCGCAACTCCGGAAACTCCCTTCGCTCCGAATGTCCTAAAGTTTATCGTTTCATTTTCATCAACAAAAATTGTCGATAAAAAATCTGTTAATGTTATTTGTGTGCCGGTTGTCTCCACTACTCTGTGCCTCCGCTTATATGCCCATCTTTATATTCCTCCAATTGTTCTAGGGTGTATCTCACAGTCTTATTATTGAAGATTAAGTGACGTATTCCCCCACGCTTTCTTACCTCTCGCATGGTTGAGACTGACCAACCAAAATAGTCGGCAGCTTCTTTCTCCGAAAAAAGTTGATTTTCTTTACAGATTTCTTTCATAATTTTAATTTCTCCATTTTTCTCTTGACTTCTGCTGCCAGTCTATATAAACTAAAATTGGCAGTAGATAAGCTCTATATACTTAGCGATTAAAAATAATCATTAAGTTTTGCCATTAAACTGAGCGTATTCCCTGATATTTTAGTAGGTAGAGGGGTTTGCGCTCTTTTTCTCAGTCACTATTACATTATACTACATTGCTCGGGTGTTGTCAAGCTCTGATCTTTTTCCGTGTTTGACATCTCTGGTAAAATATGATAAAGAGGTTTCTCGTTTTGCTTGAAGGCTGCTTATATTCGGCTGTAGATGCCCCTAGGTTCACTTTAAATTCGTAATAGGCAGTCTGCATGGAGGTTTAGCGAATAGAGGGTATTAAGACTCTTCATTAGGGACGGACTTTGCTTGTCGAGAATGTGCTGGGTTTTGATATTTTTGTACTTACTATTAAATCAGCCTTAAATAAATAAAAGAGCTACTCGAATTCGCTCTCTTATTTATAGTTCAATTTCAATATTCTTCTGGTAAAAGTATCGTAGGTTGATGTTAAAGAAGGGCTTAGGAAGTCCGCCAAGATTTTCCTAAGCCTTTCGCCTTTAGGCAGTCTGTCTTTGCCTAGCAATGCCGATATGCAGAGATAAGGCAGCAGCGGCATGGTAGCAGACCAGACCGCTTTCTCCGCCCTTACAAGTGCATTCAATCGTTTTATATCCGTTATCTGATTTCTTACAGATTACGGTGTAATAACCGCCTTTACTTCCCGACACGCGATAACGACCAAAGTGGTCGAATTTAACAGTTGGGCGAAGCTGTTTAGCTTTGGCGATGGCTTTTTCAAGCTGTGTTTTAGTTTTTAAGATGAACATTTATTTGAACCGTCCTTTTGTAATTTAGTGTTGATTCATCATTTCTGACTTAAGACTAATTATAAACAAATGTTACTATATAGTCAAGACAAATTAGTAACATTTGAAAAGTTTTTGACAAGAAGCTATTATCTGAAAAATGATTAATGGAACTACAGAATCGGAATTTATCAGCATCCCTGAAGCTGCTAAAAGATTAGGCTTGAGTCGTAAGCGGGTTTTTGAGTTTGTTAAAGATGGCAGATTGCCAGCTCAGCAAGCGGGTGGATTTCACATTATTCGTGTGAGTGACGTTGAGATTCTTAAAAGTAAAGAACGAAGAAGTGGAAGACCTCCTTCTGCTACTCCGTCTAAAGCGGCTTTAGCCAAACGAGTGCAACGTGAGCGGGAAAAGGCGGACCGATGAATAAAGTTTTTGCAGAGCTCTGCCATTGTTACTTACAACTGAATGTATAGATACAGCTCAACTTAGGAAAGTTTTATTTACAAAAATGAGATATGAGTAGCACTTTGCTATTCATTTTTTGTCTTAAATGTAAAAAACGTGAAATAAGCCTCAATTCTTCACTTTTTTTGTCGAAATAAGTTGTAATTCTTTCAGTTTTCGATTATAACCATAACACTATGGCGAAAAGCTTAACCCCTTTTTTTACGGGACCTAATCCAAATTCCTTGTATCAGACAGATTCTTTAAGTGCGGTTTTAAGTAAAGCACGATATGTAATAGACACGCGGCAGGGTTTAACTTCTATTATTGGCGATATTGGTTTTGGTAAGTCTACAATTCTACGTTTTTTATTTTCAGAATACTTTTCCCGTGAAGACTGCAATGCAATTCTAATCACGATGCCAAACTTCCCTTCCCCATTCTCAATGCTCAAAAGTATATCAGAGGATTTTGGAATTGAATCAACAAGATCGATGCAAAGTCAGCAAAAGAAGTTCCAGCAATTTCTTGTTGCTGAAAACGCGGCAGATCGAAATGTCATTGTTTTTATTGATGAAGCTCAAGATTTAAATAACAAGCAACTTGATTTACTTCGCGCTCTTTTGAACTTTGAAACTAACACAGAGAAACTGATTCAAATAGTTATTGCAGGTCAAGTGGAATTGTTGAGCATATTAAATCGCAAAGTTAATAAGGCGTTGAAATCTAGAATTATCACTACTTCTACTCTTATGCCGCTCGAACTTGATGAAGCTCGAGAAATGATTCAGAAGCGATGTGATTACTTTAAGATCGCAAACCCATTTCCTAACGAGATACTTGCCGCGATTCATCAAAAATCTAATGGAGTTCCCCGTTCAATATTAAAAATCTGTGGCTTTTTGTACAAAATGAAAGAAATTGGCGGAATGGAAACAATTCCAGTTGAATATGTTGATAGTGCGCTTGGAGAGGTGGCTTTATGAGCAGCGGTTCCCCGTTTACCCAACTTTGGAAACAAGATGCAGCAAAACAAGTAGCTGAAAAAACAAAGATTGAACTAGTTGAAGCTAGTGCACCTACACCTACACCTACCCCAACCAGTACACCTACGCCTACACCTACAGCTATGTTAATGGCTACTTCACCAGAGAAGAATTTCACGAAAGTTGCCAATTCAATCAAACCAGAAATATTTCGTGGAACAAGCCAGAAGACATATATGGCACTTTACCAACTAACGCGAGGTGCGATTGTTCCTAAAAGAACAGTAAAGGTCACTCGAAATGAATTAATGGCTTATGCCGATGTCAGTGAAGTAACACTTGTAAAGCATTTAACATATTTAGAAAAAATTGCGCGATTAGTTAAAAAGACTTCTATTCGGGGCGATAACGACGGAGCAACTTATGAAGTTTTCATACCTGAGGAAATAGGTACACCTACACCTACCTCTATACCTACACCTACCTCAATAAAGAAAGTTGATGCTCCCTCCATACAGAAAGTGGATGTAGGGGGGGGGGGGGCAATCTTGTTGAAAACACAGATACTTACAGTATCCCTAAGACTTCTTTAAAGACTAATACAAATGACGATGAAGCGTTTGCCAAGTTCATCGAAAAGTTTCAATCGGCAAGCAATGAGTTAACGGGCAGAAAACTCTCGAAGAGGGAAGTCGAAAGCTTGGGTAATCTTGCCGACTTACTAATTCTTGAGCTCAAAGCGGCAGCTCGACGCACCGACGGTGTTTCAAACATCCCAGCCTTTTTAACTGAAGTGTTGCGAAGGCAGTTTTTCGCTTCACGCCAGGGACAATCTTCCAGTAAATCTGCAAAGACCAAAATTGACACGGTTGGTAAAGCCGAATCAGACTCTTACGAAATTAAACCGCTTGATCAGAAGGGAAGGGAGGAAGCACTCGCGCAGCTTCGGGAATTCGCTGGAGACGATTTTCTACAAGACTTTAAAAAGTGGTATACGACAGAAGATTGGACGTGGCTAATTGATAATTTAAGCGTGTCGAATAAATTATAGAGTCTGATAATCCAAGTAAAAATAAATAATGGCTTATCTTTTTTTCAGCACTTTACACCACTATATATTGATTTTCATCAGCACCACAATATCTTGTGGATTAATAGCTAAAATCTGGCTGGCTAGATCAGCACAAAAACACATTATATTGTGGAAACTACCTCTAAACCCTTATAAATCAATAACATAATGGCGATTATCGGACTCAAACTTGTTTTCTTTATATCAGATTTTTAGTAATATGAAGTTTTTAGAAATGTAAGATATTGACTACAAAGGGGTTACGGATCTGGTTGGGTGAGCGCAAAAACCTATCCCGATGTTTATTCTCGATTAACGAGTGGCTTTTATCCTGCGCTGATACTTCAGCAGTGTTGTTTGCCAAAGGACATACAACGAAAAGCAATATTAAATTGGCTACAAACGGCGGTAGTTAAGAGTTTCTACTTGGTTTACAACCCCCAAAGATCAGTGACTCAATTTACAGATGAGTTATTCGTTTTTCCTGTATTAACTAAACTCTGTAAGTCTCGACTAGCAATACAAGCTGCTATTTTACGCCCATTCCTACCTGTGGAAAGTCCGTACCGCGTTTATATTTATACATCAACGAGTCATTATTTCAAACCTTAGAAACCGACCGAATCGGAAAATAGATGTTCGAGTTCGTTAAGCCTTTATTGTTTGAACAAAACGAACAAAATGATTGACTCATATTGAACTCACGGCTATGATGTGCCAGCACAATTCCTTTTAGGACAATTGGATAAGACAATTGGACAAGGAAGAGTAATTTAGACTGTTGCGGCAAATTGCACCTATTTCGGATGTTGCCGCTGTTTAGCGGTATAATAACTTGTACGACATCTTCGCTTATTTTGCTAAACTTGTTTTGAGGTAATGAATGAAAAACATTAGAATTAAATTCCTTGTTGCGCTTTTCTGTTTTATCGTTGGCATTTCAGCTTTTTATCTAATTCCTAACGTTCGTTCGTTTATCACTTCTGATAACTTCAACTCTGTAATACCAAATTCTACCTCTAGCCTTAGTGAAAGTTCTTTACCCGAACAGAAACTTTCTAACAAAATAGAGATTCGCTTTGTTAAATTCGTGCAAGGCGAGCGTCAAGTTGAAGCTGAATTAGAAATAACCAACAACACCGCAGAAAATGTTTATTACAGCGGCTTCATTAAAAACAGCTACGCTTTTCCAACTCTCAAACGCGGCGGCAAAGTTGTGCCAGATAACCGCTTTCGTTGCGGAACAGGTCTTACAGAACAAACATTACCTGCGGGAGAAGCCGTTGTTTTTCGAGTTTCAAAGTCGGAAGTAACTTACGAGCCAAAACAAGACTCTTGGGGAGAAACTGATAAGCCGACGCAAATAGGTTTTTCGTTTGAAGTCAGAAACAAACCTTTTGTTAGAATTGGAGACAAACATCAAGAAATCTTTTGGAGTGAGGAAATAAAGTTTCCTCGATAATCAGGGCGATGTTGAACAATTCAATGGACGTGAGGGCGAAACAGCTATCTTCTTAGGGTCTCAAAAACGCCCGTTTATAAGCCAATTAAAACGTCTCAAAACGACCCTTTTTGAAACAGGTTTACAGTATTTTGCCCGTATTAGAGTTTTATGCCGCAGTCTAGCGACATAATAACTTGTTGGGCTTTTTCCGGTAAATTTGAAGTAAGATGAAATTCAACGTAAAAAAACAAATCTTGATAATCCTCTCGCTGGCTTTGGTTGTGTTTTCCTCGGTGATTGTCGAGGCTCAAACTAAACAACTTGCCGAAACTGACAAGGCGCAAATAATCGCAACCATACTTAAAAAACAAAAGTTAAAAGACCCGGAGTATTCTGCTCCCGATGCTGAGGAAACCGTTTATCTGTTAGAAAATAACATTTCTGCGGAACAACTACCCCAAATTAAAAACATCAAGTTCGTGTTGATTACCGACAATCAAGTTAACGAGATGAAGAAAAATGGGGTCGAGTATTATAGTTTTAGCGAGTTTGAATTTACAGGAAAAACTATTGAAGTGACTTTCTCCAGGAAATACATACACTACGGCAAATATGCAGCGGGTAATTCGACGTATTACGAATGCCGGAAAGTTTCAGGACGTTGGAAGGTGCGAGGCGGAAAGCCTTCCGTTTGGGTTGCAGAAAATAATTAACACAAGCCCAACAATTTATTGGACGTGAGGGCGAAACAGCGACTTTCTTTTGGCGTTGTCTTTTGACCTTTAGCTTGCGTGTTGGCGGTTTTTGCCCCAGGTTATCTCAGCCGTTCGATGGCTAACGAAATATTCTCATTATAAGGAGAAATACGGAGATGATTATAGACAATAAACAATTTATGCGGCGATTCGTGGAAGAAGTCATAAACAAAAAAAATCTTGATGCTATCAACGAATTGGTTGCCGAAGACTTTGTAGAGCATGTTCCTTTTCCCGGTCAAGGTCCCGGTCGTGAAGGATTAAGGTACGTTCTCTCCACCTTTTTGACTGCCTTCCCTGACATTCGGTGGACGCTCGAAGAGCAGATTGCCGAAGGAGAGAAAGTTGTCAGCCGCTTTACGATGACGGGGACACATCGCGGAGACTTTCTCGGTATTCATCCAACGGGCAAATCGGTGAAGGTTTGGGGAGTTGTCATAGATGTGGTGAGAGACGGCAATTTCGCGGAGAGTCGAATTATCATGGACACGCTCGGTCTGATGCAGCAACTCGGAATGATTCCAAGCGAAGGTGCATAAGCGCACAGCAGACGATTTTAGCGACAAGATGACTAACGAAGAGTTAATTCGGAAGGCTCAAGCTGTGGTCAATTCCAGAAAGATTGCCCATGGCTCATAGTCGGTGACGTAGGCTGTGCTCTGCTTACCGACAAAGGCAATCTCCACATAGGTTTCTGTATTGACGCTACGGCAGGAATTGGCTTCTGTGCCGAACACAGCGCAATTTTAATTTGGTTAGAAGTTTATTAATTTATTTTTTTACAACTTAGCTTATGAATGGATACACAAAAGAACAAGCCATCGAACTTATTACTAAGACGGATGAAATGATTGAAAGACCCTTGTTGCTAGTTGGTTACTTCGCCATCGAAGAATCGATTGAAACAGCAAATTGGTTTAAAGAGCCAAAGGCATATCCTGATACCCATGCACTATACACCGCCTTTCGACGTATCAAACCAACTGGTCGTTTTTCTGTCATCGTCAACGGAGGGGAAGACCTATCTGATAAGAAGGCAGCTGTACATATTTTTGATTCGCAAGTCTTAGACAAAGCATTTACAGAAAAGTTTAATTCATCAGAATTTTGATATTACACAGTGCCCTAATATTCGATTTCAGTGACCCCATACCCCTCGTAACCTACCTGAAATCACCGGGTAGGTAGCCTATAGCCTGTTTCTGAGTCCTTTTAGTAGGATCAGGAATTGGAAAATATAGATAGATCGTAGGCTGAACATCAACAAATACGCCTTAATATAAAAAATTTAAATGCCGTCTACACCGACTAAAGAGAAATAAAACGCCCGTCTGCATTCACTAGCGTAGGGCGTGTTCATTTCTTGTCATTCACAGTGTCTTCAAAATAAGAGATTTGGCTCTTCTCCATCTGTCTGTGACAGGTGTGACGACTGTGACAAGGCATTTCTTTTTATGGAAATCATCCTACCGCCCGTTCCCGGCATTCTATACTTCTCGATTATTATTCCTTCTACTTCCAGATTGGGAGTAAGTCTCTCTAAGCAGTTACTAAAACCCTGAACTCCTTTTGGAAACGAAGGATTTCTCCGTGTCGGTTCATCTGCTCTATCGTATACGAGAGCGTAAAGTTGTGTGGCTGTCTCTTTTAATTCGCCTCTTACATTTACTAATTCAATAATAACGTTCGCTACCGGATTGTTCTCGAAGGCGATTTTATTCGAGTTCTTGTAGTTCTCGTTACATATCTTTACGAATCCTCCCTCGCCTAAGTCCAGACACTGTTCCGCCGCGATGCCGACTTTCGCAAAGTCCATCATCCGTATATCGCAGCCGTCTAATTTAACGTCGTTGAAATTTTTTACTACCTGGCAGACTGCATCGAGCAGCGCTCCTAAGATTCTAGGTTTAGCCTCTTCAAAATCTGTCCAGAATTTTCTCTCATCAGCCTTGTCTTTTAACGTCGGGAGATTTATGACTATGCTTCTATCCAAAAGATCGCTTCTGGTCGTTAAATCTCCGATCCCGTTCAGTAGAATAGGATTCTTAGCCTTCAGGATAACCTCGTTACTGTCTGAATGAAGTTTTCTCTTGACGTATGCTCCGCCAGTCGCAATTCTGCAGAGAGCGTCGGAAAAAGTTTCGTCAATAAAAGAGACGTTATCGAACGCGACCATCAAGCGATTGGAAACGGAGATGAATAAATCTTCTTCGCTTTTCGGTTTTCCGACTAATGTAGCTACGTTCGGGTCGATCAATTCACAGAGAACTTTCGCTGAAGTTGATTTCCCGCTCTTTTGCTGGCTGGAAAAGACAAGAATAGGATATGGAATACCCGTTTGCAGTGTAGTCATAAGCCACGCTTTAGCCAGAATAAGGTCGTCGCCGTGAATGTTAAGGAATTTATCCATCTCGGACAAAGAACCCCCTGGCACAGGAGTTGGAAGAGGCTTCATGGCGGCTGTCCGGCGAAATTTGACAGGACAATCCGAGATAACTCTCCAGTTGTCTTTTGTTATCTGGACTACTTCCCAATTGTCATTACATAAATCTAAATATAAGTCTCCGTTAAGTTCCGCTCTTCTGACATATACGTGGTGTTTTTCACCTTCAAACTTAGCTTTACCCGATAGACTGGAAAGAGCGTCGTTTAATCCGTACTCGCCAGCCACGTTTCCATAGGTCAAATAGAATTTTCTACCCAGCCATTCTCTAAAATTTTCAGAATTTAATGCCCAATTTTCTTTATGTCCATTAACCGATACAGTTGCGAACGGTTCATTATCCTGAGAGGTAAAGAATTCGACGTCATTTGCCATACTCACCAGCAGCGTTGCCTGTGATTTCTTCTGTTCTTTCTCGCCTGCTGACGGCTCTTCTGGAAGACCGAAGGCTTTTAGAATCTCGGAATGAGAACACTCTGCCATACATTTGACTACTGTTGTCTGAGGGTCGAAGAAGAGAACCGTTTCACTTTCGCCATTGTGAGCAGGGCATCGCATCTCATACTTGCCGCTTAAGTTTTTTACCCCTTGCTGCATAATCCTCATGCCGAGTTCAAGATTCAATTCGCTCCAGGAGTCATAACTTCTAAAGTTACTATCACCTGTCACACCTGTCACACCTGTCACACTGTCACAAATATTCCTCGTTGTAGTTGTAATTGCCGGTAAAGGAAACGCTTCTCTCATTTCTTCGACTGTGAACCTTCTTTCAGGCTCGAATCTTGCTACCTCAACTCTCTTGTATTCATATTCACCCGTTTCCTTATCGCAAGAGACGTGGTTATAGAAGGGCAGCCTCATGCATCTAGACGGATTTTTAATACTCTTATCGCCTCTGAAGTAATCGATCAGCCGAGCCTGAATATCTCTCCATTCCTCTTCAGTGCATCCGCCATTGATTAGCCAGTAGGCATGAATAGATTTTTTCGTCTCTACTCTTATACTGGGCTGAAAAGGCGAGTTGTCTAAAGCCTTATGTTGTTCCTCGATGGATAACTCATCATTCTCCATAAAGAAGGCGTTGTAACGATTTATATTTTCGTCTTTGTTACCTCCAGAATTGACTACAAAGTAGATTCCGCTGTTGTCATTATTAAAGTTATTGTTTGAAAGTCCTTCTTTCGCTAGACTATTGAGTGTTGTGGCATAGGTAGTCGCCGCAACTCCGGAAACTCCCTTCGCTCCGAATGTCCTAAAGTTTATCGTTTCATTTTCATCAACAAAAATTGTCGATAAAAAATCTGTTAATGTTATTTGTGTGCCGGTTGTCTCCACTACTCTGTGCCTCCGCTTATATGCCCATCTTTATATTCCTCCAATTGTTCTAGGGTGTATCTCACAGTCTTATTATTGAAGATTAAGTGACGTATTCCCCCACGCTTTCTTACCTCTCGCATGGTTGAGACTGACCAACCAAAATAGTCGGCAGCTTCTTTCTCCGAAAAAAGTTGATTTTCTTTACAGATTTCTTTCATAATTTTAATTTCTCCATTTTTCTCTTGACTTCTGCTGCCAGTCTATATAAACTAAAATTGGCAGTAGATAAGCTCTATATACTTAGCGATTAAAAATAATCATTAAGTTTTGCCATTAAACTGAGCGTATTCCCTGATATTTTAGTAGGTAGAGGGGTTTGCGCTCTTTTTCTCAGTCACTATTACATTATACTACATTGCTCGGGTGTTGTCAAGCTCTGATCTTTTTCCGTGTTTGACATCTCTGGTAAAATATGATAAAGAGGTTTCTCGTTTTGCTTGAAGGCTGCTTATATTCGGCTGTAGATGCCCCTAGGTTCACTTTAAATTCGTAATAGGCAGTCTGCATGGAGGTTTAGCGAATAGAGGGTATTAAGACTCTTCATTAGGGACGGACTTTGCTTGTCGAGAATGTGCTGGGTTTTGATATTTTTGTACTTACTATTAAATCAGCCTTAAATAAATAAAAGAGCTACTCGAATTCGCTCTCTTATTTATAGTTCAATTTCAATATTCTTCTGGTAAAAGTATCGTAGGTTGATGTTAAAGAAGGGCTTAGGAAGTCCGCCAAGATTTTCCTAAGCCTTTCGCCTTTAGGCAGTCTGTCTTTGCCTAGCAATGCCGATATGCAGAGATAAGGCAGCAGCGGCATGGTAGCAGACCAGACCGCTTTCTCCGCCCTTACAAGTGCATTCAATCGTTTTATATCCGTTATCTGATTTCTTACAGATTACGGTGTAATAACCGCCTTTACTTCCCGACACGCGATAACGACCAAAGTGGTCGAATTT
>MWWK01000008.1_pt1 | contig 25300 bp, 27 predicted proteins | sample 1047241 | NCBI WGS metagenome assembly MWWK01 (sample SAMN06349964, study PRJNA376086) | soil metagenome | isolation source: BG12-3 sample Antarctic (ecotone) soil | place: Antarctica | reverse complement strand
CCACTTTGATGGCTTTACCCGCTCGGTCTGAACCACGTTAAAAGAATCAGACCAAAACGACAAAGGTACTAAGATGAACGAAGGTGAATTGTCAAAGAACATAGTCAAAACTAAAGTTGCCGGATGGCGACGCGGGAGAAGTTTTGCTTGACATTCCAACCGTCTTTAGAGATGATGTTATAAAGACGGTTTCTCGCGGCGATGAACTATAATCGTTGTTGACATTCACCAATTCGTTCTTTGACAGGAGAAACCGTTATGACATTATACATTGGTGTTGATTTTCATCCACACCAGCAAACCGTTGCCTGGTGTGATACCCAAACCGGCGAAACTTCAACTTGTACTTTGCAGCACAACCTGAGCGAAGTACTCAAGTTTTATCAATCAGTTTCGCCTTCAATCGTCGGCATTGAAGCTTCTTCCAGAGCTGTCTGGTTTGAACAATTGCTGTCTGAGACAAATCATCAATTACTGGTTGGTAATCCGACGTTGATTCGCGCCAGGGCGCGTTCTCGTCATAAGTCAGACGCTCGGGATGCTCAACTGATTCTCGACTTGCTGGTCAAAGATGAGTTTCCAGCCATCTGGCGACGCTCTGCGGCAAGCAGTCAGATTATAGATGTTCTGCATCTGAGGCGACAGCTAGTCGGTCAGCGAACGCAAACTTACAATCGTCTGCAAGCATTGGCGCATAGCGGCGGACTGCCGAAAGGCAAAATGAAAACGCTTGGTTTTCAGAGTTTGCTCAAACAAGTGCCGATGAATGAATCGAGTCAAATGCAACGCGACCATTTGTTTAGTTTGTTAGCACAACTTACCAAACAGATTCGTGAGCTGCAAAGCTGGCTCAGGCAAAAAGCGGCATCTGACAATCAGGTTCAGCTCTTGCTTACCCAGCGCGGGGTTGGTTATCTGACAGCTTTGGCAACAGTTCACACATTAGGCGATGTGTCGCGTTTTCAAAAGGTTTCCAAGCAGGCAATCGCTTTTGCCGGTTTGGACTCATTGGAGAAATCCAGCGCCGGCAAAACTCGTTTCGGTAGAATCAGCAAGGCAGGTTCACCGCTGTTAAGAGGACTGCTCGGACAATCGGCGAATATCGTTATTCGATATGACGCGCGATTAAAAGCCTTTTACAAAGGACTTGCGAAACGGAAGCCGAAAGCCATTGCAAAAACGGCGACGGCTCGTAAACTTCTTGTCAAACTGGCAATCATGCTGCGGGATAATATCACCGCAGAAGAGTTTGACCGGCGTGGCGAAAGCAGTTGGCAATGCTCGATTTTGGACAAGGTCTAAGATGACCGCGGGGTGATAGAGCTAGCCAACCTAACCTCTCCGTTTCGGAGAAAGTTAGAGCGAATCCATACATCATGGGCAAAAAGGCACGATAAACCATGTGTCTTGTAGATACCCGTAGAGATGAATCAAGTGAGCCACTTTGATGGCTTTACCCGCTCGGTCTGAACCACGTTAAAAGAATCAGACCAAAACGACAAAGGTACTAAGATGAACGAAGGTGAATTGTCAAAGAACATAGTCAAAACTAAAGTTGCCGGATGGTGACGCGGGAGAAGTTTTGCTTGACATTCCAACCGTCTTTAGAGATGTCCAAAAACCACTCAAAAAACGGGTGTGTTTAACGCTTATTTTTACTGTGTTTGAAGTAGTGTTAAACACCCTGTCCAAAAAGATTAGTTTTTGGATAGGGTTATTACAAAGGTTGGTATGGAACTAATAAATAATTTAATAAACCTTTTAGCTTATAAATAAACGAAAATATTAAACCGCCATAAGTTTCTCGATTTTTTTAGGACGCGGCGCACCCTGTATTGTCACGGGTTGTTGTAGTTGCGGAGCTAAGCAGAGATTTACAAGATTTCTTCGGTCTGACTGCATTTCTTTATCCTCGCTAAGCATTTCCATAATCCCGGCGAAAACCTCTTTGGCTTTTTTATTCTTCGGCTCGATTACCTGGTAGGGCATCCATTTGCCGTCGCGTCTTGCCTTAACCATCGCGCCCATTACGATTGCCGTTTTTCCGTCGAGCCGCCAGCGTGTATTGTTCGGCTGATTCATATTAAAAATTTCATCCGATGCGATCTTCTCGTTTATAAACTTGATGACCGAGTGCTTCGCCTGCCGTTAGAATCGCCGCGCCGAGCAGAAAAACGTCTTTAATCAAAAATCCGCCCGTGCCGCTCGTAACGGGCAGCGGAAACCCCGGCACGCTCACAAACGCGCCCGGCGTCGAGAACAAAAAAGTCAACGTTGTCAGCGTCGTCACAATCGCGCCCATACTGCCGAGAGCCGAAAGCTGCGCGCTCAAAGAGCGCATCGCGATTAAAACGGCAAAAATAATTTCCGCCGAGCCGATGACATTTGAAACCGCTTGAACGCTTCCGACTGAATACATCCACGACATCAAAGGGCTGTTAGAAACAAGCGGCTCGATGCCTTTTGCCTCGAACGGAAAAAATTTAGCAAAACCGTAATAAAGCAAAATTCCCACCAAACCGTAGCGCAAAACACCGATTCCGATGTTCATCAAAGTTGCGCCGATTCCTGTCGCGGTTTGCGCCCGCGCAGTTTTAGTATTATTTGCCGAGTTCTCGTCCGTAATAACCGTTTCCATAATTTTTCCTCATCTTTTGTAAAACTTAAAATCCTTTTAAGCAGAATATGCCGAGAGATAAAAATTTTATTCCAAATTCGCCGCCGCCGGCTTAATTTATATTTTTTGATGACGTTGCACGGCAAGAGCAAACCGATATTAATGTCTTCCTGCAAAGTTTTGTATGCCGGAGGCGGATTGCACGCGCCCAAAATTTTGTAGCGGCGAAAATCCACGCCGAGTTTTTCTTTCAATTTTTCGTCAATAGCCGAAATTATCCTTTAATCGCTTTCCTGTAATTGATACTCGGTCGTAATATCGATTGCTTTGTAGAGCGAGCGATAAACCGGGCAATGTTCGGCGTGCATTTTGTGAACTCGTTCAATGGTTTCCCGCGCTTCCGCCGGCGCGTTCAAGTGATAGACGACGTGAATCCGCCGGATTACCAGAACATTGTCTTCGGTTTCAATCTCGCCGGTTACTTCCGCCGTCAAATGCTTGTCGCTCGCGTTGATTTTACGCGCTTCCAGCGCGCCTCCGAATGTGCCGACCAGTCAGCCGCCCGCCGCCGCGACCACATAATCGAGCGTCGTCGCGTGCGGTTCGGCGACATCGGGACTGACGCCGTAATGCTCGGCGACCGCGCCGTGAACGCCGAATTTGACCGGCTCTGTTTCCGCCGGAAGATAAGCTAAGCGAGCCGGACCTCGTTCGCGCTCGATTCGTATTTTCGATCTATATGCTATGTCAGACATTTGAAAATCCTCCTTTTTCGTCTAAAAATCCGTTTCGTTGATAAACGCAATCGCGTCGTCGACCGTGTGAAAAACGTGATGGCTGTGATAAACCAGCCACGGGCTGACCGAAATTTCGGGCGGCGCGACCAGCACGATTTTTTTGCCGCGCTCCCAGCCGTATAAAACTTCCATACTCGTGCCGACGCTCGGTTTGACGAAATTGACTAAAATCGCGTCGCAGCCGTCAATATCGGCTTTATCGTTCTCGACCATATCAATCATTCCGTCCATTGGACGGTCACGGTAATCCCGAATCATCGGATCGAGCGCAACGCCGTTAAGATTTTCCTTGGCGAATTCGCGCCAATCGCGGCACTCATCGTCTGTGCAGCCGAGCATCGCGCCGCTTAAATAAACTATCCTTTCTTTCAAATCATTGGACATCTTTTTAAAATTCGTATGATTGGATTTAGCAAAATTCAATTTATTAGCTGACTGTTTTGCTTGCCACGGAGTGTGCCGTTACGCTTTTTCTAATTACTGCTTCGGAGAATCGCTCCATTTCTTCGAGTTGCGGGCTGCACTGCAAAAGCAGCAGATTGACGCCGGCTCGCTCAAATTCGCCGATTCTGTCAGCGACTTGCGCGGACGTTCCCGTCAAACCGGAACGAAGCCCGCGATTTGAAACCGAATAATCCTCCAGAGAAACCTGTTGTTCGAGTTTCGTGTTCGCCAGCCAATCCTGATAATTTCCGTAACCAGCGGCTGATTGTTTCACGTCTGTGATGCGTTCGATTTCTTTTTCTACTTCCGCTTCTGTATTCCTGACAATCGCGTAACCAGCGACGCCATACCGCATCGGCGGTAAATTAAGGCGTTCGCGCCGATGTTCCATATCCTCGATTTTTTCCTTTACTTTTGAAGGCTCATCGCCGTGCATCACGTAGGCGTCGCATAAGCGTGCAATCGTATCTTTGGCTTTCTCTGATTCGCCACCGGCGTAAATCACAGGTTTTTGAATCGGTTTTGGCTGCATCACGGCATCTTCCACCTTGTAGTAAGTGCCTGAATACGAAAAATGATCTTCCTTCCATAAACGGTCGACGATTTCGAGCCATTCGGCAGTTCGCGCGTAACGGTCGTCGTGCTCGTCGAACTGCACGCCGTATTTTTTAGCTTCGCCCGCCCACCATGAGGAAACGACATTTAAAGAAAGCCTGCCGCCTCCGCCGATGCGGTCAATGTTAGCCGCTTGTTTGGCTAAAAGCGCCGGATTGTGAAAAGTTGGGCGCACGGCGACCATCAATTCAAGCGTGTTCGTTACAGCCGTTAATGCCGCCGCGGTTGACCACGCATCGAGCGAAGGCGCATCAACGCCCTTGATGTCGTTTAAATTCAGTTCGGCGATGAGCGACAAATCGAAACCGATTTCTTCGCTTCGCTGCGCGAGTCGTTTGACATATTCCCAACTCGCTTCCATCCCCTCGTTTTCGACGTTTCTCAACCAACCGCCGAAGACAGGCATCCAATATCCGTAACGCATTTTTCAATCTCCTTTTCTAAAAAATCGACTAGATTTTCGTGTGGGTCAAAACCGATTAAATTCTGAGCGTCGGCGACAAAATTCGAGAGCGCGTTGATGTCGTAAAAAAGCGCGTCGCCCGTGCGGTCGTCTATCAAATACTCGACACCGCCAACGTCAATTTTCGCTTCCTTTACAATTCGCTCGACCATTTGGATGATTTCCGCAGGCGGTTCAAATTTTTCAATTTGCAAGCCGCTTTTCGGCGCGTCGGTCAAGCACATTTCGCCCATCGCGCTGATTCCGCTCTGTTGCTGCGCGTCTTCAGTCTGACAAACTTCCGCCGGGCAGAGATTGAAGTTTTCGCCTTGGGGGTAAATTTTCAAACCATATAAAAATTTGCCGCCGAGCGTTTCGATTCGCTGAATCGAGCCGCCCCTCTTTGGCGCAAATTCCTGCACAAGCGCGGTCGAGTCAATTCCCAGATCAATCAAATTCTGTTCAATGGCTGTTTCCAAGTCTTCCGGAGAATCGAATTTTATAATTCCCGCGCCGCGCCCTCCGATGTTCGGTTTGACAATAACGGGAAACGCTAAATCCGTTGCTGCGGCAGCGATTTGACCTGCCGCGTTGACGACCCGCGTTTTCGGGAATTTCACGCCGAGCGACCCGAAAAGGGCGGCTTGCAGAGCTTTGGAAATTTCGATTTGAAAAGCTTCGTAACCGTTAATCACCCGAATACCCGTTTTTTCAAGGCTTGCTAAAAGCCCGCGCGTGTAAAAAATCGCGTTTCCGTGACTACGCAAGTAAGCCGACGCGCTCATTCGATTGAAGAACAAACTGAACTGTTCTGCGAAATTTTCGCCCGGATTATAAGCGTGGAGCGCCGCATTGATTTTTTCAAACGGCAACCCGCGCCTCTCCAATGCGGTGAACAGCGGGCGAAACCAATCCGGATGTTCATAATAAATTGCAATTGTTTTTTCGTTCATATTGTTTCTAATAAATAAAAAGACCGCCTAAACTGAAGCGGTCTTTGTTAATATCATTTTATTAAAAATTCTTATTTTAAAAGGATAGACCGCCCGCCTTCTGAAAAACAACAGCACGGCATCCAACAGCGATGAGCAAAAACGTCCTTCTCGAATGCGCAGAACGGAAAGTTTTGGTCGGTTATTTTATAAAAATTGCTCATTGCCTTTGTATTTCAATGTATTAAACGCTCGATATAATCGTCAAGTCTAAAAGTTGTTTCTGCGCATACTTTCTTTTGACGAAATTCAGGATTTACTCCGAACGCCTTTCTTCAAATTAAGTTCAAACACATCAGGGCGCTGGTAATGTCCCGAAACATCCAGCGTCATCTTTTCTTTATCTATCTCGGACAAATCAATTTCGGCAATTAAGATAATTTCCTCATCGTAAACCGGACCGGCAATGTAACGCCCGTCAGGAGCGATAACCGCGCTTCCGCCGCGCAATACTAAATTATCAGGATTTTGCGCAAGTTCGGCAGGAGTATTGAGTTCCGAAGGCAAATCTTTGACAGGCATGATAAGCCCGACGGTGAGAACGAAACATCTGCCTTCAAAAGCGTAATGGCGGCTCGCTATCTGGTGCATCTCGTGAACGGCGGGAAAAACCGAAACGTGAATTTGCTCGCCTGCGTTGTGCATTGTTTGTCGGGCAAGCGGCATCCAATGTTCCCAGCACACGAGACCGCCGACACGCCCGTTTAAGGAAGGATTGGCGAGCAAAAAAGCCAAGCGGAAATTCCGAGACTTGAAATTACCGCCGTTGCTTGCTGCCGAACGTGACAAATGGTTGGAGCTGTTGGTTCAACTTGAAGAACAGATTGCCGGATTGGAAAAGCAGCTAAAACAGGAAGCCGAATCTGATGAGCGGGTGCAGAGGTTGCTGACGCATCCGGGAGTCGGACTGCTAACCGGATTGTGCATCGTTCACACATTGGGCGAAGTTAGCCGTTTTGCGACGACCAGAAAAGTTGCCGCCTACGCCGGATTAGAACCGATGGAGCATTCATCGGGCGAGAAACGGAGATACGGAGTCATCAGCAAAGCCGGCAGTCGGCTGCTCAGATTCCTGCTCGGCGAGGCGGCGCATATGGCGGCGCGTTCGGACGAAGAATTGAAACAGTTCTTCCGACGGCTCAAGGGAAAATGCGGGATGGCGAAAGCCGTTGTTGCAACTGCCCGAAAGCTGCTGATTCGTTGTTTCATTATGCTGCGCGATGAAATAGATTATGCCGAATTTCGGCAAAGAGGAATCGAAGCGAGGTCTGCCCGGGTTTACACATAGGAAGGAAGGAAACTTCCAATACCTGCATTTTGAATGGGCGACCTGCCTCCCAAACGAGCAGAAATGCTAATCGGGAGTGCGAATCAATCCTCATGGGAGTAGATGCCCGTATAGATGATTGACCGTAAAACATTGGTCGAACGAGGAAGTAAGATAATTGAAAAATAGAATGACGAATTCAAAACCGTCAAACAGAAAACTGAAAAAGCGTGCTAATCGGCGCGGACGGAGAAGTTTGTGTTTGACATTGGTGCCTGCTTCATAGATGTGTAAACGAGCTATTGTTGAAACTGCCGCTCGGCAGTCTGTTCTCAAAAAGTATGGCGAATTGGTTCATCGTTCCGCTCCAGTTTGCAATCGGCATTGCCCATCGTTTGCTGATGTTTTTCAAGGCTAGTGCTTTGTAATTTAAGTTTTTAGAATGACGTTTTCGTAATGACGATTTAGTTTTTCTCTCGCGCTTTCAATCGTAAATTGCCATTTAACCTTGATTTCCAAATCGTTTCGTTCTTTGACAATTGATTCCAGTTCGCCGCTCAAGATTCCTATATCGGGGATTCGACGCGACAGGCATTGCCGCGAGAGTGCCGAGAGTTCCAACTCCGCCATATTAAGCCACGAGCCTTTTTTCGGCGTGTAATGAAACTCGAACCGCTTCATCAAAGCATGGGCTTGTTCAGGCGGCAGGTTTTCGTAAAACGAGGAAGCATTGTGCGTGTTCAGATTATCCTGCACCAGAACTATGACTTCTGCCTTTTTCCATTGCTTGACCACTTCCTGCCCGAATCGGCAGTATTCAGCTTTGGTTCTTCGCGGATAAACTCTGACCAGGCGTTTGCCGGTTAAAGGCTCGAAGGCGATAAATACTGATGCCACACCGCCGCGTTCATACTCATAATCGAACTTTTTGAGTGAGCCGGATTTCATCAGAAGCGGCGCGACTTTCTCGCCGAGCATTTGAAACGGTAATTCGTCCAAACAGATGACGGGTCGCTTTTGGTTTGACGGCAATTGGTAAAGCGACAAAACATCTTCCATTCGCGCCAGATACTCGCCGGTGATTTGCCCGATACACCACATCTTTTTTAAGTGCGGCTTCAGTTCGTTTTTTTCAGTATCGAGCGGACGTGATTGTGCGACACCGAATCGCAAAAGCCGAGTTCGACCGCTTTGTCCGCCAACAGGCGCAATGTCCAGCGAGCGTGTCCTTCAGGCGCGGTCGAACAGGCTAAAGCGGTGATGCGGGCGCAGGCTTCGCCGGATATTCGGCGCGGTTTACCGGAACGCGCCTTCTCCACCAAAGCTTTCTCTAGTCCTTCGGATTGATAACGGTGTTTGACGTTATAAACGGTGGTCGGAGAGCAGCCTAACAGAGCGGCGATTTCAGTTGGCGGTGTGTTTCGCGCAAGCAAATCCAGAATTCGGGCGCGTGTCTGCCTGCGGTTGGAATCACTGCCGCCGCTGAATAAAGTTTTCAAAGAACGCCGTTCTTCGCTTGAAAGTTGAATAAATTCTATTTGTCGTGCCATTGCTGAATAATAACAATGACTACAATAGATTTCAAGAACTTTGATTACAAAGCACTAGTTCGCTCCGGTCATATTGCTCAATACAATTACACGCCGGGCAAGCGAGTTCAATAACTGAATCAGCGTGTGCCGCCACTTCAATCATTCCTCTAGACGGGTCGTGTGAAAAATAGATTGTCGCATCACACGACTTACACTGAATCGAAAAGTACCACTCGCCTTTTTCTATCTTCATAAACTTTATTTCTTTGTTCCTTTAGAAATTTTCAACCGCTTGTACTGATCGGTTAACTCTACTAATTCCGATTGCAATTCTTCATCGGTTAATTTGCTGAGGTCAGTTTCTTCGATATTGCCGCCCAAGCCATTGATTGCTTTGATCGCGTTACTAATCCTTGTCCGCAAATCCGGCTGCGATACTGCTGGTTTGGATTCCGATTCGGTTTGTTTTTGTTCAGGAACGGTTTCCTGTTTTTCAACAACAGGTTCTTTCTTTTGAACATCCTGTACAGACAAAGTATCTGATTGTTTTCGAGCAGCGTTCTTCATATCAAAGACAATGCACTCTAAAATCCCGAGAAGTGCAAATTCCGATATTCCTTTATTTTCGACTTTATATCTGCCATCCAGCTCAGTGATAATTACTGTTTTTTCATCCATAATTGCCCTTTATTTGATTTTTTTTTCTAAAACAGTCCGTATATATCAATTTCTTTTAAAATTCACATCAGCGCCTCTAAAATATCGATTACTATTTTTTCTCCAGTTCTTTCATCAGCCATATCCAGTCTTCCGCGGTGTACCACTTTTTGAAATCATCGAGGAAGTCATCTCCGGTAAACTCTCTGAGCTGCTCGAGCGCCGCTTCCCTTCCCTTTTGATCCAGCAGCTTAATCTCGTAAGTGCCTGAATCAGATTTGCCCACCGTATCAGGTTTAGTCTTTGATGGTTTAGTTGAAGATCGCCGCTGGCGCTGCGTAAAAAACTGTCGCCTTAGAACTTCTGTAAGAAACGCCGGGACAGATGAAACAGACCCCGTACGTTTGGCAGCCGTACGTAATTCTAAAATTAGCAGGTCGACCAATGATTCCCATTTATCCTTTTCCCGCATTGAAATGCCCTTGCCTGTCAATTCGAGTGAGACAGCGTTTAATTTTTCAATCACAAATGAGAATGCGGATGCACTTTCATCATCTATTTCTGTATTAGTATTAATTTTAAGTTTTAAATTGCCGTTAAACTCTTGATTTTGCTGGGTTTGAGCCACGCCACTCACGTTGCTTTCTACGGGGGGTAGGGACTCTACCTTCTGCGGTGCGTAGTGTGCCTGCCGTGATGTGACTGATGTGGGTGGCGTGGGTGATGTGGGTTGGGTCTCTTCGGGCAGGAAAACTTCATATTCATTGCCACCGTGTTGACCGTCAAATTCCGTTACTTTTATAAATCCCACCGACTTTAAATGGCTTAAATTCTTCAATAAGGTTCTTTCAGATCCGATCCCTGACCCGCGCATCAAATTGGACTTTGTTACCCTGATACTTCTTTTCGGTTGAATAGCTCCCCGTGTCTTTAAATACAAAAAATCGTAAATTTGTTTCGATTTGCCGATGAAAATTCCCTGCCGCACGGCGTCCCGGACGATAGAGTTCGCCACTCGGGTAAAGTCTCTCTCCGGAGCAATAGGAAGTTTTTTGATTTGGGTGGATGGCGTGGGTTGGGTGTGTAGCGTAGCTGGGGTGGCTACTGTGGGTGATGTGTCAAGCGTGGGTGGGGTGGGTGGAGTATTTCCGACTTGATTTTCGACAATCGGGGGAACAGCTTCCAGCTTCGGTTTTACTTCAGTTTTTTTCTTTTCTTCAGCCTTCTTTAAGAGATCGGCAAAAGTTACACGCTCGCCCATGACTATTTACCTCGCTTAGCAGCTTTAGCTTTTGGAGCTTTCTTAGAAGACTTCCTAACAGTCTTATCCGGCTTATCAGGTATCAATACTTCGGGTTCGGACATTTCAATAAACTCGGGAGCAATTTCGTCCAATCCCTCCATTTCCTTCACATGATAAGCAAAAGCGCATATCTTTAGCACCGAGCGGGGAACACCCCCTGATACCTGATAAATTTTTCCGGCGGATTCATCAGTAAAAGGGTTATTAATGTTTTCAAACTTACACCGGTGAGTGATCATTTCTTTTGTTTCTTCCAGCGTAAGGGGCGAAAGGATGGAATAAGTCGAAACGCGAGACGCTACTGCCTTGTTTCTTTTATCGGAAAGCCGGTCCTTTAATTCTAACTGCCCGGACAACACAATTTGAATGAGCTTATGAGTATTTGTTTCGTAATTTAAGAGCGAGCGTATCAGCTCGAGTTGTTTGTTGTTAACGTTCTGCGCTTCGTCGATGAAAATGACGACGTTTTTATTTTCAACAAACTTCTCTTGTAAAAACGATTCGAGTGCTTCCTGCTGCTTTTGAAAAGACCGCTCGGGTTCAAGCTTGAAATCCATACAGATGCTTTTAAGCATTGCAAATGGAGAAGGGAAGGCAGGCGTAGGAATTAATGTCGTAACAGTATCTTCGCGCGCCGAATAATCGCTATGCAGAAACCTCAAAATCGTGCTTTTGCCGAGTCCAATGTCGCCTAAAATACAGGTCAATCCCTGCTTTTTATCAATCGTAAATTTTGATTTGTTGACAACTGCCCGCAGTGAATCGGTTAGATATAAACTGTTCGGGTTTGGCGAAATAGAGAAGGGGGTATAAGAGTTATCGCTCATAATGAACGTGATTTTTACACACTTATACTAAAAAAACAATGATAACTTCACTGTTAATTTGCCAAAAGTATGTTAATTCGGCTTTTTTTTCTAAAAGGAGAGCGAAATGACTACAAATGAATTAAAAAAGGCAGCATCGCCGGCTGGATAATAGACCGCAGGCTCGGAGAGAATGCCGAGATCGACGAAGAAACGGTAAAGCTCTCGATTGCCGATTTGTGCGAGAAGAAGCTGGTTGGAATTACCGAATCAAGGCGGCTCGAAGCGACTGACGAAGGAGCGCGGCTTTGGCGCTCATTGGAATGATGAAATATATTTAATTGCAATTGTTTTTAATTTACAATCCGGAAACAAAATTCTACGCGGAATTGAAACAAATCAAAATTGTAATTTGACGAGACGAAAGATTGGTCGTTTTCCGGTAATGAATATTTTATAATAAGCGCCGATGACCATTTCCAAATCTCCGCAAATCACGCTCAAATTTGAATCCGGCACGTTGATTTTAGAAGGCGCAGCCGAAGCGGATTCTTCTCGTGTGCCTAAAGCATTTGTCTGGGACGAGCGAACGCGGCAGTTCAGGGAGCCCGCCTATCTTTACCGGCAGATTATCAAAGATTTCATCGGCACGAAAACGCCTTACCGGGACGCGGCGAAAAAATACGATGCGTTCGATTTCAAGCCGAAATTCCGCGTCGAGCCGCGCCCTTTTCAAACGGCTGCCGTCGAGGCGTGGTGACGGGCGGAGCGGTGCGGCGTCATTGTTCTGCCGACGGGCGCGGGCAAAACTCACGCGGCGACGATGGCGATTGAGATGTGCGGGCGGCAGACGCTCGTCGTCGTTCCGACCATCGATTTGATGAATCAGTGGTATGAGCTTTTGCTTTCGACATTTAACGCCGAAATCGGCTTAATCGGCGGCGGCTTTTATGAAATGGGCGCGATTACCGTTACGACTTACGCTTCGGCTTTTCGGCATCAGGAAAGATTGGGTAATCAATTCGGTCTGATTATTTTCGACGAATGTCATCATCTGCCTTCCGAAGGCTACAAATACGCGGCGGAGTTTGCGATCGCGCCGTTTCGCCTTGGTTTGAGCGCGACGCCGGAGCGCGCCGACGGCAATAATTCAATGCTCGAAGAGCTGGTCGGCGCATTCGTCTACCGTCTTGAGGCGCAGCAGTTGGCGGGCGAGTATCTTGCCGATTACATCGTCGAGCGCATCGAAGTCGATTTAAGCGCGGAGGAAAGCGATTTATACAAAAAAGACCGCGATGTTTTTCGAGCATTTACGCAGGCGAAAAATATTTCGTTCGGCTCGCCCGACGGCTGGAAAAATTTTGTAATGCAAAGCGCGGCGAGCGAAGCGGGCAGACGCGCGATGAAGGCTTACAGAAACTCAAAAAAAATCGCGCTCGGCACAAACGCCAAGCTGAGCGTTTTACGAGAGTTACTGGTTCGCCACAAAAAAGACAAGATTCTGATTTTTACCGCAGAAAACGAAATGGTTTACCGCATTTCAAACGATTTTCTTGTTCCCGCAATCACGCACGAAACGAACGTTAAGGAAAGGAAATTCTGGCTCGACGCGCTTAACGGCGGCGACGTTTCAGCGCTGGCGACTTCAAAAGTTTTGAATGAAGGCGTCAATATCCCCGACGCTTCGGTCGCGATAATTCTTTCCGGTTCCGGGTCGTCGCGCGAACATATTCAGCGATTGGGGCGAATTTTGCGCAAGAAAGGCGACAAACAGGCGATTCTTTATGAAGTCGTCGCGCGCAACACGGCGGAAGAATATATGTCGCAGCGCCGCTCGGACGCGCCGCAATTTCAAAACGCGAAAAGCGGCGAGAACAGAAATTTGTTCGGGTAATTTTTATTCGCCGAGCAGGTTTTTCGCCGCTCCAATCAGATCGCGCGGCTCGATTCGGGTTTTGTAAAAAACGACGTTATCGCTCGTCCAGAGCGGTTCTTCCCGACTTCCCCGAAGTTCCTGCGGGGCGGCGAAGAGAAACCGCGAAAAACTCGCCGCGCCGAATTCTTCCAGTCTTTTTTTCAAGGACTTCGGCGTCCAAAAACCCAATACGTCGAGATAAATTTTTTCTTCTGCCGGCGAAACTAAAATAAAATCGGGAACAAAAGCCGTTTTGCCCAAATCGACGACTTCTTTATTTTCCAGCAGACGCCAATCGCCCGCCGATTTTTCCCATTTTACTCTTAATCTTTCGATGTCCGAGTTCTCGTATCCCGGCTCGTCGAAACGATAACTGATTAGTTCCGTTTTCTCGCTCGAAAGCTCGTAAAAAACATTCGCGCCTTCTTTCTGCGCGATTTCCGCCGAAAAATGCCAATCACCACACAGCAGCAGCGCGGGCAGAAAAACCGCCATCCGAATTCCGTATTTCTGCGAGCGGTGAAAAAGCGATGCCGCGCCGGCGAGCGTTATCTCGTAGCCGTTTGCGGCGCTGCTGCCGGCGATCGAATGAATCAGCCCGAAACGCTTTATCCAACCGAAAATCCGGCGGTAATTCGCCGCGTTCGATGGCGCAACACGAAGTTTCATCTCTACGCATCGGTAAAGCAGCGCCTGCGCCTGCGCCAGATTATAGCGGTCGAGCAAATCCTTCGCGTCGATCGTTTCAAACGAAGACAGCTTTTGCCGCGCCGACAAATCGGCGTAAAGATTCTCCGAAACTGCATCCGCGTCCGTCTTCAACTCGTCGGCGACGGTTTCCAAAACCGCTCGTCTCGCGGGCGAATCGGGGAAAACAGGCTGAAACTTTTTGGCTTCGAGAAAAACGCGGCGGCGAATTTCTTCGGGTGCGATGACGCTCGCCGTTTCAAATTCGCAGCGGTCGCTCAGGAGTTTGATAAACCCGCGCAGAATTTTGTAATCGGTCCCCTCGCCGACGTATTCTTCTAATTCCCGCTTGAGCTCGCCGCGCGCTTTGTTTTCATATCGCTCGAAAATCACGATTAAAATCCGCGCGTCGCGCAGGTAAACCGCGTCGTCGGTTTTAATCGAAAGCGGAAACAGGAGGGCGCCGCGCCGCCGGTTAACGGATAAATCTGAAGTCAGCATTTATTTTTTCGGTTTTTCTATTTCTGATGATTAAAAATGAGCGAGTTAAGGCAAAACATCCGTAGACTCAATTTTACGTTATTACAATTATTTTATTCGATTCGGTTCAGCAAGAGGAATTTCGCGTTTTGCTTAAAGAGCGAAATCTTTTCTCTTTTTTGGACTTTTTTTCATCTACTTTTTAATTCAACAAAATCAAAACTCTATAATTATTCTTTTAACAATCTAATTACTGATGTCCTACTTATCTTTAATTGTTTAGCAATCTCAGACTTACTAATTCCTTTGCCTTCAGCAAACAATTTTTGAATTTCTTCCTTTTTATTTGAAGCTGTAAGTGGTCTGCCGTGTGCTTTGCCTTTGCTTCGGGCTTCGGCAATTCCGGCTTTAACACGTTCTTTTAATATAGAGCGTTCAAACTCGGCAAATACAGCCAGCATTCCGGCTAACGCTTTGCCGGCGGGCGTAGTTAAATCAAGCGATTCGTTTAATGAAACAAAACTGACTCCAAGATGGTTTAGCTCATCAAGCGTTGTTATCAAATCGGCTAGGCTGCGACCGAACCGGTCAAGTCGCCAAACAAGAATACAATCGATTTTGCGCTGCCGGGCTAGTTTTAATAGTTCATCGCGTTTCGGACGGGTCTTTGCTCCCGACGCTATATCGGTAATTTCAACTTCGATTTTCCATTTCCGCTTCTCCGCGTATTCACGCAGATCTTTTATCTGAAGAGGCAAAGTCTGCTGATCTTGAGTCGACACCCGGGCATAAATTCCAACTTTCATTTTTAGAGCATAAATTAGAAAAAGAGGGGTGTCCAAAAACCCCTCTAAAAATGGATGCGTTTAACGCTTATTTTTACTGTGTTTGATGTTGTGTTAAACACCCTGTCCGAAAAGATTACTTTTCGGGCATCCTGTTTTTGACCGATTACTAATTGAAATTGAAAAAAACAACTTTATTAAGCTATTTTAGAAATCTGTTAGTTTAATAAAATATAAAACGGAGAATCTAAAAATATGGCAGCAAATAAAAGCAGTTCGGCAAAGTCATCGGGCGGAGCTAAAAAAGCATCGGCAGGCAAAGCAACATCTGGCGGCAAAGAAAAATCATTAACCGAATTGGTTAGTGCATTGGCGGAAACAACCGGATTGACAAAAGCGAAGGCGAAAGAAGTATTAGACGCGCACGCCGAGCTTTTAGTTTCCGAACTGAAAAGCAACGGCTCGGTTCAGCTTGCCGGTATCGGTAAATTGAAAATGGGTGAGCGAGCTGAACGTCAGGGACGCAATCCCTCAACGGGCGAAGCTATCACCATCAAAGCGAGCAAAACCGTTAAGTTTTCAGGCGGCAAACGTTTTAAGGACAGCTTTCAATAGTTATTGAATAAATATTTATTGAATATTTTTCAGTAGTTGTAAGTTAGAATGAAATAAAAATGCCGGCTCTCAATTACCCGGCATTTTTATTGTAAAATCTTCCGCATTAGAAATGTTTAATTAATAAATAATCAAGAAAGTTATGAAAGACAAGTCGGAAACACCCGCCCAAACAGAGAATTTAAAAGAGCGATTTACGTTAATCAAGAATGAGGAATGGCAACCGCCCCGCAAACTGAAATGGCGAATTCAAGTTCTACCTGGTAAAGATTTGCCGCCTGCTGCCTAAGCGTTAAATTTTCACGGTGTCATTGATGAGTCTCGAACACATCAAATTGTGATGTCTCACTGGCTGATCCAAAGAACAAGCCTCAAATCGGACTTCAATAAATAAAGATCAACACCGCTGCATTTATTCAATCTCAAACAATGTATATTCAAATAATATTCAAAGCTTATGAAAATGCTCAAATGGGGGTTAATCGGTGCCGGTGATATTGCGCGAAAACGAGTCGCGCCCGCTTTGCGTGATTTGCGGAACTGCGATCTGGTCGGAATCAGCCGCGCCCGCGCCGAACTTGCAGAAGCATTTGCTAAAGAATTTGGCGCCCGGAAATGGTTTTCTGATTGGGGCGAAATGCTTGCCGACAAAGAAATCGAAGCAATTTATATCGCCACGCCTGTTCACCTGCACGCTGCCCAGACCATTGCTGCCGCTGAAGCCGGAAAACACGTTTTGTGCGAAAAGCCGATGGCAATGACGGTTAAGGAATGTGATGAAATGATAGCGACTTGTCGCGCCAATAACGTCAAGCTCGGCGTTGCTTATTATCGTCGTTTTTATCCCTCCATACAACGAATCAAACAGATTATCGGGGCTGGTGAAATTGGTAAAGTCGCGGTTGCGCAGATCAATGCCTTTGAATATGTCGATCTGTCACCCGATGACCCGCAGTATTGGTTTCTTGAAAAAGAAAAAAGCGGTGGCGGACCGATGATGGATTTCGGCTGTCACCGATTGGAAGTGCTGACGAATCTTTTCGGAGCGGTTCGTCGAGTTGAAAGCATAGTTGCCAATGTTGTCTTCGAGCGTGAAGTAGAAGATACAGCTTCGGCTCTGCTCCAGTTTGAAAACGGAATTTGTGCTAATTTAACAGTGACCCACGCGGCAAATGAAAAACAGGACACCCTTCATATTTTTGGCACAAAAGGCTCTATTTATATGCCCGTCCTCAATCAATCGGAAATAAGAATTAGAATCGGGAATGAAGAACGTATAGAATTTCATCCGACCGCAGCAAATACGCATCAACCTTTAATCGAGGATTTCGCCGAAGCTGTATTGTTAAATCGCGAACCGCTAATCGGCGGTGAAATCGGAAAAAGCATCGCGCATTTAGAAGAAGAAATTTATAAAACCAGTTGATAAGTGCGCAAACCCAAATATGGAAGCAATTCAAAATCTGCCGATACTGTTGCCGGTGATCATTTTAGCGGTTGTTTTACTGATTGCTTTGTTAGTTTTGTCATCGAGACAGAAACGAAAAGATAAGTCTGAGGCAAGTGTTTGTCCACACTGCCACCAAAGGGTTGAAACTTCTGCAATTGAATGCAGTTACTGTTATAGAAAGATTGTGTTTGATTAAAAACAGGTAGTCTAAAACGAAAAGTAATACTCGTTTATGATACGTCTGATTTAGAGAGACATCCATGATTCGCATTTTGGGAATTTTGCTGGCGGTAATTTTAGCAATTTTGAGTTTTCTCCATCTGTATTGGGCAGTCGGAGGCAGATTTGGAATCGGCGCCGCTATTCCTACCGCTGGCGCCGCGCGTCTTTTTCGCCCTTCGCCTTTTGCAACAATTTTAGTGGCAACGGCTCTTTTCGCCGCAATGTTCGTCGTGCTCGGACGCCTTAAAATGTGGGGCGCATTTGTTCCGGGTTGGATTTTCTATTCGGGAACCTGGGTCATTTCGCTGTTGTTTTTGCTTCGGACAATCGGCGATTTCCGATATGTTGGCTTTTTCAAAAGCGTTACCGATACAAACTTTGCACATTGGGACACAATTTTATTTTCGCCACTCTGTCTGTTTATCGGCATTGTTGCCTTTCTGATTAGTTATTACGAAGCATAAGAAAATCAGAAGAAATCAACGCGCCGCCCAACAAGTCAATGGACGTGAGCGGCAAACAGCTACTTTCTTATCACGCTGTCTTTTTACCCTTAGCTTGCGTGCAGCCGGTTTACCGCCACGTCATCTCCGCCGTTAGCCGCTTCTTGTAAAAAGATTTTCAATAGCGGCTTGTTTGAAATCGAAAGCCAAGACGCTCCGCGTTTTACGCAAAGTTGCGCGAAGGCAGAGCGCGTGGTGAACCCGACGACGCGGCTAACAAGTCATTGGACGTGAGCGCAAAACAGCGACTTTATTATCGCGTTGTCCGTTAAACTCAAACGGGCTTTCTGGCGGTTTCGCCCCACGTCAGATTGAGATGGTCTAATTAAACAACACACGAAACTCTCTGTAAAATGAGAGTTATGATGCGAAAATATGATGAGGAATTTAAGCGCAATGTCGTGCGAAAGATTTTCGATGGGCAAAGCGTTTCGAGCGTATCCCGTGAGATCGGCGTGAATGAATCTCTGATCCATAAGTGGAAACGCACTGCTTTAGATAATGGCGACGGAATCAAATCGGGAGCCGAATTAGCCGAAGCCGCCGCATTGAAAAAGCGGATTCGGGAACTTGAACAGGAGAATGAAATCCTAAAAAAGGCGGCTCTTATCTTCGGCAGGGGAAGCTAGACAGATACAAGTTCATTGAAAGTCAAAAGCAATGGTTTCCGGTCAAACTGTTGTGCTGGGTGATGAATGTCAATCGTTCTTGTTATTACGCTTACGCGAGCAGGCAGACTTTTCGGGAAAGTTCATTGAAAACGGGCTGCGCCGCCGGCATCAAAGAATGCTTCTGGTTTCATCGTCGTCGGTATGGTTCACGACGGATTGCGGCAGAGTTGAAAATCGGACGCGCCACCGTGCAAAAAGTGATGCGGCGTGAAAATTTACGGGCAATCCAACCGAAGCGGTTCACCCCACAGACGACCGACTCTCGTCACGGTTTGCCGGTGTGTGCGAATCTTTTGCAAGATCGGGCAAATCAGCCGCTCGATAAAGGTGAGGTGTTGGTCGGCGACATTACTTATCTGCGCCTTGCGGACAGCGCGTTTTGTTATCTAGCGTGTTTGCAGGATAAGTTCACGCGCCGCATTGTCGGTTGGAAAGTTTCGGAGCAAATGACGGCGCAGCTGGTGATTGACGTTTTTCAGCAAGCGCGGCGGCGCGGTTTGATTGGCAAAAACGCCATTATTCACACCGATCAAGGCAGTCAATACGCGGCGGTTGAATATCGAAGGCTGCTATATGTCGGCGGATTCCGGCAATCGATGTCGAGACGCGGCAATTGTTACGACAACGCCCAAGCCGAGAGTTTTTTCTCTCGGTTCAAAGCGGAATTAATGGAAAACGGCATCTTTGAAACAGTTGAAGATGCCCGCTCGGAAGTCTTCAGTTACATCGAAGGCTATTACAATCGAATCAGACTTCATTCGGGGTTAAATTACCAAAGCCCGTTGAAGTTTGAGAAACATTTGGAAATTAAAAATATAAGGAGTAGCGAGAGTTTCGTGTCCTGAAAAACTTGACCGTCTCAGTTCAGCCCGTATTGCTTATTGACCAGCACGTCGGCTTGGTAGGGTTAACATTTCATTCGAGCGGATCATCGCCTCCGTTCGAGAAGTTTAATTTTTTACCGTGAAAGAAGTGCTTGAAGTCAGTAACTGGTTGCCCTGCTTGACGGAAAGCCATCCGGTTTTTACTGATAGCCTAAGCGCTAGCTCTAAAAAGCGGCGCAAAATAGAAAAGGGCTATTGTAAAAACAACGGGATTACCAAAGCTTTACGCCGAAACTATCAAATAACCTTGGATTTATTCAATTCTTATCAGACTCAAATATACTTTATCTCGCGAGAGACTAGTTCGCTCCGGTCATATTGCTCAATACAATTACACGCCGGGCAAGCGAGTTCAATAACTGAATCAGCGTGTGCCGCCACTTCAATCATTCCTCTAGACGGATCGTGTGAAAAATATATGGTTGCATCACACGATTTACACTGAATCGCAAAATACCACTCGCCTTTTTCTATTTTCATAAACTTTATTTCTTTGTTCCTTTGGAGGTTTTCAACCGTTTGTACTGACCGGTCAACTCTTCCAGTTCCGACTGCAATTCTTCATCGGTTAATTTGCTGAGGTCAGTTTCTTCGATATTGCCACCCAAGCCATTGATTGCTTTGAGCGCGTTGCTAATTCTTGTCCGCAAATCCGGTTGCGGTGCTGCCGGTTTGGATTCCGATTCGGTTTGTTTTTGTTCAGGCACGGTTTCCTGTTTTTCAACAACGGGTTCTTTCTTTTGAACATCCTGTACAGACAAAGTATCTGATTGTTTTCGAGCAGCGTTCTTCATATCAAAGACAATGCACTCTAAAATCCCGAGAAGTGCAAATTCCGATATTCCTTTATTTTCGACTTTATATCTGCCATCCAGCTCAGTGATAATTACTGTTTTTTCATCCATAATTGCCCTTTATTTGATTTTTTTTTCTAAAACAGTCCGTATATATCAATTTCTTTTAAAATTCACATCAGCGCCTCTAAAATATCGATTACTATTTTTTCTCCAGTTCTTTCATCAGCCATATCCAGTCTTCCGCGGTGTACCACTTTTTGAAATCATCGAGGAAGTCATCTCCGGTAAACTCTCTGAGCTGCTCGAGCGCCGCTTCCCTTCCCTTTTGATCCAGCAGCTTAATCTCGTAAGTGCCTGAATCAGATTTGCCCACCGTATCAGGTTTAGTCTTTGATGGTTTAGTTGAAGATCGCCGCTGGCGCTGCGTAAAAAACTGTCGCCTTAGAACTTCTGTAAGAAACGCCGGGACAGATGAAACAGACCCCGTACGTTTGGCAGCCGTACGTAATTCTAAAATTAGCAGGTCGACCAATGATTCCCATTTATCCTTTTCCCGCATTGAAATGCCCTTGCCTGTCAATTCGAGTGAGACAGCGTTTAATTTTTCAATCACAAATGAGAATGCGGATGCACTTTCATCATCTATTTCTGTATTAGTATTAATTTTAAGTTTTAAATTGCCGTTAAACTCTTGATTTTGCTGGGTTTGAGCCACGCCACTCACGTTGCTTTCTACGGGGGGTAGGGACTCTACCTTCTGCGGTGCGTAGTGTGCCTGCCGTGATGTGACTGATGTGGGTGGCGTGGGTGATGTGGGTTGGGTCTCTTCGGGCAGGAAAACTTCATATTCATTGCCACCGTGTTGACCGTCAAATTCCGTTACTTTTATAAATCCCACCGACTTTAAATGGCTTAAATTCTTCAATAAGGTTCTTTCAGATCCGATCCCTGACCCGCGCATCAAATTGGACTTTGTTACCCTGATACTTCTTTTCGGTTGAATAGCTCCCCGTGTCTTTAAATACAAAAAATCGTAAATTTGTTTCGATTTGCCGATGAAAATTCCCTGCCGCACGGCGTCCCGGACGATAGAGTTCGCCACTCGGGTAAAGTCTCTCTCCGGAGCAATAGGAAGTTTTTTGATTTGGGTGGATGGCGTGGGTTGGGTGTGTAGCGTAGCTGGGGTGGCTACTGTGGGTGATGTGTCAAGCGTGGGTGGGGTGGGTGGAGTATTTCCGACTTGATTTTCGACAATCGGGGGAACAGCTTCCAGCTTCGGTTTTACTTCAGTTTTTTTCTTTTCTTCAGCCTTCTTTAAGAGATCGGCAAAAGTTACACGCTCGCCCATGACTATTTACCTCGCTTAGCAGCTTTAGCTTTTGGAGCTTTCTTAGAAGACTTCCTAACAGTCTTATCCGGCTTATCAGGTATCAATACTTCGGGTTCGGACATTTCAATAAACTCGGGAGCAATTTCGTCCAATCCCTCCATTTCCTTCACATGATAAGCAAAAGCGCATATCTTTAGCACCGAGCGGGGAACACCCCCTGATACCTGATAAATTTTTCCGGCGGATTCATCAGTAAAAGGGTTATTAATGTTTTCAAACTTACACCGGTGAGTGATCATTTCTTTTGTTTCTTCCAGCGTAAGGGGCGAAAGGATGGAATAAGTCGAAACGCGAGACGCTACTGCCTTGTTTCTTTTATCGGAAAGCCGGTCCTTTAATTCTAACTGCCCGGACAACACAATTTGAATGAGCTTATGAGTATTTGTTTCGTAATTTAAGAGCGAGCGTATCAGCTCGAGTTGTTTGTTGTTAACGTTCTGCGCTTCGTCGATGAAAATGACGACGTTTTTATTTTCAACAAACTTCTCTTGTAAAAACGATTCGAGTGCTTCCTGCTGCTTTTGAAAAGACCGCTCGGGTTCAAGCTTGAAATCCATACAGATGCTTTTAAGCATTGCAAATGGAGAAGGGAAGGCAGGCGTAGGAATTAATGTCGTAACAGTATCTTCGCGCGCCGAATAATCGCTATGCAGAAACCTCAAAATCGTGCTTTTGCCGAGTCCAATGTCGCCTAAAATACAGGTCAATCCCTGCTTTTTATCAATCGTAAATTTTGATTTGTTGACAACTGCCCGCAGTGAATCGGTTAGATATAAACTGTTCGGGTTTGGCGAAATAGAGAAGGGGGTATAAGAGTTATCGCTCATAATGAACGTGATTTTTACACACTTATACTAAAAAAACAATGATAACTTCACTGTTAATTTGCCAAAAGTATGTTAATTCGGCTTTTTTTTTCTAAAAGGAGAGCGAAATGACTACAAATGAATTAAAAAAGGCAGCATCGCCGGCTGGATAATAGACCACAGGCTCGGAGAGAATGCCGAGATGGACGAAGAAACGGTCAAGCTCTCGATTGCCAATTTATGCGAGAAGAAGCTGGTTAGGATAACAGAGTCGCGGCGGCTCGAAGCGACTGACGAAGGAGCGCGGCTTTGGCGCTCATTGGAATGATGAAATACGTTTGATTTCGATCGTCTTTAATTTACAATCCGGAAACAAAATTCTACGCCGAATCGAAACAAATCAAAATTGTAATTCAACCGGACGAAAAATTGGTCGTTTTCCGGTAATGAATATTTTATAATCTGCGCTGATGACCATTTCTAAATCTCCACAATTGACGCTTAAATTTGAATCCGGCACGTTGATTTTAGAAGGCGCGACTCAAATGGATTCTTCTTTTGTGCCGGGAGCGTTTATCTGGGACGAGCGGACGCGGCATTTCCGAGCGCCTGCTTACCTTTACCGGCAGATTATTAAAGATTTTATCGGCGCGAAAACGCCTTATCAGGACGCGGCGAAAAAATATGACACGTTTGATTTCAAGCCGAAGTTTCGCGTCGAGCCGCGACCGTTTCAAACCGAATCAATCGAAGCGTGGCGTCGAGCCGAGCGGTGCGGCGTGATTGTTCTGCCGACGGGCGCCGGCAAAACTCACGCGGCGGCGATGGCGATTGAGCTTTGCAACCGTCAGACGCTCGTCGTCGTGCCGACCATCGATTTGATGAATCAGTGGTATGAGCTTCTGCTTTCGACTTTCAACGCCGAAATCGGTTTAATCGGCGGCGGCTTTTTTGAAACGGGCGCGATAACCGTAACGACATACGCTTCGGCTTTTCGGCATCAGGAGCGCTTGGGCAATCAGTTCGGGTTGATAATTTTCGACGAGTGTCATCATCTGCCTTCGGAAGGCTATAAATACGCGGCAGAATTTGCCATTGCACCGTTTCGTCTTGGTTTAAGCGCGACGCCGGAGCGCGCCGACGGCGACAATTCGCTGCTCGAAGAATTGGTCGGCAAATTCGTCTTCCGTCTCGAAGCGCAGCAGCTTGCGGGCGAATACTTGGCTGATTACGTTGTCGAACGAATCGAAGTTGATTTGAGCGCTGAGGAAAGCGATTTATACAAAAAAGAACGCGACGTTTTTCGAGCATTTACGCGCGCGAAAAACATCTCGTTCGGCTCGCCCGACGGCTGGAAAACCTTCGTTATGCAGAGCGCGGCGAGCGAAGCAGGCAGACGCGCGATGAAGGCTTATCGAAACTCGAAAAAAATCGCGCTCGGCACAAACGCCAAGCTAAGCGTTTTGCGCGAGTTATTGGCGCGCCACAAAAAAGACAAGGTTCTGATTTTCACAGCCGAAAACGAAATGGTTTATCGAATATCGAGCGATTATCTGATTCCCGCCATCACGCACGAAACGAACGTCAAGGAAAGGAAATTCTGGCTCGACGCGCTTAATAGGGGCGACGTGTCGGCGCTGGCGACTTCAAAAGTTTTGAACGAAGGCGTCAACATTCCCGACGCTTCGGTGGCGATAATCCTTTCCGGCTCGGGTTCGTCGCGCGAACACATTCAGCGTTTAGGGCGAATTTTACGAAAGAAAGGAGACAAACAGGCGATTCTATACGAGGTCGTTGCGCGCAACACGGCGGAAGAATATATGTCGCAGCGCCGTTCGGACGCGCCGCAGTTTCAAAACGCGAAAAGCGGAGATAACAGAAATTTGTTCGGGTGATTTTTATTCGCCGAGTAGATTTTTCGCCGCTTCGATTAAATCGCGCGGCTCGATTCGGGTTTTGTAAAAAACGACATAGTCGCTCGTCCAGAGCGGCTCTTCGCGGCTTCCGCGAAGCTCGTGCGAAGCGGCAAAGACAAACCGCGAAAAGCGCGCCGCCTCGAATTCTTCCAATCTTTTTTTCAAGGATTTCGGCGTCCAAAAGCCCAGCACGTCGAGATAGATTTTCTCTTCATTCGGCGAGACTAAAATAAAATCTGGAACAAAAGCCGTTTTGCCCAAATCGACGACTTCTCTGTTTTCCAGCAGACGCCAATCGCCAGCCGATTTTTCCCAAGTTTTTCTTAACTTTTCGATGTCGGAATTCTCGTATCCCGGCTCGTCGAAATAACAACTGACCAGTTCGGTTTTGTCGCTCGAAAGCTCGTAGAAAACATTCGCGCCGTCTTTCTGCGCGATTTCCGCCGAAAAACGCCAGTCCGCGCAAAGCAGCAGCGCGGGCAGGAAAACCGCCATCCGAATTCCGTATTTCTGCGAGCGGTGAAAGAGCGATGCCGCGCCCGCCAGCGTTATTTCGTAGCCGTTTGCGGCGCTGCCCGCGACCGAATGAATTAATCCGAAACGCTTTATCCAACTGAAAATCTGGCGGTAATTTGCAGCGTTCGACGGCGCCGCTCGAATTTTCATCTCGACGCATTTGTAGAGCAGCGCCTGCGCCTGGGCTAAGT
>MWWK01000007.1_pt1 | contig 25716 bp, 26 predicted proteins | sample 1047241 | NCBI WGS metagenome assembly MWWK01 (sample SAMN06349964, study PRJNA376086) | soil metagenome | isolation source: BG12-3 sample Antarctic (ecotone) soil | place: Antarctica | reverse complement strand
GAAGTCGTATTGTCTTGCGTTTTCTATGTTTACGGCTAGGGTATGATTTTTCACTGGACGTCTGGACGTCTGTAATTTTTGGCGTCTGGACGTCTGTAATTTTTGGCGTCTGGACGTCCACACTGGGGGGCATATCTTCGATTTGTCGCCCGCTTGCCGGTTAATCGAAAGCGCGTTTACCGGCTTTTGAAAGAAAACGATTTATTGGTCAAAGCCTCGACCCGGCTTTTGGCAAAACGGACCGGTCAAACGCGCAAGCCGCGCCCGGAGCGAGCCAACCAGTGGTGGGGCATTGATATGACAAAGGTGATGACCGACTCGGGTTGGGCATATGTTGTTCTGGTTGTTGATTGGTATAGCAAAAAGGTCGTCGGGCATTACTGTGGCGAACAATCAAAAGCGTGGCACTGGCTGGCGGCATTAAATAAAGCGGTAATGCGTCAGTTTCCCGGAGGTGTTCGAGAAATGGAAATCGAGCTGAACTTAATGAGTGATAACGGCTCGCAACCGACCAGCCGTTCGTTTATGGAAACCTGTGCGGGACTTGGAATCAAACAGGCGTTCACTGCTTACAACAATCCAAAAGGCAACGCCGATACCGAACGGATGATAAGAACCCTCAAAGAAGAGTTGTGCTGGCTGCGGGAATGGCAATCGGTTAATGAATTAAAAACGGCACTCGACACTTTTGTGGAAGATTTCAACGGCAATTATTTACATTCGGCTTTAGGTTATAAAACGCCGAACGCATTTGAACAGGAATACTTTGAAAACCGGCAGGCGACTCTCAATCTGGCAGCTTGATTAACGGGGTGCATTACACTTTCGCGGATAGTCGGTAATTGGATTTATCTCTCCATCTTTGGCAGGTTTAAGTTTCCATAAAGGCACGATTAGATTTGTTTTCCCTGATTCATTAGTGCCAATTAAAGATGTAACCGTATCGGTATCAATCCAACCGCTATCAGTTACAGAGCGAAACTCTGTAACTCTAAATTTAAGTAATTTCATCATAGAAGATTTCTCCAATCTCACTCTAAATTTTCAAAACTTTGGCATTTTAAGAAAATGCTCTCTCGCTTTCGCTTCCCGGTTTCCGACTGATATTTGAGCGTAAATTACTGTGTTTTGAATGTTCGCGTGTCCTAACCAGTCTTGTAAAAATCGAAGTTCCGCGCCTTTGTCTAAAAGGTGTGTAGCGATTGAATGTTTCAAAACGTGAAAGTGCCTTTTATCGTCCGGCAATTTCGCTTTCTCTCCGTAGCCTTTGATTAAAACGTCGAGCATTGCCCGGCTGATGGGCGAACCTTTCCGACTTGGGAAAAGATAGGGCAAGCTGTCGCTCCGGGTTTTTAGATACGCTTTTAATATTCTTACTTCATCGGCTTGCAAAGGATGTTCACCGGAAAGGCTGCCTTTTTTGCGGTGAATCATTACCCGCAAAGTTTTCAGGTCAAGGTCGCTGTGTCTGAGTAATCCGATCTCGCTCGCTCTGAGTCCGTGCCGGTAAGCTAAAAGAAAAATAGCTTTATCGCGTTTGCTGGTTATATTTTCAAAAAGCCGCTTGGTTTCGTCAAATGTCAAAAACTTTATCGTCTCGGTTCTCCGGGCGCGACTCTGTTTAACTGGTTTTTTTGGTATGGTTGGCACGAATGAAATTATTAGACAAAATAACTGTTTTGTCTAATAAGAATCTTAATTTCAGTAAAAACCCCTTGATTTTCCAGTAGCAAAAAACTGAGAAAACTAACTGTAATGTCTAATTGATTTTTAATTCTTGGAATTGGGTGAGGATATTATTGCTGATAAAGCGAGAAACGGTAAGATGCCTTCATAAACAACATGTACCCTATTATTAGCCGCGTTTTGCTTAAACTTATTAGAACTTCTAAAAATTTCACTGCTCAAGCACAAGATATTGTATTCGGACAATTTCAAATCTTGCTCTTTTAGGCTGTTTTCTGGCATTTTTATTAAACACAATATCTAGTGCCGCATTTTCAAAACTTAGTAACAAAAATCTATGAGTAAAAATTCATCTCTAAGGCGTCCATTGAATTGTGCGGCGGCGCGTTGCGCTTTGACGTTTCTTCACCACAACCGAGTTATTCCGTAATTGTCGAAAACCTCGTCCACACTCACCAGCGTCATCCTTTCTTTAATCGCTTGCGCTATTAGCAAACGATCAAACGGGTCCCGGTGATGAAACGGCAGGGTTGTTACCACAGACGTATGCTCGACTTTAACGGGCAATAAGTCAAAGCCGTTAATTTGTAGTTGACGCGGAAATAGAACGTCGAATGGTGCTGACAAAGACATTTTGCCAATGCTGACTTTAATTGCCGTTTCCCAAATGCTCGCAATGCTGACAAATTTTTCATTCGATGCATCTTCAATCAAACTCCGAGCCGATGCGCTCAAACTTCCGCTACCGGCGATAAACCACAAAAGAGTATGTGTATCAAGGAGTAGCTTCATTTTCGATACTCGTCAAAATCTTCGAGCGATTCGTTAAAATCTTCTGCCATCACAAACAAACCTTTTGCGCTGCCAAACTGTGGGCGCGGCTTTTCCTGATGCACGGCAACGAGCTTCGCAACGGGCAAATTGTTTTGAGTAAAGATGATTTCTTCGCCATTGACAACGGAATCAATCAAATCGGGTAATTGAACGGTTGGAGTTTTTTCGACACTTACTTGATACATAAAATTTTGTGCCTCCGAATTTGAATTTTATCACATAAGACACAAACTTCTTCGAGGAAACACCAAAGCCGTCCAACACGGAGTTAACCAAACGTCTGAAGCGATTCTTGATATTACTTTTGCCTTTCGAGTTTTTCCAAAATTGCCTCTAAAATCCAGGTGTTGCGCGGCGTCTTGAGCGGTCGAGCGGTCAAATCCGTATCTACTCGGTCAAGCAGGTTGGCAGGTATCCGAATCAAAATCTTTTGATTTCCGGCTTTGTCCTGATTGGCTACGCTGCCGCCTTTTGAAATGACGGCGTTTATTTGGCTCTCGCTGGTTTCTTCGTCCTGTATTGGCTTTTTTGCGATTGGCATAATATGTCTGATGTATAGCAATAGTATATCTATTATCTAACGAAAATATATTTGTACAAGGCTTCGATTTCTTCCGTCGCCTTTTCGTCCTCTGGCTTTAGTTCAATTACGCCCGCGCCCGCGCTGGTCGCGTTTCCGAACGCTTTCCGGGTAACGAGCGGACAATCCATAAAATTTATGTTTGAAACGCTCTTTAAGATTTCTTCCGCTTCTTGGTTATCCTGCCCGCGCGGGTCGGCGCGGTTGATAAATGCGTATGCGGTCAAATTCTGGTTGACGGCTTGGACTTCCTCAATCACTTTTGAAACTTTATCCAGCGTCCAGATGTCGAGTGAGCGCGGCACGAACGGAACGAGCAAGACGTCTGCAATCGTCAAAGCTGCGCGCTGGCTGGTCGTGTCGCGTCCGCCCGTATCAATGATGATGTCTTGATATTTGTCTTTTAATCTCTGCGTTTCGGTTCTGACGTTCGCGCCGGTCAATTTTATGCAAGTGTAGCCTGCGCCGGTGTCGTGCGATTTGTTTCTGAGTGCCGTAAAATCGCTTGCGCTCTCTTGGTCGTCGGCGTCAATAAGCAGCACGTCAAAGCCTGCTCTCGCTCTCATTACGGCTAAATTTATGGCGACGGTTGTTTTTCCGCTTCCGCCTTTAATACCGCCGGTTACTAGAATCATATGATATACCTTTGCTATACTAGAAATATTCTTTTGCTATGCAATATATATTATCGGTCAAATATCTTCAATCCAGACAAGATGCTTTTTTAACGTGGTATTTTCCAGAGCTTTATAAAAACGCTCGTCGGCGGTTGTGATGAGTGCCAAATTGAAATAACGCGGCAGCTAATCGGAGAAAGAAAATGCGCCGCTTGAGTTTTTTTGCTTGTCGCGTTTTCTAAGCCGTAATCTTTTCAAGCCGATTAAATACAGTGTTATTGACTTGGGCTAATTCCCAATTGGCTTGAAGATTCAGCCAGAATTTCGGACTCGCGCCGATAGCTTTAGATAATTTTCGAGCCATATTCGGGCTGATGTTGCGCTTGCCATCGCAAATTTCGCTGATGGTTTTGGGCAAGACTCCGACACGCTCCGCAAGTTCTGATTGGCTTATGCCGATTTCTTCGAGTTCGTCCTGTAAAACCATTCCCGCGTTTATTCGACTTTTGGTTGCGGACGGACGGCGCAAAGTGGTGGTTCTAAGGTCGTTTCTTTTTCCCTGAGCGTGTTCGAGCGCTTGATTGGCTGATTCCATCAAGTCGGCAAATAGTTTTTTGTCCATTTTTATTTTCTCCTTACGCAGCGATAATTTCAGAGAGTTTTTTTCGGTCAATGCCTGTTTGAAGTAGATTGCGAATAAGCAGGTCAAAACTAACGCTGGGGTCGCCCGCTTCCATTTTTGCAATTCTCGACTGACTGGAGCGCAGCGTTTTAGCAAAATCCTTCTGCGTCATTTTACAAGCAAGTCTTTGCGCCTTTAGCGCATTGCTTAAAACAAGCCTTAATTCAATAATCGCGCTTTCTTCCGGACTTAGATTCAGAAAGTCGGCAACCGTGCCGACTTTCCAGCCTCTGGCTTCGAGTTTTTCTCTTTTTTGTTTATCCATTTTAGCTCCTTAGATTTTGTCGTATTCTTTGATTCGTTTTTTGCAACTGTCAATTACCAATTTCGGCGTTGTTCTGTCCTTTTTGCTGAAAACTTCCAAAATAACGATTGCGTCATCGTCAATTCTGTAAATTACGCGCCACGTTGTATCGGTGTCCACAATTCTTAATTCGTGACAATGAGCGCCGATGGTCGGCATTGGACGTGAATGCGGCAGCGCGATTAACTCGCCTTGCTGTAATTTTCTAAGAAGAAAACCCGTTTCGCTTCTTGCTTTATCGGACATCGGCGGCGTTTTATTTCGCCGTGCAACCAAACTATTACTTTATCGCTGCCGTTTTCCATCTACCTATATTATGTCAAATTCGACATAAATCCAAGTCTAAATGAGCAACGGCAATATCTAGGCTTGAATTACCCTGTTGTTTTCTAAGACAAAATAGATGGTTCTGAATCTACTAACTATCTAGGTTTGAGATACGGCAAAGCGAAAATTATCTAGGTTTGATTTACCCACTTGTAAAAATTACCTAGTTCTGAGTTGCCCATACGGGAAAACTATCTAGTTCTGAGTTACCCATACGCCAAAATTATCTAGGTTTGAGCAATGGCAATATGTAGTTTTGATTCCCCCTGAAGTAAAAGCCGCTAAAATATAGAGTTCTGAGTATGATTTGCACAGTAAGTTATTGAAAACTAAGTTACTTACGAGAAAAAAAATTTTTTCGGGTCGCCCGGGTGAGATTGACTTCGATAATCGGGTCTGATAATCACGGGTAAGCGTTATCTATATGAAGTTCGTTTTGTTACAAAAATAAACCTTGTGTTTGTCGTCGTAAAGTCATTCGGTTTAGTTGTGTTAGTTCTGCTATTTCCTGCACGGAATTGAAACCAGTCGCTAATGCTTCGTAATAATTATCAACGTTGCGCTCGTCCTGCATTAACGGTTCTTCGCTCGTCTGAGGTAAATCAAGCTGGTAACGCCGTGAAAACTCGCCCGCCTTATAGTGGTTGATTGAACGCATTATGCCGCGCTCTTTTAATTCGTTTTCAAAATTTTTTGCCGTTGTTTCGTGCGCTATTTCATTTGCCCAAATCCGCCGCGAAATAAAAATCCAGTCGTGATGCTTTCGCGGTCGGCAAAAGCTCGTCAGTTTGAAAAACTGCTTTTGTCTGACCGCATCTTTCGGAAAGAGCTTCGCGCCGAAAATTAAATCGTCTTTGGTAACTTCTCCGTGCAAGTTATGCGTCGAGTCCGGCAGCATTCGCGGCATTGCCCAAATGTATGCAGCTTGGCGGTCAATCTCTCTATCAGTCTCGCGCCAATTTTGCGATTTCGCGGCTTTTGAAAATCCGTTGTGCTTTTCCCTTATCCAGTTTTTAACAAAGCTCGCTGCCGCGTCCTCGAAATAATTTTGTCGCCAGAAGTCGAGCAGTAAAATAAACTGCGCTTCGTGGCGCGTTCCCTGAGCCTGCAACCCGTTCTCGTAGATTTCCCTTGCCTTGCCTCGCATCGTCCAATTGCGCGGATTGTCCGTCGCGCTTTCCGGCTGTTTAAACAACTGCGGCTGTCGCGGCAAGCTCTCTATCGGTGTGGCGTCAATTTTCATCATCAACGCCATTTCTTCCTGCCAACTAAGCCAACTCATTCGCACGTTGTCTTTAATAACGTCCGCGCCGAAACCGCACGGCAGACGGTCTTTCCGGTTCGTCTGCGGGTAAATCTCGCATAAATCGCCGAAACAGTTTTGCAGAACCTCGTGGCTTAACTTATGCGTCGGCGTTTTCTCTTTGTATTCGAGTCGCAGATAAATTCGATGATTGCGGCTCTCGTCAAAACTCGGCGTGGTCATCGCTAATCTTTGACTTTTGCCAATTCCGAATAGTTCAAAGCGGTTGTAGATTTTTTCGATTTGCTGTTTTGTCGGATTGTCAATGTCGAGCGAACAAAAAACCGGATACCACGCGGCTGGCAGCGCGATTGCGGCTTTCTGCTTCAAATGCGCTTTCATCAGTTTATCGTTGGTTGGTTTGTGAACCGTTCGCCACTCCTGAAAAGGTTGCTGCACGGCATACGGCGAGCGATGGACGGCGATAAATTTGGCTTTGTATTGATGCTCGGCGACGGTTAAGGGCTGGTATGTTTTCATAGTTCAAGCCTGCTTTAGCAGATTCGGCTTGAACTAAAAGAAGTTTTTGATGTATTCTTTTTGTAGAACCCGAACCGCCGGAATCGGTTTCGTAGGTTTTAGAAAACGTCGAGTGCTAGACACACTTGGCGTTTTCGTTTTTCAAAGACAATTCAACTTACGATATATTTTTAGATTTTGCAAGAGAAGATTCACAGTCTGAACTCTTGTAAGTTATTTGTGTTATATAAGTTAGATAAGTTATACAAATAATAAATCTAATCCTTGTTAGATTGGTTATAAATCTAATTCTTGTTAGATTGGTTATAAATCTAATCCTTGTTAGATTGGTTAGATTTATAATAAAGATTATTTAGATTATTTAGATTATTTAGATTAAGTAAGAGGACAGAATTATTTCATAGGTGTTCTGTCCTTAAATTTAATCTTGTATTCTGCTCCTAAATTGCTCAAGATTTCTTTAATCGCTTCGGTTAATCTCTCAAACGAAGCATAATCTTCCGCCTTGAGCCATTCGTATTTCATCCGTCGCCACAATATTTCAATCAAGTTCAAATGCGGCGAATACGGCGGCAGATTAAAAATATAGAATCCTTTTTCTTCCCATTCACCTAATTTGCTTTGCATCAGGCGCGAGCGATGAATTCTGGCATTATCTAAAACTAAAATTCTCGGCTTCTCTGATTTGTCGGCAATCCATTCTTCCAAACAATCTATGACAAACTCGCTTTTGATAGTTTTTTCACTTGTCCAAAAATGTCCTTTACACTCTTGATTCAATAACCCGAAAACCGCTAATCGCTTGCCTTTCTCCGGCAGGATGCGAATTTCTTCTTGCGGAAACTGCCACGCTCTCGCCACGACCGGAGTTTGCCAAAAACCGCTTTCATCTCCGAAAAAGATTTCAATCAATCCAACTGCGGCTAGTGCTGACAGTTCGGCTAAGGCTTCGCATTTGCTCGTCTGCTCAATTGGACACTGCCGCTTTTTCAAACACCGACGCCATCGTTTGTATCGGCAATTAAACTTTTTAAAAAACGCTTCAAGGTTTTAGCCGAAAATTCGCGCCCTAATTCCTCTTTCAGTTTCTGGCGAGCGACTTTCAACCGTTGCGCGTTTTCCTGCACACGCCGCTTGACTTGCGGCAAATCTTCCGCCTTGAGTATCGGCTTTCTCCCGCGCCCCGCTTTGTCGCGTAAACCGACGATTCCGCCCGCCTCCCAGCGCTTGAGCCAACCGTAAATCGTTATTTCTGAAACTCGAAAAACCTGTCCTAATTCTTTGACCTGATAGCCTTCGGAACTAAGCAACAAGCAATGACAGCGATCACGAAAAGCCTGCGCTTTGCCGTTTTTTCTGCCCTCTTGTAAAGTTATCTTTTCGGCTTCGTTTAGTTTGATAAATTTCTTCTTCACTAAACAAGCATACAAGATTTTCAAATATCTATAAAATTATTCTGTCCTCTTACTTATTCAGATAATAAAGATTATTCAGATAATAAAATTTAAATTTCAATTCGCTTTATTTCTTCGCGCTTTGCGGTAATTTTTTCTTTTGACATTCGTAATTACTCCTGTGTTTAAGATTATCTCTGCCCTTGTAATTGTCTCAAACGGCTCAACAACTGTTTGATTTTCTCCTCGCGGGGCAATCCCTTTAATTCGGGAAACTGCTTCTCGTATCTTGCTATCATCAGCTCGCCCGTTAAATTCTCCCAAATTATCCCGCTCGGCGTCTGCTGCGACTTTTCCGGCGACTCGTTTAATAATGTTTTCGACATATTCATCCTGCTTTCGACGTAAATAATTTTAGGTGTCGCCGCGTTCGCTCTGCGATTTGTCGGGCAACAGGGAAACGCAGTTGCGATGCGGTCGCATTTGCGGCGTGGTTTTAATTCTTTCCAGCAGCCTTTCCGTAAGCATTAATCGCTTTGGTGCTTGTTTCCTCAAGCGCTGAAACTTCTGGTTTAGAGTCTTTATCAGACGTTTTTCTTTTCATTTTCTTACTCTATTCCTTTGCAGCTCTGTAAATGTTCTCTTCCATAAAGAACCATTTCCAGCAGTTCATAATTTTCATCTGGCAGTTTCAGGAAAGGTAACAGCCGAACGGTTGAGATTGTGTAGCTGATTACCCGAAAAAGTTTTGAATTTTTTGCGAAATTTTCTTGTAACCGAAGCAACTTGTTTGAAAAACGAAAGTTACTCATTTTTTTTCGCTTGGTGTTGTGTTGGCTAATTATGTTCAACTACAAAACTTTCCTGATAATCCGTCGGGCTTAAAACAGTATCAAACAAACCGACATCCTCGCCTTTGTGTTTGTTAATTCCAACATATTCTAAACTTGCGTCTTCGTATCGCTTGAATTTATAAACCGCGTCGTTCATTAATGAACTGTTGAATACGCCGAGGCTAACCAGTAATTCAAAATCCTTGACGACAAGTCCCGTTACCTTTTTGAAAAGTCCGGGTTCGAGCTGCGTAATTACGTCTTTCAAACTTCTTTCGCGGTAGTCGGTCAGATACATAAACACGGGAACGCGCGTTGCGAATTTGATGAGTTTTTCCTGAATTTCCTTACGTTTGCTTTTGTATTCCTTTTCCGCGTCGGACAACTCTTTTTTCTCTTTGGGAGTCAGAGGTCTTTCGTTGGCTTCCTTTTTAGCTTTTTTAATCGCTTCGGATTTGTTGATGATGGTTTCAATATCCTGATTCAAGTTACGGAAGCCTTCGATGCCTTTTAAGGCGCTCATCGCCTCTGGACTATCCATTAAACGCTGCAGCGTGAAATTATCGACGTTGACCAGCAGCGCGCTTTCCCAGCGTCTTGCCAGCAGCGTGGCGGTCGTTCCGCTCATCGCCATATCCAGGATTCCCGCCGCGTCAATCTGTTTCATCGAGCTTCCGTCGTAGGCTAGAACGGGCAGAAAGTGAATGAATTCCGCTACTTTGCTTTCCGGGTTGCTTTCGTTGACGTTAAGGCGACAACTGTAATCGGCAATCTGTTTCAAAGCTCTGTCCGGTGCAAAATCGAAGACGTAACATTCTTCTTTGATAATCGTTTCTTTGTTCGGAGATTGACTGTCGGGATTTTTAATTGTCCACGGCGTTTGCACTCTGAATGCCGCTTGAAAATATGTTTCGGGACTTGAAGAGTTGCGGAGCATAAAAATTCCCGTCCACGGTTTGACCGAAACGCCGGTTGTTAGCTTTCCGCACGATAATGTAATCGTTTTCGACTTGAGCGGTTCATCCATCGCGTTTTGAACGGGCGGCAGAGCCTCTACGCCGATGCCCGCGCTCGTTCCCGCCGCGACGACGACTTCATAATCCTGATAAAAAGTATTCTGTCTTTGGTTGAGTAGATTTTTCATCGCGTGGCACGAGGCGACGCTCGGCAGAAACCAAAACGTATGATTGAGAACATTCAGCAGGCGCGTATCTGAAAACGGCATTGGTGGTTTTTTCGCGCCAAGTTTTAAGTTATCAATGGCGGTTTCCATAAACGAGCCGCGAATCAAATCGAGCCATTTTTGAACTTCCGATTCAAAGGTAAATTTGGCTTCGCCGCCGACGCCTGACGCCGAAAAGAAGACGTTCAAATCGAATTCGTTAAATTCGCCGCCCATCGCAATTTCACGAATCGCGTCGGGCAATTGATAGGTGAGCATTACCATTCGCGGCAAAGCGGCGTAGGGATTATTTTCGCCGTCCCAATTTTCTTTGGCGCGCTGCTCGTCCGAATACGTCCAGTTAAAAATCTGTTCTTCGATAAATTCGCCCGACGCAATCGCTCTGAAAGGCGTTCCCGACAAATAGAGGTAAGAGTCTGTCGTAATCGGCATTATGCTTTCGTCGAAATAGTCCAAGCCTTCGCCTTCAGCGGCTCTTAACTCGCGCTCGCCTTCGGCTGCAAACAGCTCTTTCGCCGAATCGCGCCACGCGCCGTAATGGTATTCGTCGAAAGCGACGCAATCCCAATTGATTTCGTGAACCCATTCGTTCTTCAGCTTGATTCCGCCCGCCGAGTTTTTGCCTAAATAATCTTGAAACGAGCCGAAGCAAATCAGCGGTTTGTTTTTATCAACGTCGGCAAAACTTAAATCGCTGTTGCGCGAAATAAACTGCCAGCCTTTAAAAACGACGTGCGACATCAAATCTTCTTCCCACGCGCTTTGAACGGCGGGCTTGAACGTCAGCACGAGCAGTTTCTTCCAATTCATTTTCTTTGCCAGTTGATATGTGGCAAAGGTTTTACCGAAGCGCATTTTCGCATTCCACAGAAAATGCGGCGTGTTGTTAGGGTCTTCTTTTTTGCAGCTTTGAAAATACGCGGCGGTTTTGTTGACGGCTTCGGTCTGTTCCGGGCGCATATCGAAATCGAGCGTGCGGTTATCTTCGTTCAACTCGCCTGATTTGACGGCGAGAACCGCTGCTTTGACATCGTTGAGCGCGCATCTGAACCATTCGCCTTCGGTGTTTTTTATGCCTTTCTTTCTTAAATAGCGATGGACGTCAAAGTCGGTGAAGGCGCTTCCGTCGTTTCGCATTGCCGATTCTTCCAATACGATTTTGTATTTGACGCGGCTTGTTTTTAATTGCTCGGCAATACGGTCTTTTGAATTACGGGTTGTATAACCGACTTTGAGCAAGCCTTTGTGAGTTTCTACGCCGACAAGCTCGTAAGCGTAAATCGTCGGATTCGCTTCGGGACGTTGCGGGAAAAATTTATTGTTCATTGTTCGGCGGTATAAATTAATCGGTTTTTCACCACTGACGGTTGATTCCGTAATCATCGAAAGCCGTGTCCGCGCTGATAATCGTCATTTTTTCCTGAATCGCCTGTGCTATTAACAGGCGGTCAAACGGGTCGCGGTGATGCAGCGGCAAGCTCGTAATAATCGAAGCGTGTTCGATTTCGATTGCCAGCAATTCAAATCCGTTGATGTTTAGCTGATGCGGAAACAGCGCGTCGAACGGCGCGGATAGAGACATTTTGCCGATGCCGACTTTTATCGCCGTTTCCCAGATGCTGGCAATGCTGACGAACTTTTCGTTTGCCGCATCTTCAATCAGAGTTCGCGCCGTTTGGCTTAAACTCGTGCTGCCGGCGATAAACCACAAAAGCGTATGCGTATCGAGAAGCAATTTCATTTTCGATATTCGTCGAAATCTTCGAGCGGCTCGTCAAAATCTTCCGCCACTACGAACAAGCCTTTAGCGCTGCCGAACTGCGGGCGCGGCTTTTCCTGACGCACGCCGACGAGTCGGGCGACGGGCAAATCATTTTGAGTAAAAATGACTTCTTCGCCGCGTCTCACGCTGTCGAGCAAATCGGGCAATCGAATCGTTTCAGCTTTTTCTACGCTTACTTCAAACATAAAATTTTACTCCTCTGAATGCTGCTGTCGGCATAAGTTACAACCTCTGAAAATACAATTTTACGAAACTTCAAACGCTCGCCCGCGCTCCCTAACGATGCTTTCGGAAAGCGGTTCGCCTTTTATTTCGACGCGCTTAAAGTTTCGGCGCAGTTCGTCGTCGGGCAGGCGAAGCGGAATTTCGGTAATCAGCCCTTTTTACCGCAAACCGTTGACAAACTTTTTTTCTTTAGCGTCCGCGTCCGTTCGCTCTAACTGTTCGTTCAGCTCCGAGAAAACTCGGCGTTTTTGGGCGAGCGGCATCTTTTGTATTTCACTCAAAACTTCTGTCGGCGTCATTTTAACCCTGTGCCTCCGCGAGCATTTTATCACTAAACAAAATAAATCGGCGATGGAAATCAGACAGCCGCAAGCGACGAATCGCGGCGGGAAAATTCACTTTTCACTGTTCAATTCCATCGGGCGAATCAATGATTCGATAAACTCGATTTCTTCGCCGGTAATGCTGTATTTTTTGTAAAGTTTTTCGTCCGTCCATTCTTCTGTCATTGGCAAAAGCGGCACAAATGAAAAACGCTCTTTTGTAATGTGTTGTGTATTCTTTCGTAAAGCTACTAAAAATCGAAGAAATCTTGTTCTCAAGTAACTGTCTAAATTTCTAGCTTCTGTTTCAGTTGAATAAGCTCCAACGACCAGATATGTTTCCGTGCAAGCACTCGGCGGCGGCGCAACTATCGGTTTACCCATAATCATTCGAGGATAATCACGAGATTCTCCGCCTTCTCCGTAACCCATAGAAGTAAAAACTTTCCAAAGATTTATCATTTCATTTCCGCTTGGAATTTCAGATTCTTCAATCTTTCCAATATCTTTGTTAGCGTATAATTGAATTTTGCCTTTTCCGGTTGGTCGAGCAAAAGTTCTTAAACCAAAAGGTTTTTGTCGTGATACTTGTTCGCTCATCGGAGAAAATCCTTTTTGACGAACTTTCTTAAGAATAGGAATTGCTTTATTAAATCGGACGAACGTATCAAACTCATTTAGATTCCGATTTATTGTGTCTTCCGCGCCATTCATTCGAGTTGTTACACTGCACGCGGCGTTTTCCTCTCTGTCTCTTTCCCAAAGGAAAAAACAAACTCCGCCATTCAATTTGATACCAGGAAAAACTTCGGAAGCTATCGGATAATCAACTAACTGAGAAATTTTATGGTCATTCAACATTGCATCTCTAAAACTGTCTAACCCTTTACCACCAGCAAACCAACGAGCCGGAATAACCATTGATAAGAATCTCGGATTTAGCTTTTTGGCTTGTTCAATAAAATGGTGATAGATAGGTGATGCGCCTGTGCTATCGCCTGCATCGCTTAATTGATAAGGTGGATTTCCAATAATTACGTCAAATTTCATATTCTTAAATATCTTTTCCGGTTCGTCGGTGTGAATGAATTGATAAGCGTAAGTTTCAAGAGCGTCAGCGCGGTCATAAACTTCCTGACTCGCGCCGCAGAATTCGCATTTCCCGTTTTTCCATTCGTGTTTTGTCGGTTTGAGAATGATGTTGCCCTGTTCGTCCGTGAAATCTTCGCAAATCGAATATTTACCGTTGGCGGTTTTCGAGCAGTAAACGCTTCGGCGCGACAGCAGCGAAGTTAATTCGGTAATCGCAATGCCGAACACTTGATTTTTGAAAATGTGGTTGATGCGCGCCTGCTGGTCGGGAATCTCTTTTTCAAGACCGTTCATCAATCGCTTGGCAATCTCGCGCAGAAAAACGCCGGATTTACAAACCGGGTCGAGAAAAGTCGTGTCCCTGCTTTTAAACAATTTCGCGGGCAGCAAATCGAGAATCTGATTAGCTAAACCGGGCGGCGTAAACACTTCGTCGTTGCTCAGATTCGCCAGACACGAAAGCACATCGGGATTGTAGGAAACTTCAATCATATTTTGAGATTTCTAAAAAATGCGTAACGGGAAATTCATTAGCCGGCGTCGGAATATAGGCGTCGTCGCCCAAATCGGAAAACAAACTGCCGCGAATGCTGACGACCAGATGTTCAAACTTATAATCTCTTCTTTTTAACATACTGCCATTGAGCGGCGACCATTCCGAAAAAACGATGTGCGCGGGATTTTCCCCGACGGTCATCAAAGAAAGCGCGTCGCCCCAAATGATATTTTTGCCGAGAATATAAGCGGCGGAATTTACGACTTCCGTTTTAATATCGAGCTTGTAGTTTTGCGAATAAACCCGCTTGAAAACGTCCAAAAGCCTCGCGCGGCAAGCGAAAACATTATCTTCTAAAATGTCTATTCCGTAAACGCTCGAAACCGCCGTTATCGCGTTTCGTTCAAACTCCAGTTGGCTTTTTTTATAACGGCTCTCGACGACGGACAATTTTCTTTCCAAAATCTCCGCCAGAAAGTTTCCGGTTCCGCACGCAGGCTCTAAAAACCTGGATTCGATGCGTTCGGTTTCCTGCTTAACAAGGTCGAGCATCGCGTTGACTTCGCGTTTGGACGTAAAGACTTCTCCGTGGTCGGCGATGCGCTGCATGGAATTCGTTTGGTGGTCATAGCTAATTTCTTTTTTCAAAGCGTTCATTCTATTTACGATTTCCAGTTTGCTCTAACTTTTCGAGTATAGCCTCTAAAATCCAAGTGTTGCGCGGTGTCTTTAGCGGTCGCGTCGTCAAATCCGTATCCACTCGGTCGAGCAGGTTGGTAGGAATCCGAATCAAAATCTTTTGATTTCCTGCGCTTTGCGCTGTGCTGGCTACGCTGCCGCCTTTTGAAATGACGGCGTTTATTTGGCTCTCGCTGGTTTCTTCGTCTTGTATTGGCTTTTTTGCAATCGGCATAATATGTCTAATATATAACAATAGTATATCTATTGTCTATCAAAAATATATTTGTGCAAGGCTTCGATTTCTTCCGTCGCCTTTTCGTCCTCTGGCTTTAGTTCAATTACGCCCGCGCCCGCGCTGGTCGCGTTTCCGAACGCTTTCCGGGTAACGAGCGGACAATCCATAAAATTTATGTTTGAAACGCTCTTTAAGATTTCTTCCGCTTCTTGGTTATCCTGCCCGCGCGGGTCGGCGCGGTTGATAAATGCGTATGCGGTCAAATTCTGGTTGACGGCTTGGACTTCCTCAATCACTTTTGAAACTTTATCCAGCGTCCAGATGTCGAGTGAGCGCGGCACGAACGGAACGAGCAAGACGTCTGCAATCGTCAAAGCTGCGCGCTGGCTGGTCGTGTCGCGTCCGCCCGTATCAATGATGATGTCTTGATATTTGTCTTTTAATCTCTGCGTTTCGGTTCTGACGTTCGCGCCGGTCAATTTTATGCAAGTGTAGCCTGCGCCGGTGTCGTGCGATTTGTTTCTGAGTGCCGTAAAATCGCTTGCGCTCTCTTGGTCGTCGGCGTCAATAAGCAGCACGTCAAAGCCTGCTCTCGCTCTCATTACGGCTAAATTTATGGCGACGGTTGTTTTTCCGCTTCCGCCTTTAATACCGCCGGTTACTAGAATCATATGATATACCTTTGCTATACTAGAAATATTCTTTTGCTATGCAATATATATTATCGGTCAAATATCTTCAATCCAGACAAGATGCTTTTTTAACGTGGTATTTTCCAGAGCTTTATAAAAACGCTCGTCGGCGGTTGTGATGAGTGCCAAATTGAAATAACGCGGCAGCTAATCGGAGAAAGAAAATGCGCCGCTTGAGTTTTTTTGCTTGTCGCGTTTTCTAAGCCGTAATCTTTTCAAGCCGATTAAATACAGTGTTATTGACTTGGGCTAATTCCCAATTGGCTTGAAGATTCAGCCAGAATTTCGGACTCGCGCCGATAGCTTTAGATAATTTTCGAGCCATATTCGGGCTGATGTTGCGCTTGCCATCGCAAATTTCGCTGATGGTTTTGGGCAAGACTCCGACACGCTCCGCAAGTTCTGATTGGCTTATGCCGATTTCTTCGAGTTCGTCCTGTAAAACCATTCCCGCGTTTATTCGACTTTTGGTTGCGGACGGACGGCGCAAAGTGGTGGTTCTAAGGTCGTTTCTTTTTCCCTGAGCGTGTTCGAGCGCTTGATTGGCTGATTCCATCAAGTCGGCAAATAGTTTTTTGTCCATTTTTATTTTCTCCTTACGCAGCGATAATTTCAGAGAGTTTTTTTCGGTCAATGCCTGTTTGAAGTAGATTGCGAATAAGCAGGTCAAAACTAACGCTGGGGTCGCCCGCTTCCATTTTTGCAATTCTCGACTGACTGGAGCGCAGCGTTTTAGCAAAATCCTTCTGCGTCATTTTACAAGCAAGTCTTTGCGCCTTTAGCGCATTGCTTAAAACAAGCCTTAATTCAATAATCGCGCTTTCTTCCGGACTTAGATTCAGAAAGTCGGCAACCGTGCCGACTTTCCAGCCTCTGGCTTCGAGTTTTTCTCTTTTTTGTTTATCCATTTTAGCTCCTTAGATTTTGTCGTATTCTTTGATTCGTTTTTTGCAACTGTCAATTACCAATTTCGGCGTTGTTCTGTCCTTTTTGCTGAAAACTTCCAAAATAACGATTGCGTCATCGTCAATTCTGTAAATTACGCGCCACGTTGTATCGGTGTCCACAATTCTTAATTCGTGACAATGAGCGCCGATGGTCGGCATTGGACGTGAATGCGGCAGCGCGATTAACTCGCCTTGCTGTAATTTTCTAAGAAGAAAACCCGTTTCGCTTCTTGCTTTATCGGACATCGGCGGCGTTTTATTTCGCCGTGCAACCAAACTATTACTTTATCGCTGCCGTTTTCCATCTACCTATATTATGTCAAATTCGACATAAATCCAAGTCTAAATGAGCAACGGCAATATCTAGGCTTGAATTACCCTGTTGTTTTCTAAGACAAAATAGATGGTTCTGAATCTACTAACTATCTAGGTTTGAGATACGGCAAAGCGAAAATTATCTAGGTTTGATTTACCCACTTGTAAAAATTACCTAGTTCTGAGTTGCCCATACGGGAAAACTATCTAGTTCTGAGTTACCCATACGCCAAAATTATCTAGGTTTGAGCAATGGCAATATGTAGTTTTGATTCCCCCTGAAGTAAAAGCCGCTAAAATATAGAGTTCTGAGTATGATTTGCACAGTAAGTTATTGAAAACTAAGTTACTTACGAGAAAAAAAATTTTTTCGGGTCGCCCGGGTGAGATTGACTTCGATAATCGGGTCTGATAATCACGGGTAAGCGTTATCTATATGAAGTTCGTTTTGTTACAAAAATAAACCTTGTGTTTGTCGTCGTAAAGTCATTCGGTTTAGTTGTGTTAGTTCTGCTATTTCCTGCACGGAATTGAAACCAGTCGCTAATGCTTCGTAATAATTATCAACGTTGCGCTCGTCCTGCATTAACGGTTCTTCGCTCGTCTGAGGTAAATCAAGCTGGTAACGCCGTGAAAACTCGCCCGCCTTATAGTGGTTGATTGAACGCATTATGCCGCGCTCTTTTAATTCGTTTTCAAAATTTTTTGCCGTTGTTTCGTGCGCTATTTCATTTGCCCAAATCCGCCGCGAAATAAAAATCCAGTCGTGATGCTTTCGCGGTCGGCAAAAGCTCGTCAGTTTGAAAAACTGCTTTTGTCTGACCGCATCTTTCGGAAAGAGCTTCGCGCCGAAAATTAAATCGTCTTTGGTAACTTCTCCGTGCAAGTTATGCGTCGAGTCCGGCAGCATTCGCGGCATTGCCCAAATGTATGCAGCTTGGCGGTCAATCTCTCTATCAGTCTCGCGCCAATTTTGCGATTTCGCGGCTTTTGAAAATCCGTTGTGCTTTTCCCTTATCCAGTTTTTAACAAAGCTCGCTGCCGCGTCCTCGAAATAATTTTGTCGCCAGAAGTCGAGCAGTAAAATAAACTGCGCTTCGTGGCGCGTTCCCTGAGCCTGCAACCCGTTCTCGTAGATTTCCCTTGCCTTGCCTCGCATCGTCCAATTGCGCGGATTGTCCGTCGCGCTTTCCGGCTGTTTAAACAACTGCGGCTGTCGCGGCAAGCTCTCTATCGGTGTGGCGTCAATTTTCATCATCAACGCCATTTCTTCCTGCCAACTAAGCCAACTCATTCGCACGTTGTCTTTAATAACGTCCGCGCCGAAACCGCACGGCAGACGGTCTTTCCGGTTCGTCTGCGGGTAAATCTCGCATAAATCGCCGAAACAGTTTTGCAGAACCTCGTGGCTTAACTTATGCGTCGGCGTTTTCTCTTTGTATTCGAGTCGCAGATAAATTCGATGATTGCGGCTCTCGTCAAAACTCGGCGTGGTCATCGCTAATCTTTGACTTTTGCCAATTCCGAATAGTTCAAAGCGGTTGTAGATTTTTTCGATTTGCTGTTTTGTCGGATTGTCAATGTCGAGCGAACAAAAAACCGGATACCACGCGGCTGGCAGCGCGATTGCGGCTTTCTGCTTCAAATGCGCTTTCATCAGTTTATCGTTGGTTGGTTTGTGAACCGTTCGCCACTCCTGAAAAGGTTGCTGCACGGCATACGGCGAGCGATGGACGGCGATAAATTTGGCTTTGTATTGATGCTCGGCGACGGTTAAGGGCTGGTATGTTTTCATAGTTCAAGCCTGCTTTAGCAGATTCGGCTTGAACTAAAAGAAGTTTTTGATGTATTCTTTTTGTAGAACCCGAACCGCCGGAATCGGTTTCGTAGGTTTTAGAAAACGTCGAGTGCTAGACACACTTGGCGTTTTCGTTTTTCAAAGACAATTCAACTTACGATATATTTTTAGATTTTGCAAGAGAAGATTCACAGTCTGAACTCTTGTAAGTTATTTGTGTTATATAAGTTAGATAAGTTATACAAATAATAAATCTAATCCTTGTTAGATTGGTTATAAATCTAATTCTTGTTAGATTGGTTATAAATCTAATCCTTGTTAGATTGGTTAGATTTATAATAAAGATTATTTAGATTATTTAGATTATTTAGATTAAGTAAGAGGACAGAATTATTTCATAGGTGTTCTGTCCTTAAATTTAATCTTGTATTCTGCTCCTAAATTGCTCAAGATTTCTTTAATCGCTTCGGTTAATCTCTCAAACGAAGCATAATCTTCCGCCTTGAGCCATTCGTATTTCATCCGTCGCCACAATATTTCAATCAAGTTCAAATGCGGCGAATACGGCGGCAGATTAAAAATATAGAATCCTTTTTCTTCCCATTCACCTAATTTGCTTTGCATCAGGCGCGAGCGATGAATTCTGGCATTATCTAAAACTAAAATTCTCGGCTTCTCTGATTTGTCGGCAATCCATTCTTCCAAACAATCTATGACAAACTCGCTTTTGATAGTTTTTTCACTTGTCCAAAAATGTCCTTTACACTCTTGATTCAATAACCCGAAAACCGCTAATCGCTTGCCTTTCTCCGGCAGGATGCGAATTTCTTCTTGCGGAAACTGCCACGCTCTCGCCACGACCGGAGTTTGCCAAAAACCGCTTTCATCTCCGAAAAAGATTTCAATCAATCCAACTGCGGCTAGTGCTGACAGTTCGGCTAAGGCTTCGCATTTGCTCGTCTGCTCAATTGGACACTGCCGCTTTTTCAAACACCGACGCCATCGTTTGTATCGGCAATTAAACTTTTTAAAAAACGCTTCAAGGTTTTAGCCGAAAATTCGCGCCCTAATTCCTCTTTCAGTTTCTGGCGAGCGACTTTCAACCGTTGCGCGTTTTCCTGCACACGCCGCTTGACTTGCGGCAAATCTTCCGCCTTGAGTATCGGCTTTCTCCCGCGCCCCGCTTTGTCGCGTAAACCGACGATTCCGCCCGCCTCCCAGCGCTTGAGCCAACCGTAAATCGTTATTTCTGAAACTCGAAAAACCTGTCCTAATTCTTTGACCTGATAGCCTTCGGAACTAAGCAACAAGCAATGACAGCGATCACGAAAAGCCTGCGCTTTGCCGTTTTTTCTGCCCTCTTGTAAAGTTATCTTTTCGGCTTCGTTTAGTTTGATAAATTTCTTCTTCACTAAACAAGCATACAAGATTTTCAAATATCTATAAAATTATTCTGTCCTCTTACTTATTCAGATAATAAAGATTATTCAGATAATAAAATTTAAATTTCAATTCGCTTTATTTCTTCGCGCTTTGCGGTAATTTTTTCTTTTGACATTCGTAATTACTCCTGTGTTTAAGATTATCTCTGCCCTTGTAATTGTCTCAAACGGCTCAACAACTGTTTGATTTTCTCCTCGCGGGGCAATCCCTTTAATTCGGGAAACTGCTTCTCGTATCTTGCTATCATCAGCTCGCCCGTTAAATTCTCCCAAATTATCCCGCTCGGCGTCTGCTGCGACTTTTCCGGCGACTCGTTTAATAATGTTTTCGACATATTCATCCTGCTTTCGACGTAAATAATTTTAGGTGTCGCCGCGTTCGCTCTGCCGTTTGTCCGGCAGCAGGGAAACGCAGTTGCGATGCGGTCGCATTTGCGGCGTGGTTTTAATTCTTTCCAGCAGCCTTTCCGTAAGTATTAATCGCTTTGGTGCTTGTTTCCTCAAGCGCTGAAACTTCTGGTTTAGAGTCTTTATCAGACGTTTTTCTTTTCATTTTCTTACTCTATTCCTTTGCAATTTTTACATCAAGCATTTCCGTTTTTCAATTCCTGTATATTCCCCTGACTCCCCAAGCCAGTAAAAACCCCAGAATTCCCAATACAAAATCCACGAAATACCTCAACAGCAACATAAATAATTGACCGAATGTATAAATTATATCGTTTGATACTCTCTCGATGAATGTCCCGGGTAGGTGAAAAGGTCTGACCGGTTTGCTCGGTTGCAGTTGTTTAGCCGCTTGGGTTTCCACTCTGTAATTGAAAGCGTCCCTGAAGCCGGTCGCGTTCGTGTTCCAGCACGCCACCGCTTCGGGCGGAAAATCTTCCGGCGGAGCGGTTTTTACATAGCTGTAACCGATTGAGAGAATCACCGCTAAAACCGCGCCCGCCGTCGCCGTAATCAGCCGGTTTTTGTATTTCTCTTCGTTTTTTTCGGCGCTTCTTTGTCGTTGTTGCGCCTGTTTGATTGCCGCGTTTTTCTTGGCTTCTTTCTGCGGCGCGTCCCTTTCGATTTCCTCAAGCCGTTGTTCTTTTATCCTTACCTTTTTCTCCAGTTCACTGTTAGTCGTGTTCACTCTATCCATCTCCGCCAGCTTGCTCCTGGCGGTGCTGAAAGCAATCTTGTTTTCCTGAATGTATTTGTTCAATTTCCGGTTTTCGCGTTGCAGTCTGTCCCGCTCGCCGGTGATTTTGGCGGTGGTAATTTGACGGTCTTCCGCTTTCGCTAATGCCGCTTGTGTTTCTTCAAGCTGCGCCCGTGTCTCCAGCGCATCGCTCTCCAGCGTCGTCACTCGCGCCCGCAACAAATTGTTTTGAAATTTCAAATCGCTCATCGGCTCAAACTTCTGCCTCCATTAATTTCCCGCTGCTGCTGCGGCGCAACCGCCCGCTCGACTTCCTGCGTGATTTTTGCCTGATTAAACTCTCGTTTTTCTTCCGCCGCTTCCGCCGGTCGGCTGGCTGTGGCGACAATCTCCTTTGCGTAATTTTCTGTTGCGATTGCGGCGCTCTCGCTTCCGAATCTGTCCGCTATCAGCTTGGTGACCGTGACGGCATCTCTGCCGGAGAGCTTTGTCAGCAGCATCAAACTCGAACCGTCCGAAATTTTGTCGCCCGTCACCGCGAACGCTTTATTATCCGGCGTAATGATGGCGCTGATTTTTGTCGGGTCGTCGCGTCCGACTAATGTTAAGCCGCCGCTCGTCTCAACTAGCCGGTTCGGTTCGGCGAACGCTTTGACAAAATCAACCAGCGGCGTCTCCCTCAAGTCGAGTTTTGTCTGCAAGCGTCTACTTGATTCCACCATCATCGCCTCGGCTCGCTCTTTGTTGGCTATCGCTTCGTCCAGCATCTCAACTTTGCCGTAGTATTTCTGGATTGTCTGATGCTCCGCTACGCTTCCCTTTATGCCGCGCTCGAGTCCCAGCGGCTCCATTATTTCGGCGAATTCGTCCTGCAAATCTTTTAGTTTCTGCTTTCCGCCGAGATGCGATTTGCAGTTCAACCGTCCGTTTTCATCCAGAGGCACGGCGTAGGCGACGATATGCGGCGTCGTTTCGTCTCTGTGCGCGACCGCCTTTACAAATCTCATCCCGCGGCTTTCCAGCTTCTCCATAAACTCGCCGCATTTATCGTAAAACTCGAACTCCCGGCGCATGTCTACCTCTCCCGATTCTGTTTTTCTGAAATGTTCCGGCGATGCCGTCATCAAAAACTCAACGCATTCTACCGCGTCTCTGCGGATTTTCCTGCTGGTTTTTGTCTGTGCTTCGGCTATTACTTCATCGACCTTATAGCGCAGGCGCTCCCCTTTTTCACCAACCAGATAAATATTGTTTTCCGTTCGTTTTTCATCCGCGTTCGGAGTTTCGCGTTCCCGCTCGGTGTGCATATCCGACGCGCTCACACCGCCGCCCTTTAATTTCGCCGTCCTCATAATCGCATACGCCATAACGTTTCACTATATCCTTGACCTGCTCCGCCCGAACGGAACTTTACAAAGCGCACAGCGCGCGTAAAGTGTAGTGAGTACACCTAAATATCTACATACTTTCGCCCTTATTGTCAAGTTTAGTTAACTCCTCTGATATTCGCGCTCCGTTAAAATTAAATTATTAGTGCCGATAAAAAAGAAAAATAGGAAATATATAAGCCAATAAAAATGAAAAAATAAACAGAGAAAATAAAGAAGAAAAATAAAGAGAAAGAAAAGAAAATAAAAATGAAAAAAATTCTCGCCTGAAAATTATGTTAAAAATCTAAATTAAATCTGAAATAAACAAAAAATAAATATGAGATAAATCTAAAATAGATAAAAAATAAACAAAAAATAAATGAAAGAATAAATAAATTTTTAAGATCTCTTTTGATGTTTCTTTGCTCCATCAATTAATCTTTTATAAACTCGAAATTAATCCGGTAAATAAACTAATAAACTAATGAATTAACAAATTAATGATATATTTATGTGTCTATGTATTTACGTATGTATTGTACGTATAAAGGAGAATAAATAAATGCCTGCTCAAAACATTATTGATTCGGTCTTACAAAAAAATCGTCAGCAAAAACGAATTAAAATCAATTTCTCTGTCAGTGAAGAAACAAACAGCGCGATTGATAAATTTATCGAACAAATGAAAAACGAAGGCGAAACAATCGATAAATCAATGTTGCTCGAACAATGGACTGATAAACTCGTTGATACTCTGCGCCGGAGCTATAAGCAACGCAAAAATAAAAAAGCTGCCGGTGCGGTCAATAATGCCGCTTCGCAAACCTCAACCAATCAAGGCAAATAATTGAAGAAAGTTGAAGGCGACCAGTCGAACTCGGAAAGAACAAAATTACGGCGGGCTTTGAAAACCGAAATAGCGGAAAAGATGCCGGATTTAAAATCAGGTGGCAAGCGCGGATTGACCCAAGCAGGGAATTCATCTAAGCTCTCGGCTCGCGCTGCTGGTCGCGGCGTTAGGTTGCCGGAAAATCTGACCGCAACAGCTTATCAAAGGGCAACCATTCTCCCAACTTTTCGCCAAAGTGGGAACGACAAGAAAAAGAAGCAATAACGGGCAGGATAATTTGAAAAAATACTCCATAACTAAATTCCAATCTTCCGGCATCATTTCGTTGTCAAGCGAAGCAACATAACGCTTGAGTTGACGTGGGGCGAAACCGAATACACGCAAGCTGAAAGAAACCACGCAACGCGATAACAAAGTCGCTGTTTCGCCCTCACGTCCATTGATTTGTTCGGTGCGGCGTTGTTTATCTCTCAACTTTTGCCGCATTCAAATTGGATTTCATAAATGCAATCGCGCTTTGAATAATTTCACGCGAGCGTTCATCGTCGGTTTGATTATCAAAACCGTGAACGCCGTTCGGATGGTTAGCAACGGTCAGGGCGACATTTTTGGCGAGGGCTTCACGGACGAAGCGGTCAATCGAATCGTCCATTGTCGGAATTGCATCGAGTCCGGCGCGGGCGATAAAAATCGGCGCGATTTTCTCGGCATCTTTTGCCAGATAATTGATTGATGAAAATTTTTGCAAATTTTCTTTCGATTCGTTTACGGTGAACAGATTGCCGCTTTGCTGGATGTCCATAAAGGCATAAAATCCGACCAGACAGCGAACGTATGCGGGCTTGTCGCGCATTGCCGGAGCGAGTAGTGCGCCGCCTGCGGAATAAGCCGCCAGACAAATACGGTCTCGGTCAATGTTCAGCGAATCGGCGTTACTGCGAACGTAGTTGACGGCTGCCGCGAGGTCATTTGCCCCGTTTTCGAGCGAAGTTATCTGCGCGGTCAAGCGATGCGTGAAACTTACGCCGATTAAACCGGACGCGCCGACGAGTCTGCCCCACGAAGTATAAATGCCCCAATCCTTCGGCGTGTTTTCCGCGCCCGCGCCGCCGTGAATAAAAATAACCGCCGGACGTTTTTCGCCTGTTGCCAGATCGGGCGGGCTGTAAATGTCCATCAACAAATTCGGATTGTTCGCATCGGTATATTTCAAATCCGATTTAACCCGCACCTTGTCCATTCCCGCGACGCGATACACGACGGGCATCATCACGATTTCACGCATACTGCGTTGCGGTGTCTGCGGCGTCGGCTTGGGTTTTTCCTCCTGCGCGAAATTACGGCTGGCAAACGCGCAAATTATAAACAGACTAATTAAAATAACGAAACGAAATTTCATAATTGAATCTCCCAAATTGATTGTTAATGGTTAGAGCATATAACACTTATAATGTGATGAAAAGATTTTTATGGTGTCAGCAAAATAGCACCGAACTTTGTATTTTACTGAATTACAACTTTGTTGGACAGAATTTTTTATAAGGCTTTTTTTTGATAAAAGTTAATGAAAAGTTTGATTTTGTTTGGTGTTTATTAAATCTTCTTTGCAAAAGAGCGGAATTCCGCCTAAAAATTTATGCCGAATTACTAAGGGCGTGTCTGGATTAGGTGAGTCCAAAATCATTGTCACCAAGCACAAAGCAAATTAAAGGCTGTTTAGAAATGGAATTGGTTATTATTTTAACGAGCTTCTTGAACATAGTTGCTGCCGGATTTGGAAAGTAATTCTTATTTACAACTTGTGGAGACTTACAAATTTCATCGCGTTTTAAGCGAAAACCTCTGATAATTTACATATTGGCTATTATCGGACGGACGGTTTAGTTAACTTCAATAAATACGGGCATTGGAGGGGATGCCCGCGTCCTCACGACTAATGACGGACGGTTCACCTTTTCTCCATCCAATCGCTCACAAGGTAAGCCAGGCTTGTCCATCCAGGTTAGCGCTGCTAAATTACGCTGTTATGGTGTTAGAAAGCTCTCATCTCCTTTCAGAATTAGCGATGAAATTTACTTCACTTGTGTCTCCAGTGATGTT
>MWWK01000006.1_pt1 | contig 25717 bp, 25 predicted proteins | sample 1047241 | NCBI WGS metagenome assembly MWWK01 (sample SAMN06349964, study PRJNA376086) | soil metagenome | isolation source: BG12-3 sample Antarctic (ecotone) soil | place: Antarctica | reverse complement strand
ACCATGCAGTTTGGGGAGACGAACCATGCAGTTTGGGGAGACGAACCATGCAGTTTGGGGAGACGAACCATGCAGTTTGGGGAGACGAACCATGCAGTTTGGGGAGACGAACCATGCAGTTTGGGGAGACGATTTTCCCCCTAAACGATGGAAAGCACTTGCCTTATCAGACCCTAGACTGTATTAGACTCTTTTAGACAACAACAACAGCAGGATTGTTGTTGCTGATTTTCTTTTTTCAGGAAGGCATTACATGAGCGAGCAGCTAGAGCTAGTCCCACAAAACACGATCAGGATTGAAACAGCACTCTCTCGCTTTCCTGTTCACAAGCTATCAAGGCGGGGCAATATCAGCATTGAGATTAGGGAAACGACACCGACCGGAGAGATTAAAACGAAGTGGGAAGTTGACTACCCGAAGAAAGCAGGGCAGCCCGGCCAACTCGCCTATAAGATAGATACCCTTATCGTAAATCGGAGAATTGACGACGAGCGCCCATCAATCCCGAAGATCATCCAGCTAGGAAGTCTCAGCGAGATTTGCAGACAGCTAGGAATGAGAGTAAGCGGCGGGAACTCGAACGAATTAAAAAAAGCCCTTCATCAAAACGCGGGAGCTTACATCACCGCAAAAATCAGCTACAAAACGACGAGCGGAGCAGAGCGCACTATTGAGGCTGGATTCTCCCGTTACAGCGTCATATTCACAGGGGAGAGGCTACCAGACGGAAGGAGAGCAAGCGCGGTTTATCTGATTCTAAATGACGTTTACATGAAGATATTGAACGAGGCGCAGACCCGCCCGCTCGATTACGATTACCTGCGCGATCTTCCACCGGCAGCGCAACGCTTTTATGAACTGATAGGCTTTCAGATTTACGCCGTCCTCAAACACGAGCGCCCACGCGCGAGGATGCTTTATTCCGACTTTTGCACCCGCGCCCCGCAGACTCGCTATCCCGATTATGAGCACGTCAAGAAGCAGATGTATAAGGTTCACGCCCCGCACCTTAAATCTGGATACTTGGCAAAGGTGGAATTTCAGCCGCAGCGTGGCGAGGGCGGGGAACTGGACTGGCTAATGCTCTACACGCCAGGACACCGGGCGCAGACCGAGTTTAAGGAAGCCAGCAAGAAGCCCCGCGTCATTCAGCGACCGAGCGCCGCCCCCCGCCTCACACCACCGGCCACAACCGAGCCGGCAGCGCGACAAGGGCGACAGCCCGACAGCCCGACGGATGCGGAGCGGCCACCAGCAGCCGCGATCCACGAGGCCGACGACACAGGCGAGCAGCTTGTGAGTAAGTTAATAGCCTTTCACGTCGCCGAAGCGACGGCCAGAGAGCTAGTCCGCGACTACCGGAAATCGGTCGAGCTTCAGCTACGAGCTTTGCCCCACCGGAACACAGGGAAAATCAAAGACCTCACATCATGGTTGATAAAGGCTATTCGAGAAAATTACGAGCTGCCCGAAGCGATGAAAACCGCGCTGGAGAAAGAGGCAGAGGTTAAGAAGCGGTTAGCCAAACATGAGGCCGAACAGACGCGCCAGAGGCGCAGGGATGCGCTACAAGCGGCCTATTACGATTTTCTCAGGGCGAGGGAAGGGGAACACCGGAGCGAGCGCCGGGAGGCTTACAGCGCCTTTTTAGAGTGTGAGGCAGGGGAGCGGGCACAGATCGAGAACAGCCGAGTTTTCAAGCCCAAATTCAAAGCGCACCAGCTCGCCATCTTCGACCAGGAGGAAACCCACCTCGACCGGCTCAGAGAGTATTTCCGAGAGTTGACCCTTGACGAGTGGCTAGAGCAGAACCCCGACCCGAGCTAAACAGCCGCGCCAGAGCGCCGCAAATGCCCCCAGGACGCGCCGCAGCAGGGAAGGGGAGAGCGACCCCACCCCCCGCTAAATTCGGGGAGACGCGCCTTCATATACAGTTTCTTACTTTGAAGTGCAGTTCAGGCTTACTTTCAGGTACGACCCGACCCCGCACGGAAAGGGGAGACGGCAAAAATGCTGAATTTTTCGCGTTCGGCGAGGCGATCAACTGCACTTGAAGGCAAACGACAGTATTTGAAGGCACAAATACTGTACCTGTAAGCAAGGGGCTGCACCTTGAATGACAAAGCGGTGAGATTTGGGAGACTACCGCGTTTTGTCAGGTATTTTTAATTCGAGTTTTACCAAATGAGTAGCAAAAAGCAGTCAAGCTTTGCGATGCTTGGAAGGTGTCTAAGCTTACCAAACCATCGCTCCACTTGACTGCTTCGCCAGTGTACTTGGCGGCCAGTGCCGTTCACAACCTGATTCGCACTCTGCCTGCGGGCACCGCTTATTTTATTGGCACCGTGGTGCTGACGATGATGACCGGCCAACTTGTCCATTATCAGGGAAGCCTGGCGCGGGCCGCACTGCCTTACGTAGTTCATCTGCGCTGGGGCTGGCACCGCGTCCATCGCGCGATGGAGCGCGGCAAGTTCTCTCTGGACGCAATGTTTGATTCTTCTCTTTCCTGGTGCATCGAACACTTGGAGGTCGAACCCGTCCGTCTTGGCATTCATCAGCGCACAGTTCACGCCATTGACTCCTCGACCATCGCGCGGCTCAGAGCCGGCACCCGTTGTGCGTTGCTCGGGAAAGCGTACTGTCATCGAGCGCAGCGTGCGGTTCAGGCCAACATCGTCGCCGTGCTTACCACGGTCGTGCTGGTGCGGGGGATACGTGTCGGGGTGGTGCGCCGCACGCGCTTTGGCGTCACCTCTGAAGAAGCAGTCGCCAAGGTCTTTGCCGATGTGCCGGAAAGCTCTGACAAACGGCTCTTTAGTGTGGATGCCGGAATCGCCACCTGCGCGCAGTTCCAGCAGGCGAGTGACAAGGATGCGCTCTGTGGCCGGTTGCGCAAGAATGTCAGTTTGCGGCGTGCGCCGCGACCACCACGGCGTGCCGGGCGTGGCCGCCCTCGGCGGCACGGGCCTGTGCTACATCCCGGAGCCAAGAGGCCGGAAGGACGCGCTGACGAAGACACAATCATTCAGGTTGAGCAGCGCCAGGTCAGAGTCAGACGTTGGGCAGGGCTGCACTTCGTGCGCGCGCACCAGACGATCATTGATGTGGTGAGAGTCGATGATCCGGCCTTCAAGCGGCCACTGTTGATTGGCACGACTGCCAGAGAGTTGACGACGCCTGAGATCAGGGCGGCCTATCGTCATCGGTGGCCGGTGGAGACCAACTTCTTTGTGGCGCAAGGTAGCTGTGCGATGGAGATGCCGCGCGCATGGAGTGAGCAAGCAATCGCACGCCGCATTAGTTTGGCCTTGCTTTGCGGCACGCTGCTCAAGGCGATGGCGGCAGGTTGTGAACCCTTGCCGATGGGTCCGTGGGACCGTAAGGCAGTCGGCTCGGCTGGCCGGTTGGCGAATCACTTGGACATCCATGCTGATAATTTTGCGGCGCTTGCGCTGAAAGGCATCGCGCTAAGAAAGTACAATAAAATCAAAGCAGCTAAAGAAACAGCCGATTCGCGGCCGCCATTGGCTGCTTGATTTGGTAAAACTCGAATTTAATAACTCATGTTACGCAAAGCAGAAACCCTTGATAAACTTGACCGATGAACAAGTCAATGCTGGACATCTACACGGATTACCTCATCTGTTCGTTCGGCCAAGCCTCGGCGACCGGACTGTCCCGCCTGCTTGACCATCAAATCAGTCACGATGCAGTGACCCGCTTTTTGTCCACTGAGCCAAAGACTTCCGCCAATTTATGGCGCGTCGTCAAGCCCTTAGTCCGTGCCGTCGAACGAGAGGAGGGCGTGCTCATCATTGACGACTCGATTGAAGAGAAGCCCTCGACGGATGAGAACGAACTGGTTTCGTGGCATTACGACCATTCCACCGACCGCACCGTCAAGGGCATCAACTTCCTCACCGCGCTTTACCACGCTGCGGATGTGTCGTTGCCGATTGCTTTCGACCTCGTGACCAAGACTCAAGAGTACCTTGATCCGAAGACCAAAAAGAGCAAACGCAAAAGCTCAATCACGAAGAATGAACGCTATCGGATGTTGCTCAGAGTCGCCGTGCATAATCAGGTGCGGTTCAAATACGTCCTCAATGACGTGTGGTTTGCCTCCTCCGAGAACATGAAGTTCATCAAGCATCAGTTGCATAAAGAGTTTGTGATGCCACTCAAAGAGAACCGCAAGCTGGCTTTGAGTTTAGCGCAGAAACAGCTTGGTCAATATGTGACAGTCACCACGCTTGAATTGGCAGCCGGCACGACCCGCCAAATTTGGCTTGAAGAAGTGGATTTCCCACTCTCTTTGACCAAAGAAGTCTTTACAAACAAAGACTCAAGTGTCGGCGTCCGCTATCTGGTCTCAAGCGATCTGACGCTCTCCTTCGACCAACAGACGAAGCTTTATCAAAAACGGTGGAGCATCGAGGTCTATCACAAATCCCTGAAGCAGAATGCCGGTTTGGAAAAGTCCCCGACCCGAACCACAACGACGCAGCGCAACCACTTCTTCGCCTCCCTGTGCGCTTACGTCAAACTGGAAGCCTTGAAGATCAAGACTGGCGTCGGTCATTTTACGATCAAGTCAAAGATCTATTTGTCGGCGCTGAAGGCAGCTTACGCTGAACTTGTCAAACTTAATCCGCAGCCTCTCGCTGCGTAACATGAGTTAATAAACCTCACCATTTCGTCGGGTGACGCCATCACACCCAACTCGCATCAAGCTAAAAGGTGACAAAATCCCAAAAAAGGTGACAGCAGTGTCGCCCTTTCGCCTTAAAGGGTGACACCGTTGTCACCTTTCCAGAGCAACTAGGGCGGACTCGGTAAGGAGTCAGGTGTATTTGATATACTCCCCGCCAACAGGAATCCTCATCGGGGGTATAGCGTATGGCGAACAAAGGTGGAGGCGAAGGCTGGTGGTTGTTACTGGGCCTCTTGGCGCTCGGCGGCCTCGCGTATTATTCGCAGACCGGCAAGGGGGAGGGGCAGGACTCGGCACTCATACCGAACAGAATTGAAGACCCTATTGACCGCCTAGTAGCCCTGCTCAACCAGCGGTTCGGCCCTCAGTGGGTGGACGCGGGCGTGTATGCGCTTAGGCTGTACCTTCGGAGCGCGGCACCTGAACTGCTCTCGCTGGTGGATGCGGTCGCCGCCGCGGAGCAGCGGTATAAGGGCGTGCCGAAGAGTGGCCCCCTTAAAAAGCGGGAAGTGATGCAGCAGTTGTCGGCCTAATATCCCTTCGGGGCCGCAGCTCACAGCTTGATTTTTCTGGCGCTAAGCCGGCTCGTAAAAGCCGACGCTAGGGCTCCCGATCCGGGTCGCCGCGCCGCACTCTTTAGGGAGACGAACCGGGGGCGGGTGATTGCCCGCCCCCCGATTTTATGAGTCTGAATCTCCCGGCGGAAAGTTATTGTCGCCACAAAAATTCGGCTCCGTAACAGCCAAAACTAGACGTGCGCGAAGCAGGAGTCGGCGATCTGTTTTAGTCGCTCCTGCGTCAGCGGCCCCCGCTCTTCAAGCTTCTTCTTTAACTCCGTTTCGCGCAGCATCCTCGCCGCGATGTTGTACACCTTCCCAGGCTCCCACATCTCCTTAATCTCATTTTCATAGAGGTCTTTGTACCTCCCGCTGATGCTAATTTTGACGGTATTCCCGACCGAGATTCCGGCCTCCCTGAGCGTCCTGCGGAGGGGGACGGACTGCTCGCCGTACACCAGCTTGTAGCTAAAAGTCCAACTCATCCCCAACTCGGGAATCTCTTTTCTCCAGGGCAGGGCGAGCGTCGAAACGATGTAATCAATCGTGCGGTTCGCCGTCCATTCCAGCTCACAGTTCATGCGGAAAAATTTGTCGAATCTCTGCGAGTGCAGGTAGATAAATTCGCGGTCGGAAACCTCCGGGTCCGGCCACGGGTGGACGAGATTTTTCCCCGCCAGTTCCGCGGCGCGAGTGTCCCTCCCGAACACCTCCAGAAGCTCCTCCAGCCCGGCCTCGTAGCCCTCGCGGAAGTCGGCGAAGCGCCGGTGGCCGAGCAGCGGGGGCACGTCACAATCTTCGACGAGAACCGGGAGCAGAAACGTGCCGGCGGAGGCGACCTGCCGCATCAGGGCGGCGTTCAATTCCTCCTGCACCCACTTCGATTTGATGGCGGCCAGCGAGAGCACAATCAGGAAATATTTTGCCTCGGAAATGCCGCTGTTGATCTTCCCCGGAATGCTGTCCCCGAGCCGCACGTCGAGCCTGTCGTACCAGACGGGGACGCCGCGCGCGGCCAAGTCAGAGACGAGCTGATCCACGAAATTTTTGTCTTTGCTCGCGTGAGAAATGAAAACTTTTTCGGAGAGGTTTCCCATCATATTCTCGCTGACTTTTTGCGCCAACTCCGGGACAAAATCGGGCCGAAAAAATTGGCGACGAGGCTCACAAAAATCCGCACCCGAAACTTACATCAGACGCGCGCCCGACGCCACGTTTTTGTCCTCACATCTCCCTGACTTTTTGCGCCTTCCGATGGCCGGACGACCGCGAAAAATTCCTCCCAAAAATTCTGTCTTACTAAGATTAAAAATTCAAAGTTACGAACATTGAAAGCCCTCCTCATATTACGAAGCGACCGCCGAGTTTCAGGAGAAAGAGGGAGGGTGAAGGGGCGAGGCTGCTACGCATCCGAATTTCCATCATACGTCACCCCAATTTTTGGGCTGCGTCGTGTTACGAATGTTACACGTCGTAAAACATTGTTATAGCCAAGGAGCGGGAAACTATGCTACGTTTGCTAATGAGTGGAGTTTGACCATTTGAAAGCGAATCCCCTGATGCCGCAGGACAAGACCGCCGCCAAGAAAAACAAGACCCGCATGATCGCCTTCCGAGTTGCCGAGGACGCTTACAGCGAGATCGAGAACCGCGCAATCCTGGCGGGCAAGACGCCCAACGATTGGTGCAGGGATGAACTGCTGGTGAAGCTCGGCGACGGCCCTATGCTGACCGCTAATGAGGAGTTAATACACACCGAGATCATCAGGGTCGGGAACGTACTGGCGACCTTCCTTAACCTATTAGCCAACAATGAACTGAACCCCGAAACCAGCAAGAAGCTAAAAACCGCTCTCAATTTGGACGGAAAGAAAATAGCCAAACAGTATTTCTCCATACTCGTTAAGAACGCGCAAGGGGAGGCCAAATAATTCGCCATGATGACCATGAGCGACCCCCTCGGCGCAGCGGGGGCGGTCAACTATTTCAAAGACGAATATGAGCATGCGCGAGGCTCTTACTACTCGGAAGATGAGAAAGTCGTAGGCCGCTGGAGCGGTCAGCTCGCCGGGCGTTTCGGCCTCTCAGGGGCGGTCAGACGCGAGGACTTCGAGAAGCTTTGCGAGGGGCAAGACCCGACGACCGGCGCGCAGCTCGTCCGTCTTGTAAAGCCCCACATGCGCGCCGATCAGGCCGGAGAAACGATCCGCACGAACGGCCACCGCGCGGGCTTCGATATAACTTTCAGCGCCCCGAAAAGTGTTAGCCTCGCCGCGATTGTCGGTGGGGACGAGCGGGTTAAAGATGTGCATGCGGAGGCCGTCAGCCTCGCCTTGCAGGAGCTTGAGAAGTACGCTCAGGCGAGGCTCGGAGGCAACCGGCCAGCCGAGACTACGGGCAAGCTCCTGTTCGCCAGTTTCCAGCACGATGCCGCGCGCCCGGATCGCCGCGACGGGTACGCCGCGCCCGACCTTCACACGCATAACTTTGCCTTCAATCTAACGGAAACCGGCGCTGGAAAAATAAAGCCCTTGCAGCCGTGGGAAATCTACAAATGCCAACGGTACGGGAAGGCGATCTACCGCGCCAAACTCGCCGAAGGATTGCTGAAGCTAGGGTACGAAATCGAGGTTGATAAGCGAACCGAAGCTCCGGAGATCGCGGGTATCAGCCGTGCCTATATCGAGGCGAGCAGCCCGCGCCAGCGCGAAATCAAAGAGGCGGCGGAGGCTTTAGGAAGTCATTCAACGAGGGGCGTGGCGGCCAGAAATCGGCGCACGAAAGTTTACGACCGGGACGAAATGAAGGCACGACATCAGGAGCTGGATCGGCAGTTCGGCGGGCAGGCCCACACGGTTGTCAGGGACGCCCGCGAGCAGGCGCAGATGATGAGCGCCCTGCTTTGGGACGAGGGGGCGAGCCGAGCGCGGGCGCAGGAGTCAGTAACTTTTGCCATCGAGAAGGGAAGCGAGCGCGAGGCCGTAAGCGATATGCGCGAGCTTATGACCTACGCTCTACGCCGCAACTTAGGCCGGACGACCTTTGAGGCCGTCACCGCCGAAATGCAGTTGAGGCAGGAGCGCGGGCAGCTTGTGGGCGTCCTACTGGACGACGAAACCAGGCAGCGCATGACGACCGAAAAGATGCTCCGCAGGGAGAGCGAAAACATTGAAAAAATGAGGGCAGGGTGGGGAACGCAGCCGCCGATCAGCAAGTGTGTTCCCGGAACTATAATGACCGCTCAGGGCGTGACCTTGAACGAGAGCCAGCGCGCGGCGGTCGAGGGGATTGTCACGAGCTGCGACCAAATCATCGGCTTGCAGGGGAAGGCCGGAACGGGCAAGACAACCACGCTGGCAGCCGTCAGAGAGGCCGCAGAGCGCGCAGGGTACGACGTGCAGGGGTTCGCCCCGACGACCCGCGCGGCGCAGCTCCTAGCCGATTCAGGGATGCCGACACGGACGCTGCAACGGTTCATCCGTCAGAAGGACGACCCCGACGCCTCGCCTCGGCTTTTAGTGATAGACGAAAGCAGCCTCGCCAGTACGAAACAGGTTAACGCTTTCCTTTCGCGCGTGCGGCCAGAGGATAGAGTTTTGCTCGTCGGCGACGTGCGCCAGCATGAAGGCGTCGAGGCCGGTTCACCGTTCGCGCAGCTCCAACGGCACGGCATGGAGATGGCACAGCTTGAGCAGATCGTGAGGCAGAAGGACGAGCCGCTAAGGGAAGTTGTCGAGAATTTATCAGCCGGACGAATCAAAGAGGCCGTTGACGGCCTGCGCGAGCAGGGACGAATAACCGAGATCGCAGACCCACGGGAGAGGCTAAGAACAATCACCCGCGACTTCTGCGAGCAGCCCGACAGGGACAGCACGCTGGTTATCTCACCGGCCAATAAAGAGCGTATAGAACTAAACCGGCTCATTCACCGAGAGCTACAAGCCACCGGCCAGATCAGCACCAAGAATTACAAAACAAAGGTGCTGGAAAACCGGAACGAACTCACCGGAGCGGAGCGGACTTTCGCGGGCGCTTACCAGCCCGACGACGTAATCAGGTACATGACCGGGAGCAAAAAGCACGGCATCAGCGCGGGCGAATATGCGCGCGTGCTAACTACCGACGAGAAGGCCAACACGCTCACGGTCAAGCTGGACAAGAGCGGGCAACAAGTCAGCTACGACCCGAAAAGGTTGCAGGGCGTGACGGTGTACCGTGAGGCCGAGCGCGAATTTTCCGCGGGCGACCGCTTGCAGTTCCGCGTTCCATACCACGCGGGGAAGGTGGCGAACGGCGAGCTGGGGACGCTTGAGAAAATCGAGAAGGGCAGGCTCACGGTTGCGCTCGATTCGGGCCGCAGCGTGGAGTTTCCGATTGATAAGAACCGGCATATAGATCACGGCTACGCCGTCACGTCGCACTCATCGCAGGGGCAGACGGTTAATCGCGTGCTCGTCAACGCCGACACGCGCGAGCCGGACAAATTACTCAATCAGCGAATGGCTTACGTTGCCGCTTCGCGCGCGGTGCTTGACGCTCGCATCTACACCGACTCAGACCAGCGACTAAGCACAGCCCTCGCGCGTCAGGTGGACAAGAGTACGGCGCTTGAGGCAAGGCGCGAAAGCCACGAAACGAAGGTGCGAAATGCCGTCGGGTTTATCACAATCGAGCCGACGGCTCTGCCGGAACCACAGCCGACACCCCCGCCAATGCCCTTGCCGACGCCCCAGACGGAAGCCCAGCCGATGCAGGTCGAACGTCCGGCGAGAACGGAGCGACCACCGGCGTTGCGCGCGCCGCAGCCGGCAAGGTCAGAGCCGACCATGAGGCCCGCCGAGTCGCCCACGTTCGAGAGGGAATTGCAGAAGTTCGGGTATTTCCCAACAACAGGAGCATTTGTTTCATAGGATTTCAGCTAATGGCCTCTTGAATAAGCACATAGGCGTGATTTTCACCCCCCACTTTAGAGCCAGTTCAAGCAGGTGTTTTTTGGGAAGTCCCTAACCGTACCTATCCTAATGACAGAAAAAACGGTCGTTTATTCTGTCGGAAATGAATGTGTGAAAACGCCTGATATTTGAGCAATAAATCTTATGAATTAAGCCACTAATAGAGGTTTTCATCGAATCACACTCGGATCGACTCTCTGACTTTATCGTTTTCAATGAAACAAAAGTGACGTTTGTTGGGAAATACCCAAGTTCGCCCAGGAGCTTGCGTCGTATCAGAAGCCGCGTAAGCCTCTGCCTGTGCCTGCCACGCCGCCGGCGCTTCCCTACATTGTAAACACTCCGGTTGACGGAAACAGGCCAGCCGCAGAGTTGAGCGCCGAGTTCGTGCAACTCGCAAACGCCAACCGTCTTACGCGCACCGGGGATGAGATCACCGCGCCGGTGCAGAGAGTGATGCAGGCCAGCTTGATGAAAACAGCCGAGCTGCCGCCGATGCCGGAACAGCTACAAAGTATCGCCAAAGATTGTGAGGCACTGGGACTCACAGAGATGCCGGAGGTGGGCAGTGCGCTTGAGGCATCTCTATGGAGGGCATATAACGCTCCCAACCGTGCAGCGATATTAGAGACGGTAACTGCGTCGGTAGAGTCTCGTCTCGCGCAGCAACTATCGCCGGTAGAGCCGTCGTTCGATTACGACCCCGGCCCGTCAATTGACTTTGACTAATGAAGCAGGGGATGCGAGAGCCTATGCCGACACGACCGGGGTTTTGGTAGTATTTTACGCCATTATGATGGACGTAAAATACTACCAACACTCATTGAACATTTCGTTCATTCTCATTGAACCTTTCGTTCACTCTCATTGAACGAAAGGTTCACAGGCAGTAGGCATAAATCAAAAAGCAAGTGCATGTAACTCGCATACACAACATACACGCACAATGTATGTAGGGCACATGCATTCACTACCCGGCATTACATCAAGACCTGAGATTTAGACTCCGGCACGTCGTTTGTTGATGGCGCTCTCCGAGCTTTGCTCTTTATCCTTCTGAACGGAGATCGACACATGCCCGGATGGAATCAAAGATTTGACTTCAGCAGTATTGAGTTGTTCATCTGTCGAACAGCGAGCCTCATTTTTCTCGTTCTCACGATCCTCAAACTCCTGAAAACTGAGCTTCAATCTTGGTGATAAGCCCCCGCTGCGTTGAACAGGCCCCACTAAGATGCGTGCAGCTTCTAAGGTGAAGCAGGTGCACACGAAGGTGGCTTGAGAGATTGGATAGCCGCGTCTAATTGAACTATGGCGCTCACTGCGGCACTAAAGAGCGAGAGTGCCTGTTCGGAGGTCAGGGTTACTTCTGGATGCACAATCGGGTTGCGATAGAAATCTTTGATGTGAGAGAGATACGTGGTTACTTTCGTATCCGCCCCGTGGTTATTTAAGTCTCGGATGTAAGCGCCCCAGTTTCTACTTTTAGCCGATATATGCTTCCCGGTGAGCCTTAGATGGTACTCCCTAATCATGGATTCCACGGCCTTCAAGATATGAAATCCGGCGGCGGTCGATATGTTAAAGGCCAGGCATCTGCCGGCTTGCTGAATGTCATACACCGTCTCAGCAGACAACCGGGATTTGACATCAGCCGGCAACGCATTCTCGGCGCGTTCGATCAAGGCAGGCGTCGAGTAAATGCCTTTAGGAGTTACAGCATATACATCAATATCACGAGACTCATGCTCGAAGATGGTTTCAAACTCGGTGCGTTTGCCGATTATAGTTCTTACCTGTCCCTCGTCGAGTTTCCTATCCCAATCAATCTCCTTTCCCGGCGGGATGAAGCTGTCCATCATTGCTGTAATAGAGTTGATTAAGGTCTGAGCTGCTGCTTTCGAGAGCGGCAACGAGACGTGTGAGTTTTCATCTATAAAGGTACGCAACGCTAAAGAAGCATGTATAAAGAGCATGGAGAAGTGGAGGAAAGTATCTCCCTCCTTAACTTCATCGAGTTGGCGTAACGCCGCCCCAAATTTATAGAAAGCGAATTGATTAACTTTGTGCATGACTGTCCTTAGATGCTTCCCTTCTCCAACTCCCTGACCATCTTCTCAAATTCCTCAACGTCGTGCGTCGCCTCAGCCAATCGGCGTTTCGCGTCTTCCAAACGCCGCCTCCAAATTTTAAGGTTCTTCGCCGTATGCTTCTCTCTAAATCGGAGCACGCCTCGGCAGTGGTAGCATAAATGTCGGTCGCCCGGCTCCTGATCCACAATTTTTAGCGAATGAAAATCCGATGGCGTTGTGTGTCCACATATGGCGAGTACGTGACCATCATCTCGCCCGTCCAGTACGTGATATGCCCCTGACGTGTAGAAATAATGCATATGTTGTTCTCCGAATAGAAATAATAAAACCTTTAGCTGTAAAATGAGCAAGAGTATTCTAATTAGGACTTACGCAAGAGCCATCCTGAGAGAAGGATTCCTGAGTTGCTGAATGAGGTAGTCATCCAGCAGCCCGTGTTTAAGTTGATACATCGTGCGGCCTGTGTTGGCTGCCAGTTCTTTGAACCTAACCCAGACCAGCAACGCGCAGCCGATATGGTTGCGCTGGATGCGCGCCTTCCGACATTGGCAACGCTCCAAGCCTGTCAGTTGTTTCCCTTCGCGGTGCAACTGCTCAATCTTCCAACGAAAGCCGCACGCTTTTTGTGTCGCCTCCGTCGAATCCTGAGCCAAGTCGTTGGTGACGACATAGTCCGTGCGGTGGGTGGTGACCGCGACCCGGAAGCATTGCGCCTTGTGGTCTTTGGGAAAGCCTTTGATCTTAATCCGCTTGCCGTGCTCAAGCTCCGCTTCAGACCACGAGAGCGCATCCACGCGCCGGTACGCTTGCGCGCCTTGCGAATCGTCCACCTGCCGGTTGTCCTTGAGCGGGCAGTAGTAGATTTTGTGCAGCGATTCGATGTAAAGCATCAAGTCTTTCGTGGCGTACCAGGCGTCCATCAACACGGCCTGAAACGGCAGTTGCTTCTGATAGACCACGTTTTGCAGCATCTCCCGAACATGGTCAAGTTTAGTCTGGCCGTCGCCATCGGGGTCATAGATACGGTAGTCAATGAGCCAGAACTGGTTGGTCTCCGGGTTGACGTAGACACAGGTGACGACGCCGATACCACGAATGACGCCGCGGGCATTGCCGCTATACTGGCGGCGCACCAACTCGATGGAGTGCGAGTAATTCTTATCGAGCACCGTGTCATCGAAGATGACGTAGCCCTGCTCGGTCGACGCCAGTTGCGAGCGGACATTGTCCCAGATGAGACGCGGTGTGATGCGCTCGCCGCGCAAGTAACGGTTGATGGCATCATGGCTCAACCGCTCGCAATGGTCGGCGAAGTTCGTCAACGTGTAATTGATCTGGCTGACGAGCAGGTATTGGCAGTAGTCGAGGCGCGAAACTTTGTCGCTCATGGCCGCGACTCTACCGCCTTTTTCAAGGAACTGGCGACCTGTAAAGTCAGTTCTGCGTAAGTCCTACTAATGAAGGTGCCAGAAAGGTAAGGGTGAGTCGTAATGAGAAATTTAGAGAATGTGCTAAGTGAGGCTCTGAAGCTACCGCCCGAAGAACGCCGGCAGCTCGCCGCCCGACTTTTAGAGGAAGGTGACACCTCCAGCACCGCCCGGCAGGATGAAAGACTTGAAGCGATGCGCGCCGCCGCCGGCGATGAATTGTTCCTCTCCGATCTCACGGCCACGATGGAAGATTTCAGCCACGCCGACCAGGACGTGCAGCCCGCATGAGCGTCGAGCGTTGGAGCGTGTGGCGCGCAAACCTTGATCCGGTCGTCGGCTCCGAGCAAGGGATGACGCGCCCGGTGCTCGTCGTCAGCCAGACCGCCCTAAATGACATTCTGCCGGTCGTCAACGTGCTTCCCATCACGTCGCGCAAAGGCGGTCGTCGAATCTACCCGAACGAGGCCCTACTACCGGTAGGGACGGCGGGACTCAAGTTAGAATCCATTGTGTTGTGCTACCAGATCAGGACGCTGGACAAGCGCCGGCTGGGGCGCGTGTTCGGGATGCTGGACGACGAGACGCTACGGCAGGCGATAGTTGACGCGCTTACCTTTCAACTCGATATAATATGAACCCTCATCAATTGAGAAGCTCTTTTAACAATCTCTTCAAGAGCCTATGTAACGTGAGTTCGGGATAATTCTCTAACAGAGTCAACAACTTAACTTCTCAAACAGCTTGAAATTAAGCCAAATCATCGGCAACCGGCTAAAATTGCCTCTCAAATGGCATGATTGAAGGCAAAGAGTTTAGCCATTTTGGGAAGAGCCATTTATTTTCAATGACTTAGCTGATTCCTTATCCCGAACTCACGTTAGGTTTAAGGGTACAGCCACAAATGTAGATGGGATGGTCGAGCTTATGTCAGACGATGATTATGAAGAGGATCAGGATGAGGACGGCGATGACGATGGCGACGATGACGAGGAAGAAGATGATGATGGGAACGACGACGATGATGAAGATGGTGATTATGACGATGACGATGATGATGAAGATGGTGAGAGCGATTACGATGATGACAACGAAGACGACGAAGATGATGAAGACGACGAAGATGATGAAGACGACGAAGATGATGATGATGAGCAGCGCAACGTAGCCGAATCCGAAGATGATGAAGACTTGGAAGAAATTAGAAGGCGGTTACGAGAAGAATTAGGAGCTTTATCAACATCTCAACAAAGAACAATTCAACAATCAACATCGAGTATGGATTCATGGATATATCGTGTTGCAAATGCCATTGCTCGAATTATTACAGCACCAGTCAGGTGGATTGTGGACGCTATTAGAGGTTTCTTAGACGGGCTTTTTGGTTAAGATCAAGGCGCTAATTTTTAGCTCACCAAAACCTATAAGGAAAGGACAACATCGTAATGAAGCAGGATAAATGGGATAAGCTGCTTGAAAAGTACAAATCCCAAATTGATACAAAAAATATTCCCAAAGAGGATGTTGATAAGATATTTGAGGAGCTTAAGCAGAGAGTAATGGGGGAATTAGATAAGCCAACCCATATCGCTGTTATAGGAAAGACGGGTGCAGGTAAGACTTCGACTATAAACGCTCTATTTGGGACGGACTGGAAGATCAGTCACGTTCGCGCTGCAACGAAACAGGAACAAGTATTCATCTATGAGGGTGAAAGAGGGAGATTGAAAATTTCCGATTTACCCGGATTCGCAGAGGATATAGATACAGAGGATTTGTATCGCAGGATGTACACTCAAGTTCTAAATGAATGCGATGTAGCCTTGCTTATACTAAAAGCTGATTCTAGGGATATGCTGGAGGTTCAACGATTTCTACGTGATGTTGTTAGCAAGAGTCTAAATAACTTATCCAAGAGGATGGTAATTGGTCTGAATCAAGTAGACATTGTTCAGCCAGGGCGTTGGCTAGATAAGCCAAACATACCATCGAGTGAGCAAGCAGCAAACATTGAAACTATAATTAAAGAGCGCATCAAAAGTATAAAAAAGGTATGCGCGATTAAGCCAACACAAGTAATAGCTTATTCGGCTGTTAAGCGTTTCCGATTGGTTCAGCTATTTGAGGCAATGATAAATTGCACGGTCGGAGAGGCTTGGGTACTAGACGCAAAAAAAAACATTGCTGACTACCGGGAATTGATTGATCCAATGTACTTGCCAAGAAAGTGAGGGAACTCCAATGTCTTACGATGATGATGATGATGAAGCAATCAGAAGACGAGTCGAAGAAGAGGTTACGGCACTAACAAAATCTCAACTTAGAACCATGCGTCAATCGCGGCAGGCGATGGAATCATGGATATATAGAACTGCCAATGCAATCGCTAGAATAATAACGGCTCCACTGCGATGGATTGCAGATGCCATTAGAGGCTTTTTAGATGGGCTTTTTGGTGGGTAAACGATAGTAAAATTTGCAGAGATTTAATCTCAAGGATAGATACAATATCTTGTGCTTCATGTGTTCGTGAAGAACGCCCGCCAATTGTCACGGCGGGCGTTTTCGCGTCGGAGAGCAGACCACAATAGATGGTGCTTTGAAACGAGCGCGACCGAGAGAGCCGCGAAGTTCAAACACAAAGCGCGACCGATAATGACCATCGAGTCCGCAACCCATCTTCAAATCTATTAGACATTACAGTTAAAGTTCTCCGCTCGCCACTCACAGTCAAGTCCAATAAAACAGTGTGTCGGATATATCGTTATTGGTCAAAATAGTCATTTTGTCTAATTATAGATTCAAGTAGTTTTGGAACAAAAAGCAAAAAAGATTGCTACAAATATGCCTGTGATAATGAACACTAACGCCAAGATTTTATTGTAAGAACTTTCCTCATTTCTACTTATGTTGTGGTTTTGGGTTATTTGACTTTGTTGTAAAGTGGTGTTTTGAGAGAGTAGTCGGGCTTCTGACTCTTTTAACATACGTTCCACTTTCTTTTGCGCTTCAGCTTCGGAGAGTTCTAATTCTTTTTCCACTAACTTTTGCGCTTCAGTTTCGGAGATTCCCTGTTCTTTTTGAACCGCCGCAATCCATAGTGGAATTATCTTCTCCTCGATTAATTTACCTACTTCTTTTTCTTTTTCATCTACGATAAGTATATTAAGTATTTGCTCCGCTTCATGTTTATCTACACCTTTTTTTTCTAGATGATCTAAAAAAAGTTTATTACGAAGATTGTCTAATATTTGCTCTGCTTCATGTTTATCTACACCTCGTGTTTGTTGAATATCCTGAAGTACTTTTTCCTCCTGCTCATCGAAATCTTCAAAAACTTTTCTAAAACCTTCATCTTCTAGGAGTTTTTTTAACCCCTCATCTCTTAGTAATTTTTGGGCTTCAGATTCGGATAATCCATATTTCAATCGGAGTCCATTAATTATTAGCGGATTTATAAGGGAAAGACTCTCATCAATCCCACGAAAACTCATGTAATGCTCAGCTTCATCTTTTGAGGTACCACAACAAAGCATTAAAGCTAATATAATTGTTTCAGCTTCTTCATTATTACTACTTTCGTTGTTTAATGTAGACATATTTTCCATAGATACTTGATCTCCCCAAAATCAAGATTCTGAATTCTTTACATCATCTTTTATATTCACCGTAAATATTATTACCGATAATAAATTGAATTTTTGAACGCATTATAAACTAAATCACTAAAATCCAAAATTAGAACATATTTTTTTATTTGATTGTTATTGGTCAAATCGGTTGAAGTGACCAATGGCTTGAGCTACGCTGAGGCAAATGAAATCAAAGCTGTCCACCACAAAAGAAGCTAACGCTGTAAATGCGAGCCGCAAACTATCACCATCACCAGAGCGAGCGCAAGCAAAATCGCATCGTACTAACACCATAAAATTTCTGACCTTCGACGAAACCAAGCGGCTGTTCGCGCAGATAACTGACAAACGTGATAAGGCGATTTTCCTGATAGCCTACCGGCATGGACTCAGAGCCAGTGAGATCGGTTTACTTAGAGTGAGTGACCTCGACCTCAAGCGGCTCAGAATCATGCTTCACCGACTGAAGGGGTCTCTTTCCGGCGAGCATCCCTTACAGGCAGATGAGGCACGGGCGTTAAAGGCGTGGCTTAGAAATAGAGGCACAGAGTCCCCTATTCTCTTCCCTTCTCGGCGCAACCTACCGATTAGTCGCCAGATGCTAGATGTCTTAATGAAGAGTTACGGAGAGGAAGCAGCGATCCCGAAAGACAAGAGACACTTCCACGTATTGAAACACTCGATAGCTACGCACTTACTAGACGCGGGCGCAGAACTTCGCTTTTTGCAGGACTGGTTAGGACATTCGAATATTCAGAACACGGTCATCTATACTGCGCTCGTCTCGACCAGCAGAGAGGCAAAAGCGCGGCAGTATTTTCTGAAATTGCCACGCCTCTAACGCCCGTCCGATAATTCTTTATTATGTTATTTGCTTGCGAACTTCATACGTTGTGCCACACTGTAGGCATATCCACGAATGAATCCAACTATCAAGCAGCTCTGGATACTTCTTTCTAGCTTTCGCACACCGGATAATATCCCAACTTACAATCACGGAAGCTATGATGAACATGATCGCATTGACTACCAAAGCATCCTGTGTCTCACCATAACTTAATCCCCTTCTCTGATAGATACTGACCAGCCATACCAAAGTCGAGAAGAACAGAAAACCGAATACGACCGCCAAGAGAGGAAAAGGTTTTCCCGGTGGCGCGGTGATGGCGGCGACACTATTTCGATTAGGCTTTATCAGCAAACCCAGAGGGCCGAGAAGCAGTAATTTAACGATGCTATCCCAAGAACTAATGCCGACGTTGTATGAGGCGTGCGCCATTTCAAATGTTTTTATGTTTTGTGAGCCGCAACGTGAGCATTCCATATTTCGTGTTCCCCTCTTCAAGTCTTTAACTATGGATGAGATAGCGCATAGTGCTCATTAGACCTGATTAGCGGTATTTTAAGGCTGCAAATAAGTGAACGGGGATGCCAGCCTTTGGGGGCGGCACCCCCGTTCTGATTCGGTTACTGTCCTCACCCCAGCAACCGATGAGCAGCAAGGTTCACCTGCTGCCCCGTTGCGCGGCATGGTATTAAAAGCGCGGTCGAGGCGCAAGCCTTGCCGCACGGTGTAGCAAATGCCCGCACGACGTGACAAGCTCTCAATACTCAGGCGCGAGCGTAACCCTGTTAGGAATAATATCGCTGTTAAAGAAGGCAGCTTAAAAAGTGAGCGGGGGGCCAGCTTGAAGGGTGGCCCCCCGCTCGGATTCCATGATTATCTTTACCCCGGCAGCCGATGGGCAGCAGAATTCACTCACTATCCAAGTGCTTAGAAATACGTGAGAGAACCGGAAGGCGACGCTCTGGGGTTCTATTCTTTTCTTAACAGAGGCCGCGGCTTCTTTGGCGGCTTCAGCGCATGTTCTAACGCTTTCTCATTACCGGATACATTTCGCATTTCCATTAACTCTTTGGCAGCTAGACTTTTAAAGTAATTATAATGATCGTCTGCCGTCGAGTTACGTCCTGGTCGTACTTTCGGCTTATCAGCCTCTTCAGCTACGCGTTTGAAAACTTCGTCCGTAGACTTACCGGACTTCTTTCCCTTTTCAAGTTCATCTCGTAGGTCCTGATTCGCTCTTATCAGGGCGTCTACCTTGTTATAAAAGCCTGTGGTATCCGGCCCGGCGAACGCCCCGTCATCGAAGAACACGCCGTCAAGAGACACGTTGATTTTAGAATACTGAGCCAGATTCATACTCACGCGGTCGAAATAAGGCGCAAGATTGGAAGCGCCGTTATTCGCTGTAAGTGTATCGAGTGCTCCAGCGAACCCAGGGAACGCCAGCCACGGAGTATTTGCCTTAATGATATTCCCGTCCGAGTCTGAGTCCTCGTTACCCATGAGACTATACTTAGTGACATATTGGTCGGTTCTGGTAATAGCCTTCCCATCAGGTCTAACTAACTCCCACTTCAGAACGAAGGCAACGACCGGGCGCTTCCCGGTGTTTTTTATGAACACTGAGTAAGATCGTATTGTCTCCACGGGGGAGCCCGACATATTTTCACGGACCGTATTTAACATCTCGTCATATGAATTTTCACCGGGGCTAATTATGGCAAGGCCACGCTCCCGCATATCATTCGCGTTGAATTGTACGCTCATAGGTGTCAATTTTTTCTCATTGAAAATGAAACCACTAGCGGCACCCATTAACACGGCTAGGAGGACGGTTAGAAAAATACTCTTCTTCATTATCTTTGTACCTCTTTCGGAGATTGGAACTTTCGGCAGTTCCCTTTACTACGCCGGCGAAGTATCGCAAGGATCGGTTTAGCGGAAAGGCCACACGGTCGCCTCCGTTAATTTCCGGCGCGGAGGAGAAACACGTCCCAGGCCCAGCGCCCGACCTGCGCGCCGCGCGCGTCTTTGACCTTCGCGCGGTATTTGAACTGGTTCCCGTTTCCGTCCACCCGGCGCGATTCCTTGTAGTCAAGGTCAAGCCTCAATACGCCTAGCGCCGGTAGCCCTCGGAGTTCTCCGGGTTGCGAGATACCATCGTGGTTCACGTCTTGCCAGAGACGTAAGGAAGAGAAAATAGCATCGCGCGGCCCGATCCAGCCGTCGGAGTTCCCGCCGCGCTCCGGTCTGTCATATTCGGCGAGCGCCAGGAACCCGTTCATCTCTACGCCGTCGGGTGGAGGCGGTTGCGGGGAGGCGTTGCCGAACAGTTCCCGTCCGCTGTCGATCACGCCGTTACCGTTGTGGTCCAAGGCCAGCCATGCGTCGTCCGATCCCGCCTCGGTCCAAGCCCACCGCTCTGGTGTACCCTTGCCGGAAACATCAAAGTCAACGCCGTTCGCCGCGTTCGTCAAACGGAAACCGTTGCCCGTCGTGTCTATGAGAACGGGCGAGCAGTTAAAGCCTTCCTCGCACCCGCCCGAGCAGCTACAGGAATCGGGCTCGTAGCCGCCGAAGCGGTTGCATTGAGTCTGGAACGAACTACTGCGCGTGCAGATGCCACCTGTGTAGATGAAACCAGAGGCGCAGCCAGTGGATGGATATGTGCCCCAGTCCGCGGTGCCGTTACATCCGCCTGCGAACGCGGTTGGCCGCGGCGGGCATGGTAGGTTAGTAATTTGCCACGCATCCAGCCACCCGTCGCAGTGATGGCCTCCCGCCCCGCTCGTTACAATCAATCCCGTTTGAGTAATCTTGTTGAACCACGATCCTTCTAGCCCTTCATCATGATATTCACCGTGAACCTCTGCGTAATTGATAAGCGTCCAGCCAAAACAGGTACCGAACGCCACCGACTCTAAAGGTACAGAAGGGCCGTCAAAATCGCTGTCTGTTACACACTGCCCGTCAGCAAAGGCCCATGCTGTGTCATTAAAATCAATATCTTCGCACTTGCCCGCAACCGAAGTGCCCACAAGACAAATCTTAAAGAATAAGTAGTAATCAGTCCGAGCTGAAACCAGAAAAGTAATGGTAAAGAGCGGTAAGGCCACGACCGCGAGCAGTAAGAATTTACGCATAGAGGGTTTGCGTATCATCTTCTTCGAGATGGAGCTGGCAAGACTGAGGGTATGAGGTAGGCGCATCATCGCTCCTGTAGCTGAATGGTATTTGTAAGGCGAAGTTGGCGGAATCTTATGAGGATTTCGTCAACGCGATCAGGCTTAGCAAAGCGGCCTATGCTCGGTGACGCGGAACATATATTCCGGCTGCTTTTTTTTGTCAACAATTATTTTGAGCACCTTTACCTAAAAACACTAGACTTAAGATCATCTGCTGCAATTGCAGCGCGTTATCTGCCACTCTGCCATCACTATTCATGTAGTGCGGGACGAAAACCTTTAAAGGCACGAAACGCTTCGCGCCTTCGTTTCGTGGCTTTCGTATCTTCACTATTCGCTAATTGCTCGCTTATAAAGTTCGCTCAGATGCACCGCGCTTTCGCCGCCGAGTTTGAAAATATCATCCCTTGTCCTGTCAGCCTCTACACTCCACAAAACCGCGAGGTTCATAAAGTCGGCGAGTTCGTTTTGATCTTCACAGGTAAGGAGCGCGGGAAATAACTGCTCGAAGCTAGTTATCCCTGCACCTTTCCAAGTGAAAGAAGTTTGAGCCATGTTCCAAACCTAACCGAAGTAAAGAGGCCGCCACGCAAAAGGCCAAGCGTGACGGCCTCGCGCCCGGCCTGCTACGACGCCAGCAGACCGAGCCGGACGGAATGAGCACAGTTCGCGCCACGAACCGAGCACCCACCCCGCAGGCGAATAGAAGGCCGTCGCGTCCCCTAAACGCGACGGCCAGCAGCACAGTCCGCCCTCTGCCCTTCGCGGACGTGCCAGCGTGAGACGTGCGCGCCCCCCGCGCTCGCCTCTTTTCAAATTGTCGAGGCCGCCGCGCGCCTCACCCCCAACCCACGCGGCGACCCCGCACCGGCACAGCCCGCGCCCACCCTCGCAAGCGTGCCAACTGGATGAGCGCAGGAGACGAACGCCCATCCCCCCAAGACTGAATCAATGCCGCCGTGACTTGCGCGCGAGCAGCCGCGCGACCATCTCAGACAGTGACCGCACATCGCCCGGCTTCCGCAGATACGCATTAGCACCAGCTCGTCGCGCGTCCATTTCCACTTCATCACCCGAAAGCATGATGATCGGCGTTTGCTGCCGATGCGCGAGCGCCCGCGCCCGCTTTATCAACTCCACTCCTGTTGTGTCGGGCAGCTTGTTATCGAAAATCAGCAAATCGAACCGAGCGCCGCTTTCGAGATTCTCCAGCGCGGCGGCTCCGTCGCCGCACGTCTCGACCTTCCACCCTTCCCCCTCTAACGTCTCTTTAACCGCGTCGGCTATTACCGCGTGATCTTCGACGTGCAGGATTGAGACAGCCCCAGTGTCGGGGCAATCTATTTCGTCACGAAACATCAAACTGCTACGGCGCGGCTCTATCGGCGTCCGCAGGTGCGCGAGTGCAGCGTGACGCCCCTTGTGCAGCATTGAATCTAAACTCTGGCGACCGATGCCGAGCAGTTCAGCCGCGCGAGCCACGACGCCGCCCGCTTCCCTTAACGCCCGCTCGATGAGCCGAGCCTCAAAACGTATCACCGCATCGTGAAGGTTAAAGCCCCTCCACGACGGCGGCGACGGGAGCGAGCCGACGAGGAACAGCACGCGCCGCGAGGCGAACAGCAGCCGGTCTTTTGTTTCCCGATTGCCAGAGCGAGAGAGCAGATCGGCGGCGCGGTCATAGGTTGCGCTCAAATCGTGCGGCGGTATGTGCTCGCCTAATTCTTCGATGATAAGGAGCGCGGCCAGCCCCGCCGCGTCCACGTCGCCCGCGTTCTGCGCGACCTCGACAGCACGTTGCAGCGTCAGGCGCGCGATCTTATATCTACCCATGCGCGCCAGCGTCAGGCTGTGAGTCGTGAGAGCTTCCGCTAATAGCGATTGCTGCCCGCCGCGCTCAAGAGTCTTGATAGCCGACCGGACGACCCTTTCAGCTTCAGAGGTGCGACCTTCAGCCAGCAGAACCTTTGCGCGTGCGTCGTCCACCTGTGCTGTGTGTACGTCGTCCTTCATGCTGGTAAAGAGAACTTGCGCGCGGTCAAGGTGCTGGTGAGCTTCGGGAAACTTCTTAATAGTGCCGAATAAGAAACCGAGATTATTTTCAACGCACGCTTGATAACGTCTGTGTCCCGCTTGCTCGAAATGAAAACTGGCAGCCGTGTATTCAATCAGAGCTTGGTCTATGTAATCTGGCCGACCTTCCGACGTGGCGAGATTTCTTAGAACGAAACCGAATTGATTATGAAACTTCCCCCTGTGCGCGTGGCTTGTGCTCTTATGGAATAAAGGTGCAGCTTCAATATCTATCCGCAGGGCGTCATTAAATCGCTTCGCCGAACCTTCCACCGCAGCCAGTCGCAGCAGAGTTACAGCCCTAACGTCGCCCGTCGAGTCGGGCAGCTTGTCTAATGCTTCTTTCAGCCATACGCGCGCCTCGTCTAAACCACCCTCGCGCCAATAACAATGGCCGAGTTCCATTTGTGCCTCTGCTACCCTCTCTGTATCCTGTAACGTCTCGAATCTCGCTATGCTTTCGCTGATAAGATTCTTAGCCGTCTCTTGCGTTCCCTCGATCTGCCGAGTGCTGCCGAGCCAGCCAGTGAGCACGCCGACCCGCAAGACCACTTCCGCCGCCGTCGGTTCGTCAAGTTCATCTAAGACCGGACGCGCGCCGACTTCCGGCCATAGCTCGCCCATCGCTTCGCGGGCGGCGTTATAGTTCCCTACGTCCTCTAGCTCTTTTGCGAGGCGGCATCTAAGCAGCGCCCGCCTATCGCGGTCTAGTGTTGGATCAGCTATTTCTTGAAGTAGCTGACTTGAAATAGTCATGTGAGGACTACCTTTCGAGGTTCGTCGGCACAGGCGCGGGGCGCATCCCGACGCGGCAGGGTGTTAAGATTCGCCCGCGTTACTCGTCCCAGATGGTCAGGTCTGGACTTCACTCCCGCCGTCCATCACGGCAGGGACAATCACCATTCAGGAGACAACATGAAAAACTTACGCCGTCTAAGCGTTGCGTGCGCTTTCACGCTCGCGCTTGCTATGCCCGCTTTTGCAGGGGAGATTCAAACCACATTCGCGCCACCGCCGCCGCCAGCAGCAGCGACGGCAGGCGAAATACAAACGGGCGTTGCGGGGCAAATAGAGACGACGGGTAGCGTGAGTGAGGCTACCGTGATTGATTCAGCGACACAGGCCGCGCTGAACCTACTACAAACCGTGCTGGCTCTGTTCTAAGCAGCCCGCTCAGTTTCAATTAGCCCAAGCCGCCGAGCGTCGAGCAGAATGGCGGCTTAGTATTTGTGTGTCTATGCTGGCTTAGGACTTCGACGCCGGAAAGCCGAGAGTGCAAGGAAGCCCGACGCGGAGACGCGAAAGGGGAGATTAAACCCGCAGGACACCTAAAGCAATAACTGTTTTTGCGCCAGATATACCGATTTACTAGGCTTAGGTAATCTTGACGCAATTTCGGCGCGGGTAGTTTCCGAGCCTTGCCGGAAGCCCGACAGTCCGACACCCTGACAGCAGATTTTCCTTGTCGGACTGTCGGGCTTGTGGTCTAATTCGCGCCATGAATAAGAAAGAAGCCGCCGAGTATTTGAACGTCAGCACGCGGGCAATCGAACGCTACACGGCGCAGGGAAAACTTACCCCGAACTATGAGAAGGGGCGAACCGGCCCCGCGCCGGTGTACGATCAGGCTCAACTGGACGAACTAAAGAGGCAGATGGACGAGGCCGCCGACGCGACCCATTCAGCCGTTAAGAGCGACAAGAACGACAAGAGCGACAGGGGCGACAATGGAAACAAAGACGGTGCGCTCGTGCTGCGCTCTGGCAGCCGCGCCGATCTCGTCTCCTTCATCGCTGCGCTGAACAAGGCGCGCGGTCAGTCCATTACCGATATTGCCGCCAAGCCGCTTTTGACGCGCGCCGAAGCGCAGCAATACACCGGATTGAGCAGAGAGCTACTACATGAGGCCGTCACGTCCGGCAGACTGAAAGAGATAAAGCTAGGCCGAGCGTACCGGATTAAAAGGGCAGAACTAGATAGCTACATCGAAACTCTGTGAGGCAAGAAAAGCTACACCCGAAAGAACGACCCGCGCCCCTAAAGCCGAGGGCGGGCGGTATCTCCCACTCAAGAATCTACACCCCCCGTAGATTCCGCAATTACCATGCAGTTTGGGGAGACGAACCATGCAGTTTGGGGAGACGAACCATGCAGTTTGGGGAGACGAACCATGCAGTTTGGGGAGACGAACCATGCAGTTTGGGGAGACGAACCATGCAGTTTGGGGAGACGA
>MWWK01000005.1_pt1 | contig 26057 bp, 23 predicted proteins | sample 1047241 | NCBI WGS metagenome assembly MWWK01 (sample SAMN06349964, study PRJNA376086) | soil metagenome | isolation source: BG12-3 sample Antarctic (ecotone) soil | place: Antarctica | reverse complement strand
GCTTCACAAGACGTAAAGAAAAGCTCAAAGGACCTTTACAGAAGGACTCTCCGGCAGTATTTCAACTGGGTAATATCGAAAGGCTATAGTCTCTCCAATATAACCAGAGCGGAGCTTTTAATTTACAAAGAGGAGTTACTCTCCTCCGGTTTGAGCAGCCTTACCGTAGGCTCTTACATTACCTCCGTTAGACGTTTCTACGAATGGACCGAAGCTAATAAGTTTTATCCGAATGTAGCCAAAGGAATAAAGAGCCCAAAAAGAAAACAGCAATTTAAGAAGCAATCTCTCACGCCGGAGCAGAGCCGGGAGCTCCTTCTCTTTTTGCAAGGGAAAACTCTCCGGGATTATGCGGTAATAAATCTACTTTTAAGGACCGGGCTCCGCACCATAGAAGCCCGGAGAGCCAACGTAGAGGACATAGCCTTAAAGAGCGGTAAGCGAGTGTTATACGTACAGGGAAAAGGCAGAGACGAAAAAGACGATTTTGTAATTTTGACCGATAAAGCCTATGAGCCATTAGCCCAATATTTAGCAGCTAGAGGCAAGCTAAAACCCGGAGAGCCGCTCTTTATTTCTACCAGCAATAACTCTAGCGGAGACAGGCTTACGACACGGACAATTAGCTACATAGCCAAAGAAGGATTAAAGGCTATCGGACTCGACGGAAGAGATTTTACAGCTCACAGCCTCCGGCATACGACAGCCGTAAACATCTTGAGAGCCGGAGGACGCTTAGAGGACGCTCAGGGAGTTTTAAGACACGCTAACCCGGCTACTACGCAAATCTACACGGCAACGATCAAAGAAGAGCAGAGGATAAAAAACGCGCCGGAGGAGCTATTAGACAGCCTTTACTGAGTAACTAAAGTAAACAAAATAATATGAGCTTACTAGCCACCGATTTACGGAAGAGGAAAAAGGTAGTTTTTACTAAAAAGATTACCGTACAGGAGGCTCCGAAAAAGGCAGAAACAGTAAGCGCAAAAACTCCTTTAGATGTTTTCGATCTTAATAATGAGACCGGGCAAAGAGTAATTAAATATCTCGCCGGATTTTCTGAGAAGCTCGAAAAACTTAACTTATCTTTAATGCTCAATATGCCAACGGTAAGAGCCTATAAAGCGGAGCTAGATTTAGCAGAGGCGATTTACGGACACAGAAAAGGAGACGTAACGGAGGAAAGTCTCAAAAGAAGTTTAAGTAATTACACCGACACGCACACCGACAGAGGAGAAATAGAAATGGACTGGACAGGTAAAGACGTACCGCTTTTTTACTTTGTCTTGAAGCTAAATGGAGAAAGATTAGAAAGTTATACCTGTAATTATATTCAAGTATGTATTATTCGGGAGTTATGGCTCAGAGTCCATCCAGAGTCTAGCTTTGATTTAATATCACTATAAAAAGGAGAAGAGAATTATGGAGGCATTAGGATCAATAATTGTAGCAGTAATAGTAGGAGGAGCATTGGCTATATATGGCTATATACAATCCAGAAAAAAAATGTCAGCGATGGATGCATACTCTTACAATGATCTAGCGACAAAATGGTATCTATGGGATGAATTTGTTAATTGTTATTATGTTGACAAATTGGGACGTCCTATTAAACCAAATCCTCCCTTAAAGGTAAAACAAATGGATCTTGATCCATTTCAACAGCATTCCACTGAAGAAAAAATACAAATGCTTATAGCTGAATATGGTCCAGAGTCAAAGACAAAGAGTTAATTAAGTAATTTGAATCGTTTTTCAATGGTTTCATAAACTAATTCTCATAAAGGTTAAATTATAAAGAACCAGTAACTAGAGTAAACAGAGTAATATGAGCTTATTAGATAAGGCAAAACAATACTTGAACGCCGGACTATCGGTTATGCCGACCAAAGCGGATAAGTTTCCGGCAAATCTTCTCCAAGAGCGATTTCAGAAAAAGCCTCCGGAGAAGGGCTTTATCTGGAAGCCTTTACAGACCAATCCGCTAACCGAATCAGAAGCAGACACCGCTTTTTCGGACTCGAATGTAAAAGGCGTAGGAATCATTACCGGAGCCGTTTCCGGTAATTTGGAAGTAATAGACGTAGATTGTAAATACGATCTAACCGGGAACCTTTGGACCGAATTAAAAAGCCTCATAGATGAACATCTCTCAGAGCAAACGGCAAAGAGTTTAGTTATCGCTAAGACAAAAAGCGGAGGCTATCATATCTATTACCGGAGCCCGAAAATAGAGGGAAACTTAAAACTAGCTAACCGTCCGACCACTCCGGAAGAGAAAGCGGAAACTTACCGACAGGCAATAGCAAAAGGCGAACCGGAAGAGAAAGCTCGAAAGCAATCCGCAAACGACAAAGTAAAAGTATTACTTGAAACCAGAGGAGAGGGAGGCTACGTAGTAGCCGATCCTACGCCCGGCTACGAATTTATACAGGGAGACGCTTCTCAAATACCGACGATCACGCCGGAGGAGAGAGAGATACTTTTCACGCTTGCCCGAAGTTTTAACGAGCTCCCGGAGCCGGAGCCGAAACAAACCGATTATGTAAAAACCGCGCCTTATGTAAATAACGGACTTTCTCCGTTTGATGATTACAACCAGAGAGCGGATATACCCGGACTTTTGGAGGCTAACGGCTGGAAACAAGTAGGCAGAAGCGGAGACCGGATTTATTTTAAGAGACCGGGAAACACCGACAGCAAAACATCTGCTAACTACCATACCGGATTAAAAACCTTTTATGTCTTTAGCACCTCTACCGAATTTGAAAACGGCAAAGGCTACAATCCAACCGGAGTTTATACGTTTTTGGAGTGTAACGGAGACTTTAGTCTAGCCAGCCGGAGACTATATGAGCAAGGTTACGGAGACCGCCACCAAAGCAAAACCAAGCAGAAACCGACGCAAGTAAAAACCGATCTAATAAGAGTAGAAGCGATTACCGAAATCGGAGAAACAATCACGCTCTCAAAGCCCGGAGACACGCTAAAAATAGAAAAGCTCATAGCCGGAGAGTTAAAGAAAATTTATGTTTATTATGAATCTGAGGACGCAGGAGCGGAGGTATTAAGGGCTCTGGACCTCTTGGACTCCGCAACCGAAACAAAGCCTTACATAATCCAAACCGACGACCTAACAAGTCTCACAAACAAGCAATCTAGCCAGCCTCCCTACGAGTTTAGACTCCAAACGCTTTTACAGCATTACGGCAAGCTAGAAGAGAATAAAGGCAGCTTGGACGCGGAGGACATAGACAGCCTTTTAGCCGATGCCGTAACCATTGCCGCTAACCTCCGGGAGCCAACCGACAGAGACCGTTTTACAAAACTATTTACCACGCTGGAAGCGGTTAAAGATTTAGGCATTACGGAGGAGAGCCTCCGGGCAACGGAAGAGAAATTACGATATAAAGCCGAACAGGAAAAAAAGGAAAAGGACCTAGCCCGGCTTTTAGACGCGGCAAACGAACTCAAAGAAAAGGGAGACGTAAGAGGAGCTTTCACCAAGCTAGAGGAGAGCCTCAACGCGCAAAAAAGAGACTCCGGCAAAGACTTATTACCTCCGGCTTTAACTTCAGAGGACATTTTCAGCCGCATAGCGGAAACGGCTCCGGCATTTAAGACAGGCTATAAGGATTTAGATAAATTTGTCGGATTTACTCCGGGAGCAATTACGTTAGTAGCCGGGAGACCCTCTCACGGAAAAACTACTTTTATGTTTAATCTCCTCTTGGAGATGAGCCGGGCTTATGCTCCGAATGATTACAAGTTTTACTTTTTCACTTACGAAGAGCCGTTAAAAAACCTCTCCGTTAAACTGCTAAACCGTCTCGTAGGAGCGGATTTAAGCCAGCATTACGGCTCGGCTGCCGCTCTTGCCAGACCGACTAACTACGAGTTTCTCAAAGCCTACGTCAAAGCCGGGAGGACCGACATAAGCAAGATAGAAAAAGGCAAGGAGACTTTTAGGACGTTTATAGACTCCGGGCTAATCACTGTCATAGATCGCAATTATTCGGTAGAGGAGTTAGCTTCTCTGATTGCTTACCAAAGCCAAAGAGAAAAGATCGGAGCCGTATTTATTGATTACATTCAACGGATGAGGACGGAGCGGAGGACGCAAGATAAGAGGACGGAGATAGCTCATATATCGGATCAAGTTTTACAGATCGCTAAAGAGAATAATTTACCGCTCATACTCGGAGCGCAGCTTAACCGCTCGACTCTTACCGGAACTAAGAAACCAACTCTAGAAAACCTAAAAGAAGCTGGAAACCTGGAAGAGGATGCTAACACGGTCCTTTCCGTTTACAACGAGAGCCGGGAAAAGGATGAGGACTCAGGAGGAGCCAGCTACTCCAAACAACGAGAAGTAGATTTAGAAATAAAGGCTCTCAAAAACAGAGAGGGAGAAGTAAACCAGACTGCTACTTTAACTTTCGATAAATGGACCGGAGTAATAAAGGAAAAGACGGCAACGGCTAATCATTTTTAGTAAACAGGGTAATATGAGTAATACGATTACAATCAGCAATCATAAAGGAGGAGTAGGGAAAACTACCTCCGCTCTTAATATCGGAGCCGGGCTCTCCGCTCTTGGCAAAAAGGTATTACTTGTAGATTTGGATCCGCAGGCAAACCTTAGCCAGAGCTTAGGCGTAACGGAGCCGGAGCAAACCGTTTACGGAGCGATCAGAGGAGATTACGCTTTACAGCCTTTACCGATAAAAAAAGGGCTTGACCTTATACCCTCTACTCTGGACCTCTCCGGAGCCGAAATAGAACTCTCCTTAGAAACCGGAAGAGAATATATACTCCGGGAGCTTCTGGAGCCGCTCCAAAATAATTACGATTACATATTGATAGATTGCCCTCCGTCTTTAGGACTCCTTACGGTAAACGCTCTGACAGCATCCAAAGAGGTATTTATACCGCTCCAGGCTCAATACCTGGCTATGCAGGGATTAAGCAAACTTGTAGAGGTAATAGAAAAGATACAGAAACGGCTAAACAAAGACTTGCGGATCGGAGGAGTATTTATCACTCAGTACGATAGCCGGAAAGTATTAAACCGAAACGTCAGCGAAACTATAGACGCGCATTTTAACGAGAAAGTTTTCAAGACCAAGATAAGGGATAACATAGCCTTAGCGGAGGCTCCGACAGCCGGGCTCGACATATTCAGATACCAGCCGAAAAGTTATGGAGCAGAAGATTATTTAGCCCTTTGCAAAGAGATTATAAAACGGAGGATAAGCTAAGGTTACTTGGTAATCTTAGTAAATGAAATAATATGAGTAAGAAAAACTTTACCGGAGGCTTAAACTCTTTATTAGGAGATAGCCCGGAACAACCGAAAAAGACAGGCAGACCAAAGACCGCCGCCAAAGAGATTACTAAAACCTCTCAGGAGGGAACCAAAGAGAGCGAGACCAGAGCAACTTTTATTGTTAATGAGGACCAGTTAGAAAAACTCAAATCAATCGCTTACTGGGATCGGCTCCTTATCAAAGACGTAGTAGCTCAGGCACTAGAAGAATACTTAACCAGATACGAAAAGAAAAAGGGAGCGATCAAACAAGCTCCGGCTAAATAAACGCTATGCCAACGACAATAGAAAACATTAAGTTTTACACCGTAACCGAAACAGCCGGACTTCTAAAGATTACGCCGCAAACCGTGAGAGCGTATATTAAACAGGGAAAGCTCAAAGGGAAAAGGATAGGCAGACCGATATTGATTACAGAAAAGGCTCTCCGGGAGTTTATCGGAGAGGAGACGAGTAAATAGCTTGTACTTCCATAAACATTACATTACAGAAGTAGAAAAAGAGATATGAACGAAGAAACAAAAAACACAAGTATCTTTGAGAAAGCCATTATGGAAATAGTAAGGGAGTATTTTTTTGACCCGGAGACGGATGACTTCATAAAACCTTACGCGCATAAAGTTCTTAAAGCCCGGTCCGGGCATATACTTAACAATTTCTCAAAAAGATACAGCTCAGGGCAGCCGATCCCCCCAAGCGAATTGAGAGAGATTATTGACGCTATTAACGAGTCCGGACAAATGGAAACTCTTATATTTACTAAAGAGGTAAGCGAAGCCCTTTACGAAAGAACATACAAAGCCTTTAGAGACTTCTACTCCTCATCAGAAACAGAAACTTGGCAGGATTTATTTACCGAAATCTCCCCAGACGAAAGCTTTATCCACGAAATTTTTGTAAGACTCGTCGAAGAGCAAGAGAAAATAGAAATAACCTCCGCGAAACAACTCCAGGACATAACCGGAATAACTCATATATACGGCTACTGGGACGCGGAGAAAGGCGAAACAGTACCGTACGAACCGTACGAAGGGAAAAAGATAGTTACCGAGAAACAGGCTCAGGTAGAAGCCTACGAGCAGGTAGAAGAAACCTTTACTAAGGCTATGCAATTTAGATATGAGCGTTTTCTAAAGGAGAGGCTCCGGAACGGAGATAAGTATAAAGATTTACTGGAGGTAAATCCCTCAAGTTTTTACCTCCCCGACGATTATAAGGAAACAGCTATTAAGAGAGCCGTTTCTCAATACTTTGAGCTTTGGGATACCTCAAGATTAAAACCGGATTTTGGCTCTATCGCGGATAAAATTAACGCTACTTACTCTTTTGTAATAGATGCCTCAAAACAGTCTTTTTATTAAATTTATGGAAAGTATTGACGTAAAAGAAAAGTTTATAGAACTCCGGGCTCAAGGCTATTCTTTCGACAAAATAGCCAAAGAGTTAGGCAAGGCTAAACAAACGCTCGTAGATTGGAGCCGGGAGCTCCAAGATGAGATAGCCAACCGTAAGGCTCTTGAGTTAGAGGCTCTCTACGAGAAGTTTTATCTCTTGAAAGAACACAGGCTAAAAACCTTCGGAGGCACGCTCTCAAAACTTCAAAAGGAAATAGAAAACCGGAACCTCTCAGACGTGCCGACAGATAAGCTCCTGGACCTCCAGCTAAAGTATTTAACCTTTATCAGAGACGAATACACAGAGCCTCAGTTTAGAAGTTCTCAAGAGATAGCTGAGGAGCGAATGGATAAGCAGATCATAGAGGAACTAACCGCGCCGACGATCAGAAGAAAACTAAAAGCAGCCTAAAAATATGCTAGACACTACCAGAGAAATAGAAGCTAAAGACGTAAAGAGATTGCTCCTCCGGGTATATAAAAAATACCAGAGCGGAGAGATTACAGAGGCAAAAGTCCAAAAGGAAACATACATACTAAACAGCATATTAAAGGCTATCGAAGTTACCGATCTGGAAGAGAGGCTACAGGCTATCGAAAGTACATTGAAACGAGATGAGTAAAAAAGATATTTCAAAAAGTATTAAGAATGGCTCCGCAAAGAATAAAGTAAAACTCATAGCGGAGCATTACGCTTTACTCAATACAAACAGTAAAGGCTTGTTTTCAGATAGCGAAGCTCAGGAACTTATTGACAGCCTAAAAACTCCTCAAGAGATACGTTTATTTAATAAAACCATAAGCGCAGACAGAGCGATAAGACACGCGCTTTATTTACTAAAACAGTACCAATTAAGTTACCGAGAATCTATAGCCTATGTAACCGGATATGCTTTACTCTGGGAGAGTTATCTTAACTCTGAGGATATGCTAAACGGGCTCCTTTACGAAATAAAAGACAAAAAGCTAAAACATAAGCTTATCGAAAATAATTTGCTAAAAGCACCTTATATTTTTGCCGAGACAGAAAGAGATAAAGAGGACGGTTTTATAAGGTTTGCCACAGACAAACCTAGAAACCGTAAATCTAAAGAAAATCCTTCCGGAGCTATTACTCTTGAAGGCATTTTAGACATCTGGAAAACGCAGGCGGAAACGGCAATTAGCCAGGCAAAAGCAATAGCTAAGGCTATGACGGACTTTATGGAAGAGAATGATTTTAAGCCAAGTCCTTATAAAGAAATGATAAACGGCATTTTAGAGGACATAAACAAAGACCGATCCATATCACCTAAGTACAGCAAGCGAAAAATGTTAGAAATGTTTCCGGATGAGAAAACGGATGAAGTTTTTAATAAATTTTTTGTTTTCCCCGATCCGGAAGAAATAGACGTAGATCAAAACTTTTACGAGAAAGTCCGGAGAGATTACTTAGCTATTTAACCAATGAGTAGATCAGATAGAACAATCCCAGACATAGATATTTACATCCCAGAATTACCGGAGCAGATCGCTCCGGCATTTACTCCTCTGGAAATCCCGGAGACGAAGCACAAAGGAAAATTCAGACGCTCCGGGCATCTTACGGACCAGATACTTAAACCAACTGACTCAGAGGCTGTATTACCTTTGTTTGATATGTTAGAGGCAAGTACTCAGGAAAAAATTACGAATGAGGGAGCTAATATAGAACTTGTAAATCGAAAGGGAGAGGGCATAAGCCTAAGTAAAGGAGAGTATAAACTTCTTTTGGCACTTTCTAAACTTCTTCACGAAAAGAGCCAAACTAAAGACAGTAAATTAGGTAATTATTATTCAGGAAATAAAGGAGCGGAGTTAGCTTGTATTTCTACAAAGGACGGAGACTTACAACTAAAGAGTCCTAAGATCGGATTTTCTTTTTATGAACTAGCTAAAGAATATAACGGAGGTAGAGATATTTCCGGAAGTATTAGAAACGAAGTAGCTAGAATGGTTTGCGATCTTGCTGATAATCCGGATAAAAAGGCTCTTATCCGGTACACGCGAACGGTAGATTTAGGTAAGGGCAAGACCAGAGAGTACTTTGTAGAATCTTTTGACAGTCTCTTAAAAATTAACACTGGAGGCTACAGAGATTTCTTAAACGGAGAAGCCATAGACGAAAAAAGGGAGATAGAAGTTCGATTACATCCTATTTTTATAGACCAGATAGAAAGCAAATACATAGAACTCCCTATAGATATAACTAAACGGATGATAGAGGCTTATGGAGGTACTAACGTCTCCGATATAGCTATTAAGCTAGTTGAGTATTTAGCCAGAGCGCACTCAGGCAGACCAAAGGATTTTAAGACGGAAATCTACCAGGAAAAACTATACAGAATCATAGCCGGAGATTACGTAAAGCAAGGGAGACGTTCTCTTATCACTAAGTATTTTGATAAAGCAATAGAAACCGCTAAAGGGATCGGGCTCCTTGCAAGCTATAAAATAACTCCGGGAATAACAGGCAAACCTAAGATTATTTTTCAATTAAATAAACTCTGGGAGTAGCTATGTAAGTAATTGCAGTAAAACGGCTCAAACTATGTAAGTAATTGCAGTGAGTATGTAAGTAATTGCAGTAGCTATGTAAGTAATTGCAGAGGCACTTCCCCTAAACCTTCTAAATAAACAATTTAACCTTTGTCTTTTTTTTGTTAGATTTAATTAGATTTCATTAGAAATCTATTAGAGGGAAAAACTTCGCTTTAGGCTCAGTTTCCTCCCTCAAAGAGAAGAAAGAAAAAAGCAAAAAAAACAAGCTCCTCGCCGGAGCCTTTTTTCGCTTAGATCGGCTTTTTCAATTTCTCAATTTGCCTCTTCTCTAAAGCCTCCAGAATTAACTCCATACTTTTTGGAATTTGAGTTAATCCTGTTTCGTACCGGGAGATAGTCGTAGCCGTTACTCCGATCTCTCCGGCAAACCCGCTTTGAGTTAATCCAAGTCTTTCGCGCCGTTTCTTTAGTTCGTGTTTATCCATACTATTACTATACAGAATGTAAGAAAAAAACACTATTATTTACACTAAATCTTACATATTGTATTGACAATCTTACAATATGTATAGTAAGATTGTATTCAAGTTAAGCAATTAACTAATAAAAACTTCTGGAGGACAACAAAATGTTTATATTGAAAGGAATTGAGCAGCTAGAAAGAGCGATAGACAAAGCTAAAATAGTTCGCCCTCGCGTCGAGTTTGACTGTTTCGGACGCTATCGCGTCTCCGGCTCGAAAGGCTATTACACGGTTTTGTGTAAGAAATCGGACAACGGTTACAAAACAGTAGCTTGCACCTGTAAAGGAGCGGAGAAAGGCTTAGTTTGCTATCACGCCGCCGCCGCTTTGAGTCTGCATATCGGTTTAGCACGCCGTCAGCAAACGGCATAAAGACGAAAGGCTTAGATGATGCGTCAACATCTCTAAGCCTCTCTTCCAAATCTCAGGAGATTTGATACATTCCAAGAAATTCAGAATAACACAAACTAAAGCCGCGAGCGTCAAAACTCGCGGTATTTTCTTTGCGCACAATTGTTCGCTTTTGACATCACTACACATCACGTTTTACTGTAGTGATGTCAAAAGTATTTTTAAATGCGGAACTAACATCACTACAAAGTTATGTATATCAAAGTTAATAAACGATTCAACAAGAAGCGCGGCTATAAGAATCTTCAATTCTCGGTCATCGAAAGTTTTCGAGACAGCGGCAAAGTAAAACATCGGACGCTTGCTTATCTAGCCACAATTCACGAACCCGGTCTCAAATCTGTGTATTGCCTTGAGAGTTTCTGGAAAGACTCCGAACGCAAATTAGAAAGTTTTACAGAAGCAGACCGGGCGCAATTAGTCGCACGCCTTGAAACGATTGTGCCGCGTCCTAGCGAAGAAATGTATAAAGAAGCGAAGCAGCGGATGGAAGAGTTAACAGCAAAAATCAGTCAGTTAAGCGGCTATATCCCTCATTAAAGAGGGAAAAGCCGTGAGCCTAAAAACTCGCGGCTTTTAGTTTGCGATTAATCGTGGAGTGAATGACATAGAACCTTCGCTAAATTTAGCTAAGGTTGTTCTGCCCTCTCTCGCGTGGAGTGAATTTCACCACATCACGCCGCCCGTCCGTCGCTATCGTTGTTCCCTCGTGCGCGTGGAGTGAGTGAATAAAAAGTTTAACCAATTTACCTCCTTCACAAATTACAGAGACCGATTGACATAAAAATGCGAAAGGCGTACTTTGTTTCTGCATTCAATCGTTTTCAATTCACTTTTCTGTCAGCGACAGTTGTTTTATCCCGAATAAATAACTGTTTGACCGAAGTAGTTTGTCATTACATTAACCACACAACTTGGAGGAAGGATAAATGTTCTTAACAAAAAATAGAAAAAATCTGTATCCACGAATGACCATGTTTACATCGTTGGCAGTAACGGTTTTTTGCTGTGCAGCAAATATAGTTACCACCAATGCGCAAGTAGTGAGGAAAAATGTTCCGCTTGATTTTACCGGTGACGGTCGAACAGATTGGGCGACAATCGCAAATTTGGGTGCTCCTGCCGGCACATCGCTCAGATGGAAAATACTCGGCAATCCGGCATCTGCTGCTCCGAATGCTGCCTTCAAACGCGACTTTGATTACGGTTTAAGAGGCGACATTGTTGTTCCGAGAGATTACACGGGCGACCGAAAAACAGAAGTCGCGGTTTGGCGCCCCGGCACGCCTGGATTTTATTATGTCTCACAATTTCCAATCGGAGTGGGCGGCATCACGCTTGAGCGAGCCGTGCCCTGGGGACAACCCGGTGACCGACTCGGAGTAGAAGGCGATTATGACGGCGACTTCATAGTTGATTACACTGTTGTGCGCCGAGACGTCCCCACCGGAAACTTAACCTGGTTTATTTGGAGCAGCAGCACTGGAACTCAAAGAGCAATTCAGTTCGGGTCTGTCCCGGGAGGAACTGCTTTTATAGCTACAGAAGGAGCAGACTTTACTGGTGACGGCAGAGACGAGTTGGTTTTGTTCACCTACAACGCTACTACAGGCGCCAGACTAACCTTCTATATCGGAGATGCAAATACCGGAGTCGGAGTTTTAACTGTTCCTTACGGTAATTTTGCAACTGATTATGTAATCACACCGGCAGATTATACGGGCGACGGCAGAGCCGATATAGTTGTAGCTCGCATCAATGACAACCCGATGACCTGGTATACCAGAAACACCGCGACGGGTGCGACCACTGCGACAAGTTTTGGCATCGGCGATCCAACTTTTGCCAATAATGATCTACCGGTTCGCGGTGATTATGATGGCGACGGTCGTCATGATATTGCCGTTTACCGCCCGAGCAATCAAACTTTTTACTATTTGAGAAGTTCAAGCAATAACACAATAGTAGACGGACAAAGGCACGGCGATCCTGGTGATACTCCATTGGGAGCTTTTGGTACTTACTAAAAATGATAGTGACAAGGGAGTGAGTAAAGCATCGGTGCCGCATCATTTGGTAAATTAACAAACAAAAAGCCGTAAGCGTCAAAACCTTGCGGCTCTTTTCTTTTAACCCTCCAATATAAAAAACTTGACTTATCTGAGTAACAAGAGTAATGTTAGTAAAATAAGTAATAAATGATTACTATTAGATAAAGACAAGTAAACAATACTAATGGAAACCGCTCTACAAACCAGAAATAAAACCGAAATACAGGCTCTTCCGGCTCAAAGGATAAATGAGCTCCTAGAGCGTTTCTTGGCTTCACAAGACGTAAAGAAAAGCTCAAAGGACCTTTACAGAAGGACTCTCCGGCAGTATTTCAACTGGGTAATATCGAAAGGCTATAGTCTCTCCAATATAACCAGAGCGGAGCTTTTAATTTACAAAGAGGAGTTACTCTCCTCCGGTTTGAGCAGCCTTACCGTAGGCTCTTACATTACCTCCGTTAGACGTTTCTACGAATGGACCGAAGCTAATAAGTTTTATCCGAATGTAGCCAAAGGAATAAAGAGCCCAAAAAGAAAACAGCAATTTAAGAAGCAATCTCTCACGCCGGAGCAGAGCCGGGAGCTCCTTCTCTTTTTGCAAGGGAAAACTCTCCGGGATTATGCGGTAATAAATCTACTTTTAAGGACCGGGCTCCGCACCATAGAAGCCCGGAGAGCCAACGTAGAGGACATAGCCTTAAAGAGCGGTAAGCGAGTGTTATACGTACAGGGAAAAGGCAGAGACGAAAAAGACGATTTTGTAATTTTGACCGATAAAGCCTATGAGCCATTAGCCCAATATTTAGCAGCTAGAGGCAAGCTAAAACCCGGAGAGCCGCTCTTTATTTCTACCAGCAATAACTCTAGCGGAGACAGGCTTACGACACGGACAATTAGCTACATAGCCAAAGAAGGATTAAAGGCTATCGGACTCGACGGAAGAGATTTTACAGCTCACAGCCTCCGGCATACGACAGCCGTAAACATCTTGAGAGCCGGAGGACGCTTAGAGGACGCTCAGGGAGTTTTAAGACACGCTAACCCGGCTACTACGCAAATCTACACGGCAACGATCAAAGAAGAGCAGAGGATAAAAAACGCGCCGGAGGAGCTATTAGACAGCCTTTACTGAGTAACTAAAGTAAACAAAATAATATGAGCTTACTAGCCACCGATTTACGGAAGAGGAAAAAGGTAGTTTTTACTAAAAAGATTACCGTACAGGAGGCTCCGAAAAAGGCAGAAACAGTAAGCGCAAAAACTCCTTTAGATGTTTTCGATCTTAATAATGAGACCGGGCAAAGAGTAATTAAATATCTCGCCGGATTTTCTGAGAAGCTCGAAAAACTTAACTTATCTTTAATGCTCAATATGCCAACGGTAAGAGCCTATAAAGCGGAGCTAGATTTAGCAGAGGCGATTTACGGACACAGAAAAGGAGACGTAACGGAGGAAAGTCTCAAAAGAAGTTTAAGTAATTACACCGACACGCACACCGACAGAGGAGAAATAGAAATGGACTGGACAGGTAAAGACGTACCGCTTTTTTACTTTGTCTTGAAGCTAAATGGAGAAAGATTAGAAAGTTATACCTGTAATTATATTCAAGTATGTATTATTCGGGAGTTATGGCTCAGAGTCCATCCAGAGTCTAGCTTTGATTTAATATCACTATAAAAAGGAGAAGAGAATTATGGAGGCATTAGGATCAATAATTGTAGCAGTAATAGTAGGAGGAGCATTGGCTATATATGGCTATATACAATCCAGAAAAAAAATGTCAGCGATGGATGCATACTCTTACAATGATCTAGCGACAAAATGGTATCTATGGGATGAATTTGTTAATTGTTATTATGTTGACAAATTGGGACGTCCTATTAAACCAAATCCTCCCTTAAAGGTAAAACAAATGGATCTTGATCCATTTCAACAGCATTCCACTGAAGAAAAAATACAAATGCTTATAGCTGAATATGGTCCAGAGTCAAAGACAAAGAGTTAATTAAGTAATTTGAATCGTTTTTCAATGGTTTCATAAACTAATTCTCATAAAGGTTAAATTATAAAGAACCAGTAACTAGAGTAAACAGAGTAATATGAGCTTATTAGATAAGGCAAAACAATACTTGAACGCCGGACTATCGGTTATGCCGACCAAAGCGGATAAGTTTCCGGCAAATCTTCTCCAAGAGCGATTTCAGAAAAAGCCTCCGGAGAAGGGCTTTATCTGGAAGCCTTTACAGACCAATCCGCTAACCGAATCAGAAGCAGACACCGCTTTTTCGGACTCGAATGTAAAAGGCGTAGGAATCATTACCGGAGCCGTTTCCGGTAATTTGGAAGTAATAGACGTAGATTGTAAATACGATCTAACCGGGAACCTTTGGACCGAATTAAAAAGCCTCATAGATGAACATCTCTCAGAGCAAACGGCAAAGAGTTTAGTTATCGCTAAGACAAAAAGCGGAGGCTATCATATCTATTACCGGAGCCCGAAAATAGAGGGAAACTTAAAACTAGCTAACCGTCCGACCACTCCGGAAGAGAAAGCGGAAACTTACCGACAGGCAATAGCAAAAGGCGAACCGGAAGAGAAAGCTCGAAAGCAATCCGCAAACGACAAAGTAAAAGTATTACTTGAAACCAGAGGAGAGGGAGGCTACGTAGTAGCCGATCCTACGCCCGGCTACGAATTTATACAGGGAGACGCTTCTCAAATACCGACGATCACGCCGGAGGAGAGAGAGATACTTTTCACGCTTGCCCGAAGTTTTAACGAGCTCCCGGAGCCGGAGCCGAAACAAACCGATTATGTAAAAACCGCGCCTTATGTAAATAACGGACTTTCTCCGTTTGATGATTACAACCAGAGAGCGGATATACCCGGACTTTTGGAGGCTAACGGCTGGAAACAAGTAGGCAGAAGCGGAGACCGGATTTATTTTAAGAGACCGGGAAACACCGACAGCAAAACATCTGCTAACTACCATACCGGATTAAAAACCTTTTATGTCTTTAGCACCTCTACCGAATTTGAAAACGGCAAAGGCTACAATCCAACCGGAGTTTATACGTTTTTGGAGTGTAACGGAGACTTTAGTCTAGCCAGCCGGAGACTATATGAGCAAGGTTACGGAGACCGCCACCAAAGCAAAACCAAGCAGAAACCGACGCAAGTAAAAACCGATCTAATAAGAGTAGAAGCGATTACCGAAATCGGAGAAACAATCACGCTCTCAAAGCCCGGAGACACGCTAAAAATAGAAAAGCTCATAGCCGGAGAGTTAAAGAAAATTTATGTTTATTATGAATCTGAGGACGCAGGAGCGGAGGTATTAAGGGCTCTGGACCTCTTGGACTCCGCAACCGAAACAAAGCCTTACATAATCCAAACCGACGACCTAACAAGTCTCACAAACAAGCAATCTAGCCAGCCTCCCTACGAGTTTAGACTCCAAACGCTTTTACAGCATTACGGCAAGCTAGAAGAGAATAAAGGCAGCTTGGACGCGGAGGACATAGACAGCCTTTTAGCCGATGCCGTAACCATTGCCGCTAACCTCCGGGAGCCAACCGACAGAGACCGTTTTACAAAACTATTTACCACGCTGGAAGCGGTTAAAGATTTAGGCATTACGGAGGAGAGCCTCCGGGCAACGGAAGAGAAATTACGATATAAAGCCGAACAGGAAAAAAAGGAAAAGGACCTAGCCCGGCTTTTAGACGCGGCAACCGAACTCAAAGAAAAGGGAGACGTAAGAGGAGCTTTCACCAAGCTAGAGGAGAGCCTCAACGCGCAAAAAAGAGACTCCGGCAAAGACTTATTACCTCCGGCTTTAACCTCTGAGGACATTTTAAGCCGCATAGCGGAAACGGCTCCGGCATTTAAGACAGGCTATAAGGATTTAGATAAGTTTGTCGGATTTACTCCGGGAGCAATTACGCTAGTAGCCGGGAGACCGTCTCACGGTAAAACTACTTTTATGTTTAATCTCCTCTTGGAGATGAGCCGGGCATACGCGCCGGAGGATTACAAGTTTTACTTTTTTACCTACGAAGAGCCGCTAAAAAATCTCTCCGTTAAACTGCTAAACCGTCTCGTAGGAGCGGATTTAAGCCAGCATTACGGCTCTTTTACCGCTCTTGCCAGACCGACTAACTACGAGTTTCTCAAAGCCTACGTAAAAGCCGGAAGAACGGACATAGACGTAATAGAAAAAGGCAAAGAGGCTTTTAGGACGTTTATAGACTCTGGGCTAATCACGGTTATAGATCGGAATTATTCAGTAGAGGAGCTAGCCTCTTTAATCGCGTACCTTAGCCAGAGAGAGAAGATCGGAGCCGTATTTATTGATTACATTCAACGGATGAGAACCGAGCGAAAGACTCAGGACAAGAGAACGGAAATAGCTCATATATCGGACCAGGTTTTACAGATCGCTAAAGAGAATAACTTACCGCTCATACTCGGAGCGCAGCTTAACCGCTCGACTGTAGCCGGAGGAGTAAAAAAGCCGAGTTTAGAAAACTTGAAAGAGGCTGGAAACCTGGAAGAGGACGCTAACACGGTCCTATCGGTTTACAACGAGAGCCGGGAAAAAGATGAGAGCGCAGAGGGAGCCAGCTACTCAACACAACGAGAAGTAGATTTAGAAATAAAGGCTCTAAAAAACCGGGAGGGAGAAGTAAACCAAACGGCTCTTTTAGCTTTTGATAAATGGACCGGACTAATAAAAGAAAAAGCGCAAACGGCTAATCACTTTTAGTAAACAGGGTAATATGAGTAACACGATTACAATCAGCAATCACAAGGGAGGAGTAGGCAAAACCACTTCCGCTCTAAATATCGGAGCCGGACTCTCCTCTCTTGGCAAACGGGTATTACTTGTAGATTTAGATCCGCAAGCAAACCTTAGCCAGAGTTTAGGCATAACGGAGCCGGAGCAAACCATTTACGGCGCGATCAGAGGAGATTACGCTCCGGAGCCTTTACCGATAAAAAAAGGACTTGATCTTATACCTTCTACCCTTGACCTCTCCGGAGCCGAAATAGAACTCTCCTCAGAGACCGGAAGAGAGTATATCCTCCGGGAGCTTCTGGAACCGCTCCAAAATAATTACGATTACATATTGATAGATTGCCCTCCGTCTTTAGGATTATTGACGGTAAACGCTCTTACGGCTTCCAACGAGGTTTTTATACCGCTACAGGCTCAATACTTGGCTATGCAGGGATTAAGCAAACTTGTAGAGGTAATAGAAAAGATACAGAAACGGCTAAACAAAGATTTGCGGATCGGAGGAGTATTTATCACTCAGTACGATAGCCGGAAAGTATTAAACCGAAACGTCAGCGAAACGATAGACGCGCATTTTAAGGACAAGGTTTTTAAGACAAAGATAAGGGATAACATAGCCTTAGCGGAGGCTCCGACAGCCGGGCTCGATATATTCAGATACCAGCCAAAGAGTTACGGAGCGGAGGATTACTTAGCCCTTTGTAAGGAGATTATAAAAGAAAGGAGATAATCTTTAGTTACCCAGTAATTAGAGTAAACAAAATAATATGAGTAAGAAAAACTTTACCGGAGGATTAAACTCTTTATTAGGAGAAACGCCGGAGGAGCCGAAAAAGACAGGCAGACCAAAGACCGCCGAAAAAGAGATTACTAAAACCTCTCAGGAGGGAACCAAACAGAGCGAGACCAGAGCAACCTTTATCGTAAATGAGGAGCAGTTAGAAAAACTAAAATCTATTGCTTACTGGGATCGGCTCCTTATCAAAGACGTAGTAGCTCAGGCTTTGGAGGATTATTTAACCAAGTACGAAAAGAAAAACGGAGCGATCAAACAGGCTCCGGCTAAATAAACGCTATGCCAACGACAATCGAAAACATTAAGTTTTATACCGTAACCGAAACAGCCGGACTTTTGAACATTACGCCTCAGACCGTAAGAGCGTATATCAAACAGGGAAAGCTCAGAGGGAAACGGATAGGCAGACCGATATTGATTACGGAAAAGGCTCTCCGGGAGTTTATCGGAGAGGCGCAAGTAAACAGTAAATAGGCTGAACTTCCATAAAGATTACATTACAGAAGTAGAATTATTATGAATGAGAATGATGTAACACCGCTTCACAAGAGAATAGTAGATGAAACCTTTAGACGCGCCGGAGTTAGCGGCTCCTCATCCTTTGTAAGTAAGCGAACCGGGAAAAGGATGCTTAATCTCCCGGCTATGCTTCCACCGCTTGACGGCAGCTCCTACGACGATCAGTTTATTGATTCGGTAAAAGAGAATTTTGCTGAAACTTTCAATAGGACCCTAAAGGACGTTTCCAAAACCAGCCATTTTAGAAGCATTTTCTACGCGGAGATTTATAAAGGGCTTAAAGAGTATTACGAGAAAGAGCAATCTTGGCAGAAATTACTCTTTGAAGCATTAACCGATGATGAGGATATGTTTGACGCGGTTTTTGTAAAGCTAGTAGAGGAAAACACCGGAAAGACAATTACCAGTATCGAGAAGCTCCAAGAGGCAACGAGCATTTATGAAATTGATAGTTGTTTCTACCAAGCAATTCACTCAGAGAATACACCTACGCAACCCCTAACCAAAAAACAAAGACAATCAGACGCGGAGCTCCACATAATGATTACTTTCTTCAACGCTATGCGGTACAGATACCAGTCCGCTCTGGAGGAGTGTTTAAGCAATGGAGGGAAATATCAAGACTTATTAAATATAAATCCGGCGAGTTTTAACCTGATAGAAGCCTTCCGGGAGCACACCATACCAAGAGCCATACAAACTTTTATTTACGATGCGCCGGCAGAGCCGAACCTAAGAGCCGTAGCAGAAAACCTAAACGCGCCTTATTCGGTAATTCTAAAAGCAAAACAAGGAAGTAAAGAGGAATTATGACTGAGAAAGCAGAAAACATAACGATTTTTGAGAAAGTCTTTGACGAAGTTACGCGGGAGTTTATTTTCGACCGGGAGACTGAGGATTTTATACGACCTTACGCTAGAAAGGTCCTTAACGCTAGAAACGCGCATATACTCAGCAATCTACCTAAAGACATTACGCCGGAAAGAGGATCAATACTCAATTTAAGAGAGATTTTGGATGCTATGAAAGAAGCCGGGCAAATGGAGACTCTTGCTTACACTAACGAAATAAGACAGGCGTTTTACGAGAAAACATATAAAGCCTTTAGAGAAGCCTTATCAGCGAATTTAGAATCTTGGCAGGATTTATTTACCGAAATCGTCAACGAGGATTATATGCACGAAATTTTTGTAAGCCTCGTCGAAGAAGAGGAAAAAGTAAAAATAACATCGGCAAAACAACTCCAAGAAGCAACCGGGATAACTCATATATACGGCTACTGGGATGAGGAACAAGGCAAAACCCTACCCTATGAAGAGAACGCGGTAGTTACGGAAAAAGAAGCTCAAGCGGAGGCTTATAAACAGGTAGAGGAAACCTTTATCAAAGCTATGCAATTTAGATACGAGGAGGCTTTAATAGAAATTCTCCGCTCTGGAGGGAAATATAAAGATTTATTGGAAGTAAAACCCTCTTCTTTCTACGTCTCGGAGGATTACAAGGAAACAGCCATTAAACGCGCCGTTTCCTTACGCTTTGAGCTTTGGGACACTTCAAGATTAAAGCCGGATGTAGGCTCCATAGCGGATAAAATAAACGCTCCTTACTCTTTCGTGCTAACAGCCTCAAAACAGCCTATTTACTAAGATTATGGAAAGTACGAACACCAAAGAGAAGTTTATCGAGCTCCGGGCTCAAGGCTATTCTTTCGACAAAATAGCCAAAGAGTTAGGCAAGGCTAAACAGACGCTTGTAGATTGGAGCCGGGAGCTCCAAGAGGAGATAGCCAACCGTAAGGCTCTGGAGCTAGAGGCTCTCTACGAGAAGTTTTATCTCTTGAAAGAACACAGGCTAAAAACCTTTGGAGCCACCCTCTCCAAGCTACAAAAAGAAATAGAAAGCCGGAACCTCTCAGACGTGCCGACAGACAAGCTACTGGACCTCCAGCTAAAGTATTTAACTTTTATCAGAGACGAATATACGGAGCCTCAATTTAGGAGCTCGCAGGAGATCGCAGAAGAGCGAATAGACAAACAGATTATTGAGGAGCTAACCGCGCCTCCGATAGAAAGGAAACTAAAAGCAGCCTAAAACTATGCTAAATACAACCAGAGAAATTGAAGCCAAAGATGTAAAGAGATTACTCCTCCGGCTTTACAAGAAATACCAGAGCGGAGAGATTACAGAAGCCAAAGCGCAAAAGGAAACATTCATACTTAACAGCATATTAAAAGCTATCGAGATCACAGATTTAGAAGAGAGATTACAGGCAATAGAGAGCACATTAAAACGAGATGAGTAAAACAGACATTTCTAGAAGTGTTAAAAACGGAACCGCAAAGCAAAAAATTAAGCTTATAGCGGAGCATTTCGCTTTACTCAACACTAACAGCAAGGGCTTATTTAACGAGAGAGAAGCTCAGGAACTTATTGACAGTCTGAAAACACCTCAAGAGATACGATTATTTAATAAAACCATACAATACGACAGAGCCACAAGACACGCTCTTTACTTGCTGAAACAGTACCAACTAACCTACCGGGAGGCTGTGGCTTATGTAACCGCATACTCTTTGCTTTGGGAAAGCTACCTCAGATCAGAGGATACGCTTAACGAGATACTTTTCGAGATAAAAGACAAAAAGTTAAAAGAGAAGCTTATTGAGAACAATTTACTAAAGACTTCTTATATTTTCGCTGGGATAGAAAAAGATAAAGAGGACGGTTTTATAAGGTTTGCCACAGATAAACCTAGAAACCGTAAATCTAAAGAAAATCCTTCCGGAGCCGTTACTTTGGAGGGAGTTTTAGAACTTTGGACAAAACAAACAATAACCGCTATCAGCCAAACCAAAGCAATAGCTCAAGCTATGACAGACTATATGGAGGAGACGGACTTTAAGCCGAAACCTTATAAAGAAATGATAGAGGGAATTTTAGAGGATATACACAAAGACAGAGCCATATCTCCAAAATACAGCAAGCGGAAAATGTTAGAAATGTTTCCGGATGAAAAAACAGACGAAGTTTTTAATAAGTTTTTTGTTTTCCCCGACCCGGAGGAGATCGAAATAGATCAAGACTTTTACGAGAAAGTCAGGAGAGATTACTTAGAGCGATGAGTAGATCAAATAGAACAATTCCAGATGATACTTTTTTTCCGGAATTGCCGGAGGAGCTAGCCCCGACCTTTACGCCATTAGAAATACCGGAAACGGAATTTAAGGGAAAATTTAGACGGTCCGGACACCTCACGGACCAGATGCTAAAATATAACTATCCGGAAAGCAAAGCCGCGCAGCCTTCTCTATTTGAGCTTTTAGAGCCAAGCACGAAAGAAAAAATAATAGCCTCCGGAGCCAACGTCGAACTTACCAACCGGAAAGGAGAAGGCATCAAACTCACTAAGGGAGAGTATAAGCTTATCCTCAGTTTATCGAAGCTACTTCACGAAAAAAGCCAGCATAAAGACAGCCTCCGGAATGATTATTACGCCGGGAATAAAGGAGCGGATTTAACACCGATCAAAACAAAGGACAACGCAAGAGTAGAATTAAAGAGCCCGAAAATAGCAGTAACCCTTTACGAGTTAGCAAAAGAGTTTTACGGAGGGAAAGTAAGCGGAGGGAGCGGAGTAAAAGAAGTAGCCCGGATGCTTTACGATCTAGCGGAGAATCCGGATAAAAAAGCCTTAATAAAATATACGAGAATAGCGGATTTAGGCTCCGGGAAAACCAGAGAGTATTTTATTGAAACATTCGACAGCCTTTTGAAGTTAGCGGAGGGAGGCTATAAAGATTTTCTAAACGGAGAGTTAATAGATGAGCGGAGAGAAATCGTAGTAAATCTACACCCTATTTTTATAGACCAGATAGAAAATAAATACGTTGAGTTACCGCTTGATATTACTAAACGAATGATAGAGGCTTACGGCTCTCAGACCGTCTCGGAGATAGCCATAAAGCTCATAGAGTATTTAGCTAGAGCGCACTCCGGCAGACCAAAGGATTTTAAGACGGAAATCTATCAAGAGAAGCTTTTCTGGACCATAGCGGAAGAGTATATGAAGCAAGGCAGACGCTCTTTGCTTGAGAAATATTTCCTCAAAGGGATAGAAACCGCTAAAGGGATCGGACTCCTCAAAAGCTACAAAATAACTCAGGGAATAACAGGCAAGCCAAAGATCGTTTTTCAGCTTGAAAAAGTCTGGGATTAGGTATGGCAGTAATTGCAGTAAAAGGGCTAAAACTATGGCAGTAATTGCAGTAACTATGGCAGTAATTGCAGTAACTATGGCAGTAATTGCAGTGGTACTTCCCCTAAACCTTCTAAATAAATAACTTAACCCTTGTCTTTTTTTTGTTAGATTTAATTAGAGTTCATTAGAACTCTATTAGAGAGAAAAACTTCGCTTTAGGCTCAGTTTCCCTCCCTCAAAGAGAAGAAAGAAAAAGCAAAAATCAAGCTCCTCGCCGGAGCCTTTTTTCGCTTAGATCGGATTTTTCAGTTTCTCAATTTGCCTCTTCTCTAAAGCCTCCAGAATTAACTCCATACTTTTTGGAATTTGAGTTAATCCTGTTTCGTACCGGGAGATAGTCGTAGCCGTTACTCCGATCTCTCCGGCAAACTCGCTTTGAGTTAATCCAAGCCTTTCGCGCCGTTTCTTTAGTTCGTCTTTATCCATATCTATTACTATACAGAATGTAAGAAAAAAACACAATTATTTACATTAAATCTTACATATTGTATTGACAATCTTACTATATGTATAGTAAGATTGTGTTCAAGTTAAGTAATTAACTAATAACAACTTCTGGAGGACAACAAAATGTTTATATTAAAAGGAATCGAGCAACTGGAAAAAGCGATCGCAAAAGCTAAAAAGGTTCGCCCGCGTGTCGAGTTTGACCGCTTCGGACGTTATCGCGTTTCCGGCTCGAAAGGTTATTACACGGTCGTCTGCAAGCGTTCCGATAATGGCTATAAAACTGTTGAATGCACCTGTAAAGGCGCGGAAAGAGGTTTGGCTTGCTACCACGCCGCCGCCGCTTTAAGTTTGCACATCGGACTTGCCAGACAGCAACAAACGGCATAAACACGAAAGGCTTAGGTTTGCGCTACATTCCTAAGCCTCTCATTTAATCCCTTTTGGGAAAGGAACTACTTACAATGAAAAATAATACAGAAAAACTTGAAGAAACGAAACTGACAATATCACTGCGAACAGGTTTGATGCACAGCAACGAACGCGAAAAAGCGCATACCCAAAATGACTATACTTCTTTTTACATTGGCGCAATCAGCTATTTCATAAGAATTGCGCTTGAAGCTGAAAGCCTTTTGGAACAGCAAACCGAATCAAAGGCTTTTGTTAATGATGCGCAGTTTAGAGAAAATATGCAGTATCTCGTTCAAATCAGTGCAGCATTAGCCGAATGGCTGCCGGATTACAGCCACGCGATGCACAACGAAGTCTTTGGTATGAACGAAGCCAAAGAAGTCGAAAGTTCTGAAATTGTAGAATCGTCGAATGAATCTGAAAGTCTGGAAACTTTGGCGCGCCAACTATCGGCGATTATGAAAAATCCTTTGCTGCCGGAAAGACTGTATAACGCAATGACGGATGAACTTATCGAGAATGATATTGACTCGGATTCGCCGGAGTATATTTTGGGCAATTTGAGAATACAAATGCAGAAAGGTTAATTGAAACTGCTACTTTTGCAACACTCTGCTAAATAATAAAAAGCCGTGAGCGTCAAAACTTACGGCTCTTTTCTTTTAACCCTCCGATATAAATCTTGCATTTACAGAGTAACAAGAGTAATATTAGTAAAACAAGTAATAAATGATTACTATTAGATAAAGACAAGTAAACAATACTAATGGAAACCGCTCTACAAACCAGAAATAAAACCGAAATACAGGCTCTTCCGGCTCAAAGGATAGATGAGCTCCTAGAGCGTTTCTTAGCTTCACAAGACGTAAAGAAAAGCTCAAAGGACCTTTACAGAAGGACTCTCCGGCAGTATTTCAACTGGGTAATATCGAAAGGCTATAGTCTCTCCAATATAACCAGAGCGGAGCTTTTAATTTACAAAGAGGAGTTACTCTCCTCCGGTTTGAGCAGCCTTACCGTAGGCTCTTATATAACCAGCGTAAGACGTTTCTACGAATGGACGGAGGCTTACAAGTTTTATCCGAATGTAGCCAAAGGAATAAAAAGCCCAAAAAGAAAACAGCAATTTAAGAAGCAATCTCTCACGCCGGAGCAGAGCCGGGAGCTCCTTCTCTTTTTGCAAGGGAAAACTCTCCGGGATTATGCGGTAATAAATCTACTATTAAGGACCGGACTAAGGACAATCGAAGCCCGGAGAGCCAACGTAGAGGACATAGCTTTTAAGAGCGGTAAACGGGTATTACTCGTACAGGGAAAAGGCAGAGACGAAAAAGACGATTTTGTAATTTTGACGGATAAAGCCTATGAGCCGTTAGCCAGATATTTAGGAACCAGAGGCAAGCTAAAAAGCGGAGAACCTCTCTTTATTTCTAAGAGCAATAACTCTAGCGGAGACAGGCTGACAACACGGACAATCAGCTACATAGCCAAAGAAGGATTAAAGGCTATCGGACTCGACAGCCGGAACTTTACCGCTCATAGCCTCCGGCATACGACAGCCGTAAATATCTTGAGAGCCGGAGGACGTTTAGAAGATGCTCAGGGAGTTTTAAGACACGCTAACCCGGCTACTACCCAAATCTACACGGCAACGATCAAAGAAGAGCAGAGGATAAAAAACGCGCCGGAGGAGCTATTAGACAGCCTTTACTAAGTAAGTAAAGTAAACAGAATAATATGAGCTTACTAGCCACCGATTTACGGAAGAGGAAAAAGGTAATTCTTACAAAAAAGATTGCCTTATCGGAGGCTCCGAAAAAGACGGAAACAGTAAGCGCAAAGACTCCTTTAGATGTTTTCGATCTTAACAACGAAACCGGGCAAAGAGTTATTAAATATCTCGCTGGAATGAGAGAGAAGCTCGAAAAACTAGGGCTATCTTTATTGCTTAATATGCCAACGGTCCGAGCCTATGAAGCGGAGACGGAATTAGTAGAAGCTATTTACAAATACGAAAGAGGAGAAACAACGGAGGAGACTCTCAAAGATAGGATCAACGATTACGCCGAAACGCATACCGACAGAGGCGAGATAGAAATGGAATGGACAGGCAAAGACGTACCGCTTTTTTACTTTGTCTTGAAACTAAACGGAGAAAGATTAGAAAGCTATACCTGTAATTATATTCAAGTATGTATCATTCGGGAGCTATGGCTCCGAACGCATCCGGAGACCGATTTTAATTTAATCAGACTGTAGAGAAGTAACCAGAGTAAACAAAGTAATATGAGCTTATTAGATAAGGCAAAACAATACTTAAACGCCGGGCTATCGGTTATGCCAACCAAAGCGGATAAGTTTCCGGCAAATCTTTCTCAAGAGCGATTTCAGAAAAAGCCTCCAGAGAAGGGATTTACTTGGAAGCCTTTACAGACCGATCCGCTAACCGAATCAGAAGCAGCCACTGTTTTTACGGACTCGAATGTAAAAGGCGTAGGAATCATTACCGGAGCCGTTTCCGGTAATTTGGAAGTAATAGACGTAGATTGTAAATACGATCTTACCGGGAGCCTTTGGACCGAATTAAAAAGCC
>MWWK01000003.1_pt1 | contig 27857 bp, 19 predicted proteins | sample 1047241 | NCBI WGS metagenome assembly MWWK01 (sample SAMN06349964, study PRJNA376086) | soil metagenome | isolation source: BG12-3 sample Antarctic (ecotone) soil | place: Antarctica | reverse complement strand
GAATAGTCAAGCTATTTCTGCGTTATGCGCTAACATTTACTTGATTATTTTTGGCGGGTGCGCTATAAAGTCTGGCATGAACGAATTAACAACATCGCAAACCGCCGTGCGGTTGAATGTCGGAGCATCTACCGTTCGCTTATGGTGTCAACAAGGAAAGTTTCCGAACGCGCGGGCGCAGGACACGCCACGCGGTACGGTGTGGCTTATCCCTGAAAACGACGTGAAGGGCTTTGACAAACCAAAGCGCGGGCGAGTGCCGAAAGCCAAACCGGAAGATGCACCGGCGACCAACGGCGCGACGACCAAAGCGACGGCGAAGAAGGGCGAGAAGAAGTGAGCAGTCGGGGATACCCCATGCAGTCGTGAATACCCCATGCAGTCGGGGACATGCCATGCAGTCAGGAACATGCCATGCAGTCAGGTGAAGTTCACAAAGGTACGGCTTGCGGTGCGAAGAAACGCAACGGTGAACCCTGCATGGCATTCGCTATGCCGAACGGTCGCTGCCGAACACCCTCATGGATGCGAAGTAACCTCATGGATGCTTTTTAATAAAACATGGGGGTCAGCGCAAGTGCCGTAGTTACGACACCAAAAAAAGGACAAGATTAAATGACACCGGAAGAATTAGAGCGGGTGATGAACTTCATCATCGAACGCCAAGAGCGAATGGCGGCGCATCAAGAGGGGCAGCAGTTTTTTCTTGATGCGCTCCTAAGTTCGCAGAAAACATTGACGGCGACCGTGATGCAAATAGCAACCGGGACGGTTCAACGCTTCGACCGCCAAGACGCGCAGATTGCCGCGACGAACGAGAGCGTGAACCAGTTAAGCGCGACGGTTGACCGCTACATCAAAGCGCGCGGGCAAAATTCAAACGGTACAAACGGACAATCCTGACCATGACACTAAAGCCCAAGCTACTGACATCCTTGAAAAGTCGTAGCTTGTCGCAAGAGAGGAAAGATGGATGACAACCGAGACAACAGCCAAAAAACAAGCCCACCGCCCATCACAAAAAAATCAGGATGAAAGCGCACGCGCGAACGGTAATGGGCAAAGCACACGTCAGCGGCGCGAGCTAACACTTGATGAAATGTCTTTGCGTGCCTACAAGATGACTTATGAACAGTTACACGGAAGCAAGAAGGGGTTAAAGCAGCGATGGCAATGCTAGAGAAAGTTATTCAAGACATTCGCACGCTCGAAGCGCAAGAGTTGCACGCAGTGCAAAATGTGGTTGACGAAGTGTTGCGTGAACGCGAATCACAAAAAGCGATTGGCGAGCCGCTCATGACCGAAGCCGAGTTTGCCGAGTACCTTGCGGCGAAAGGCGTCGTCACCTTGCCCGAACCGATGACAGAAGAAGATTGGCGCGAAGAAGAAAACTGGCAGCCGGTTGAAGTTGAAGGTAAGCCGCTCTCTCAAGTCATCATCGAGGAAAGACGGTAGATGACGGCGTACTTTTGCGATTCGAGCGCGCTCGTTAAACGCTACGCCCGCGAGACGGGGACACGTTGGATGATTGGCTTGTTTCGACGGGCGGCGGGAAACATCTTTTATGCGGCGCGCATCACGCGCGTTGAAGTCATCGCCGCTCTTGCCCGTAAAGGACGCGGCAATCTGCTGACGCCGCCGGAACTGCAACGGGCGGTCGCCCGCGTGCGCCGCGACTTCATCAAACGCACAATCATTGTTGACGCTTCACCTCTGTTACTCGAACACGCCGAACGGCTCGCGGAAACTCACGGCTTACGCGGCTATGACGCCGTGCAACTGGCAACGGCAATCGAAGCTAACGCGGAGCGCACGAGCATGAGATTGTCGCCGTTGGTGTTTCTTACCGCCGATAAAGATTTACTCATCGCCGCGCCCGCCGAAGGCATCGCGGTTGACAACCCGGAACTTCATTAGCAAACAACCGCGACGAAATGCAGTCTTACCGTTTTGCCGTCAAAACAGCAAAACAGATATACCGCTTACTGTCACTTGCACCAAATGCCAAGACAGCTAAAAACCATTCTCAAATCTAATGTAGAAAGCTGATTATGCCTGAACAAACAAGCGAAGATTTTTTCAAACGTGCCTTAACTGAAGGTCATCTCAAGTTGCATGGCGAAGCTAAGACAGAGCGCATTATCTACGTTGCCGACAACAATCACAGTGAGAAATGGGCAGACCCGGAGGAGAAGATACGCGCCGCCTTCTATGCCGAACTGATTTACAAATACGAATACAAGCCCGCCCGCATCGGCGTCGAGATTATTGTGCCGCGCCGCACGCCGTCTGACCGCGCCGACCTTGTTATTTACAAAGACGATGACCACAAAGAGCCGTTCGCAGTTATCGAGTGCAAGCGAGACGGCATCAGCCAAGCTGAATTTTTACAAGCGATTGAACAGGGGAGCGGCAACTGTGCGAGTTTGCGGGCAAGTTATGCGGGTGTTATCGCAGGCATTACGCGCCGCTTTCTTGACTACAAAAAGCATCCGTCACAAGAGCGCGAAAAGAACATCATTTCGGATTTGCCGGAAAACTATGGCAATCCGCCGGAATACAAGTTTTACAAAAACGCTAAAGGCAAGGACTTATTCGCCGTGTCGCGTGAAGCGTTGCGCGCCGCGATTCGCAAGTGTCATCAAACTTTGTGGGAGGGAGGGCGCAGAAGTCCGATTGTCGCGTTCGGTGAGTTCTCGAAAATCATCTTCGTCAAAATCCGGGATGAGATGAACACCAAACGCGACCAGCCTTACGCCTTCCAACGTCGCACCAGCGAAAGTTCGGATGAACTGGCTGCCCGCATCCACACGCTTTATAGAAAAGAACAACTTAGCGAACCCGATGTGTTCACCGACAAGATAAACGTCGAGGCAGCGGTGTTGGCGCAAGTCGTCGAACATATCGAAGCGATTACTTTCAACAAAACCGATTTGGATACAAAGGGCGTCGCCTTTGAAGAATTTATGAGCGGATTCTTCAAAGGCGACTTCGGGCAATACTTTACGCCGCGCGAGTTGATTGCGTTTGCGGTGCAGATGCAACCGCCCACCCGGAAAGATTTGGTGATTGACCCGGCGTGCGGTTCGGGTGGCTTTCTGCTCCATGCGCTTGATCACGTTCGCAGAGAAGCGACGCAACAATTTCCCGACCATGAAACCGACCCGGAAGAATCACGCGAGCATTATCAATTCTGGCATAACTTCGCGGAGCATAACCTGTTCGGCATTGAGATTAACGAAGAACTGGCGCGCGTCGCCAAGATGAGCATGATTGTTCACGACGACGGACACACAAACATCGTCGGACACGACGCGCTTGATTACTTCTCCGCCCTGACGCAGAAAAAACAGACTTTGCAAGAGTCGCGCTTTGACCTTGTGCTGACGAATCCGCCGTTTGGTTCAGTGGTTAAAGAGTCGGAGAAGGGTAAAGATTTCCTCTCGCAATTTGAGTTACGGCAGCATCTGAACAAATCAACAACGGGTGTTGATTCCGACGAAAGCGCGCAAGGCGAGCAGAGCGCGAAGCGTGGTGTGAAAGCGGTCAAGATGCGGGCGAGCATCAAGACCGAGATTCTATTTCTCGAACGAGTTTGGAGTTTCCTTAAACCGGAGACGGGCAAAGCGGCGGTGGTCGTGCCGGACGGGATTTTGACCAACGCCAGCTTGCAAGGCGTGCGCGATTGGCTGATGAAAAGGTTTCAGATTTTAGCAGTGGTGAGTCTGCCGCAATTCGCGTTTCAACACTACGACGCGGGCGTGAAGGCGAGCATCATCTTTCTTCGCAAGCGCGGCGACGAGGAAACACCGAACGATGATGAAGCCATCTTCATGGCGCAAGCAGAGAACATCGGCTACGACGCGACCGGGAGAAAGACGTTCAAGGTGACGGTGGAAAGCGAGACGCCGGAAGTCGCGCGCGTCGAGCGGCAATCATGCGACCTGTTTGATTACCGCGTTTATTACGAATGGAGTACGGCGAACCCGAAGCGTCCGGTGTGGAGCGAGCGGCATCGTGAAGTGATACCGGAGACCGGCATCGTCGCGCAGTTTCATCAGTTCCAGCAGGACGCTTCAAGTTTTTTCGTCTAAGCCCCGACGCTAAATCTTTCGCCGTGCGGCGGGGCGACATATCAATGCGGTTAGATCTTTTGTTTAATGACCCGCGCAACTGGTTATTTGATAAATCAAAGTTTCCCGAACTGCGCGTTAAGGATTTGCTTGTTTCGTGGTTTAGCGGAGGGACTCCAACGTCATCAGAAGCGGAAAACTGGGGCGGAGATGTTCTTTGGGCAAGTCCAAAAGACTTTTCGGATGCGATTATAATTGCTGACACTCAAGACCGCATTACACAAGCAGGACGACATGCTGCAAGACTGAACTTCGCTCAACCCGGAACGGTCTTGTTAGTCGTCCGTAGCGGCATTCTCAAACACACTTTGCCCGTCATGGTTTGCGGTCAAAAGATGACTGTCAATCAAGACGTGAAGGCATTAGTTTTGAGGTCTGACATTTCGCCTTTGTTCTTTGCGGAATACTTGCGCGTTTACCAAAGCCGAATCCTTCCGCTTATCACAAAGCACGGAACAACCGTTCAGAGTGTCAACACGAATGAGTTTGAACGTCTTTTGATTCCCCTCCCACCGCTCGATATTCAACGCACGCTTGTCGCGGAGATGGTAGCCGCCCGCAAGTCACGACGCGCGAAACTCAACCAAGCCGACGAGCTACTGAAAAGCCTCGATGGTTGGCTGCTCACACAACTCGGACTTGAACCGTTGCCAACCGATGATCGCAAAGTTTTCGCCGTGCGCTTTGGCGATTTAACTGAGCGACGATTTGATCCGTTCTATTACTCGCCAAGTTTTGCAGTTATAGACAAGCAGTTACGAGAAACAAAAAATCGCCTCGTTCCGCTTATTTCGCAGCTTGCAATTCCACCGATTAACGGCTTAGACGCGCGAAAATATGAAGAAAGCGGGCAAGCCTATCTGCGTGTGCAAAACATTCGTCCCTATGAAATTGATGCGCGCGATGTTCGTTTCGTCAACGTAACTCACGCGAAAGAGGTCGCGCTTCAGACAGGCGATGTACTGCTTACCCGTAAAGGCACTTTCGGTATATCTGCGCCCGTAACAGAGGAACATGAGCAGGCTTTGATTTCATCAGAAGTTATCTTGCTTCGCTTATCTGAATTTACAGATATTTCAACCGACTATTTAGTTTGCTGGCTCAACTCATCATTCGCGCAAAAGCTGTTCAGCCGTTACAAAACTGGCGGCATCATGGGACACATTACACAGGAAGTCGTTAAAGAATTTCCGATTGTTGTGCCAAATGCGACTACTCAACAGAATATCGTCGCCGAGATGAGACGCCTTCGCGCTGAATCTCACCGTCTGCGTGCGGAAGCCGAATCGGAATGGCAAGCGGCAAAAGGGCATTTCGAGCAGCAACTGCTCACGGGGAAATAACATGAAGGTTGAGTTTCTAATTATTTGTCATCCCGAGGACTTATCCGAAGATTCGTTGCGCGAGTTGCTGCAACAAACGCTCGCCAACAACCTCGACGAAAAGAGCCTTGACGAATTAACCGACAGCATCCGCTTCACTCACCTGCGCGCGTTGGCTAACACCAACGGCGGGCTGCCGCGCGTTATCCGTGCTTTCGACTTGACCTTGCCCGAAGAAACCACTTACCCCGACAGAGTTATCAAAGAGTTTGCCGACACACTGCGCGAAAGCGAAGATGTTGACCACATACTCAAGTTTTACGATGAATCGCTACTCGAAAAACACATCACACATCAACGCGAATTGTTCGAGTTTGAAATGAAGCTCCGCAAAGCTCTGTCAATCGTTTATCTAAACTCTTACGGCGAAAGATTCTATGAACTGCTGCGCGATGAAACGATAAAACCAGCAGGCAGCTCAACCGAAAGTGAAATGTTGGAGGCGCACGAAAATGAGTTCTTTCACTTGCTGTTCAGCCATTACATCAGCCTAAACAAACGCCGCACTATCAACAAAGTTGAAGATGTTTTGAAGATCGTTCAAGCGGCTGATGACTTCGACAAGTTCAAGCAAGAAATCTCGCGCTCACCTGTTCAAGACGAAGCAGACAGCGATTTTCTCGCGTCGTTGAAACAACGCCTCAACTCCGTCGAACAACTACGCAACTGCGTCGCGCACAACCGCACACCACTTGAAAAAGTGCTGCAAGATTACTCGACCGCACAAACGGAACTTGACGACTCGCTTAGAGCCTTCCTCAAAAGATTTGAGCAATAACAAACATTTTAATCGCTGTTGCCGATATTGCTGTGTTACCATATAGCTGTCTTGACAGCTTACTGGGATGACAGCTTGAGGTGTAAATGGCTTGCCGTATCTACGCACTGGCGCAGCAAAAAGGCGGAGTCGGAAAAACCACGACGACAATTAACTTGGGCGCGGCTCTCGCCGAACAGGGGCGGCGCGTTTTACTTGTTGACCTCGACCCGCAAGGCGCACTCTCCGCCGGATTAGGCTTCGACCCGCTCGCGCTCTCCGAAACCGTTTATGACGTTCTCCGCGACGCCCGCCGCCCGCTTTCAAGCATTATCACCACAACCAACACCGGATGCGACCTCGCACCCGCCAACATTGACCTTGCGGCAAGCGAAATCGAACTCGTCAGCGAAGCCGGACGCGAGCAAATCTTGAAAGAGAAAATCGCCGCCGTCACCGACGCTTACGACTACATCCTGATTGATTGCCCGCCTTCGCTCTCGCTTCTGACACTCAATGCCTTAACTACCGCACACGCCGTCATCATCCCGGTGCAAACGCAATACTTCGCCCTTCGCGGCATGGATTTATTGCTCAACACAATCGAAAAAGTTAAAGCGCGGCTAAATCCGCGACTTGAAATTTTAGGCATCCTGCCGACGTTATACGACGCACGCACAACGCATAACCGCGAAGTGCTAAACGAACTGCGCGAAACATACAAACAGCTTGCCTTCCAGACAGTAATACCGCATACCATTAAGCTGGCAGACAGCACGATGGCGGGCGAATCCATTTTAAGCTTCAACAACCAATCACCGGCGAGTGCCGCATATCGCGCTCTCGCCGCAGAGGTAGAACAACGTGGCAACTAAACGAACATCACTCAAAGACCGCCGCGCCCAAGACCGCAAGGGCGTTGATGCCATTATCCCAACATCTTCAACCATCCCCCCCACACTTGACGCAGCGCGAACGAAGGTCACGGTATATATTCGCCCTGACCAAGTAGTTGCGATTGAAGATTTACAACTCGTTATCAGAAAAGACACCGGGACACGTCCTGACAAGTCCGCTCTGATACAGCAAGCGATTGACCTACTCATCAATCAACACAGCAAAACAGATTAACGACAAGCCGTCAAAACGGTTTGCTATGCCCAACCGAAAGGAAGATGCCCATGAACACCGACAAATTAGCGACAAGGCAAAAATGCCTTGTGCAACTCAAACGCTTTGACCTAAGGAGTTTGCTTCGCAATGCAACAGATAAAACTAAATTACGAAAGAAAACCTTCGCTCTGGCTCAAACAAGCGGTAGCCGTTATCGCTCCGATGTTTTGTAGCGCAGCTTACGAAACGTTCGCCGAAGCCGTTGTCAGTAAATCCGTCGCCGTCGCCGCGCAAGCGATAGATAGGCAGCGCGCGGGATTTACGCCGCACCGCCGATGGCGCGAAGATGATGAACGTGAGCAACAAGCGATGCGAGATGAATTTAGCTTTGACTTGCAGGCGAAACGACGTACAGGAACAAATGACGCATAAACCTTGAGGTGAGAGCGATGAGTGATGACAATTCACCGTCGAAGCCGGTGACGGACGTGCCGATGACAGATAACCAATGGCACGCGGCTTCCCCTGTTGAACGCATCGCCTACGTTCGCACCGGTGGACGCATCACGCCTGAACAATGCGAGGATATGCTGTGCCTTATCAGCGATGATTTGTTATCTGAAAAAGCGTATCTCAATACACAGCTTGGTGTGTTGACGGGCAGCGCAAAAAGTAATCTCCCGCCCGCCGATGACAAATTGCTGGCGAAACGCGCCACGCTCCCGCAGTGGCGTAACGAAGTTATCGCCAACGTCATGGAAGCATGGCGTGAAGTGCAAGAAAACTTGCCGTCGGATGAAGTCGCGCGCTTGATACTTCACCGCCGCGACGAAATAGACGAAACACGCCAAATGCTTCAACTACAAATTGACGAAGTAAAACGCTTGCGCGAGCAAGTCATCCCGCCGCGAAAAGCACGCCAAAGCCGCCGCGTCGCGCAAGAACTCGCCGAACGCGAACATCTCTCGACTCAGAGCGGTGGAGCATATCAACTAGCCCGCGAAATCATCGCTTTCAATTCGTTTGAGACGGATGAAGAAACGCAACGCCCGAAAGTTCACGTTGACCGCTATCAGGTGCGCGGTTCCGCCGAACTAAGACCGCTTGATGATGCAGTCGGCGACCTTGACATGCTAGTGCGCTCAATGTGGGAACACTGCAAACGCCTTAGCGATTATGACGTTGACGTATTGGACGCGCTCAACGCGGTGTGGCTCGAACAAGCCAAAACAGCTGACTCCAAAGCCACGCTCTACATTGACGATTTACTCAAGATGCGTGGTATTAAGCCGAAGGTAAGCGGGCAAGGGCGACACGGCGGCTACCGTGTCGAAGAACGCGCCGCAGTCGCGGCTTCCGTCTCACGCTTGGAACATATCTGGTTTGATGTTGTCGAGTTTTACCGACGCGGACGCGGAAAAAACAAGCCGCAGCTTATGCAAAGTCGCGCGGTCGTCGTTTCCGAAAGAGTTGTGCAACCGCAACTCTACGGGGAGGTGGACATTCAAGGATTCATCTACCGTCCGGGCGATATATTCAGCCGCTATCTGTTTAGCATCGGCAGACAAACCGCGCTTTTGTCGGCAATGGCATTGCGCTATCACCCTTTGAAAGAAGCCATTGAAAAGCGATTGACGAGATATTTCAGCTATTTATGGCGCGTGCGCGCCCGCCGTGCTTCTTTCCTGCAACCACTCACCGCAAAAACGCTGCTCGAAGCAAGTGATCTAACTGTCTCGGAGCGCAACGCCTACAAGACACGCGAACGGCTTGAGAAAGCCCTTGATCGCTTGCTTGCCGATGGCGTAATCGCGGCATGGGAATATGAAGCCGTCTCTTGGACGGACGAGGACGAAGCGCAAGGCGATTTTGCCTTGTGGCTGAAAAAGTGCCGTTATGTAGTTGAACCACCGGAAGCGGTCAAGATTCACTACGCGACCATTCACGCCCACCCGAAACAACACTTACCGCCCGCACCACCAGCAACACAAAACAAAGAACCACTCAATGAGTGCGTCAGAGCGCGACGACAAACATTAGGATTGTCACAAGTGCAAGCGGCACAAGACATCGGGATTTCGCAAAAATCCTTTTCCAACCTTGAGAACGGTCACAGCATATCGGCAGCGACGCGCAAGAAGGTTGAGAAGTGGTTGGAAGCGACCGACCAACAACCGGAAGCTGCACCGGCTAACGACGACTTTTAGTAAGTTTGAGCGATTTCGCGGTTAATGCCTAAAAATCGCGTGCAAAACTGCGTAAGTGCTTTATTTTCAGTGAAGCAACTTACTAAAAGTCGTCGTTAGCTGGTGCAAATGTCGTCGTTAGCTGGTGCAAATGTCGTCGTTAGCTGGTGCAGAGTGTCTCGGCAAGTGTTGCAGGAAAACAACTTATCGGTTCTAGTAAGTTGTAATAAGATCTAATTAGATTAAGCGTGACGTCGCAAGTACGGCGACAACACGCATTTGAGACAATCCGAGACGTTCGCCGCGCCTTCCGCGCAAGGAAAGGAAAACGTCTCGATGACTATGCCCGCCACGCCAAAAGTCGCTTTGTTGAGCGATTTAATTTCCGATTTCGTCACCGACATGGATGCTGCCGCCGATGCCCGCGCTCATAACCGACCGCGCGGCATCGTGACGCAGTTCAAACGCCTTGATGAAACGCTCGGCGGTTTTCTCGCGCCCGGTCTGCACGTCGTTCAAGCCGCGCCGGGAGCAGGGAAGACCGCGTTCGCGTTGCAGCTTGCGGCGCGTTGCGGCTTTCCGGCTTTGTATGTTTCCGCCGAAATGGGTTTGCTGGAATTGTTCCGGCGCACCGTCGCCCGCGAAACCAAGACTTTTCTCGGCAAATTGAAAAGCGGCGAGATTAGCGGAGCAGAAGCTACGAAACTAGCTTTGCAGACCGCCGAAAAAGCACCCTATCTTGCGCTGATGGACGCAACCCGCAGTTTTGCTAAGAGCGAACACATACAGCAAACCGCCGACAGTCTCCGCACTCGCGCCAAAGCCGCGCACATCCTAATTGTGATTGACAGTTTGCAAGATTGGGCGCGCTCGGCGGTTGATGAGGACGGAAAGCCGCTCGGCGCGTCGGAATATGACTTGATTAACTCTGGACTCGCAGCAGCGGCGCGCATCGGGGCGCATCTCGCTTGCCCGGTGCTGGTCGTCGCGCATCGTAATCGCCAAAGCAACAAATCCGATGGCGGACTACACGGCGCGAAAGGTTCGGGCGATTTTGAATACAAATCGGAAACAGTGATTGACCTTAACCGCAAAGACGACATGCCAGATTCAAACGGCGAAGTCGAAGTCAAAGCCTCAATCCACAAAAACCGTCATGGCACACCGGGCGGCACATTCTCATTTCGGTTTAGTGGGCGTACACAAGAATTTCGTGAAGCGTAAAGTGCGGTTTTCATCGCATGACAACGTGAATAAAGTTATTCGCAAACTTGAAAAAATGCATAGTAATCGACGGTTAAAATGACACGCTATTTTTCACTCGCTGATTTAGAAACCAACGACCCGCACGCGCCGCGCGGGGGAGGTGAACGCCGTTTCTTGTGTCCGATGTGCGGTGCAGACAAACCGCGCGACGCGGCGCATCGTTCGCTCGCGGTCAACACCGCATCCGGTGCTTGGACTTGTCACCGCTGCCACGAGCGCGGTTTGCTCAAAGACAAGTGGACAGACCGCGTGCCACAACCGCGCCAAGCACGCACACGGGCGGCTGTGGCGCGTGCATTTGCCCTGCCGCAACCTGCGCCGAAGAAGGCGGACGACGCCGCAGAAGGCAAGTGGCGCGTGTGGTGGAATAATTCTTCACCGCTGATAAACAGCGGTAAAACGGGGTTTTTAACATATATCGAAGGGCGCGGCATTCCGGCAGAATTGGCAGATGCAGCGGGCGTGCGCGCCTCTCACGACTTCTACGGACAGGCGGCGGTGTTGTTTCCGGTGACGAATCAAACGGGCGCGCTCGTCGCTGTCAGTTCGCGCTACATCACGGCGGATGCAAACCTCAAGACGCAAACCGCCGGGCGCAAATCAGACGGCGTTTTTGCAACACCGGGCGCGCTAGAATCAGCAATCGTCGCGGTGTGTGAAGCACCGATTGACGCACTCTCGCTGTGGTTGTGTGGTATTCCGGCGATTGCGTTGATCGGGTGTAGCGCGCCTGCGTGGTTGCCCACTTCGCTGGCATGGCGTGATGTTTTGCTGGCGACGGATGCCGATAAGGGCGGCGACGGCGCGGCGGCGCGGCTTACAGCGGAAATAGAAGCGCGTGGCGGGCGCACATTCCGCCTTAGAGCGCGCGGCGCGAAGGATTGGAACGAAGCACTGCAACAACGCGGACAAGACGCGCTACGGGCTTCTCTTGCCCCGTTCACACCAACGTGTACAGATGAGTTGCGGGCGATGCACGCCCTTGATTTACGTCGCGTCGGGCGCATGGACGCCGCGCGCTTTGTCGCCGGACTTATCGGCAAAGCGATTTTGCGTGAATGCGTGCGGGCGCGGTTGCGCTCAAGCGAACCGGATGCGGTGGGTGAACTCCTTGATGACATCCACATTCCAGCAGAGATCATGAATGATGAATCACTGGCGGCGCGCTGCCTCGATGCACATAGATTGCCCGCCTCGTTTGTGGTGACGAGTGCAGCATGATTTTGGATACCCTATGAACGCACAGTAACCCCATGAATGCAGATGAACCCGTCAAGTTGTGTGATGCGAAAACACAACCTGCACGCTATTTGAGACGGCAACGATGTTTCGCGCTGAGTGGGATAATTAACGATGAACTACCTTGCTTTGTTGATTTTAGGTGCATCGCTTTTCCTTCAGTCATGCTCCGAAATAAGTCTGCATAAGTACGTTGTGCGAAGTGTGAAGGTCGAAGTCTTCACTCCAAACGGCTATGAGGGCTTGGCTGAAATTACGGACAAACAGAAGATTGATGAGCTTATAGATAGGATTGAAGCGGGCTATCGTGAGCCACTAAAGTTCACGCCAAAATATCGGTTGGTATTTATCTACCAAAACGCCGCTGAAAGTGTGTTGGTTAGAGGCAACGGCTTTAAGATTGAAGGTAGAACATTTATATCGAATGTGAACATCGAAGAAGTAGTCACGCGGTTTATTAAAGAAGAATCCAAGTGACGATGCCCACATCCGGCAAGCATTTGAAGTGAAAGAAGATAATAGATGATTGAAAATAGGCGGGGCAGTTGAAAACGTGTAGCACAATCAATCAAACGCAGAAGCCTTGATTTAAGTTGACGCAGGCGCGATTCACGACTTGATTTAAGTTGATTTTATGGCATTTGAGACACGCGGGAATGGCGGCTATTACTACCGCAAGGAACGCGAAAACGGGCGCGTGCGGAGCGTGTACGTCGGGAGCGGCGAGACGGCACGACTGATTGCGATGCTCGATGCGGCATACGCCGACGAACGCGAAACCAAACGCGAGGTGGAACGGGCGAAGCGTGCGGAGATTGAAGCGCACGACGCCGCGCTTGATGAACTATCACGGCTGGCGGATGCGGTCGCGGCGGGCGTGCTACTGGTCGCGGGTTTTCACACGCACAAGCGACAATGGAGACGATGTTACGGACTTGCGTACACAGAAAAAAAGGGAAACATAGCAACGGGAGATGACGCAAAGATGACAAACAAATCGGCAACCTTAACGACCACCCAATCGTGCGACGATAAGCAAATCAGCGCGGAATTTATCGCGCTCGTCTCCAGCGTGAACACCGGCAAACCAAAACCGGCGGATGTGGAGAAGATAAAACGAATGATGTCAGACCATAACGACTTGAAGTTGTGGCAACATTTCGCGGGGTTGGCGGAGTCGTGCGAACTGACGATGCTTGAATTTGCGTCTTGTGTTCCGGCGGGGCTTGCTATCTTGTGGGGCGAACGTCAAGCACAGATGCGTCGAGATTTAGGTTATGACGACGCACCGGAAGCAGAGAAGTATTTAATTTCACACGTCGCGCTGTGCTATCTGCGCTTGATGATTGCGGAATTTCAACTCACATTGAAATTATCAGGCGACCACAATATCAATGTCGGCGTGTACATGGAAAAGCGATTGACGGACGCACAGAAGCGTTACACGCGCGCCGTTGAGACACTGGCAAAGGTGCGGACGCTTTCGGCGGCAACGCGGTTGATCGAGTCACGCACGGCGGCGGCGAGCGCGGCAAGAAGCGTCAACAGTCTGCGCGCGATGAAGCTGATAACAGAGTAAAGCGGTTATGAGCATAACCATCTCCGTGCTGATTTGCGCTGCACAAGGTAGCGGGCTATCGCACGGGAAAAGCGAGCCTTGAAACTTTGCGATAGCGGGTAAAAGGTTAGTTTCAGCGAGCGCGTAAGGTCACATAAGTGTGCAAGTTTTGTATATGTCATGGACACCGGCAAATTTCGATGAAGCGTGTTTGAGGGCGGCGGGTCGGAGAGCCTACAACGCCAAGCGGCAGGGCGCACGCGCGGCGCGCATCTCGCGCATACTTGGCTTACTGGACACATACGAGTTGAGCGGGCGCGACCTAGCCGCACTTCTAGGTGTGCATGAGGCGACCATCAGCCGCGATTTGCAGTTCATCAACAAGGTGAAAGCGAGTTATAGGCGCACCAGCGGCTGCGAGATGACGGCGCGTAGTTTTCGGTGGATTGGCAGTAGCGGTCGAAATTGGGAAACTACTTTCGAGATTCGTCACGGTGTGCGCGTGAAGTGATCAGCGTGCGGGTAGGTTGGTAAGGCGGCTGTGATTTTGCTTTGTCGAGCCACAAGATGATGTGGTCGGACGCGCTTTGTCGGGAAGTTGAAAAAGCGTTCAAATCTTGCTCATCGTCGTGCTTCGTTTGCCGCTAGATGTTGCGCCTGATAACAAATAAGCACATCCATTTTCATTATCACGGCTGATAAGAGTGTTTATGTTTCGGGCTGCTTGGTCTCAACACTGCTTAGAGATAAATCCTGAATAGCATCAGTGAGATCGGCTCCGCTGAGATTGGCTCCGCTGAGATTGGCTCCGCTGAGATCGGCTCCGCTGAGATCGGCTCCGCTGAGATCGGCTCCGCTGAGACTGGCTTCGCTGAGACTGGCTCGGCTGAGATCGGCTTCGCTGAGATCGGCTTCGCTGAGCTTGGCTCGGATGAGCTTGGCTCGGATGAGCTTGGCTCGGATGAGCTTGGCTCCGATGAGATTGGCTCCGCTGAGACTGGCTCGGCTGAGATCGGCTCCGCTGAGATCGGCTTCGCTGAGATTGGCTCCGCTGAGACTGGCTTCGCGGAGATCGGCTCGGATGAGCTTGGCTCCGCTGAGATCGGCTTCGCTGAGATTGGCTCGGCTGAGATCGGCTCGGATGAGCTTGGCTCGGCTGAGATCGGCTCCGCAGAGATTGGCTCCGCTGAGATCGGCTCGGATGAGCTTGGCTCGGCTGAGACTGGCTTCGCTGAGATCAGCTCCGCTGAGATCGGCTCCGCTGAGACTGGCTTCGCTGAGATTGGCTCGGATGATGCTTGTCTTTGCAAGGTTGATTCTACGCGCGCCTTCTGTGTCTATCCACTTTCGTCTACCAATTACAGTTAAGATTGCTTGTATGTCTGTTTGAACATCCGGTGATTCATGGGATTCTTCTTTTATTTGAGCCTTTTCTCGGACGAAGGAAGATAGTACCTCCATGATTGTCCAATGATCCTTTTGCGAATCCTTAGCAATTCTTTCGAGAGCATAAATACCTCCGAGTCGAACCTCCATTTGAGAGCTACCTAATAACTCAATAGCTTTGCTGAATCGTTCAGTAATCTTACCTTCCTCAGCAACCCTTATCGTTTCTTGCGAGTTTTTTTGAGTGGCTTTGATGTTGTACCAAGTCGCGCCTAAGCTGAAAATGAGTAATAAACCGCCGATGCTCTGAGCCAAAGTGGAGCGCGCGTTGTTTTCGACGGTAATAAGATTAGACTCAAAGTCAATCCTTTCTTTAGGCGTTAAAGCGTCGAGAGTTGAGTCATCGAACCTTGCTCTATATACACCGACTTGCCATTTAGGAATCTGCCAAATCGTTAGAGCAATAAACGTGATGACAATGATGATCAAGAGGTAGAGGAATATACGGCGCATATAGTTTGGTAAGGCAGTTTATGATCTTTTTTGCCGAGAGACAGCAGACCATCTTAGTTGCACGCTTCGATTAATCAAAGGTTTTCAAGCAGTAACTTCACCTCCCTAAAAAGAGAAGCGGCGCGAAGTCTTGAATGATTCGCGCCGCTTTCGGTTTCATGATGCCGTCGCTCGTTCAATATGTGAGGCTTTCGAGCGTGCCGATGGACGCCGCGAGGCGGTTTAATTCCTGCCGTGCTTCATGGAGCGCGCGGGCGATGGTATCTAAGGTTTCGTGGTTCGGCGCGTCGTCGCACGCCGCAGAGTAGGCGCGGGCAACAAGGCGATTGACGGCACGGATGCGCGTCTCCGGTGCGTCCGCCGCTTGTTGCTGTTCGTAGAGTCGTTTGCTAAAACTCATGGTGTGATGTCCTCTCATCTGTTAAAGGGTGAAGGGTGAAAGCCCGTGCCGGATGTATCAGCATCCGGCACGGGCTTATTTGATTTAGAAGTTGAGTGCGGCGCGTTCGGCGGCAAGTTGCATGTGAGCGGAGACGGCAGCCGCGACGTGATAGCAAGCCTGACCACGTTCGCCCGCCTTGCACGAACACGATGCGAAGCGTTTGCCGTCACGCTTCTGGCATTCGACGGTGTAAGTCGCGCCCGTCGCTTTGTTGGTGACGGTGTATGAACCGAACTTGACGACGTGGACGCGCGGCTTCACAGAACGGGCTTTGTTGATGGCGTTCTCTAATTTGGCGGCGGTGGTGAGTTGAATCATGGTCGTGGTCTCCGTTTTCGTGATGTGCTTTCGATGTGTGAATCTTAGCTTATGCGCCAGGAATAGTCAAGCTATTTCTGCGTTATGCGCTAACATTTACTTGATTATTTTTGGCGGGTGCGCTATAAAGTCTGGCATGAACGAATTAACAACATCGCAAACCGCCGTGCGGTTGAATGTCGGAGCATCTACCGTTCGCTTATGGTGTCAACAAGGAAAGTTTCCGAACGCGCGGGCGCAGGACACGCCACGCGGTACGGTGTGGCTTATCCCTGAAAACGACGTGAAGGGCTTTGACAAACCAAAGCGCGGGCGAGTGCCGAAAGCCAAACCGGAAGATGCACCGGCGACCAACGGCGCGACGACCAAAGCGACGGCGAAGAAGGGCGAGAAGAAGTGAGCAGTCGGGGATACCCCATGCAGTCGTGAATACCCCATGCAGTCGGGGACATGCCATGCAGTCAGGAACATGCCATGCAGTCAGGTGAAGTTCACAAAGGTACGGCTTGCGGTGCGAAGAAACGCAACGGTGAACCCTGCATGGCATTCGCTATGCCGAACGGTCGCTGCCGAACACCCTCATGGATGCGAAGTAACCTCATGGATGCTTTTTAATAAAACATGGGGGTCAGCGCAAGTGCCGTAGTTACGACACCAAAAAAAGGACAAGATTAAATGACACCGGAAGAATTAGAGCGGGTGATGAACTTCATCATCGAACGCCAAGAGCGAATGGCGGCGCATCAAGAGGGGCAGCAGTTTTTTCTTGATGCGCTCCTAAGTTCGCAGAAAACATTGACGGCGACCGTGATGCAAATAGCAACCGGGACGGTTCAACGCTTCGACCGCCAAGACGCGCAGATTGCCGCGACGAACGAGAGCGTGAACCAGTTAAGCGCGACGGTTGACCGCTACATCAAAGCGCGCGGGCAAAATTCAAACGGTACAAACGGACAATCCTGACCATGACACTAAAGCCCAAGCTACTGACATCCTTGAAAAGTCGTAGCTTGTCGCAAGAGAGGAAAGATGGATGACAACCGAGACAACAGCCAAAAAACAAGCCCACCGCCCATCACAAAAAAATCAGGATGAAAGCGCACGCGCGAACGGTAATGGGCAAAGCACACGTCAGCGGCGCGAGCTAACACTTGATGAAATGTCTTTGCGTGCCTACAAGATGACTTATGAACAGTTACACGGAAGCAAGAAGGGGTTAAAGCAGCGATGGCAATGCTAGAGAAAGTTATTCAAGACATTCGCACGCTCGAAGCGCAAGAGTTGCACGCAGTGCAAAATGTGGTTGACGAAGTGTTGCGTGAACGCGAATCACAAAAAGCGATTGGCGAGCCGCTCATGACCGAAGCCGAGTTTGCCGAGTACCTTGCGGCGAAAGGCGTCGTCACCTTGCCCGAACCGATGACAGAAGAAGATTGGCGCGAAGAAGAAAACTGGCAGCCGGTTGAAGTTGAAGGTAAGCCGCTCTCTCAAGTCATCATCGAGGAAAGACGGTAGATGACGGCGTACTTTTGCGATTCGAGCGCGCTCGTTAAACGCTACGCCCGCGAGACGGGGACACGTTGGATGATTGGCTTGTTTCGACGGGCGGCGGGAAACATCTTTTATGCGGCGCGCATCACGCGCGTTGAAGTCATCGCCGCTCTTGCCCGTAAAGGACGCGGCAATCTGCTGACGCCGCCGGAACTGCAACGGGCGGTCGCCCGCGTGCGCCGCGACTTCATCAAACGCACAATCATTGTTGACGCTTCACCTCTGTTACTCGAACACGCCGAACGGCTCGCGGAAACTCACGGCTTACGCGGCTATGACGCCGTGCAACTGGCAACGGCAATCGAAGCTAACGCGGAGCGCACGAGCATGAGATTGTCGCCGTTGGTGTTTCTTACCGCCGATAAAGATTTACTCATCGCCGCGCCCGCCGAAGGCATCGCGGTTGACAACCCGGAACTTCATTAGCAAACAACCGCGACGAAATGCAGTCTTACCGTTTTGCCGTCAAAACAGCAAAACAGATATACCGCTTACTGTCACTTGCACCAAATGCCAAGACAGCTAAAAACCATTCTCAAATCTAATGTAGAAAGCTGATTATGCCTGAACAAACAAGCGAAGATTTTTTCAAACGTGCCTTAACTGAAGGTCATCTCAAGTTGCATGGCGAAGCTAAGACAGAGCGCATTATCTACGTTGCCGACAACAATCACAGTGAGAAATGGGCAGACCCGGAGGAGAAGATACGCGCCGCCTTCTATGCCGAACTGATTTACAAATACGAATACAAGCCCGCCCGCATCGGCGTCGAGATTATTGTGCCGCGCCGCACGCCGTCTGACCGCGCCGACCTTGTTATTTACAAAGACGATGACCACAAAGAGCCGTTCGCAGTTATCGAGTGCAAGCGAGACGGCATCAGCCAAGCTGAATTTTTACAAGCGATTGAACAGGGGAGCGGCAACTGTGCGAGTTTGCGGGCAAGTTATGCGGGTGTTATCGCAGGCATTACGCGCCGCTTTCTTGACTACAAAAAGCATCCGTCACAAGAGCGCGAAAAGAACATCATTTCGGATTTGCCGGAAAACTATGGCAATCCGCCGGAATACAAGTTTTACAAAAACGCTAAAGGCAAGGACTTATTCGCCGTGTCGCGTGAAGCGTTGCGCGCCGCGATTCGCAAGTGTCATCAAACTTTGTGGGAGGGAGGGCGCAGAAGTCCGATTGTCGCGTTCGGTGAGTTCTCGAAAATCATCTTCGTCAAAATCCGGGATGAGATGAACACCAAACGCGACCAGCCTTACGCCTTCCAACGTCGCACCAGCGAAAGTTCGGATGAACTGGCTGCCCGCATCCACACGCTTTATAGAAAAGAACAACTTAGCGAACCCGATGTGTTCACCGACAAGATAAACGTCGAGGCAGCGGTGTTGGCGCAAGTCGTCGAACATATCGAAGCGATTACTTTCAACAAAACCGATTTGGATACAAAGGGCGTCGCCTTTGAAGAATTTATGAGCGGATTCTTCAAAGGCGACTTCGGGCAATACTTTACGCCGCGCGAGTTGATTGCGTTTGCGGTGCAGATGCAACCGCCCACCCGGAAAGATTTGGTGATTGACCCGGCGTGCGGTTCGGGTGGCTTTCTGCTCCATGCGCTTGATCACGTTCGCAGAGAAGCGACGCAACAATTTCCCGACCATGAAACCGACCCGGAAGAATCACGCGAGCATTATCAATTCTGGCATAACTTCGCGGAGCATAACCTGTTCGGCATTGAGATTAACGAAGAACTGGCGCGCGTCGCCAAGATGAGCATGATTGTTCACGACGACGGACACACAAACATCGTCGGACACGACGCGCTTGATTACTTCTCCGCCCTGACGCAGAAAAAACAGACTTTGCAAGAGTCGCGCTTTGACCTTGTGCTGACGAATCCGCCGTTTGGTTCAGTGGTTAAAGAGTCGGAGAAGGGTAAAGATTTCCTCTCGCAATTTGAGTTACGGCAGCATCTGAACAAATCAACAACGGGTGTTGATTCCGACGAAAGCGCGCAAGGCGAGCAGAGCGCGAAGCGTGGTGTGAAAGCGGTCAAGATGCGGGCGAGCATCAAGACCGAGATTCTATTTCTCGAACGAGTTTGGAGTTTCCTTAAACCGGAGACGGGCAAAGCGGCGGTGGTCGTGCCGGACGGGATTTTGACCAACGCCAGCTTGCAAGGCGTGCGCGATTGGCTGATGAAAAGGTTTCAGATTTTAGCAGTGGTGAGTCTGCCGCAATTCGCGTTTCAACACTACGACGCGGGCGTGAAGGCGAGCATCATCTTTCTTCGCAAGCGCGGCGACGAGGAAACACCGAACGATGATGAAGCCATCTTCATGGCGCAAGCAGAGAACATCGGCTACGACGCGACCGGGAGAAAGACGTTCAAGGTGACGGTGGAAAGCGAGACGCCGGAAGTCGCGCGCGTCGAGCGGCAATCATGCGACCTGTTTGATTACCGCGTTTATTACGAATGGAGTACGGCGAACCCGAAGCGTCCGGTGTGGAGCGAGCGGCATCGTGAAGTGATACCGGAGACCGGCATCGTCGCGCAGTTTCATCAGTTCCAGCAGGACGCTTCAAGTTTTTTCGTCTAAGCCCCGACGCTAAATCTTTCGCCGTGCGGCGGGGCGACATATCAATGCGGTTAGATCTTTTGTTTAATGACCCGCGCAACTGGTTATTTGATAAATCAAAGTTTCCCGAACTGCGCGTTAAGGATTTGCTTGTTTCGTGGTTTAGCGGAGGGACTCCAACGTCATCAGAAGCGGAAAACTGGGGCGGAGATGTTCTTTGGGCAAGTCCAAAAGACTTTTCGGATGCGATTATAATTGCTGACACTCAAGACCGCATTACACAAGCAGGACGACATGCTGCAAGACTGAACTTCGCTCAACCCGGAACGGTCTTGTTAGTCGTCCGTAGCGGCATTCTCAAACACACTTTGCCCGTCATGGTTTGCGGTCAAAAGATGACTGTCAATCAAGACGTGAAGGCATTAGTTTTGAGGTCTGACATTTCGCCTTTGTTCTTTGCGGAATACTTGCGCGTTTACCAAAGCCGAATCCTTCCGCTTATCACAAAGCACGGAACAACCGTTCAGAGTGTCAACACGAATGAGTTTGAACGTCTTTTGATTCCCCTCCCACCGCTCGATATTCAACGCACGCTTGTCGCGGAGATGGTAGCCGCCCGCAAGTCACGACGCGCGAAACTCAACCAAGCCGACGAGCTACTGAAAAGCCTCGATGGTTGGCTGCTCACACAACTCGGACTTGAACCGTTGCCAACCGATGATCGCAAAGTTTTCGCCGTGCGCTTTGGCGATTTAACTGAGCGACGATTTGATCCGTTCTATTACTCGCCAAGTTTTGCAGTTATAGACAAGCAGTTACGAGAAACAAAAAATCGCCTCGTTCCGCTTATTTCGCAGCTTGCAATTCCACCGATTAACGGCTTAGACGCGCGAAAATATGAAGAAAGCGGGCAAGCCTATCTGCGTGTGCAAAACATTCGTCCCTATGAAATTGATGCGCGCGATGTTCGTTTCGTCAACGTAACTCACGCGAAAGAGGTCGCGCTTCAGACAGGCGATGTACTGCTTACCCGTAAAGGCACTTTCGGTATATCTGCGCCCGTAACAGAGGAACATGAGCAGGCTTTGATTTCATCAGAAGTTATCTTGCTTCGCTTATCTGAATTTACAGATATTTCAACCGACTATTTAGTTTGCTGGCTCAACTCATCATTCGCGCAAAAGCTGTTCAGCCGTTACAAAACTGGCGGCATCATGGGACACATTACACAGGAAGTCGTTAAAGAATTTCCGATTGTTGTGCCAAATGCGACTACTCAACAGAATATCGTCGCCGAGATGAGACGCCTTCGCGCTGAATCTCACCGTCTGCGTGCGGAAGCCGAATCGGAATGGCAAGCGGCAAAAGGGCATTTCGAGCAGCAACTGCTCACGGGGAAATAACATGAAGGTTGAGTTTCTAATTATTTGTCATCCCGAGGACTTATCCGAAGATTCGTTGCGCGAGTTGCTGCAACAAACGCTCGCCAACAACCTCGACGAAAAGAGCCTTGACGAATTAACCGACAGCATCCGCTTCACTCACCTGCGCGCGTTGGCTAACACCAACGGCGGGCTGCCGCGCGTTATCCGTGCTTTCGACTTGACCTTGCCCGAAGAAACCACTTACCCCGACAGAGTTATCAAAGAGTTTGCCGACACACTGCGCGAAAGCGAAGATGTTGACCACATACTCAAGTTTTACGATGAATCGCTACTCGAAAAACACATCACACATCAACGCGAATTGTTCGAGTTTGAAATGAAGCTCCGCAAAGCTCTGTCAATCGTTTATCTAAACTCTTACGGCGAAAGATTCTATGAACTGCTGCGCGATGAAACGATAAAACCAGCAGGCAGCTCAACCGAAAGTGAAATGTTGGAGGCGCACGAAAATGAGTTCTTTCACTTGCTGTTCAGCCATTACATCAGCCTAAACAAACGCCGCACTATCAACAAAGTTGAAGATGTTTTGAAGATCGTTCAAGCGGCTGATGACTTCGACAAGTTCAAGCAAGAAATCTCGCGCTCACCTGTTCAAGACGAAGCAGACAGCGATTTTCTCGCGTCGTTGAAACAACGCCTCAACTCCGTCGAACAACTACGCAACTGCGTCGCGCACAACCGCACACCACTTGAAAAAGTGCTGCAAGATTACTCGACCGCACAAACGGAACTTGACGACTCGCTTAGAGCCTTCCTCAAAAGATTTGAGCAATAACAAACATTTTAATCGCTGTTGCCGATATTGCTGTGTTACCATATAGCTGTCTTGACAGCTTACTGGGATGACAGCTTGAGGTGTAAATGGCTTGCCGTATCTACGCACTGGCGCAGCAAAAAGGCGGAGTCGGAAAAACCACGACGACAATTAACTTGGGCGCGGCTCTCGCCGAACAGGGGCGGCGCGTTTTACTTGTTGACCTCGACCCGCAAGGCGCACTCTCCGCCGGATTAGGCTTCGACCCGCTCGCGCTCTCCGAAACCGTTTATGACGTTCTCCGCGACGCCCGCCGCCCGCTTTCAAGCATTATCACCACAACCAACACCGGATGCGACCTCGCACCCGCCAACATTGACCTTGCGGCAAGCGAAATCGAACTCGTCAGCGAAGCCGGACGCGAGCAAATCTTGAAAGAGAAAATCGCCGCCGTCACCGACGCTTACGACTACATCCTGATTGATTGCCCGCCTTCGCTCTCGCTTCTGACACTCAATGCCTTAACTACCGCACACGCCGTCATCATCCCGGTGCAAACGCAATACTTCGCCCTTCGCGGCATGGATTTATTGCTCAACACAATCGAAAAAGTTAAAGCGCGGCTAAATCCGCGACTTGAAATTTTAGGCATCCTGCCGACGTTATACGACGCACGCACAACGCATAACCGCGAAGTGCTAAACGAACTGCGCGAAACATACAAACAGCTTGCCTTCCAGACAGTAATACCGCATACCATTAAGCTGGCAGACAGCACGATGGCGGGCGAATCCATTTTAAGCTTCAACAACCAATCACCGGCGAGTGCCGCATATCGCGCTCTCGCCGCAGAGGTAGAACAACGTGGCAACTAAACGAACATCACTCAAAGACCGCCGCGCCCAAGACCGCAAGGGCGTTGATGCCATTATCCCAACATCTTCAACCATCCCCCCCACACTTGACGCAGCGCGAACGAAGGTCACGGTATATATTCGCCCTGACCAAGTAGTTGCGATTGAAGATTTACAACTCGTTATCAGAAAAGACACCGGGACACGTCCTGACAAGTCCGCTCTGATACAGCAAGCGATTGACCTACTCATCAATCAACACAGCAAAACAGATTAACGACAAGCCGTCAAAACGGTTTGCTATGCCCAACCGAAAGGAAGATGCCCATGAACACCGACAAATTAGCGACAAGGCAAAAATGCCTTGTGCAACTCAAACGCTTTGACCTAAGGAGTTTGCTTCGCAATGCAACAGATAAAACTAAATTACGAAAGAAAACCTTCGCTCTGGCTCAAACAAGCGGTAGCCGTTATCGCTCCGATGTTTTGTAGCGCAGCTTACGAAACGTTCGCCGAAGCCGTTGTCAGTAAATCCGTCGCCGTCGCCGCGCAAGCGATAGATAGGCAGCGCGCGGGATTTACGCCGCACCGCCGATGGCGCGAAGATGATGAACGTGAGCAACAAGCGATGCGAGATGAATTTAGCTTTGACTTGCAGGCGAAACGACGTACAGGAACAAATGACGCATAAACCTTGAGGTGAGAGCGATGAGTGATGACAATTCACCGTCGAAGCCGGTGACGGACGTGCCGATGACAGATAACCAATGGCACGCGGCTTCCCCTGTTGAACGCATCGCCTACGTTCGCACCGGTGGACGCATCACGCCTGAACAATGCGAGGATATGCTGTGCCTTATCAGCGATGATTTGTTATCTGAAAAAGCGTATCTCAATACACAGCTTGGTGTGTTGACGGGCAGCGCAAAAAGTAATCTCCCGCCCGCCGATGACAAATTGCTGGCGAAACGCGCCACGCTCCCGCAGTGGCGTAACGAAGTTATCGCCAACGTCATGGAAGCATGGCGTGAAGTGCAAGAAAACTTGCCGTCGGATGAAGTCGCGCGCTTGATACTTCACCGCCGCGACGAAATAGACGAAACACGCCAAATGCTTCAACTACAAATTGACGAAGTAAAACGCTTGCGCGAGCAAGTCATCCCGCCGCGAAAAGCACGCCAAAGCCGCCGCGTCGCGCAAGAACTCGCCGAACGCGAACATCTCTCGACTCAGAGCGGTGGAGCATATCAACTAGCCCGCGAAATCATCGCTTTCAATTCGTTTGAGACGGATGAAGAAACGCAACGCCCGAAAGTTCACGTTGACCGCTATCAGGTGCGCGGTTCCGCCGAACTAAGACCGCTTGATGATGCAGTCGGCGACCTTGACATGCTAGTGCGCTCAATGTGGGAACACTGCAAACGCCTTAGCGATTATGACGTTGACGTATTGGACGCGCTCAACGCGGTGTGGCTCGAACAAGCCAAAACAGCTGACTCCAAAGCCACGCTCTACATTGACGATTTACTCAAGATGCGTGGTATTAAGCCGAAGGTAAGCGGGCAAGGGCGACACGGCGGCTACCGTGTCGAAGAACGCGCCGCAGTCGCGGCTTCCGTCTCACGCTTGGAACATATCTGGTTTGATGTTGTCGAGTTTTACCGACGCGGACGCGGAAAAAACAAGCCGCAGCTTATGCAAAGTCGCGCGGTCGTCGTTTCCGAAAGAGTTGTGCAACCGCAACTCTACGGGGAGGTGGACATTCAAGGATTCATCTACCGTCCGGGCGATATATTCAGCCGCTATCTGTTTAGCATCGGCAGACAAACCGCGCTTTTGTCGGCAATGGCATTGCGCTATCACCCTTTGAAAGAAGCCATTGAAAAGCGATTGACGAGATATTTCAGCTATTTATGGCGCGTGCGCGCCCGCCGTGCTTCTTTCCTGCAACCACTCACCGCAAAAACGCTGCTCGAAGCAAGTGATCTAACTGTCTCGGAGCGCAACGCCTACAAGACACGCGAACGGCTTGAGAAAGCCCTTGATCGCTTGCTTGCCGATGGCGTAATCGCGGCATGGGAATATGAAGCCGTCTCTTGGACGGACGAGGACGAAGCGCAAGGCGATTTTGCCTTGTGGCTGAAAAAGTGCCGTTATGTAGTTGAACCACCGGAAGCGGTCAAGATTCACTACGCGACCATTCACGCCCACCCGAAACAACACTTACCGCCCGCACCACCAGCAACACAAAACAAAGAACCACTCAATGAGTGCGTCAGAGCGCGACGACAAACATTAGGATTGTCACAAGTGCAAGCGGCACAAGACATCGGGATTTCGCAAAAATCCTTTTCCAACCTTGAGAACGGTCACAGCATATCGGCAGCGACGCGCAAGAAGGTTGAAAAATGGTTGGAAGCAACCGACCAACAACCGGAAGTTGCACCAGCTAACGACGACTTTTAGTAAGTTTGAGTGATTTCGCGGTTAATGCCTAAAAATCGCGTGCAAAACTGCGTAAGTGCTTTATTTTCAGCGAAGCAACTTACTAAAAGTCGTCGTTAGCTGGTGCAGATGTCGTCGTTAGCTGGTGCAGATGTCGTCGTTAGCTGGTGCAGAGCGTCTCGGCAAGTGTTGCAAAGAAATGACTTATCGGTTCTAGTAAGTTGTAATAAGATCTAATTAGATTAAGCGTGTCGTCGCAAGTACGGCGACAACACGCATTTGAGACAATCCGAGACGTTCGCCGCGCCTTCCGCGCCAAGAAAGGAAAACGTCTCGATGACTACACCCGCCATACCAAAAGTCGCTTTATTGAGCGATTTAATCTCTGACTTCGTTGCCGATACCGATGCCGCCGCCGATGCACGCGCGAATAACAGACCGCGCGGCATCGTGACGTGCTTCAAACGCCTTGATGAAACGCTCGGCGGCTACCTTGCGCCCGGTCTGCACGTCGTTCAAGCCGCGCCGGGAGCAGGGAAGACCGCATTCGCATTGCAACTCGCGGCGCGATGTGGCTTTCCGGCTTTGTACGTTTCCGCCGAAATGGGTTTGCTCGAATTGTTCCGGCGCACTGTCGCCCGCGAAACCAAAACTTTTCTCGGCAAATTGAAAAGCGGCGAGATTAGTGGAGCAGAAGCTACGAAACTAGCTTTGCAGACCGCCGAAAAAGCACCCCATCTTGCCCTGATGGACGCAACGCGCAGTTTTGCTAAGAGCGACCACATACAGCAAACCGCCGACAGTCTCCGCACTCGCGCCAAAGCCGCGCACATCTTAATTGTGATTGACAGTTTGCAAGATTGGGCGCGCTCGGCGGTGGATGAGGACGGAAAGCCGCTTGGCGCGTCGGAGTATGACTTGATTAATTCTGGACTCGCAGCAGCGGCGCGCATCGGGGCGCATCTCGCTTGCCCGGTGCTGGTCGTCGCGCATCGCAACCGCCAGAGCAACAAATCCGATGGCGGACTACACGGCGCGAAAGGTTCGGGCGATTTTGAGTACAAATCGGAAACCGTGATTGACCTTAATCGCAAAGACGATATGCCGGATTCAAACGGCGAAGTCGAAGTCAAAGCCTCAATCCACAAAAACCGTCATGGCACACCGGGCGGCACATTCTCATTTCGGTTTAGTGGGCGCATACAAGAGTTTCGTGAAGTGTAAAGCACATGTTTTTATCGCCTAACAGAGTGAATAAAGTTATTCACTTGATTGAAAAAATGCATGGCAATCGAACGGTTAAAATGACACACCACCTTTCACTCGCCGATTTGGAAACTAACGATTCACACGCGCCGCGCGGCGGACGTGAACGCCGTTTCTTGTGTCCGATGTGCGGGGCAGACAAACCGCGCGATACGGCGCACCGTTCGCTCGCGGTCAACATCGCGTCCGGTGCTTGGAATTGTCATCGTTGCCACGAACGCGGTTTGCTCAAAGACAAGTGGACAGAGCGCGCACCACAAGCCCGCCAAGTACGCACACGGGCGGCTGTGGCGCGTGCGTTTGCCCTGTCTCGACAGGCGGATTCACCGAAGGCAAACGACCCCATAGAAGGCAAGTGGCGCGCATGGTGGAATAATTCTTCACCGCTGATAAACAGCGGTAAAACGGGGTTTTCAACATATATCGAAGGGCGCGGCATTCCGGCGAAATTGGCGGACGCAGCGGGCGTGCGCGCTTCTCACGACTTCTACGGACAGGCGGCGGTGTTATTTCCGGTGATGGATCAAACAAGCGCGCTCGTCGCTGTCAGTTCGCGCTTCATCACAGCGGATGCAAACCGCAAGACGCAAACCGCCGGGCGCAAATCAGACGGCGTTTTTGCAACACCGGGCGCGCTAGAATCAGCAATCGTCGCGGTGTGTGAAGC
>MWWK01000002.1_pt1 | contig 27859 bp, 27 predicted proteins | sample 1047241 | NCBI WGS metagenome assembly MWWK01 (sample SAMN06349964, study PRJNA376086) | soil metagenome | isolation source: BG12-3 sample Antarctic (ecotone) soil | place: Antarctica | reverse complement strand
CACATTCGTCAAAGTTACCATCAGCGGAACGCTCAGCTACGTTCCCGTCACTTCAATCAAACGAGTCGTTGTGAATGACGCCTCACAGCCGCAAGTGAAACTGATGCTGCACGAGGGGCAAGGAGATTATTTGCTATATGGCGAAGAAGCCATAGGGGTGCTCGCCATCCTCGAACAACTCAGCCAAGCCCCGGCACGCCGATCAAGGCGTGGCCTGATCTAACCTGGAGCGGTCTGACATAAGGCGTTGCCGTGGCCGACGAGACGAGTGGAGACAAGCGCCAGCGGGCGCAGGCGCAGTTGTTCACCAAGCTCTACGGCCTGGCGGCGCCGGCAGATGCGCGCGAGTTCCTCAACGTCTTCGCCGACGTTGCCACGTTGCTTGCGCAGAATGCCCCGCTGGACGAAGATCGCACCGACTGGCAATGCGTCTCCGGCGCTCTTCAATTGTGCCTTGGGCGCTCGCGCGAGGAAGAGGAAGACGGCCACAACATTTTGTGATCGGACGCGAGATTCGGAGATATTGAAAAAGTGTAGCCTTCGGTCTCACACGGGCGCGCTGGCCGTCTTTCGTTCGCCGCAACGTCTTGTGCTCACCCTCGAAAACTCTCACCCGTTTTCATTATCAATGCACATAATGGCTATTATCTGATGCCGGAAATTTCGCGGACGCCCTCACCATCGCGGTGCGACCGACGCGGCGACCACCTCTGGATCGAGCGGACGGAGCAAGCTGCGGTACAGTCTGGCGATCAATTGCTCTGCGGCGTCGTGGCTCTCATCCGCCGCACTGTCTTCCATGATCCGCGCCATTTCATTCCCGGCCTCCATGCGGAACTCCGACATGCGGGCCGCCAACTCCCGCTCGGTCATCGCCGGGTCAACCCCGCATTGCATGGTGAGTTGCTCGTGGACGTGGAAGATGTAGAGCTGCATGAGCGCCCGGATGACGATGGTTTGCTCGGTGTTGTAGCGAGACGAGCAGGCGATGGTCTCCAAGTTCTCATTGAGCGGCGCGAGGCGTGCGAGCACGGTGCGCACCTCCGCCCGCATCCTCTCGATTTCCCCGTTCATGTAGATCATCTGATGCCTGATCGCGCCGGTGGCCGCTTCCATCATTTTGCGGTAGGTGTCGATAACAGGCTGCATCGTTTCGTCCTTCCGGGCCAGCGCGAGGCGCTCGGTGCGAAAAGCGTTGGAGACGGCCTGCCTGATGATCTCAGAGCGGTCTTTGCCTTCGTGCGTGGCGCGCCGCTGCACTTCGCGTTCATCATCGGTGTAGAGGCGCGTGGTCGCGGTGCGCGAAGAGATGCGCCGTTTCTTCAAGTATTCGGACATGAGTGCTTTCCTTTGGGATGTGAGTTGTCAGGCGGGCGCGTCATCGAGTGGGATGACCATACTTCGATATAAGCACAAACGAGCGGCGGATTACCACCATTTTTTTCAGCACCCGGAGCAGTTTTTGTATACGTGTAAATCTATGAGGATAAGGAGGTAGGGAAGATTCGAGACGTGTCTGACTTGGAGACAGACAATTGTGCACGTCTAAATGACGATTATCGCTGCACTTATGGCAAGGGATGGAGCAAAAACATTCACTACTCCTGTGATCCTGTTTTTGCGGAGGCAAGGTTGCGGAAATAGGCAGCCTTGCGAGACAAAGCTGGCACCCGCGCGGGAGATCGTTTTGGTCTATTTCAAGCGGCGCTTCTTCGCACGCCGTGCCTCATTAACTGCTCATCAAGTCTCTGCTCATCAGCTTCGCGCCGGCGGGCGAGTTCTTCGGCGTGCGCTTCGACGAGCGCGAGATACTCCGCGCTCGACACGGGCGCGTTTGAAGTGATCGAGATTGGCACGCAGGAACTTGACGGGGCGGTTGCTGTCGCTTCTGGTCGAACCCGCGCGCGCTCAGTGTGAAGTTTCCTCGAACTGCTCTTCCATCCAGCGCCACAAGCCTTCGTCCGTAGCGCCATAGGGCGCGCCCGCCTCTTCGTATGACTCTTTGAAGGGCAGATAAAAGTGCTCGTAAGCATACCTCGAGGTAGAAAACCTTGACGGGGAAGACTTCTTCGGCGAGCTTCAAAGCGGGCTTAGTGCGCCCAAAAATCAAGCCTACAGACAAGTACCTTCGACTCAGGGAGATCCACCAGCATGCTTGGCGGATCACAAACCCATAATTTTTTTAGATTTAGAGGGGCAGGTATATGTCAATCAAAGCAACCAACGTCTTGAACACGCGCCGCACGGTCAAAGTGAAGCTCGCCTTCGAGGCGGACGGCGAACGCCAGGTCGAAGAGGTGCGCGTCGTTTATCGCGGAATGTCCTTGAAATTCGCGCGTGAGTTCGAAGGTGCGAGCGATGAGGATAGACAGGAAGTGATCACGCAGCTCACGAAGATCGTGGCCGGCCTCCCGGATATTCTCGGCGACGACGACCAGCCCATCGCGCCGACCGCCGACTTCTTCGAATCTCTGGAGATCGAGAACCTGCGGGCCATCAGCGACGCAATCGGGAATGACATCAACCCTCCTACAAAACCCAGCGCCTCTTAGCAATCCATCTGGCGTCTGGGGGTGAGCAGGGGAAACCGATTGAAGGGATGCCGCTCATTCAACTCGCCTTCCGTCTGGGCAAGACGGTTGACGAGTTGGAGGAGTGCGACTCCTACTGGATCAATCGGATGTTGATGGTAATGGGTGCCGAGGCCGAGGCTGATCGGATAAATAAGCTGTAGGGGTAATTGAAATGAGCATCGAGGCATTCCGTCTGACGGGCAGAATCGAGATCAATTTCGGGCGGTCACGCGAAGACCTGAAAACGCTTGAGAAACAGACGGTCGGCGTCGCCACTCGTCTCAAAGGCTTGGGTAGCTCCGTTCGAGAGGCGCTTAGTTCAGCAGGTGGGGAGATGAAAAACTTCGGCCTGAACTGGACTCAGTCCGTCACGGCTCCGCTCGCGCTCGCAGCGGGCACGGCGCTGAAGTTCGCGGGCGATCTTGAACAGGCGGTCGCAAACATCTCGACGATCAAACCGGAGATCGACACCTCACAAGTTTTCAAAGCTCTCGAAGACATCAGTACGCGCGTTCCTCAAAGTGCGGAGGTTCTCGCCGCCGGACTCTACAACATCTTTTCCTCAGTCGAGGTTTCGCAGGCCGACGCTCTCCGGCTCGTCGAGCAGTTCGCAAAGGGCGCGACAGCCGCGCAGACCGATGCCAGCACCTTCGGCACAGCCGTGATCGGTGTGATGAACGCTTACAAGCTGAGCGTGGCGGACGCCGGACACATCAGCGACGTGTTCTTTAAGACCGTGCAGCTCGGCGTCGTCAATGGCGAGGAACTAGCGTCACAACTCGGCGAGGTGACGCAGGCGGCCAAGAACGCGGGTGTCAACTTCGATACGCTCGGCGGCCTCATTGCGGGCGTAACGAAAGAGGGCGGCTCGGCGAGCACCAACATCAACAATCTTTCGAACTTCCTTCAGAAACTACCGACGAAAGAGGCGAAGAAAGGTTTCGCTGATCTGGGCGTGGCGGTCGCCGATGCGTCGGGGAATTTCCGACCCGTCGTTGACATCCTCGGTGATCTGAAACGGAAGCTCGACGAGTTAAACCCGGAGGCGCGGGCGGAGGCGATCCAGAAGATTTTCCCGGACGCGCAGGCGCGAACCGGCGTGCAGACGCTGCTCAGCCAACTCAATTTCGTGCGGGATGCCGCCATTCAGATGAGCGCGTCCGCCGGCACTGCTGACGGCGCCTTTGCGAAGATGTCGGCGACGTTCAACAGCAACATGACGCGGCTGAAAAACGTCGGGTTGAAAGCGCTCACGGAGATCGGCGCGAAGCTGTTGCCGATCATCACACCGATGGCCGAAGGCTTCATTTCGAGAGTCGGCCCGGCAATCGATGCGGTAAGCCGCGCATTCGAGGCGATGGGGCCGGGCGTGACGGTCGGCGTCGTGGCCTTCAGCGCGGTCGTCGCCGCCATTGGCCCCGTGGCAATCGCTCTGGGCGGTCTGATGGCAGCGGTCGCAGCTATCGGTGCGCCCATCGTGGCGGCAGCGGTAGTCGTGACAGGCGCTGTGAGCGCGATGGCGGCTGCCTATGCGACGAATTTCCTAGGCATCCGTGACGTGACTAATTCGGTGATCACGGAGGTAAGTAACTTCGTTCGCGAGAACATGGGGATCGTCATCGATTGGTGGCGAGAGAATCTCCCGATCATCAAGCAGACGGTCGAGAATGTTTTGAATGCCGTGCGGATATTCTGGCGTGACCACGGTGAACATATAACAACGGTCGTCTCGACGATGTGGTCGAATGTGAAGACAGTTATCCAGACGGGCCTGAAGTTCATCTTAAACAACATCAAGCTCGTGATGCAGATCATCAACGGCGACTGGCGCGGGGCGTGGGACACCTTCAAATCAAGTGTCATTATCGCCGTGAGCGGCGCGCTCAAAGTTCTTCAGGGAATGGACAAGATCGTCGTCACAATTCTGAAGGGCGTCGGGCAGGCCATGCTCGTCCTCGCCGACGAGTTGTATAAAATCCCCTTCAAGCTCGGAACGTACATCATCAGCGGACTGGTCGCTGGCATCGAGAGCGGCACGTCGCGCGTTGTTAACGCGCTCACCTCAGTGGCTAAGAAGGGTTTTGCGGCATTCAACGGAGCGCTGCGCATCCAGTCGCCTAGTAAGGCTTTTTACGAGAGCGGCACGTACATCGTCGAGGGTTTGCGTAACGGCATCAACGACGGCAGGGCGGCAGTGCAGGAAGATATTGAAGGTCTGGTAAGCCCGCCGGGCACAAAGGGCGCGCCGCAGAGAAACCCGGCCACCGGCAGATTCATTACCGCGACGCAGGCGGCTGCGCTGGCGGCGGGAGAATTCGCTGACTCCGTGAAGAACAGCGCCAGCAAAATTGACTCGCTCATGGGTGCGTTGGGTCAGATCGCCGGCATGATTCCTGGGCAGCAAGTTGGAAAGAAAAGAGGGTTCCTTTCAAAAGCGCTCGGCTTCGCCGCTCCGTTCCTTAACTTCATCCCGGGCGTCGGCCCGATACTGTCTCAGATCGCTCGTATCGGCAGCAGCGCAATCGGCGGCGACTATGGCGGCGCATTGATGGGCGCTATCTCAGGATTCTCCTCGGGCGGCGCATTCCGCCGGAGCGGCAGCGCGGCGGCGGCGTTACCGACAGGAACCTTCAATGTCAACAGCATCGCCACTCCGAACGGTGTGCGGGTGGATGGGGCGCGCGCGATGGGCGGCCCGGTCAGTCGTGGCCGCGCCTACCTCGTCGGCGAGAACCGCCCCGAAGTCTTCACCCCGAATGCGGACGGCTGGATTCACCCGGACGCGAGCCGCTACGGCGGCGGCGGCGGGCGCGGCGGCAGCGGCAGTGGGACAGACTCGGCCACCCTTGCGAGTTTGCTGAGAGTGATCGGAAGCCTGGAACAAAAGATCGTCTCGATGCGCCCCGGAGATGTGGTCGGGGTCGGCTCAAGAGAGAACCCGCACGCCATCGGAGCGGCAAATCAGCGGGCGATGGAACTCGATCCGAAGCGGGTCGAATGGATGCAGCGGAGGGTTAATGGCGGTTAAGCTGCGTCGCGGGTCTGTGGATGGAGGTCTCCTCGATTAGAATTCAGTCTATGGATGAGAGACCCTTCTGTAGCGCGGATGACTGCGCAGAAAAGTCAGTTGCGGCTTGCGAACATGGTTCATGGTGTACAGCACATGTGGGTGAGCATCGGCTAGCCGATGTCGTCTGCGCGAGAGCGACATTGCGCGCTTTTATAGCACTGGCATCAGAGGTGCTGGCACCGGCGGCGCAACTCAAGACGAGACTGGCCCCAATCAGTTTTGATGCCCTGGATTGGGCCGCAGCCCGCTTCTACGAATTTATTGAGACGTACCGACCAGTTTATGAAGCTGCGGGCAGCCCGTATGGACATGAACCCGAAGACGTGCTGCGCTGGCTTGAGAGCAAATAATACAAGCGCGGTTTGTGGGTCAGAGTGTTGAGGTCTTGCGCCGCCGCTTCCTTCTGTCCAACAATTTGAGCGTGCGCTCTCTTGGCGTGCTCGCCTTTGCGGTGTACGCGCGGTGCGCGGCATGCACGTCCGAGCGGCGGGCCTTCAGCGGCCTCCTCCGCACCCACGCGATGCCCTTCGTCCCGGCCTTGCCGCTGCGCACGGAACTGACCTCGCAGCCGAAGAGCTGCGCGACGTACTCCGCGCCGACCAGGTCGTCCGCCCGCTCGATCTCCTGTGGGGCGCGACTGGCGAGAGCCTCCTTAACCAATTCGCGAAGCGAAAGGATTTCCGCGTAAAGAACTTCCAACGTCACGGATTGATCTGTCATGTTTCCTCCAAAGGAAGGCGCGGCTGTGAGTCAGTCTCCCGAACCTATCCCACAGCCGCGCCGGGTACGCTCTGCGAATGACAGAGCGATCTTGTTTAAGCCACATTCACGCGGCGAGTACGTCTATCAGTCGCAGACCATCTGTGATATGGTGATCAAGTGAGATGTGGCGAGCATCGGTGAGGCGAGCCAGCCCCGCGCCGGATCGCAAGTAGCCACGCAATGCGCCGGGTTCGCTCACTTCGTCGGGCGTGATCTGACCGCTCATCACGGCCAGCGCGATTTCTTGCGCCGCTTCGTCTCGCACGTCCGGCGATAGGTTGACGGGCAACGCGGCGCGTATCTGCTGCATGAGTTCCGCGCCGTCGTCTGCGAGCGAGTGCCCCGCGCGGCCTGTAGCAAGATCAAGTTGCCACTGGATACGCTTGCGAGTTAATCCGCGCCCGCGAAGTTGTGCGCCGACTTCGCCAGCGATCCGTGCGATTTGTTCGGCTTCCTCTCGCGTTGGCCGAACGCCAACGTAAAATCCAACTTGATCAATCACAACTACTGCTCTGTAGCAATATGCGCCCCGCCGCCGCCCTTTGATCTTGGTGACGCAGCCGTAGAGAGGTTGTAAGTTTGCGCGGCGACAGTCGAGATTGTTGCCGTTGATGTATCGCACACGCACATGCAGCGGCAACTCTAAAACTTCGTGAGAGAGCCGCACGGCGTTGTATGACTTCACCTTTGGAAACTTGAGTCGCAAAACATGGCCTTTGGAGAAATACCATTTCCAACGGCAGACGCGGGGATAATCTTCCGCGTCCACTAACGCGACTTTGCCGCTCTTGCCAAGCCGGAGCGTTTTGTAGGGTGCGTTTCCTGTCATGGCTTCGCTCCCTACGCGCCTACCACGTCCGGCCATTCGTCGGCGGGCGCGTGCTCCAACTGATAGATCAAAGTTTCCAACTCGAAACGGCACGCTTCGTTTTCCGGCAGCGGCTCGATGTGATTCAACCTGGCGCGAAGTTCGGAGATGCGCACCTGATCGGCGTTTTCGCGCGGCGGTGCGCCGCTGGCTCCCGAGAAGCGACTGAGCATATTTGCCAGCAACGCCCGCGCGTAGCGCATCACGGCAGCACGCCCTGCGATTTCGCTAGGGTACGTCCGCTCGCGCACCGGCTGATCAGTGACTGCGAAATACCTGTTAAGAAAAAGCACATGCAATTCGACTGTCTCCCGATCACGGTCGCTATCCATGTCGGGGCACTGATCCCCGTTGCGGTTGTCACGCCAGGCATCACACAGCACGCGGTAAATGCTCGCGGCGACCGCCGGGTTAGCCTCAATCATGTAATGCGTCCAGAGAGCGAGCACGTCGGCGAGTCCCGTAACCGCATCGCCGTTCTCCGGCGTCTTTCGCAGTGCCCCGAGTTCGCGGATCATCTGCATGGTGAAAGGTGTATGAGGCAAGCGGCGCGGAGGTTTCTTGTTATCCATCATGCCACCTCCTGATCACAATTAACGGCGTGTGAAATGACGAGTGCTTCATCGAAAAAGAAATCCGTGCCTTCGACGCGGATGCGCATGCGACCTTCAACGCACGTGATCTCGGCAATCCGTAGCCAGATATTGCGATCTTTCATTCCGTCGAAAACCCAGACGGAATCTCCGGGGCGTAGGTGCGCCACGCGAGAGGGCACCGTCTCAGCTTTCGGTGTGATAGATTCAGACAGTTGCATCAGCTGTTACCCTCCAAAGTTCTGGTTGATGTGATTAGGGCACGCCGCAGATCAAGACACTGCGGCGTGCCCGTTTAGTTAGTTCCCTCGCATCCGCTGGATGCCCGTATCAACTGCCGCAGCTTTCGCCAGATGCTTGCAGGCCATGTTTGCCACGCCCGCCTTGCAGTTGCAGCGCCCGTAACGCTTCGCTTCAATCGTCTCGAATCTGACGACGTACTTGTGAAACTCGGGCGTGATGACGAGATAGGTGCGACCGCCGAGATACTTAACGGTCATCTTGATCTTGCCGGCGCGGTTAATCGCGTTCTGTAAGTTCGTGCTCATGTTGGGTTCCCTTCGTTGCTGTGTGGCTGACAAAGGAAGTTTAGCGCACGCGCAAAAGATAGTCAAGACAATTTACGCGCACGCGCAAAACTTAATTATCTGGCTTACTTACTCGCACGCGAAAGACTTTCTATTGCTTTTATTTTGCGGACGCGCTAGAGTTCGCGGCATGGCTGACGCTGAACTTACATCATCGCAAGTTGCCGAACGGCTGGAGGTGTCACCCGCCACCGTTCGGCTTTGGTGCTCTCAGGGTAGATTCAAAAGCGCGCGGCGCGTCGAACACCCACGCGGCGACTACTGGATCGTCCCTGAGAGTGAGTTAAGAGACTTTGAACCACCGAAGATGGGGCGACCGCCGCAGAAGAAGGCGACGAAGAAAGGCGGGAAGAGATGAGCGACGAACCGACCAAAGAAACGACGGAAGCGCGCTCATTCGAGGATCGGGTGTTTGCTCGCTTCGATGCGATGGACGCGCGGCTCACGGCGTTAGAACAGAAAATTGATGCCCGCGCCTTTGAAACCAAGCCAATCTGGGAACGCGCCCTGGCGGAGATACTCGAAGTGCGCCATGAGGCACGAGAAATCGTCAAGCGCCTTGATCGCATTGAATCTATTGTCTTGCAGACGCGCGCCGACACGCGCGAGGTGGAAGACCGGGTAACGCTGCTCGAATCTCGGCAGTCCTGAAAAAACAGCACCGGCTGCGACAACCTACGTCATCCCGGCCTTGTCGCATCTCTGACGCAACTTCGCACATGACTATCAAAGAAGCCGCTGAGTATCTGGGCGTGAGCGTCAAGACGCTGGAGCGGCGCATCGCGTTAGGCGACATCTCAGTCGCTTACGTGCCCGGCACGACCGGCAAGCAGCGCACGTTTGACCGCACCGAACTTGATCGCTTCAAGCAGGCTGAAGCGGAAAAGATGGTTGCGACAACCTACGTCGCCCGCCCGCGTGTCGCACCTGTCGTAAGTGACGCACCTGCACCGGCGATGCTGCAACGGCTTGAGAGAGGAAATAACTCCGGCGCGCTGCTTGAACTCGTCGCGGCCATCGAGCAGGCGCGAGCGCAGGTACCGCCCGCATTAACTGTTTCCGATCTGGCGCACAAATTAACGCTCTCGCTCGTTGAAGCGGCGCAGCTCTCCGGCCTCTCGCGCGGCCACCTGCGAGAAGCCATCACGGAGAAGAAGTTGAAGGCGCGCATTATCGGCAGGGGATGGAAGATCAAGCGAGACGATCTTGATCTGTATGTGAAAAAGTTATGAGTACCGTAATTGCAATTCCAAAAACGCGGCTTCGTCGCTCGCAAGACGAGACGCACGCGACCGGCACGAGCATTCACTGGGGCGAGCGCGACCCGGATGATCGTTGGAATCGCGTAGCAATCACTTGCCACGGCTGCCATCGCAAGAGCTTCACGCACATCAACAGTATCAAGCATGAGAAATGGTCAGGGCTTTGCGGCGAGTGTATCGAGCAGCGCGGCTCTCACCTGAAGTTCACGCACGACGAGCGGTTTGAGAGTGGCACGATCATCCACTGGGGCGAGCCTGATCCGAAAGCCCCGGACAAGCGTCTGATGGTGACGTGTGGGCATTGCGGCGGGAAGCGATCTATAACCCGAGTCGCGGCGAGTATTCTCAAGCATGACGGCGGATCATGGAAATGCCGTCAGTGCCACAACGCTTCGCTGCGCGCGCACTTTACCGGTCAACGAGAAGGTTTGGCTAGCAGCAAGCAGACGAAGGACGGAGGCCAACCGTTGCCGAAAGGGAAGCGGGGCCGAACCGCAAAGCCCGTCGATGAATTCCTGGCCGATGTAAAGGAAGTTATCAGGGAGCTTTTTATTGAACTCCGATCCGACAGAGAGATCACGTTGCCAGTCGCAACGGCGCGCCTCCAACTCCGCGATCAGGATTTTAGCGAGGACGTCGTAAGGATGCGGGTCAAACGAAAGACCGGCTTGAAGTGGGAAGAGTTTGTTAAAAGCGTACTGAAAGATTGCGAACATAAATCAAATTAAACTGTTCGCACAGCGAACGAATTAAAAAGTTCTTTTGTGTCCGCATCTTTGAAAAATTCTTTGCTACTGTCCGCGCATCCGGTCAGACCGGCAAGCGGTTGGTAGCTGTGGATCGTGAAAATGGAAAGCCCCCGGAGTTCGTCGCTCCAGGGGCCATTCTCGAGTCAGAAACCAGCGTGCTTAGCGGTGCTCCGGTTTCTGTACATGTGATCAGTCGAAAGGAAAAACCACGATGCAAAACCATTCTACGTCAACAGCCGCCCGCAATCAACAGAATCTACTTGGCGAATCGCTAAATCCAGATACCGTTATCCGCATCAGTAAGCACGAACGGGATTTCCTGATCGTCGCTAACACGACCGTCCAGGACAAGAAGCTTTCTTGGGAGGCTCGTGGGCTGCTCGTCTACCTTCTCAGTCTGCCATCAGACTGGCAGATCAAGGTTAGCCACCTCCAGAAGCAGGGCGGCGCCGGGCGCGATGTCCTGCGCCGGATGCTTCGCGAGCTGCAAGAATTCGGTTACGTCTCCGGCGTCGGCAGGGAAAGCCAGGAGAGAGCGAAGCGCGGGCAGTTCGGAAAAACTGAGATTCAGGTCTACGAAACGCCAAACCTAAACCCATTCCGCTCCGAGAAAGAATCACCGTCGCCTGAAAACCCGTCCACGGTGGATCAGCCGTCGCCGGATTCACCGTCGCCGGATTTACCGTCGCCTGAAAACCGCCCCCCTTACAAAGAACATAGTCCACAAAATACACAGGGAACAAATCACACACACAAACAAACCGAACTCCGCGCCGTCGGCGCTTCGCCTGTTGTTGTGGGTGCTGATTCAAAATTCTCTTTGGAAGATTGCCGGCGGTATGCCGATCATCTCCATGCCTCACGGCAGGGGGTTACAAACCCAGGTGGCCTCGCCATAAGTATCCACAGAACGGGCGCTCAAGACGCTCAGATTGCCGAGTGGCTTGCCCAAGTCGACCCGGAGCGTGTCAGGAGCGGCGAGCTACCCGCTCCTACGCTCGTAGATGTCTCAGCGTGCCCAGACTGTCACGGAACTAGGTTTTATTACCCGGAGGGGCCAGGGAAGGGCGTGGCGAAATGCAAGCACGAGCGGCTCGACGAACAGGGTGCAGCGTGAGGCGCGTGGCGGTGCGCGAAGTTGAGCGCGCCGGGAAAGACATGATCCGGGACGGTGGGATCGCGCTGACGCAGATCGGCAACTGTCTGAACACACGATGCCGCGCGCCGGTCTTCGCGGAGTTACAGATGCCGGACGCGCCGCATCTCTGCCACGATTGCGCGCCGCTGCTCATCGAGCGGCAGATAATGTTCCGCAATTTATTCGAGAGATCGGGCGGGCGGCTGCCAGCAGATTACAGTAGCAATCCTCACATGCTGACCGGCTTCACCTTCCACAGCGATACGTTCGATAACCCCTGACCCGGAGCTGCTTGATCATTGCCGGCGACGCGCAGAGTTTCACGCATTTACTTTCCCGCCGACAGCATCGTCAATACAGACAATATCGTCGGAGTCTGATCATGGTTTCATGATCTACAGCATCGCCGCGCCTGGCGGTCGCGTTCGTCTCCCATCACAGATCAGACCACGCCCGCCGGGCGGCGAATAGCATTCTTATAAATAATTTTGAGATGTTCGGCAATCACTATAAGTAAATCTTATGATAATCTCTTTAACGGAGGTGCACGGAATTGGACGGAATTGGACGGCCAGACCATGCGAGCGCGCCGAAACTGACGCTGGATCAGCGAGCGCAACTGCGTCGGTGGATGATCGAGGATGGCGTAGACGATTACCGGGGCGTCGTTGCGCTGCTCGAGGAACATGGTTTCCCGATGCTGTCTCGCTCAGCCGTCCACTACTACCGCAAAAATTTCGTCGCGGAGCGGAAGTGCCCGACGTGCCAGAGGCCCTTCACGAAGCGTGCAACTCGCCGATAACGATTTCAGACGGAAAGGAACAAACTCATGAGTTCAAACCAAACATCAACGCCGGCGGTGCCCGGCGTTTCCGCAACCCTGCTCGGCTCTCTGCGCGGCAAGATCGATAAGATCGATGAGCTGTTCAAACAGGCGACCGGGGCGCTCATCAAACTGCGCAACAGTCCGCGCCTGACCATGGGCGCGACGACCAGCGAGATCGATCAGGCGCGGCGTGAGATTGAAGAGGCTGAGCGGCAGGTGCGCGACGCGGCAGCGCGCGACCTCGAGGTGCTGAAGGCCGCGACGGAGCGCGAGCGAGACGACGTGCTCAAAGCCATCGCGCGCGCCATTGGCCGCCCCGAGCCGCCGAACGCAACTGAGGCGCTTCTGCGTGAGCAGCGCGAGACGCGCGCGTGGGGCCGTATCAAGCCGATGCTCGACCTGGAGCGACCAATGTACGGCACGATCTGGGAGCGCGTTAAGGCGCTCGCGCTCGAGTCAATCGCCACCGGCAACGAAGATTCAATCGCCGCGCTGCGCGCCGAGTTCGGCCCGTACCTGATGGGGCGCGGGCTGTCGCGCGAGGATTCGGCCAACGGGCTGCGGGCGCTCGACGAGCTGATCGGCGTTGAGCGCCCGGCGGTGGCGGCTGCCCTTGCCCTTCAGCGTGAAGTTGAGAAGGGCATCTATGCCGTGATGCTCGCCGTCAACTACGTGACGCACGCCATCAAGTCGGGATCGATGATGACCACGGTGATTGACTGGGACGGCAAGACCGGGCGCACTATCGCCGCGCCGGGCGTGGACGTTAAGACCGGGCGCATCAACCCGGATATGGGCAAGCCGCTCTTTTAACTGAGGGCGGGATCAGCGGGCGGGTACGCCCAAAGGAGAACCATGACAGCCACATTCGTCAAAGTTACCATCAGCGGAACGCTCAGCTACGTTCCCGTCACTTCAATCAAACGAGTCGTTGTGAATGACGCCTCACAGCCGCAAGTGAAACTGATGCTGCACGAGGGGCAAGGAGATCATTTGCTATATGGCGAAGAAGCCATAGGGGTGCTCGCCATCCTCGAACAACTCAGCCAAGCCCCGGCACGCCGATCAAGGCGTGGCCTGATCTGACCTGGAGCGGTCTGACATAAGGCGTTGCCGTGGCTGACAAGACGAGTGGAGACATGCGCCAGCGGGCGCAGGCGCAGTTGTTCACCAAGCTCTACGGCCTGGCGGCGCCGGCAGATGCGCGCGAGTTCCTCAACGTCTTCGCCGACGTTGCCACATTGCTTGCGCAGAATGCCCCGCTGGACGAAGATCGCACCGACTGGCAATGCGTCTCCGGCGCTCTTCAATTGTGCCTGGGACGCTTGCGTGACGACGAAGAAGGGGAAGAGAAGACTGACCCCAACATTTTGTGATCGGACGCAAAATTCGGCGATATTGAAAAAGTGTAGCCTTTGGTCTCACACGCGCGCCACGGCCGTCTTTCGTTCGCCGCAACGTCTTGCACTCACCGCGGAAAATTCGCACCCGTTTTCATTATCAGGACTGATAATTGGGAATTATGTTCCGCGCCCCTTCATGGCGAACGAAACAACAACTGCCATATACGGTCTACAGTTGGTCTACCCGTGGTCTACAGAAAGCCTCATTTTCGCCCTCTCGGTCTACCAGCATGTGATGAATTGAAAGACCTTGCGGGCACTGTAGACCGGGTCTACCGATTCTGTAGACTTTGGTCTACAGCCAAGAGGTTGAAAGCGTGAGAGATGTGCACCCGCCGGGGTACAAAATCGCGCGTATCCTGTCGCCAGTAAAAATTGCCGAGATGAAATAGCCGGACGCAGCTTGTGGGTCAGTCTCCCGAACCTATCCCACAAGCCGCGCCGGTTACGCTCTGCAACTTCCAGAGCGATCTTGTTTACGCCGCGCGTGCGCGCTCTTGTTGAACTGGCACACGGATATATTTCGATTCCACTCTGCGCCCCGTTGCCAGATCAAGTTCGCGCTGGATGCGGCCGCGTGAATAACCTTTCCCTCTGAGTGCGATGGCCACGCGCATGGCGACCGCCTGAGCCTGTTTCGCCAGTTGTTCGGTAGGCCACAGCCCGCAATGATATGAGTGAACGTCTATGGAGATTTGCACGCGGTATGGATTGCGCTTTGATCTGGACGGGCAGACCGTGCAAGTGCGCGCTTCCAGGTTGGCCTTGCGACAGTCGAGACGGTCGCCGTTGACGTAGCGCACATGAACGCCGCGCGGTAGTCCTAAGACCTCACGCGCGAGCATGATCTTGCCGTACCGCTTCGCGCCGTCGCTATACATCGGAAACCGATGCCGCCAGACGTAGCCGCCACTCCCTGACCAACTCCACCGCCGCAACCGTTGATAGTCCTCTGCGTCAACTAATGCGACCTTGCCGGAGTTGCCGAGCGGGAGAGTTTTGAATTGTGCGCCCGTCATCGCTTGCACCCGCCCGCTTTCGCTTTAAGGGCTGCCCCAACTTCGGCTATCACCTCACGCGCGCCCTCGAAACCTTCATCTTCAAAAGAGAGGCAAAGCAGATCGGTAAGTTCGTTAAAGAATGTGCGGCTTGTCGGATCGGCTGCGTCGCCGGTGTAGCGCGCGAATGCGGACTCTAAATAGCGGCGAAAATCTGCCAGTTGTTTGGCGGGGCTGAGCATCCCTTTGCCGCGCCCCTTCGTCGTTGTATTCTTCATTATCAATTCCTTCCATTGCGAGGCGGTTGATGGTGTGCGCGGCGTGCCTCTTTCCATGGACACACGCCGCGCGCTTCTATTTCAGTGGTTCGTCTGCTCGTAGTAGCGGGCGATGATGCGAGCCGCTGCCCGATGCCAGCACGGTTGCCGCCGCCGGTAAGCCTCACACTGGCATGTCCCGTTGGCGCGGTAGATTTCATTCGAGTCCGACAGGATGAGCAACGCATCGCCGTCGAAATGGAGAAACGGATTCGACTCCAGTTGCTGCTTCGCCTTCGCGATGGCGATACCCCACCTCTTGGCGTCGCGCCCGCCGCCGGATGTGGCCGCGTCGAAGGCGGCCTGGATGATTGTCTCGAGTTTGGTCTGGTTTAAGTTCATCGGTTCCCCTTCCCTTACGCCGTCTGCATGGCGGCGATCTTGTCCATCAACATTCCGAAAGCGACCGAAGGCACCGACGCGAAAGCGGAGAGGCCGTTGAACTCGCTCATCTCATCCGAGACCGTCGCGAAGCTGCCGCGCCCGGTGCGCTCGACTGTGACGGCGAACCGTTCCGTGATGACCGTTTCCGTCTCGAATCTTTTGAGGTTGTCTAAGTTCATTGTCGCTTGCTCCGTTTCGACTGATGTTGTCTGACAAGAGAAACTATACACGCGAGTTGATAGATAGTCAAGGGAATTATGCACGCGAGTTAATAGTTTTGCTAAAATAACTTAAGAAAGTGCTTGAACAATATATACACGCGCGCGTATAGTATGCTCATGGCACTTCTTACAACCTCAGAGGCCGCAGAGCGGCTTGGCGTAACACGTTGGCGCGTTAGCGCACTCATTCAGGCGGGGCGGCTTAAAGCGGAGAAAAAAGGTCAGATTTATTTGATAGATGAAAGCGATTTGAAGCCGGTCATGGTGCGAACGCCCGGCAGACCGTCAACCAAAAAGGCGAGCAAGAAAGGTGGCAAGAAATGAGCGACGAACCGACCAAAGAAACGATGGACGCGCGCTCGTTCGAGGATCGGGTGTTCGCCCGCTTCGATGCGATGGACGCGCGGCTTGAGGCGTTAGAACAGAAAATTGATGCCCGCGGCTTTGAAACCAAGCCGATCTGGGAGCGCGCCCTGGCGGAGATACTCGAAGTGCGCCATGAGGCGCGAGAGATCGTCAAGCGCCTTGATCGCATTGAATCTATTGTCTTGCAGACGCGCGCCGACACGCGCGAGGTGGAAGATCGGATGACACTGCTTGAGTCTCGGCAGTCCTGAAACCTCGCCACGAATCCCGCCAGCCTGTTCGGGGTTGGCGATATTTCGACGATGAACAAACAGCAGGCAGCCGATTACCTGGGCGTGAGCGTCCGCGCCGTCGAACGCTACACGCAACAAGGCAAGCTCTCCGTGCATTACGAGCCGGGCAAGACGCGCCCCGTCGCCGTCTATCGTGAAGAGGAATTGCGCCCGCTCAAAGATGAGATCGCCGCGAACCTCTACCACCAGCGTCCGGCGGTGGAAAAAGGAAATCCCGCCAACCCCGAACAGGCTGGCGACATTGGCGAAGTAACAGCCCTGACGCGCGCTGGCGGCAACACTGATGCGCTTGCGCTGATCATCCGCGAAGTGACGACGGCGACCGTTGGCGCATTGCGAGCGGACGCGGCGGCCGTGCCGCTCGCTGACAAGTTGACGCTCTCGCTCGTCGAGGCGGCGCAACTCTCCGGCCTCTCGCGCGGCCACCTGCGAGAAGCCATCACGGAGAAGAAGTTGAAGGCGCGCATTATCGGGCGAGGGTGGAAGGTGAAGCGCGACGATCTTGAGGCTTACGTGAGGAAGCTATGAATTTAACGGGCTCCGTCACAGAACAAATTTTCAGACGACCGACGAAGGGCAGGCTTGCCGATCAAACATTGCCCTCCGGTTCCATTATCCACTGGGGCGAACGTGACCCAAATGACTGCCGCCGCGTAATGGTCACATGCGCTGGCTGTCAGCAAAGGCGATTGACCACTCCACAATTTCATAGACCGTGGTCGGGCAAATGCTTATCTTGCGCACAGACGCAGCATGTTCAGGATGAGATATTGCCCTCCGGTTCCATTATCCACTGGGGCGAACGTGATCCCGAAGATGCTCACCGCGCGATGGTCACATGTGGCAGATGTTATAAGCGTCGCATGACGACGCCAGTGCCACCACGTCATAAAAGTAAGACTATATGGTATGGGTTCTGTATGAAGTGCAAAGCAGACCCCACAAGAAAGACTTCTGTGGAAATACTGCCCTCCGGTTCCATCATTCACTGGGATGAACGTGATGCTTCCAATCCGACGTGCATGATGGTTACATGTGGCTTATGCAAGCATAAGCGTATGATCATCCTAAGGCGGGGAAAAAGGCGCGCCAGATGGACAGGCTTCTGTAAAGAGCATCAAGGATGGGCGGGCTTATCTGAATTGTTAAGTAATTTGTCTCAGCCTGAAGTCGAAAGCCCGGTTCAGCAGAATGGGGAGAAGCGTGAGGTAGGACGTCCGGTAGAAGACCGAAGCGCCGAGCACGAGCAGATGCGAGACCGGTTCGAAAGTATCGTGCATACCTTGCGCGCGAATTTACCCGCCAACAAGATCAAGCGGCGAGTCATCGCCGCTGAATATCATAGGTTAGGCGAAAAAATAGCTGAATCTACTGTCACGAAAAGAGTCCAGCTACTCTACGGACAGGAGATGAGGGTGGAGGATGCGGTCGCATTGGTGCTTGAAAAAAGTGTGAAAATAATTATCTGAATTATTTTCACAGAGTGTGAAAATAATTCGGTGATTTATGTTCACTTTATTTGAAATTATTTCTGCTAACGTCCGCTCATCCGGTCAGCCGGCAAGCGGTTGGTAGCTGTGTTGGGTAAAAATGGAAAGCCCCGGAGCGTCTAACTCCGGGGCCACTCTCGAATCAGAAACCAACGTACTTTGACGGGTGCTCCGGTCTCTGAGTTTCCTATCCCTTTCGGGATAGCACATGTGATCAACGAAAAGGAAAACCACGATGCGAATGCATTCTACGTCATCATCCGCCCGCAATCAACAGAATCTACTCGACGAATCCCTGAACCCTGATACGGTCATCCGCATCCTTAAGCACGAACGGGATTTCCTGATCGTTGCTAATTCAACCGTCCAGGACAAAAGGCTTTCATGGGAGGCGCGCGGGCTGCTCGTCTACCTGCTCAGCCTGCCCTCCGACTGGCAGATCAAGGTCAGTCACCTCCAGAAGCAAGGCGGGGCCGGGCGCGATGTCTTGCGCCGGATGCTTCGCGAGCTGCAAGAGTTCGGTTATGTCTCCGGCTTCGGCAGGGAAAGCCGCGACAGGGCAGAGCGCGGGAACTTCGTAAAGACGGAGATTCAGGTCTACGAAACGCCAAGCCTCAACCCCGAATATTCCGGGCAAGAATCACCAGCGCCTGAAATTCAGTCCTCGGTGGATCAGCCGTCGCCGGATTTACCGGCGACGGGATCACCAGCGCCGGAAAACCCGTCCCCTTACAAAGAACATAGTCCACAAAATACACAGGGAACAAATCACACACACAAACAAACCGAACTCCGCGCCGTTGGCGCTCCGGCTGTTGTTGTGGGTGCTGATTCAAAATTCTCTTTGGAAGATTGCCGGCGGTATGCGAACAACCTGCATGCCTCTGGGCAGGGCGTTAGCAACCCGGGCGGCTTCGCCCGCAGCATCCATCGCAGCGGCGCAGAAGATGCAAATATCGAACTCTTCCTGCACGGCACGACCCCAGCGCAGGCTCGAGCCCGCGACATCGCGCAGTGCCCGGACTGTGAGGGGAGCACGTTGCGCCCCGTTGCCGGCCCCGGTGATTACTCGAAAGGCGTGATGAAGTGCGGGCATGAGCGGCTCGACGAACAGGGTGCAGCGTGAGGCGCGTGGCGGTGCGCGAAGTTGAGCGCGCCGGGAAAGGCATGATCCGGGATGGTGGGATCGCGCTGACCCAGATCGGCAACTGTCTGAACGCACGATGCCGCGCGCCGGTCTTCGCGGAGTTACAGATGCCGGACGCGCCGCAGCTCTGCCACGATTGCGCGCCGTTGCTCATCGAGCGGCAGATAATGTTCCGCAATTTATTCGAGAGATCGGGCGGGCGGCTGCCAGCAGATTACAGTAGCAATCCTCACATGCTGGCCGGTTGCAACTTCCACGGCGATACATCCGATAACCCCTGACCCCTGACCTAGAGGTGCTTGATCATTGCCAGCAACGCGCGGAGTTGCACGCATTTACTTTCCCGCTGGCAGCATCCTCAATACAGACAATGTCGTCGGAACCTGATCATGGTTTCATGATCAGCGGTTGCATCGCCGCGCCTGGCGGTCGCGTTCGTCTCCCATCACAGATCAGACCACGCCCGCCGGGCGGCGAATAGCATTCTTATAAATAATCTTGAAGCATTCGGCAATTACTATAAGTAAATCTTATGGTAATCTCTTTAACGGAGGTGCACGGAATTTGACGGACTTGGACAGGCCAGCCCCCTCGAGCGCGCCGAAACTAACGCTGGATCAGCGAGCGCAACTGCGCCGGTGGATGATCGAGGATGGCGTAGACGATTACCGGGGCGTCGTTGCACTGCTCGAGGAACATGGTTTCCCGATGCTGTCTCGCTCAGCCGTCCACTACTACCGCAAAAATTTCGTCACGGAGCGGAAGTGCCCGACGTGCCAGAGGCCGTTCCCGAAGCGTGCAACTCGCCGATAACCATTTCAGACGGAAAGGAACAAACTCATGAGTTCAAACCCAACATCAACGCCGGCGGTGCCCGGCGTTTCCGCAACCCTGCTCGGCTCTCTGCGCGGCAAGATCGATAAGATCGATGAGCTGTTCAAACAGGCGACCGGGGCGCTCATCAAACTGCGCAACAGTCCGCGCCTGACCATGGGCGCGACGACCAGCGAGATCGATCAGGCGCGGCGTGAGATTGAAGAGGCTGAGCGGCAGGTGCGCGACGCGGCAGCGCGCGACCTCGAGGTGCTGAAGGCCGCGACGGAGCGCGAGCGAGACGACGTGCTCAAAGCCATCGCGCGCGCCATTGGCCGCCCCGAGCCGCCGAACGCAACTGAGGCGCTTCTGCGTGAGCAGCGCGAGACGCGCGCGTGGGGCCGTATCAAGCCGATGCTCGACCTGGAGCGACCAATGTACGGCACGATCTGGGAGCGCGTTAAGGCGCTCGCGCTCGAGTCAATCGCCACCGGCAACGAAGATTCAATCGCCGCGCTGCGCGCCGAGTTCGGCCCGTACCTGATGGGGCGCGGGCTGTCGCGCGAGGATTCGGCCAACGGGCTGCGGGCGCTCGACGAGCTGATCGGCGTTGAGCGCCCGGCGGTGGCGGCTGCCCTTGCCCTTCAGCGTGAAGTTGAGAAGGGCATCTATGCCGTGATGCTCGCCGTCAACTACGTGACGCACGCCATCAAGTCGGGATCGATGATGACCACGGTGATTGACTGGGACGGCAAGACCGGGCGCACTATCGCCGCGCCGGGCGTGGACGTTAAGACCGGGCGCATCAACCCGGATATGGGCAAGCCGCTCTTTTAACTGAGGGCGGGATCAGCGGGCGGGTACGCCCAAAGGAGAACCATGACAGCCACATTCGTCAAAGTTACCATCAGCGGAACGCTCAGCTACGTTCCCGTCACTTCAATCAAACGAGTCGTTGTGAATGACGCCTCACAGCCGCAAGTGAAACTGATGCTGCACGAGGGGCAAGGAGATTATTTGCTATATGGCGAAGAAGCCATAGGGGTGCTCGCCATCCTCGAACAACTCAGCCAAGCCCCGGCACGCCGATCAAGGCGTGGCCTGATCTAACCTGGAGCGGTCTGACATAAGGCGTTGCCGTGGCCGACGAGACGAGTGGAGACAAGCGCCAGCGGGCGCAGGCGCAGTTGTTCACCAAGCTCTACGGCCTGGCGGCGCCGGCAGATGCGCGCGAGTTCCTCAACGTCTTCGCCGACGTTGCCACGTTGCTTGCGCAGAATGCCCCGCTGGACGAAGATCGCACCGACTGGCAATGCGTCTCCGGCGCTCTTCAATTGTGCCTTGGGCGCTCGCGCGAGGAAGAGGAAGACGGCCACAACATTTTGTGATCGGACGCGAGATTCGGAGATATTGAAAAAGTGTAGCCTTCGGTCTCACACGGGCGCGCTGGCCGTCTTTCGTTCGCCGCAACGTCTTGTGCTCACCCTCGAAAACTCTCACCCGTTTTCATTATCAATGCACATAATGGCTATTATCTGATGCCGGAAATTTCGCGGACGCCCTCACCATCGCGGTGCGACCGACGCGGCGACCACCTCTGGATCGAGCGGACGGAGCAAGCTGCGGTACAGTCTGGCGATCAATTGCTCTGCGGCGTCGTGGCTCTCATCCGCCGCACTGTCTTCCATGATCCGCGCCATTTCATTCCCGGCCTCCATGCGGAACTCCGACATGCGGGCCGCCAACTCCCGCTCGGTCATCGCCGGGTCAACCCCGCATTGCATGGTGAGTTGCTCGTGGACGTGGAAGATGTAGAGCTGCATGAGCGCCCGGATGACGATGGTTTGCTCGGTGTTGTAGCGAGACGAGCAGGCGATGGTCTCCAAGTTCTCATTGAGCGGCGCGAGGCGTGCGAGCACGGTGCGCACCTCCGCCCGCATCCTCTCGATTTCCCCGTTCATGTAGATCATCTGATGCCTGATCGCGCCGGTGGCCGCTTCCATCATTTTGCGGTAGGTGTCGATAACAGGCTGCATCGTTTCGTCCTTCCGGGCCAGCGCGAGGCGCTCGGTGCGAAAAGCGTTGGAGACGGCCTGCCTGATGATCTCAGAGCGGTCTTTGCCTTCGTGCGTGGCGCGCCGCTGCACTTCGCGTTCATCATCGGTGTAGAGGCGCGTGGTCGCGGTGCGCGAAGAGATGCGCCGTTTCTTCAAGTATTCGGACATGAGTGCTTTCCTTTGGGATGTGAGTTGTCAGGCGGGCGCGTCATCGAGTGGGATGACCATACTTCGATATAAGCACAAACGAGCGGCGGATTACCACCATTTTTTTCAGCACCCGGAGCAGTTTTTGTATACGTGTAAATCTATGAGGATAAGGAGGTAGGGAAGATTCGAGACGTGTCTGACTTGGAGACAGACAATTGTGCACGTCTAAATGACGATTATCGCTGCACTTATGGCAAGGGATGGAGCAAAAACATTCACTACTCCTGTGATCCTGTTTTTGCGGAGGCAAGGTTGCGGAAATAGGCAGCCTTGCGAGACAAAGCTGGCACCCGCGCGGGAGATCGTTTTGGTCTATTTCAAGCGGCGCTTCTTCGCACGCCGTGCCTCATTAACTGCTCATCAAGTCTCTGCTCATCAGCTTCGCGCCGGCGGGCGAGTTCTTCGGCGTGCGCTTCGACGAGCGCGAGATACTCCGCGCTCGACACGGGCGCGTTTGAAGTGATCGAGATTGGCACGCAGGAACTTGACGGGGCGGTTGCTGTCGCTTCTGGTCGAACCCGCGCGCGCTCAGTGTGAAGTTTCCTCGAACTGCTCTTCCATCCAGCGCCACAAGCCTTCGTCCGTAGCGCCATAGGGCGCGCCCGCCTCTTCGTATGACTCTTTGAAGGGCAGATAAAAGTGCTCGTAAGCATACCTCGAGGTAGAAAACCTTGACGGGGAAGACTTCTTCGGCGAGCTTCAAAGCGGGCTTAGTGCGCCCAAAAATCAAGCCTACAGACAAGTACCTTCGACTCAGGGAGATCCACCAGCATGCTTGGCGGATCACAAACCCATAATTTTTTTAGATTTAGAGGGGCAGGTATATGTCAATCAAAGCAACCAACGTCTTGAACACGCGCCGCACGGTCAAAGTGAAGCTCGCCTTCGAGGCGGACGGCGAACGCCAGGTCGAAGAGGTGCGCGTCGTTTATCGCGGAATGTCCTTGAAATTCGCGCGTGAGTTCGAAGGTGCGAGCGATGAGGATAGACAGGAAGTGATCACGCAGCTCACGAAGATCGTGGCCGGCCTCCCGGATATTCTCGGCGACGACGACCAGCCCATCGCGCCGACCGCCGACTTCTTCGAATCTCTGGAGATCGAGAACCTGCGGGCCATCAGCGACGCAATCGGGAATGACATCAACCCTCCTACAAAACCCAGCGCCTCTTAGCAATCCATCTGGCGTCTGGGGGTGAGCAGGGGAAACCGATTGAAGGGATGCCGCTCATTCAACTCGCCTTCCGTCTGGGCAAGACGGTTGACGAGTTGGAGGAGTGCGACTCCTACTGGATCAATCGGATGTTGATGGTAATGGGTGCCGAGGCCGAGGCTGATCGGATAAATAAGCTGTAGGGGTAATTGAAATGAGCATCGAGGCATTCCGTCTGACGGGCAGAATCGAGATCAATTTCGGGCGGTCACGCGAAGACCTGAAAACGCTTGAGAAACAGACGGTCGGCGTCGCCACTCGTCTCAAAGGCTTGGGTAGCTCCGTTCGAGAGGCGCTTAGTTCAGCAGGTGGGGAGATGAAAAACTTCGGCCTGAACTGGACTCAGTCCGTCACGGCTCCGCTCGCGCTCGCAGCGGGCACGGCGCTGAAGTTCGCGGGCGATCTTGAACAGGCGGTCGCAAACATCTCGACGATCAAACCGGAGATCGACACCTCACAAGTTTTCAAAGCTCTCGAAGACATCAGTACGCGCGTTCCTCAAAGTGCGGAGGTTCTCGCCGCCGGACTCTACAACATCTTTTCCTCAGTCGAGGTTTCGCAGGCCGACGCTCTCCGGCTCGTCGAGCAGTTCGCAAAGGGCGCGACAGCCGCGCAGACCGATGCCAGCACCTTCGGCACAGCCGTGATCGGTGTGATGAACGCTTACAAGCTGAGCGTGGCGGACGCCGGACACATCAGCGACGTGTTCTTTAAGACCGTGCAGCTCGGCGTCGTCAATGGCGAGGAACTAGCGTCACAACTCGGCGAGGTGACGCAGGCGGCCAAGAACGCGGGTGTCAACTTCGATACGCTCGGCGGCCTCATTGCGGGCGTAACGAAAGAGGGCGGCTCGGCGAGCACCAACATCAACAATCTTTCGAACTTCCTTCAGAAACTACCGACGAAAGAGGCGAAGAAAGGTTTCGCTGATCTGGGCGTGGCGGTCGCCGATGCGTCGGGGAATTTCCGACCCGTCGTTGACATCCTCGGTGATCTGAAACGGAAGCTCGACGAGTTAAACCCGGAGGCGCGGGCGGAGGCGATCCAGAAGATTTTCCCGGACGCGCAGGCGCGAACCGGCGTGCAGACGCTGCTCAGCCAACTCAATTTCGTGCGGGATGCCGCCATTCAGATGAGCGCGTCCGCCGGCACTGCTGACGGCGCCTTTGCGAAGATGTCGGCGACGTTCAACAGCAACATGACGCGGCTGAAAAACGTCGGGTTGAAAGCGCTCACGGAGATCGGCGCGAAGCTGTTGCCGATCATCACACCGATGGCCGAAGGCTTCATTTCGAGAGTCGGCCCGGCAATCGATGCGGTAAGCCGCGCATTCGAGGCGATGGGGCCGGGCGTGACGGTCGGCGTCGTGGCCTTCAGCGCGGTCGTCGCCGCCATTGGCCCCGTGGCAATCGCTCTGGGCGGTCTGATGGCAGCGGTCGCAGCTATCGGTGCGCCCATCGTGGCGGCAGCGGTAGTCGTGACAGGCGCTGTGAGCGCGATGGCGGCTGCCTATGCGACGAATTTCCTAGGCATCCGTGACGTGACTAATTCGGTGATCACGGAGGTAAGTAACTTCGTTCGCGAGAACATGGGGATCGTCATCGATTGGTGGCGAGAGAATCTCCCGATCATCAAGCAGACGGTCGAGAATGTTTTGAATGCCGTGCGGATATTCTGGCGTGACCACGGTGAACATATAACAACGGTCGTCTCGACGATGTGGTCGAATGTGAAGACAGTTATCCAGACGGGCCTGAAGTTCATCTTAAACAACATCAAGCTCGTGATGCAGATCATCAACGGCGACTGGCGCGGGGCGTGGGACACCTTCAAATCAAGTGTCATTATCGCCGTGAGCGGCGCGCTCAAAGTTCTTCAGGGAATGGACAAGATCGTCGTCACAATTCTGAAGGGCGTCGGGCAGGCCATGCTCGTCCTCGCCGACGAGTTGTATAAAATCCCCTTCAAGCTCGGAACGTACATCATCAGCGGACTGGTCGCTGGCATCGAGAGCGGCACGTCGCGCGTTGTTAACGCGCTCACCTCAGTGGCTAAGAAGGGTTTTGCGGCATTCAACGGAGCGCTGCGCATCCAGTCGCCTAGTAAGGCTTTTTACGAGAGCGGCACGTACATCGTCGAGGGTTTGCGTAACGGCATCAACGACGGCAGGGCGGCAGTGCAGGAAGATATTGAAGGTCTGGTAAGCCCGCCGGGCACAAAGGGCGCGCCGCAGAGAAACCCGGCCACCGGCAGATTCATTACCGCGACGCAGGCGGCTGCGCTGGCGGCGGGAGAATTCGCTGACTCCGTGAAGAACAGCGCCAGCAAAATTGACTCGCTCATGGGTGCGTTGGGTCAGATCGCCGGCATGATTCCTGGGCAGCAAGTTGGAAAGAAAAGAGGGTTCCTTTCAAAAGCGCTCGGCTTCGCCGCTCCGTTCCTTAACTTCATCCCGGGCGTCGGCCCGATACTGTCTCAGATCGCTCGTATCGGCAGCAGCGCAATCGGCGGCGACTATGGCGGCGCATTGATGGGCGCTATCTCAGGATTCTCCTCGGGCGGCGCATTCCGCCGGAGCGGCAGCGCGGCGGCGGCGTTACCGACAGGAACCTTCAATGTCAACAGCATCGCCACTCCGAACGGTGTGCGGGTGGATGGGGCGCGCGCGATGGGCGGCCCGGTCAGTCGTGGCCGCGCCTACCTCGTCGGCGAGAACCGCCCCGAAGTCTTCACCCCGAATGCGGACGGCTGGATTCACCCGGACGCGAGCCGCTACGGCGGCGGCGGCGGGCGCGGCGGCAGCGGCAGTGGGACAGACTCGGCCACCCTTGCGAGTTTGCTGAGAGTGATCGGAAGCCTGGAACAAAAGATCGTCTCGATGCGCCCCGGAGATGTGGTCGGGGTCGGCTCAAGAGAGAACCCGCACGCCATCGGAGCGGCAAATCAGCGGGCGATGGAACTCGATCCGAAGCGGGTCGAATGGATGCAGCGGAGGGTTAATGGCGGTTAAGCTGCGTCGCGGGTCTGTGGATGGAGGTCTCCTCGATTAGAATTCAGTCTATGGATGAGAGACCCTTCTGTAGCGCGGATGACTGCGCAGAAAAGTCAGTTGCGGCTTGCGAACATGGTTCATGGTGTACAGCACATGTGGGTGAGCATCGGCTAGCCGATGTCGTCTGCGCGAGAGCGACATTGCGCGCTTTTATAGCACTGGCATCAGAGGTGCTGGCACCGGCGGCGCAACTCAAGACGAGACTGGCCCCAATCAGTTTTGATGCCCTGGATTGGGCCGCAGCCCGCTTCTACGAATTTATTGAGACGTACCGACCAGTTTATGAAGCTGCGGGCAGCCCGTATGGACATGAACCCGAAGACGTGCTGCGCTGGCTTGAGAGCAAATAATACAAGCGCGGTTTGTGGGTCAGAGTGTTGAGGTCTTGCGCCGCCGCTTCCTTCTGTCCAACAATTTGAGCGTGCGCTCTCTTGGCGTGCTCGCCTTTGCGGTGTACGCGCGGTGCGCGGCATGCACGTCCGAGCGGCGGGCCTTCAGCGGCCTCCTCCGCACCCACGCGATGCCCTTCGTCCCGGCCTTGCCGCTGCGCACGGAACTGACCTCGCAGCCGAAGAGCTGCGCGACGTACTCCGCGCCGACCAGATCATCGGCCCGCTCGATCTCCTGTGGGGCGCGACTGGCGAGAGCCTCCTTAACCAATTCGCGAAGCGAAAGGATTTCCGCGTAAAGAACTTCCAACGTCACGGATTGATCTGTCATGTTTCCTCCAACGGTGGACGCGGGGATAATCTCCCGCGTCCACCAATGCGACCTTGCCGGAGTTACCGAGCCGGAGCGTTTTGTAAGGCGCGTTCCCGGTCATGCTCGCGCCCCTTTGTATCTCTCGACTACCATCAACTCTACCGCGTTCTGCGCGCGATCAATTATCGGTATGAAAGCCCTGATCACTTCATACAAGATGCCTTCGCGGTGCTGTTGCTCGCAGTACGTCAAGCTAAACATCAGCGTGAGCAGATCGCTCATTTCTTCATCAGTCCACTCTTTACTTTGCAGGGTTTCGCCGTTGGCGATGCGGCGGGCATCTTTGAAAGTTGCCGCTTTGAAGACATGATCGGTGCGGAGATCGTCTATGTCCGTCTGCGGCTCGCTCGCTTCGTCGGCAGCGTGTTCGGTTGTCTCACTCGCGGGATCGTCCTGAATGCCATTCTCAATTAAGACGCGCGCAATGTATTCCGGCGACTGTTGCCTTGCCGCCTTCGTTCCTAGATCACATAGCGCGTCTTGAATGTCGTTGTAGATTTCTACGGGCGTGTCTGGATGGTTCATCACGCCGGATAGAAGTTCGGCTAATGTCGGTTGTTGGGCGTTGCCCTTCATTGTATTCTTCATGCTCGTCAACTCCCTTCGTTTGCGAGGCGGTTGATAACGTGCGCGGCGTGCCTCTTTCCATGGACACATGCCGCGCGCTTCTATTTGCGATCCTTCGTTAAAGTCTCCTTCCTTTAAGC
>MWWK01000001.1_pt1 | contig 30193 bp, 23 predicted proteins | sample 1047241 | NCBI WGS metagenome assembly MWWK01 (sample SAMN06349964, study PRJNA376086) | soil metagenome | isolation source: BG12-3 sample Antarctic (ecotone) soil | place: Antarctica | reverse complement strand
CTACAACCGCAGCGCTTCGACCGATAACGCGGTAGTCACGGTTTCCAAACCTTTGGGAACGAACTTTATCACCGGCGGCGGCTATCTGGTTTTGACGGGCAGTTCCGCCGGACAATACGCGGGCGGCGCGGGCTTGAGAACCAACTTCGGCTTCAACGTCAAATACACCAACAGCGGAAGTAATCTGAAGGGTAAAGTGAATATCATCGTCCGGGCGGCGGACGGCAAGGTTTACCAAATCAAAACCAATGCGATTGAGACTTTGGCGACCAATAACGCTAATCCGCTCGCGCGGACGGCGACGTTCACCAGCAAAGCCAGCATCACCGACATTACCGATCCGCTTAATCCGATTTCGCTCGGCGGCGGTCATTCATTCCAGATGAGATTGACCGACAAGGGCGAACCTGGCAGCACGGATACCATCGGCATCACTTTGTATGCGAACGGCACGGGAGCATTGTTGTTCTCGAGCAATTGGAGCGGCACGCAGACGATTGAACAAATCTTAGGCGGCGGCAATCTGCAAGTTCGTTAGAGCAGGCTAAACGGTCTTGAAAATAAACACCAGCGCGGGGCAGTCAAATAAAATTGTCCCGCGCTGGCTTCATTCTTGCGAAACAAAGGTGAAAGCCGCCCGCGCTAATGACGGCGAAAGGGTAATTTCCGTAATTGTATTTCTATTTACAACAGAGATTGCTTGTGAAACGAGTTTTTGACTCTCTCCAAAATACAACTTAAACTGCATCAGTCAGCCGAGTAAGAATAATCGTTAAACCGAACTTATGATCCTGTCTGCAGGCGCAGTTGTCAGTCATTACAAAATTCTCCGTTCAATCGGCGCGGGCGGAATGGGCGAAGTGTTTCTGGCGGAAGACGTGCGGCTCGACCGCAAAGTTGCGCTCAAGATTCTGCCCGAAAATATTTCCGCTGGTGTGGACGGCTTGAACCGTTTTCGGCAGGAAGCAAAATCGGCTTCAGCTTTGAACCACCCGAACATCATCACGGTTTTCGACGTCGGCGAATTTGAGGGAAAGCATTTTATCGCCGTCGAATACATTGACGGCGAAACCTTGCGCGAGCGGATGAAAAAACGTCTGACTTTTGATGAGACTCTTTCGATTTGTATTCAGACGGCGGAGGCGCTTTCGGCGGCGCATCAGGCAGGGATAGTTCACCGCGACATCAAGCCGGAAAACATTATGATTCGCCCGGACGGTTATGTGAAAGTGCTTGATTTCGGCTTGGCGAAGCTCACGGAACAGCCGACGAACCCAAAGACCGCCGAAGCGGAAGACGCGACGAAAAAGCTGGTCAAGACGAATCCGGGCGTGGTGATGGGAACTGCCGCTTATATGTCGCCCGAACAGGCGCGCGGCAAAGCGGTTGACGCTCGCTCGGATGTGTTCAGCTTCGGCGTGATGATGTATGAAATTCTCGCCGGACGAGTGCCGTTTGCGGGCGAGACGATGATGGACGTTATCTTGGCGATTATGAACGACGAAGCCACGCCTTTGCAGTCTTTTGCCGCGCATCTGCCCAGAGAGTTAGTCCGTATCGTCCATAAAACGCTGAAAAAGAAACGCGAGCAGCGTTATCAAACGAGCAAAGATTTATTGAACGATTTGAAGGATTTGCGCGACGAGTTGCAGCAGGAATTGATTCTGGAAAGAACCGCCGTACCGAACAAGGCGGAAAAGTCTGAAGCAAACGCGACGAGCCACGCAAAACTTTCCACCAGTTCGGGCGGCAGGCTCAAAGATTCGCTTTTGCTGATTGATTTCGAGAACCAGACGGGCGAGGCGATTTTCGATTACACCTTGAAAACCGCGCTCTCTTTTGCGCTCGGTCAGTCGCCGTTTTTGGGCATCGCGCCGGAGGCGAAAATCGCGCAGAGTTTGCGGCAGATGAAGCGCCAGCCGAACGAGCGCGTCACCCGTGAGTTGGCGGAAGAGTTGTGTTTGCGGCTGAATCTGAAGGCTTTCTTGGCGGGCAGCATCTCGAACTTAGGCTCAATCTATTTTCTCACCCTCGAAGCGGTCAACGCCCGCACGGGCGAAAGTCTGGGGCGCGAATACGAGCAGGCGAACAATAAAGAGGAAGTGCTGGCGGCTTTGAGCCGTGCGGCTTCGGGCATCAGGGAAAAGCTCGGCGAAAGTTTGAGTTCGATTCAAAAATACGACACGCCGCTTGAGATGACCACTTCATCGTTTGAAGCATTAAAGTTTTATTCTTTCGGTTATGAGCAAGCATATAGCGGCAAACTTTTGGAAGCGATTCCGTTTTTTCAAAAAGCGCTGGAATTCGATGCTGAATTTGCTGCTGCCTATATGGAATTAGTGGTGATTTATGCCAATACGAATCAATGGAAACTGGCGAAAGAGAATGCAGTCAAAGCTTTTGAACTGAAGGATTCGGTCGGCGAAGATGAAAAACTTCGCATCAGCTATTTTTATTACAAAATTGTGACGGGCGAGATGGACAAAGCAATCTCAACGCTCGAATTGTGGCGCAAGTCTTATACTTCGACCGTTTCGCCGTTTACCAGACTCGCCGATTGTTATATGCGACTTGGACAGTTCGAGCGGGCGGTTTCGGTTTGCCGTGAAGCATTGAGTTCAACGAATGTCGCAACCGCTGCACTTTATGGCAATCTGGCATATTCGCTCTTGTCGCTCGGACGCTTTGATGAAGTCAAGGAAGCGTGTCGGGAAGCCTTTGCCAGAAACTTTGACGGCGAATATTTTCACCTTGCGCTTTTTCAGATTGAATTTATCGAAAATGATGCGGCGTTGATGGCTGAAAGCCTGAAATCGTTCAACGGGCGCAATGACGAATATCTCGCGCTCGACGCGCAAGCAGGCGCGGCGGCATTCGCAGGCAGATGGCGCGCGGCGCAGGATTTCTCGCGCCGTTCGATTGATCTGGCAAACCGCACGAGTGCCAGAGAAGTCGCCGCCCAATACGCCGCCGGGCAAGCGCTCAGAATAGTTTTCTGGAGCGGCAAGTCGGGTTTGCCCGATGCATCAGACGCGCAACTGAAAACCGTCTTAAAAACCCAAACCAACAAGGCTTTGAATTTAGAACGCGGCAAAGAAGTCGTCGTCCGCGCCGCCCTCGCCTTAGCCTGCGCCGGATACGCGGCGGAGACGGACGCGCTCGCCGCCGAACTCCGAGCCGAACGCCCGCAAGACACGCTGCTCAACCAGCTCTGGCTGCCGACGATCAAAGCCGCGCTGCTGTTGCAAAAAGGCAGCTTCAAGGAAGCCGTTGAAGAACTGGAAACCGCCGAACGCTTTGAAAAGGCGGGCGAATTCTACCCGCAGTATCTGCGCGGGCTGGCTTATCTCGAATTGAATCAAGCAAAAAAAGCCGCCAAAGAATTCGACAAGATTCTCAAGCATCGCGGCGAAGCGCCGCTCTCAAGCGTTTATCCACTGGCGCAACTGGGAAAAGCGCGGGCGTTGAAAAAGAAAGAAGAATACGAAAAGTTTTTTGAATTGTGGAATGAAGCTGATAAGGATATGCCCGCATTGATTGAAGCAAAAAAAGAGTTTGAGAATTTAACTGCGTGAGCGAAAAACTTGCCGTCAATCCAGTCATTTCGCGCTGCCGCGTCGAGCGAAAAAATCGGCGCGGGCGGCAATGGGTGAGGTTTATCTTCCGTGTTATGATTTTGCGGAGGTTTTAAGTTATGGAAATCAGCGTTAAGTTACCGAATAATTTGTATGAGGACGTTTCGGCGCTCGCGCGGGCGAAGAAAAAAAGCGTGGCTGAAATCATCAAAAACGCGGTTCGCAAAGCAGTCAATGAAGAATCGCAAACATCGGAGACGCCTTTGGGAGATTGTTCGGACGAGGAAGTTTTGGCTCTGGCGAATATGAAAATGTCCGCCGCCGAGAACGGGCGGATGAGCGAACTGCTTGACCGGCAGCGCGAAGAAACAATCGCTCCGCTGGAGAGAAATGAATTGGACGCCTTGTTTCGCGTTTACCAAGCGGGAAATCTACGGAAGGCGCAGGGCATTTCCGAAGCCGTCCAGCGCGGTTTAATCAAAACTCCCGATGAGTTGAAGTGAGCGAAATCCCGAAAAAGTTAGATAAGGAAATTCGCATTGAAGCTAAGAATCGCTGCGGCTATTGTTTGGGAGAGCAAAAATACATTTTTGCTTGGCTTGAAATAGAGCATATTTACCCTCGCGCCAAAGGCAGAACTTCAGAAAAAGAAAATCTGTGGCTGGCGTGTCCTTTCTGTAATACCTTCAAGGGTTCACATACTCACGGCACAGACCCAAAAACGAAAAGAAAAGTTACGCTTTTCAACCCTCGCAAACAAATCTGGAAAAACCATTTCGAGTTTGACTCCAATCGAGCCGCAATCATCGGTAAAACAATCTGCGAGCGGGCGACGGTTAATGTTCTCAAAATTAATAACGATTTAGCTCTCGAAACCAGAAAACATTGGGTCAGAGTAGGTGGTACCCGCCAAAAGATTGATCGAAGCGACAATATGGCAATAGAAAAAGCGAGTAAACTACCGGATGATTTCGTCAACGGTCATTACCGCGTCAAGCAAAAACTCGGCGCGGGCGGAATGGGCGAAGTTTATCTGGCTGATGATGCGAGTCTCGAACGGCTCGCTTTTTGTTTGTTGCAAATCGAAGCGAGCGAAAAAGCGAAAATTAATTACAGAATAAACGAGCGTTTATATGTGGATTATTGTTAAATACAATTGATTGCTATTATAGTAAGAATTTTTATAAAATAAATGCTGATTTAACCTTTTCGTCGAATACTTAAAAATGCTGCTAAAATCATCGCCCGAATCAGCCGACAACAAAATTCCATCGCCCAATTCTAAAACAATCGGCTACCTGCGAGTTTCGACCGGCAATCAGGAACTGGAAAAGAACAAGTCCGATATTCTGCATCTCGCCAATCACCTGAATTTAGGACGAGTAAACTTTGTCGAAGAAATCGTTTCGGGAAAGATTTCGTGGAAAAAGCGAAAGATCGCGGAAATTATCGATGAATTAAAAAAAGGCGACACGTTAATCGTCAGCGAGTTATCGCGTCTTGGGCGAAGTATGCTCGAATGTATGGAAATCCTTTCGGTGGCAGTCGAAAAAGGCGTGCGGGTTTATGCCGTCAAAGGAAATTGGACGCTCGACAATTCTATTCAAAGCAAAATCGTGGCGATGGCGTTTTCGATGGCATCGGAAATCGAACGCGATCTGATTTCGCAACGCACTAAAGAAGCCTTACGATATAAAAAAGAACAAGGCATCAAACTCGGCAGACCGACTGGTCCGGGCAAATCAAAACTCGATCAGTATCGCCCGGAAATCGAAGCTCTGCTCAAAAACGGTTCGACACAAAAGTTTATCGCCGCGCGTTACGGCACAACTGAAGCCAATCTGCACAACTGGCTCAAAAAGAACTCTCTCAAGCAAAATAAACTCCAAAGCCTATCAAAGAATCTTGAGGGACAATTATGAAATTACGCTTTTGATGTTTCACCTCTCCATTCCGCGAATACGTGAATGTTCTACTTCGCGATTTTGTTTTTGTGTGGGCGCGTCCTTCAATTTCGGTTCTGTAACTGTAAAGTTTATTGCGAGAAACTCGTCAGCTGCTTCTCTAGTTCCTGAATCTTTTCGACTGTCAGTTCCTGATTTCTCCTGATCTCCTGCGCGTCCGCTTTCAGAAAAACTTCGGTCAGGTATTTGTGTTTGATGAGCTTGTCTTGCAGCAGCAGAAAGATTTGAACTAACGTCAGTCTGGACAGCGAGGTCTTTTGAATCATCAATTTGAGATTGACGATCTCGACCTTGAATTCGTGAAATTCCTGATTCTGTTTTGCTAAGATTTGGCTGTATTTCGATGACGCTTGGTTGCGTTCCGTGAGTAGCTGATTCTGCTCGACCAGCAATAGATTTTGCCGTTTCAGTTCCTCTATTTCCTCGGCTTTCATTACCAAGTTTTTGGGTAAATTCATTTTTGACCTCAGTTAAAAATCCCGCGTCCCTGGCTTGGTCATAATTCAAGCCGTTCTTCTGTAGATTTTGAAAAGAATAATTTTTGGCAATGGCTGAAGATTTGAACGTGATTTCATTCTTCTTAAAGCTGAAGCCGTTCATTTTCCCTGTTTTTTCCGAGATGTTTGGTTTCACCTGAAAGCCTGAATTTTGAAGATTTTCAATGAATTCTCTAATCTGCGGCTCGTCTTTCAAGATTTCATCAATCACGAACTTTGCCTCTGCGATGGTTGATAATTCGCCCCTACGCTCCATCAGTTTATATTCGCCGCGCTTTATTCTGCGGTCGCTGCTTTGTCTAAATTCGACTTGTTCGAGTCCGAATTCTATTTCCAATTCCTTAGTTGCTTGAATTGTTCGCAACGCGAGTTTTGAGTCTGAAACGACCGTCCCGTCGTCCCGAATTCTTCCGGCAACAATATGAAAATGCTCATACTCTTTATCGTGATGTTCGACTACCAAATACGGCACGCGCTCTTTTTGAAAAGCGAGTTTTTCCAACAGTTTTTCGGCGAAGTTAAGTTTCTGTTCTTCATCCAATTGCTCGCCGGGTTTGAGTGAAACGGAGATGTGCGAAACCTGATTTTTCACTCCGGGACGGAGCGCGGAATAGGCGTCAAACTGTTTGGTGATTTCTTCTTTTGAGCCGAAAGCTCCGCCAATAATAATCGGTTCTTTTTCTCTATCAATTTTGAGAACATAACCGATTGCTCCCTTAGCTCCGCCCGATCTGCCAACGCTTGCAATTGCCATCTTATCGCTCCAGAAGTCTTTCGATTGTTTCCTGCAAACTTGATTCCATTCGCCTTATCGAATTCAAGATTCCGGTGGCATCCTCGATCTTAAGAGTGAGCACCGCCCTCACCAACGAATTCAAATTTCTTCCGATTGCGTTGATCTCTTTTACCGCCGCAAAATTTGCCGTTCTCGGTGGTGCTTTCACCTCTTTGCCAAGTCCTAGTTGCCGCAAAAACTCCGCCTCTGTTAGCCCTGCTCGACCAGCATTGAGTTGAATTTTAGTGAACTCTTCCAACGTAAAAAACACGCCGACGCGGTGCGTTTTTTTCTTCTCTCCAAGCCTTGGTCGTCCGGTTTTTTTCATCGATTTTTATCAACTTTTCTTCATTTCGCAAGTTGTTTTGTTCGCTGTAATAACAAGCCCCGCGAGGGCAAGGGCACGAACGAGCGAAGCGCGGTGAGTAAGTTTTGCGTTAGCAAAACACTGCTTGCCCTCTACTTTAATGAGGAGTCAATTCTATTTTAACCAAGTCTCTTTGGTTACGTCAACTTCTGTAAATAGACTATTGAAGTTAAAGGTAAATGTATGGGATTTTTTTGCTTTGGAATTGAGTTTTACTCGGCGGTTTTTTGTGCTTCTTCCCGGATGAAAGTTTCGATAATTTCCGAACGAATCGAACCGTCCATTATATACTCTAAAATTTTTAGTTGCTGCGGCGTTGCCTCTTTATATTCTGGTGATGAAAGAATCTTTGCTCTGGTCACTTCCCAAAGTTCTTGATGTTCAGCTTCCGGCAAGTTATTTAATTGCTCGTTTGCTCTTCCCCAAGCCTCTGCTTCTTTCCTTTTTTCTTTGTCTTTTTCCTCACTCTTTTTCCGCTCAGTTTCAAATCGTTTTTTTGATTCAATCTCTTTTAGAGAATCAAGATAATTTTGCGGAGTTTCATAGCCTTTTTCGACGGCTTTAATAAACAGCCCTGAAATGTTTTTAATCGCTCCGTCCATTAAGCAATGCTTGCATTCTGTCGCGGGTTAAAAATTCCTGTTCCTATCACTGCACGTGCACCGTTATGACTATTTGTGCTTACTAAATGAGATTGACTTGATTGTTAGATTGAGCGGCGAATTTTGATTATTAAATTTTAAGTAGTTAGTGTGAACTTTTGAAGGCTTGGTTCCAAAACCTGTTGATGTTCAAGGTGTGTTGCGTCCGGTTTTTGTTTGAAAGTTTTATTATTAGACAGCTTGGTTGTTAGCATATTGCTAAGTATATTTATCTGTGCTTTTTAAGTAGAGCTTCGACAATCTGTTTCGGCTCTCGAAACGGCGTTTTTCGCAGTCTGTCAATTGCTTCAGCGAATGAAATTAGATTTGTTTCGGCTGCCCTGTCAAGAACACTCAAAGTGCCGATGGTGATAAATCCGAGTTTGGCAGCTTCTCGCCGTCCGTCTTTTTCGTCTATTAAAATCGCGTCCGCTCCAAGTTCTTCAGCCAAAAAAATGGCTTCACGTTCTCCATAGTCTAAGTTTTCAAGTTTGTTGCTTGCACCTATACTTACGGTTCTAACTTCAAGCCAAGCGGGTTTTGTAATAATCCAGTTCTTAATTTTTTCCGGTGTTCTCTTGTGCTGTAATTCGTTTAAGACCGCCTGCGGTATGATGATTTGACCGAATAAACTCGGTAAAACGTCTTGATAATCAATCAGAATTAGATAATTGAGCGGCGATGTATCGGAGATAACAATCATTTTTTAAGTAAGCGGTCTAAATCTGCGTGTTCACGTTCTAAATCTTCAAAGGTATATTCCAAATCAACCCGATGCGCTTTCAGAAAAGCATCTAATTCAAGCCTGGTTTCCAAATCCAGCATCTCCATTACTTGAAAGCCGGTCAAGCGGTCTGAGCGGTATCCTTCGAGCGCGATGGCTTCTAAAGCGGTGCGTGATAAATCTATTTTGCTGTTACCAAGTTTTTTAGCAACTGATTCCGGCAACTCGACTGTAATTGCTATACTCATAAATTTTCTTTTTTTTAAACTACTTAAATTCGTAGTCAGATTCTACCATTTTACTCTGTAATTTTCTGCATTTCTCTGCCGAGTCCGATAACGATTGCTAGGTTAAATGTATTATAGGTTAAATATAGGTTAAAAGGATAAGCCCGCTTTAAGACTTTTAACTCCTTTATCCTCTTTTACTTATGAGATGCTTCACGGACTCAGAACTACATATTTTGGTGTTTTTTCAACTTTCGCGGACTCAGAACTACATATTTTGGGTGCTTCACGGACTCAGAACTACATATTTATGCCCCTTCATGGACTCAGAACTATATATTGCGGACTCAGAACTACATATTTGCCTGTGGAAAACTCCGTTTTGGGAACTCTAAAAAATACGATTTTTACCTTCATGGACTCAGAACTACATATTCACGGACTCAAAACTACATATTTTGCTAGTCTCGCGGATTCAGAACTACATATTGTGGATTAAAAATCAAATAATTGTCGTGCGATTGCACATAAGCTCTGTGGAAAAGCTTGTATTTCTTTGAAGAAACACAGTTTAGTTTATTTTATGCCTGTGGAAAACTCTCGCGGTTCTAAAACGTTTATTTTTGCTTTTTTAGGTTCAAAACTATATATTTGAATTGCCTTCCTCAAGAGCTTTTGTAAATCGTCCGTGTCTTTTATTGGCTTGCATAACCTCACCGGCAAACGTCGGGTGCGGCGTAAGTATGAGTTTCGCATTTGTTAATTTGTTTCGGGCTTGCGTGTCGTGCGTTGGCTCAATGCGGTAGGAAAGCAAAACTTCAAACTGTTTCATCTCATCCAACGCTTTGCAGACGTTTCGTAAATTGTGCTTCGGCGTATCATATTCGGTTAAACCAAAATCACGAATAATAGTCGAAAGCGTTATATGATACGGCTGCGTGATGCTGGCTTGCGTGTAATGATGGCTCATTCGCTTGTGAAGCTGCCGCGCGATTATGCTTTTATAGCTCATCGCCTTTTCATAATTCAACTGTCGAAACGTGCCGGTTTTGATGCTTTCCGTAACAAGCGAATTAAAGCGCACGAAGGCTTTCGATTTTTGCCCTTTGTCTTTCCAATCTTCGCGGGTTTGCAATCCCAGCGTCTCAAAAACACTCGAAACGAAAACGGTCGTGCCGTCGCCGGTGCTGACAATGATTTTTGTTTCGGCGCAAATAAGCAAAGCGTCTTTTAACTGCGCGGTGCTGTAACTATGACCGTTGCGTTTTAGTTCCTGCTGTAATTGGTAAAGTGTAAAGGTAACGCCTGCCGCATCGTCGAGAAACAAGCCTTGCCCGGCGGTTGCGAATCTTCTTAACGCATCTTCTACTAATTCCTCTCTTTTTGAAGGGAAGTATTCGCGCTCCGCTCCTTCTTTGTCTTTTAATCGGGCTGGTTTGATTTCAATTTTGTATTTTGTGCCTCTACATTCAAACGAGCGTTCGAGTGATTTTAGAAAAGTGTCGTTTATTCTCTCAACCTTTCCCCAGTGATACTTGGGCATAAAATCGTATAGTTCAATCGTGTTTGAATAGTGTTTTTCTCGCGGCTGAATAAACTCAAACAAATTAAGCTGCACCGGCTCTGTTCGTTTATAATCGGCTAACTTTTTAACTGTTTTTTCTTCGCCTGTAATTACAAGCTCGGCGGTCGGCTTGTCTTTGACAATTTTCAGTTTGGTATTTTTCCGCATAAATTGCTGCTCTTTATTATTTTGCGTAATTGCTTTTTCAGTTTTTCAGCAACGCAAAAAAGCGAAAAGCTATCTTTGTTGTTGTAACCAGCTGTCCAATAATTCTTGAACTAAAACAGAATATTCTTTTCTTTGGTCGAGCAATAAATGTTTGACTGCCGTATAAGTTTCTTTTTTAACGTAAGCTGTCGCTTGTGCAAAATCGCCGCTCGAACGCTTTGCGCGTGGTCGCCCGCGCCTCGGCATCTCCGGCGAGACAGCATCGAAAGTTGAATCGAAATTTAATTCTTCTTTCTGCGCTGCGGCTGGCTTTTGCCTTTCGGCTTCTGGTTTCGCCTTTCGCAAATTTGTAAATCGGTTACTTGCCATAGTTTTTTAAGATTTCTTTTCCAAGTGCGTTAAATTCATCGGACGCGGCTTCACCGTTTTTTAATTTATCAACGGTTGTGCCTTCTAAGGCGGCGCGTTTTAGAATTACCCGCCGGTGTATTTCTGTTTCAAAAAATGGAGCTTTGAAATCTTCTTTCAGTAAAACTTTTGCATCTGCACCGGCGCGGCTGCGCGGCGTTATCAAAGTGAATAAAACTTTGTAGTTGTCGGCGTTAAAACTCTCTAAGGTTTCGATAATTTTGAAAAGCGCATCAAGGCTTAATGCGTCCGGCTCACTCGGTATAATTACTAAATCGCTTTCGGCGCAAATTGTTTTTAACTCGTCGGCGGTCGGTCGGGCTGGCGTATCCAAAATTAAAAATTTGTTTTCACTGGCTCGCTCGTCCAAATTTTCTTGACTTACTATCTCAAACGGCAATTTGCCGCGCTCGTTCCAAGCTATCGCGCTTTGGTTCGGATCGCCGTCCACTAACAAGACTTTGTTTTTTTTGCTGCTTAGAAACGCCGCTAAATGAATCGCGGTTGTTGTTTTGCCGACTCCGCCTTTGAAGCTCGCAAAGGAAACAATCATATTTATTCTCCCGCGCGTAATTTATCAGATTTTTGTTTAAAATCAAATATCAGTTTTTCAAAAAATCGCTTTTTCAGTTTTTTGCGTTGCTGAAAAAGCAGATATATTTAGACTAAACAAAAAGGCTAACAGGAAAAATCAATCTCCAAAAGGCAAGTCGTTTCCGTCCGGATGCGGACTTACTCGATTTGATACCGAACTTTGACAACGAAAGCAAAGAGTTCCACCGGAGATTCGGACTGTTAAGAATTACTTAGCCTTTAAAGTTTTTCAAAATAGCGGCAGAACGAATAAAAGAGCGATTGTCGCTTAAGCCATAAAAACTTAAAGATGAGTTATTTCAGGAAATTAACCACCGACGCGCGTCTGATTTCAGGCTGCTGGATATTCTCGGAGTTATTCAAACCTTTGCTGTTTTTAAAATCTTTTCGCTACATCTTTTTTCAAGGTGATTGCTCGTTTTTCTCGATACAGTATTTACTACCGATTTCTTTTTGAACGGCTACGCGTCGTAATGCTGGAACGTAAATAACTGACTTCCGGCGACGGAGAGACTTGTATTTCACTGGTGATGCTTTCAATCATCGAATATTTTTTCAGCACAAGGAGCGTTAACTTTTTGTTGAGAATTTCTCAATAATCCGTCTTGTTCGGATAATTATTGAGAAAATTTTCAATATCTTTAAGAATTGCTCGAAAGTCAGGGTATTTGCTGTCCGATATGCCGCCTTCATACCGAACACGAATTTTAATGTTGAGATTGTTTATCTCCGACTGATGATTCATCTTAAAATCTTGAATTAAGAAGGAAAATTCTTCTGTCGAAAGATCGGGATTTTCGCTTTTGGAAATTACCGGCTGTTTGGCGGTTATACCTTTGTCTGTAGACACAGGTTTTTGCGTCCAGACCGGAGTGATAAACAAAACTAAGGCGATTGCTGAAAAAAGAATTTGTTTCATATTTGCAGAATACTTCAACATAGTCAGGAAAATATATTTACGTGGTCTTTATATTTTATTTATTTCATAAACTTGTCAATCGTTTGTCTCCAAGTTAGATTTGAGTGCGATTCATCCGCAAAGTTTTAGTTTTTCTTTGACGCCGTAAAACTTGTGATTTGTTTATTGAGGAAATTGTTACTGTGTCTGTGCTTTTGTTTGTACGCTTCCGCGGCGGCAATGGCGCAGTATCGGATTGATCAATGGACGGCGGACGACGGGCTGCCGCAGAATTCGGTTTACGGGATAGTTCAAACCCGCGACGGTTATCTGTGGCTGGCGACTGTTGAGGGATTGGCGCGGTTCGACGGCACGCGGTTTACAATTTTCAACAAAAGCAATTCGCCGGGCATCGTCAATAATCGTTTTACCAGTTTGTTTGAAACGGCGGGCGGAGATTTGTGGGCGGGAACCGAAGAAAGCGGCGCGGCGCGTTTTCACGGCGGGCGGTTTGAACATTTCGGCGCTGACGCGGGCGCTCCGCGTCAAGTGGGTTGGATTGAAGCGGATGCAGAGAACGGCGGAGTTGTGATTCACGGCGATAATCAGGCATTTCATTTTTCGGACGGGAAATTTTCGCCGGTTGATGCGGGATCGAATTTTTCGCAAGGGACGCGACTTCCTCTCATCCCGAACAGGAAAATATTTTGCGTCTTTAATTCCAAAATATTTCCCGACTGTTTTATTGACGGGCGTTGGCAGAGTTTTTCGCTCGCCGCCGCCTTGCCGCAGGAAAATATCTTATTAGCAGCACAGCCGGTGAACTTAATATGGGGAGCGCAGGAGGCGAACGGAATCGTCTGGCTGATAACCGCCGACGGGCGACTTGCGCGGGCGGAAAACGGGCGAATCACCGGCTTTTTTGACGAGCGCGACGGCTTGCCCGAATTTCCATTGTGTTTTATGACCGGCTCGCGTCTCGGTCTCGTTGCCAAAGACGCGGACGGCTCGCTGTGGCTGGTTGATTTGCCTTCGATGCGGAAAGAATTGCTGTTCAAAAAAGCCGCTGTTCCGCCGCCGCTCGAAAAGGCGGAGATTTTATCAAATTATCAGGATAATGAAGGCAATCTCTGGTTCGGCACGGGACGCGACGGTTTGTATCGAGCCAGAAAACAGGTCATCACCGCTTATTCCGAGGCGGACGGCATCGCGGATAAAAACGTCTATCCGATTTACGAAGACCGCGCCGGGACGATTTGGATTGGAACGACGGGCGGACTTTTCAAATATGAAAACGAAACTTTTACTTCGGTCAAATCCACCGATAATTTTCAGGTCAACGCCATCGGCGAAGATGCTGCCGGGCGCATTCTCATCAGCAATTACGGCGCGTTATACGTTCAGGAAAACAACCGGTTCGTGCCGTTCGAGCGCGGAAAAATTCCCGGTGACGGTTACATTTATGCGATTCACGCTGACCGCGAAAACGCGCTCTGGATGGGCAGCGGACGCGGATTGAGGCGTTTCAAAGACGGAGTTCTGACCGGTTTTACAACCGCCGACGGACTTGCCGGAAACGACGTCAAAGTCATCATCGAAGCGCGGGCGGGCGGGCTGTGGATCGGAACTTACGACGGTTTGACACATTTCAAAGACGGCAAATTTACAAGCTGGCGGGAAGCGGACGGCTTGCCGAGCCGCACGGTTCGCGCACTTTATGAAGACGCGGACGGGACGCTCTGGATCGGCAGTTATGACGGCGGGCTTGCCAGATTTAAGGACGGAAAATTCACCCGCTACGATATGAAAACGGGTTTGCCGAACGATGGCGCGTTTCAGATTTTAGAAGACGACAATCGAAACTTTTGGATTTCGTCGAATCGCGGAATTTATCTGGTCAAGAAAGACGAACTGAACGAGTTTGCTGACGGCAAACGCGCCACGATTACATCGGTTTCATACGGCAAGGCGGACGGAATGCTCAACGCCGAATGCAACGGCGGACGCTCGCCCGCCGGAGTGAAAACGCGCGACGGGCGGCTTTGGTTTCCGACACAGGACGGAGTGGCGATAATTAGCCCGCGCGAAATCAAATCCAATTCACAGCCGCCGCCGGTCGTCATCGAAAACGTCAAAATTGACAACAACGATGCCGAATTCAGCAATAATGATGTCGAATCTGACAGCGAGAAATCCAAAATCCAAAATCCAAAATCTAAAATCCAGATTGAGCCTTCGCAGCAAAATTTCGAGATCAGTTACACCGCGCTGTCGTTTATCAATTCGGAAAATCTGCGCTTTAAATACAAGCTCGAAGGTCTCGACGACGATTGGACTGACGCGGGAACCAGACGGCTGGCTTATTACTCGCACGTTCCGCCGGGAAATTATACGTTTCGCGTGATTGCGGCGAACAGCGACGGCGTTTGGAACGAGCAGGGCGCAACGCTCAGGATCGTCGTGCTGCCGCCTTTTTATCGCACCTGGTGGTTTTTAATTCTGACTGTTTTCGTAATCGTTGCGGTCGTTTATCTGCTTATCCGGCGGCGCTTTAATCAACTCGAAAAAGAGCGGCTGGCGCAGGCGGATTTTTCGCGTCGTTTGATAAATGCGCACGAAACCGAACGCCGACGCGTTGCCGGCGAGCTTCACGATTCCATCGGTCAAAGTTTGGCAATGATCAAAAACAGCGCCGTTTTCGGCGGGAAGACTATCAGCAGCGTAGCGGATGCCAAAGAACATCTGGCGGAAATTTCGGGCGCGTCGGCGCAGGCAATCTCGGAAGTGCGCGAGATTGCCTACAATCTGCGCCCCTTTATGCTCGACCGGCTCGGTTTGACTAAGGCAATCGGCTCTTTATTGAATAAAATTGCGGGTAATTCCGCCATTAAAATCAATTCCGAAATTGAAAATATTGACGAGGTATTTGAAAGCGAGAGCGAATTAAGTATCTACCGCATAATTCAGGAATGTTTGAACAATGTTATGAAACATTCCGAGGCACGGGAAGTAAAAGTTAAGATTACAAAAAGCGAGCGCGGCGTTTTGATTAAAATTTCTGACAACGGAAAGGGTTTTGACATAAAAAAACGGCAAAATAAAAAAGACGGGCGCGAAGGTTTCGGGTTGTTGGGAATGATGGAGCGCGTGCGAATTCTGGGCGGAACATTTGAGGCAAATTCGGCAATCGGCAAAGGGACGACGGTTAAAGTTGAAATATGGAAACACAAATAAAAATCGTAATGGCGGACGATCATCCGATTGTTCGGCAGGGTTTGCGGAAAATTATCGAAACCGACAAAAATTTGCTGATCGCTGCCGAAGCCGGTAACGGGAAGGAAGCGCTCGATTTGATTGAAGAGCATCGTCCGCAAGTCGCCGTTCTCGACATTGATATGCCCGTAATGGACGGTTTCGCAGTAGTGCGCGAACTACAAAAGCGGCGCATCGAGACGGAAGTCGTTTTTCTGACGATGCTCGATGAAGAAGAAACGTTTCAGGCGGCGATGGATTTGAACGTGCGCGGCTACGTTTTGAAAGACAGCGCAGCGGATGAAATCGTCTCGGCAATAAAATCCGTCGCCAAAGGTCGCCCGTTTTTGAGTCCGGCGATGTCCGCGATGCTTTTGAGTCGCCGCCGCCGCTCCGACGAACTCGAAAAACAGCAGCCCGGACTTCACCTGCTCACACCATCCGAACGCCGCGTCTTAAAACTCGTCGCCGACGACAAAACCAGCAAAGAAATCGGCGAAGAATTATTTGTCAGCTACCGCACGATTGAAGCTCACCGAGCCAATATCTCCCGCAAATTAAATTTAAGCGGCAATTTAGCATTGATAAAATTCGCCGCCGCCAATAAATCCGAACTTTAGGAATCCAACCTGAAAAATTCTACAACCCTTTATGCAGTCTGTCTTTAGGCAGATTTCGCGGGAGTTGCCGCGCTCAAAAATAGGTGTCAACACCTAGACGAAATTAGGTGTCAGCACGAATTCCCACCATTTCCGAACTCGGATACCCTTGCGTTAAATGAAATCGGATCTGAAAAAGAAATTGGCATTGAAAGTATTGATTGTTGACGACAATCAGCAGGCGCGAACGATGATCAGACATTATCTGCACAAACTCGCTGATGTCGTCGCCGAATGTGAAGACGGCGCGGACGCGCTTGATTGTTACGAAAAAAACCGACCGGATTGGGTTTTGATGGATTGGGAAATGAGGACGGACGGTTTGACGGCGACGCGCCGCATCGTCAAAGCGCACCCGGAAGCCCGCATTCTGATCGTGACGCAGCACGACGACATGCGCGACGCGGCAATCGAAGCGGGCGCGCGCGGTTTTGTTTTGAAGGACGACCTGCTCGCGCTCGGTTCATTTCTGGAAAAACGTTAAAGACTCAAGCCCGGAGCGGCGGAGAAAACAATGACATTGAAAATAAATTATCAGAGGAGAAAAATTATGAACAGACTAAAATCACACGCGGCGATGTTTGCCCTTATTATTGGTTTATTAACGACTTTCACTCAAACGGCGCGGGCGGAATCGTGGTCGTGGGAAAATCTTTTTTCCTTTGGGTCATCGGAAAATGCCGCTGCGGTTTGCACGATGGATCCGGTCGTCGTCAACAATCTCGATTCCGGCGCGGGTTCACTGAGGAAGGCGGTCATTGATGTCTGCTCGGGCGGCACGATCTCTTTCAGCGAGGCGGCGCGCGGCACAATCCATTTGACCGGCGGATCGATCGTAATCAACAAAAACCTGACAATCGCGGGACCGGGCGCGGACGCGCTGACGCTCCGCAGCGCTGTCGGATCGGGATCCAAAAACAACGTCGTTATTGTGAACCAGGGCGTGACCGCCGTCATTTCCGGTCTGACCGTCTCGGACGGATTCGCCGACTGGGGCGGCGGAATTAGCAATAGTGGAAACCTGACCGTCAGGAATGTCGTCCTCAGCAATAATCGTGGAATCTATGGGGGCGGCGCAATTATGAACTACGGCACGCTGACTCTCGACAAATCGCTGGTCACCGGGAACGGGAATGGGAGACAGGATGACTATACGCGGGTCTACTCCACGGAAGGCGGCGGCATCCACTCGTCTTCCAACACATCGCTGACCATCACCGATTCGACGGTCTCGGGCAACAACTCGAATCGGGGCGGCGGGATTTACGCTACGTCCGCAACCATCACCAATTCGACCATCGGGGACAATCGTGTATTCGATGGTGGACCTGTTATTGATAGTTATGGCGGGGGGCTTTTCATCGACTGGGATGGGGAGGTGACGCTGACCAACTGCACCGTCTCACAAAATTCTGCTCATTCGAATATCAGTGAAGGTGGCGGAATTTTCAACAACGGCGGCACATTGACGCTGATCAATACGACCGTCGCTGACAACGCAATCTTGACGAGTAAAGACCGTAACAGCGTTCATGGTGCCGGCATTGCAATCTACGCTGCTGGGGCGATTGGCACGGTCAATGCCCGGAATTCGATCATCGCCGGGAACAAAGTAACCTATAACTCCAATCCTAGCAGCACAAGTGGCATTCCCATCACTACCTCTGCCCTTAAACAGTTCTACGGCACGCTGACTTCGCAGGGCTACAATTTGATCGGCAGCACTAATGGAGCGCAGATCAGCGGCGACACGACCGGCAATATCGTCGCCACAGATCCCCGCCTCAGCCCGCTCGGTTCCTACGGCGGACCGACGCGGACGCAAACTCTGCTGACCGGCTCGCCCGCCATCAACGCCGGCAACACGGCGACTTCGCCCGCGACCGACCAGCGCGGCGCAGCCAGAGTCGGCACGGCGGACATCGGCGCGTTCGAGCTGAACAACCCGGCAAACGGCGGCACTTTTACCGCCCAACTGCCCGATGGTGTTGTTCAAACACCTTACAGTTACACGGTCGCCGATTTTCCAGTTTATGACCATTTTGGTGACCCCAATCCTGCCCTTAGATATACATATACGGTGACGGGCGGCGTACTGCCTAACGGCATTTCACTGTCAACCACATTCTATAGTATCGACCGCCGCGAAAGGCAGAATGTCAAAGTCAGCGGAACGACGAGCCAAACCGGTGTCTTTAATTTCTCAGTGACGGCAACCAGCGGCGCAAACTCGTTTGTCACCGATTACAGTTTGGTGATCGGCGATTCGAATCCGACCCCGACGCCAACTCCGACACCAACTATCACACCAACGCCAACTCCGACGGCAACACCGACGGCAACACCGACGCCGACGATTACGCCAACACCGACGCCGACGATGACGCCGACACCATCGCCGACACCGACTCCGAACACGCCGCCGAACGCTGCGGCTGATGTTTCCAGCGTGAACGAGGACACGACGCTTAATATCAACGCGCCCGGCGTTTTAGGCAACGATACGGACGCTCAAAATGACTCGCTGACCGCTCAACTGCAAACGTCACCGGCAAATGCCGCTTCGTTCGCATTAAACGCCAACGGTTCGTTCAGCTACACGCCGAACCCGAACTTCAACGGCACGGATTCGTTCACCTACACCGCGTTCGACGGCAGTTTCTCGTCAAATACGGCAACCGTGACGATCACCGTTAATCCGGTCAACGATAATCCCGACGCGCTCAACGACTCGGCGACCGTCGCCGAAGACAGCGGCGCGAATACCATCAGCGTCCGAAACAATGACAACATTGCGCCCGACACGGGCGAAACACTCTCCGTCACGTCCGTTACACAGGGCGCGAGCGGCTTGGTTGCAGTGACGAATGGCGGCGCGGATGTCAGCTATACGCCGAACGCCAACTTTAACGGCGCAGATTCGTTCACCTATACGATTTCCGACGGTAACGGCGGCAGTGACACGGCGACGGTGAACATTACTGTTACGTCAGTCAATGACGCCCCGAATGCCGTTGATGATTCGGCGACAGTTGATGAAGACAGCGGCGCCAATGCCGTCAGCGTCTTCGCTAACGACTCGATACTGCCGGATACAGGTGAAACTCTAACCATTACGGCGAAGACTAACGGCGCCAACGGAACGGTAGCAATCACCGGGAACGGCACAGGTTTAACTTATGCGCCGAATGCCGGTTTCAACGGCACCGACAGTTTCACCTACACCGTCAGCGACGGCAACGGCGGCACTGATACTGCCACCGTCAGCGTCACAGTCACCGCCGTCAACGACGCGCCGACGCTCGACGCCATCGGCAACAAGACGACGAATGAGGGCGCGGCGCTGACCTTTACGGCGACCGGCAACGACGCCGCCGACAGCCCGGCGAATAGTCTCGCGTACAGCTTGATCGGCGCTCCCGCAGGCGCGACCATCTCGGCTGCCGGAGCTTTCAGTTGGACGCCGACCGAAGCGCAAGGACCGGGACAGTTTAGTTTCCGCGTGCGCGTCACAGACAGCGGCACTCCCAATCTTTTCGACGAAGAAGAGATCACCGTCACGGTCAGAGAAGTCAACGCCGCGCCCGTGCTTGGCGCTATCGGCAACGGGTCGGGTTTCTGGGGCAACTCTCTCGGCTTCACGGCGACGGCGACAGACTCGGACCTCCCGGCTAACACTCTGACTTACGCGCTCGCGGGAACAGTTCCCACCGGCGCGAGCATCACCGCCGCAGGCGTCTTCACGTGGACGCCCACCTCGGCGCAACTCGGCACGTACACCTTTACAGTACTGGTCACAGACAACGGCACGCCGTCGCTTTCCGACAGCGAGACGATCAGCATCACGGTTGGCAAACGTCCGACCATGCTCGTTTATACCGGCGACTTTGCGGAGCAGTATTCAGACCGGCAGGCATTGTCGGCGACGTTGGTTGACGCCGGCGGCGGCGCGTTGAACGGGACGCCGCTTTCGGGCAGAACCGTCGGCTTCGCCGTCGGAACGCAGAATACGTCAACCGTGACGAACGCTTCGGGAGCGGCGGCAAATCTGATTCTGACGCAAAACCCGAACGTGAATTACGCGATTGCTTCTTCGTTCGCGGGCGACACGGCTTATCTGGCGGCAAGCGACAGCGATTCATTCGACATCACGCAGGAAGACGCCCGCGTTTATTACACGGGAATGACGTTCGTGAACACGGCGAGCGCCACAAGCAGCACGGCGACAACGACGCTTTCGGCAACCGTCCGCGACATCACGGCTGAAACTTCGGACGCGGCTTACGACCCGACCGCGGGCGATATTCGCAATGCCACGGTGACGTTCGTCAACCGCGACGCCGCCAATGCTCCGATTGCGGGCTGCGCGAATCTGCCGGTGCAACTCGTCAACGCCGCCGACCCGAAAACCGGCACGGTGACTTGTAATTGGTCAGCGAATATCGGAAACGCTGATTCCGACTCGTTCACTATCGGCATCGTCGTCAACAATTATTACGACCGCAACGCTTCGACCGACAACGCAGTGGTGACGGTTTCCAAACCTTTGGGAACGAACTTTATCACCGGAGGCGGTTATCTGGTTTTGACCGACCAGTCAGCCGGACAATACGCGGGCGGCGCGGGCTTGAAGACCAACTTCGGCTTCAATGTTAAATACACCAACAGCGGAAGTAATCTGAAGGGTAAAGTCAATATTGTCGTCCGGGCGGCGGACGGTAAGGTTTACCAGATCAAAACTAATGCGATAGAGACAATGGCAGCGAATAACTCGAATCCGCTCGCGCGGACGGCGGTTTTCACCAGCAAAGCCAGCATCACGGACATTACCGACCCGCTCAACCCAATTTCGCTTGGCGGCGGTCATTCATTCCAGATGAAACTGACCGACAAGGGCGAACCGGGCAGCACGGACACCATCGGCATCACTTTGTATGCTAACGGGACGGGCGCGTTGTTGTTCTCGAGCAATTGGAGCGGCACGCAGACGGTTGAACAAATCTTAAGCGGCGGCAATCTGCAAGTTCGTTAGAGCAGGCTAAATGGTCTTGAAAATAAACACCAGCGCGGGGCAGTCAAATAAGATTGTCCCGCGCTGGCTTCATTCTTGCGAAACAAAGGTGAAAGCCGCCCGCGCTAATCACGGCGAAAGGGTAATTTCCGTAATTGTATTTCTATTTACAACAGAGATTGCTTGTGAAACGAGTTTTTGACTCTCTCCAAAATACAACTTAAACTGCATCAGTCAGCCGAGTAAGAATAATCGTTAAACCGAACTTATGATCCTGTCTGCAGGCGCAGTTGTCAGTCATTACAAAATTCTCCGTTCAATCGGCGCGGGCGGAATGGGCGAAGTGTTTCTGGCGGAAGACGTGCGGCTCGACCGCAAAGTTGCGCTCAAGATTCTGCCCGAAAATATTTCCGCTGGTGTGGACGGCTTGAACCGTTTTCGGCAGGAAGCAAAATCGGCTTCAGCTTTGAACCACCCGAACATCATCACGGTTTTCGACGTCGGCGAATTTGAGGGAAAGCATTTTATCGCCGTCGAATACATTGACGGCGAAACCTTGCGCGAGCGGATGAAAAAACGTCTGACTTTTGATGAGACTCTTTCGATTTGTATTCAGACGGCGGAGGCGCTTTCGGCGGCGCATCAGGCAGGGATAGTTCACCGCGACATCAAGCCGGAAAACATTATGATTCGCCCGGACGGTTATGTGAAAGTGCTTGATTTCGGCTTGGCGAAGCTCACGGAACAGCCGACGAACCCAAAGACCGCCGAAGCGGAAGACGCGACGAAAAAGCTGGTCAAGACGAATCCGGGCGTGGTGATGGGAACTGCCGCTTATATGTCGCCCGAACAGGCGCGCGGCAAAGCGGTTGACGCTCGCTCGGATGTGTTCAGCTTCGGCGTGATGATGTATGAAATTCTCGCCGGACGAGTGCCGTTTGCGGGCGAGACGATGATGGACGTTATCTTGGCGATTATGAACGACGAAGCCACGCCTTTGCAGTCTTTTGCCGCGCATCTGCCCAGAGAGTTAGTCCGTATCGTCCATAAAACGCTGAAAAAGAAACGCGAGCAGCGTTATCAAACGAGCAAAGATTTATTGAACGATTTGAAGGATTTGCGCGACGAGTTGCAGCAGGAATTGATTCTGGAAAGAACCGCCGTACCGAACAAGGCGGAAAAGTCTGAAGCAAACGCGACGAGCCACGCAAAACTTTCCACCAGTTCGGGCGGCAGGCTCAAAGATTCGCTTTTGCTGATTGATTTCGAGAACCAGACGGGCGAGGCGATTTTCGATTACACCTTGAAAACCGCGCTCTCTTTTGCGCTCGGTCAGTCGCCGTTTTTGGGCATCGCGCCGGAGGCGAAAATCGCGCAGAGTTTGCGGCAGATGAAGCGCCAGCCGAACGAGCGCGTCACCCGTGAGTTGGCGGAAGAGTTGTGTTTGCGGCTGAATCTGAAGGCTTTCTTGGCGGGCAGCATCTCGAACTTAGGCTCAATCTATTTTCTCACCCTCGAAGCGGTCAACGCCCGCACGGGCGAAAGTCTGGGGCGCGAATACGAGCAGGCGAACAATAAAGAGGAAGTGCTGGCGGCTTTGAGCCGTGCGGCTTCGGGCATCAGGGAAAAGCTCGGCGAAAGTTTGAGTTCGATTCAAAAATACGACACGCCGCTTGAGATGACCACTTCATCGTTTGAAGCATTAAAGTTTTATTCTTTCGGTTATGAGCAAGCATATAGCGGCAAACTTTTGGAAGCGATTCCGTTTTTTCAAAAAGCGCTGGAATTCGATGCTGAATTTGCTGCTGCCTATATGGAATTAGTGGTGATTTATGCCAATACGAATCAATGGAAACTGGCGAAAGAGAATGCAGTCAAAGCTTTTGAACTGAAGGATTCGGTCGGCGAAGATGAAAAACTTCGCATCAGCTATTTTTATTACAAAATTGTGACGGGCGAGATGGACAAAGCAATCTCAACGCTCGAATTGTGGCGCAAGTCTTATACTTCGACCGTTTCGCCGTTTACCAGACTCGCCGATTGTTATATGCGACTTGGACAGTTCGAGCGGGCGGTTTCGGTTTGCCGTGAAGCATTGAGTTCAACGAATGTCGCAACCGCTGCACTTTATGGCAATCTGGCATATTCGCTCTTGTCGCTCGGACGCTTTGATGAAGTCAAGGAAGCGTGTCGGGAAGCCTTTGCCAGAAACTTTGACGGCGAATATTTTCACCTTGCGCTTTTTCAGATTGAATTTATCGAAAATGATGCGGCGTTGATGGCTGAAAGCCTGAAATCGTTCAACGGGCGCAATGACGAATATCTCGCGCTCGACGCGCAAGCGGGCGCGGCGGCATTCGCCGGCAAATGGCGCGCGGCGCAGGATTTCTCGCGCCGTTCGATTGATCTGGCAAACCGCAGCACCGCCCGTGAAGTCGCCGCCCAATACGCCGCCCAACAAGCCCTCAGAATAGTTTTATGGAGCGGTAAGTCGGGTTTGCCCGATCCGGCGGACGCGCAACTGAAAACCGTCTTAAAAACGCAAACCAACAAGGCTTTAAATTTAGAACGCGGAAAAGATGTGATGAAGCGGGCGGCTCTCGCGCTGGCAGTCGCCGGACAAACCGCCGAAGCCGATGCGCTAATAAAAGAACTGCATCAGGAAAACCCGAAAGACACTTTGCTGAACGAACTGTGGTTGCCACTGGTTCGCGCCGCCGCTCTTCTGCAAACGGGCAAAGCCAAAGAAGCCATCGAAGAACTGGAAATCACCGAACGCTATGAACGCGCCGCTGAATTCTACCCGCAATATCTGCGCGGATTGGCATATCTTCAACTGAACAAACCCAAACAGGCAATTAGAGAATTGGACAAGATTCTCAACAATCGCGGTGAATCACCGCTTTCATCAATCTACGCATTGGCACAACTCGGCAAAGCACGGGCAATGAAAAAGAAAGAAGAATACGAGAAGTTTTTTGAGCTATGGAAAGAAGCCGATAAAGATATGCCCGCGCTGAATGAGGCAAAAAAGGAATTTGAAAATCTAAATTAAGAATGCAGATTTTTACAAAAAAGCCCCGCTTGTTTCGTGCGAGGCTTTTTTATTTTACGCCGCCGGATTGTTTGAGTGATAAAGCAAAGTTAATTCTTTCGCTTTGAAAGATTTTCTCTGCATTTCGATTCGCGCGGCGATTCCGGCTTGTGCTTGAATCGAGGTTCGGCGGGCGGCGACGAGCGTTTAACAGGCGGTGATGAAAAACTCTTGCGGCGGCTTAAAGCTATGCTAAAATGAGAATTATTATGCAGAGGCTCGAAGCAATTATAGACAAAAACGGAGTTGTCAGACTGTTGGGCGAAGTTCATCTGACTGAAAGCCGGCGGGCGGTGCTGACAATTTTAGACGAAAAACCGGATGCCGATTTGGAGCGGCAAAACGTCTCGCAGCTTTCCCAGAAAAAGCGTTTGTCGGCTTTGTTTGCAAAAATGCGCGACGTGAAGATGTTTCAAAACGTAGAAAACCCGACGACGTGGCAAAGGAAACTGAGAGATGAATGGGAATAAAGCGCTTCTCGACACCAATGCGATTATTTTTGCGTCGAAACAGATGATTGATGTTGATAAACTTCTTGCCGGATACGATAAATTCTACGTCTCAATCGTCAGCTACATCGAAATTTATGCATATAATTTTACCGACCGGGCGGAAAAAGATTTTATAGACGAGTTTTTTACAATCCTTGAAATCGTCGAAGTAAATAAAGAAGTTGCCGACCAGGCTATCCTCTATCGCAAAAATAAACTTAAAAAGATCAAACTGCCCGACGCGGTAATTTTAGCTTCCGCCAAATACATCAATGCCGAAGTGCTGACGGATGATTGGGACGATTTTCAAAATATAGATTCAACCGTCATCGTCAAAAACATTGATGATTTAAAGATTTAAAGTTCATACTGTCTTAAAAACCGAGCTGTCACTTATCCGGCAAGTTAAAGCCCCGCCGGTTTGAGCGAGGCTTTTTTATTCGGCGTTTAGATTAGCTTTTTAGCGGGTTTTACCGGCAAAGTTATACTGACCTCCCGCAATGCTAAAAAGCGTTTTAAGCCGGATTGTTTGAGTGATAAAGCAAAGTTAATTCTTTGGCTTTGAAAGTTTTATTGCCGGAAATTGTCTCAAACCATTTTTTTGAGATGGTTTTAATTCGTGCTAAATTTCTATAAAAAACCTGCCGCTTTTAAAGAATTAGACTTTTTCAAAAAATCCAAATAATGCTAGAATTTGCCCACCTTCTTGAATGCTCGAAAACGAACAACAAATCGGACATTATAAAATTCTTTCGCCTCTCGGTGCGGGCGGAATGGGCGAAGTCTTTTTAGCGGAAGACTCGCGGCTCGGACGGCGTGTAGCACTAAAACTGTTGTCCTCCAACATTTCTGCCGATGCGAGTCATTTAGACCGCTTTCGTCAGGAAGCGCGCACTGCATCAGCCTTAAACCATCCGAACATCATCACAGTTTTTGAAATCGGAGAATTCGGCGGTCAGCACTTTATTGCCGTCGAATACATCGAAGGACAAACTTTGAGAGAGAGAATGAAAAAGCGTCTGAGCTTCGATGAAACTCTTTCCATTATAATCCAGACGGCAGAAGCGCTTTCAGCCGCACACGAAGCGGGTATCATTCACCGAGACATCAAGCCAGAAAATGTGATGATTCGCAAAGACGGTTATGTAAAAGTGCTGGATTTCGGTCTGGCGAAACTATCGGAACAACAAATTAACGGGAATAAAGCAGACGCGGAAGATGCAACTAAGAAACTCGTCAAAACAAATCCTGGCGTTGTAATGGGAACAGCCGCTTATATGTCGCCCGAACAGGCGCTTGGAAAAGCTGTTGATGCTCGGAGCGACGTTTTCAGCTTCGGCGTGATGATGTATGAAATCTTAGCAGGGAAAATTCCTTTTACTGGCGAGACGATGATGGAGATTATTCAATCGGTCATCAATTCCGAACCTCAGTCTTTACAAAGTTTTGCTCCGCACCTGCCGAAAGAACTGATTAGAATAGTCCATAAAACATTAAAGAAGAAAAAGCAGGAACGTTATCAAACAACCAGAGATTTATTGAATGACCTGAAAGAATTGCGCGATGAATTGCAGCAGGAATCAATCTTAGAAAGAACCGCCGTTCCGAATAAGGCGGAAAAGTCCGAAGAAGGCGCGACGAGTGTAACAAAACTTTCGACCAGTTCGGGCGGCAGACTCAAAGATTCGCTGCTGCTGACTGATTTTGAGAACACGACGGGCGACCAGATTTTCGACCACACCTTAAAAACCGCGCTCGCCTTTTCGCTCGGTCAGTCGCCGTTTCTGGACATTGCGCCCGAGGCGAAAATCGCGCAGAGCCTCAAGCTGATGAAACGCTCGACGGGCGAGCGCGTAACAAGAGAATTGGCTGAGGAACTGTGTTTGCGGCTGAATCTGAAAGCGTATCTCGCGGGCAGCATCTCGAATTTAGGCTCAATGTATTTTCTCACCCTCGAAGCGGTCAACGCCCGCACGGGCGAAAGTCTGGGGCGCGAATACGAGCAGGCAAACAATAAAGAGGAAATTCTGGCGGCTCTGAGCCGCGCGGCGACTGGCATCAGGGAAAAGCTCGGCGAAAGTTTGAGTTCGATTCAAAGATATGACATTCCGCTTGTTGCAACTACTTCATCGTTTGAAGCCTTGAAGTTTTTTACTTTCGGTGTGGAGCAATCAAGGAGCGGCAAAAATTTGGAAGCAATTCCGTTTTTTCAAAAGGCGCTGGAATTCGATTCTGAATTTGCTGTTGTTTATGCAGCTTTAGCGGTAATTTATGCCAACACGAATCAATGGAAACAGGCGAAAGAGAATGCAGTCAAAGCCTTTGAACTGAAAGATTCGGTCGGCGAAAATGAAAAACTTCGCCTCAGCTATTTTTATTACAAACTTGTGACGGGCGAGATGGACAAAGCAATCTCGACGCTCGAATTGTGGCGCAGGACTTACACTTCGACTGCTGCGCCCCTTACCAATCTTGCCGACTGTTATATGCGGCTCGGACAGTTCGAGCGGGCGGTTTCTGTTTGCCGCGAAGGTTTGAGTTCAGCGAATGTCACAGCCGCCGTCTTATACGCAAATCTGGCAGAATCGCTCTTGCCGCTCGGACGCTTTGATGAAGTCAGGGAAACTTGTCGGGAAGCCTTTGCCGGAAACTTTGACGGCGATATTTTTTACCTTCTACTTTTTCAGATTGGATTTATCGAACAAGACGCGGCGTTGATGGCTGAACATCTGAAATGGTTCTCTGGTCGCACGGACGAATATCTCGCGCTCGATTTGCAAACGGGCGCGGCGGCATTCGCAGGCAAATGGCGCGCGGCGCAGGATTTTTCACGCCGCGCGATTGACCTTGCCGCCCGCACCAACGCCCGTGAAGTCGCCGCCCGCTTTGCCGCCGAACAAGCCCTGCGAATAGTCTTCTGGAGTTCGGGAACGGGTTTGCCGAAAGCGGACGACAATCAACTGAAAACCGTTTTGAAAACTCAGACGAACAAGGCTTTGAATCTCGAACGCGGAAAAGAAGTAATGTCACGCGCCGCCCTTGCGCTGGCAGTCGCCGGACAAGCGGCGGAAGCCAACGCGCTCGCCGACGAGCTGCACAAAGAGCGCCCCGCCGACACTCTGCTCAACGAACTGTGGCTGCCGCTCGTCCGCGCCGCCGTTCTGTTGCAATCGGGCAAAGCCAAAGAAGCAATCGAAGAACTGGAGATTACCGAACGCTATGAACGCGCCGCCGAATTTTACCCGCAATATCTGCGCGGACTTGCCTATCTTCAATTAAACAAAACAAAAAATGCCGTGCGCGAATTCGACAAAATCCTCAACCATCGCGGCGAAGCTCCGCTTTCGTCCGTTTATCCCTTAGCGCAATTAGGAAAAGCAAGAGCTGCGAAAGACAAAGCCGAATACGAAAAGTTTTTCGAGTTGTGGAATGAGGCGGATAAAGATATGCCCGCGCTGATTGAGGCTAAAAAAGAGTTTGAGAATTTAACTGCGTGAGCGAAAAACTTGCCGTCAATCCAGTCATTTCGCGCTGCCGCGTCGAGCGAAAAAATCGGCGCGGGCGGCAATGGGTGAGGTTTATCTGGCTGATGATGCGAGTCTCGAACGGCTCGCTTTTTGTTTGTCACAAATCGAAGCGAGCGAAAAAGCGAAAATTAATTACCGAATAAACGAGCGTTTTTAAGCGGGTTATTGTTAAACACAATGCATTGATATTACAGTAATAGTTATTATAATATAATTGACAATCAGACCTTTTCATCGAATACTTAAAAATGTCGCCAAAATCATCCCCTATATCAGCCAAAACTAAAACTCCAATTTTAGATATTAAAACAGTCGGTAAAACCGTTGGCTACCTGCGAGTTTCCACCGGCGATCAGGAACTCGAAAAAAACAAATCCGACATTCTGCATCTGGCGAATCATCTGAATTTGGGACGAGTAAATTTCGTCGAAGAAATCGTCTCGGGCAAAGTGTCGTGGAAGAAAAGAAAAATTGCGGAGATCATCGAAGAATTCAAAAAAGGCGACACATTGATCGTCAGTGAGTTATCGCGTCTTGGCAGAAGTATGCTCGAGTGTATGGAAATCCTTTCGGTCGCGGTCGAAAAAGGCGTCAGAGTTTATGCCGTCAAAGGCAACTGGTCGCTCGACAACTCGATTCAAAGCAAAATCGTGGCGATGGCTTTTTCGATGGCATCGGAGATAGAACGCGATTTGATTTCCCAAAGAACCAAAGAAGCCCTGCGTTATAAAAAGGAACAGGGCATCAAACTCGGCAGACCGACGGGTCCCGGCAAATCAAAACTCGATCAGTATCGCCCGGAAATCGAAGCACTGCTGGCAAACGGTTCAACACAAAAGTTTATCGCCAATCGCTACGGCACGACCGAAGCCAATCTCCACAACTGGCTCAAAAAGAACTCTCTCAAGCAAAAAGCCGCCTAAATCCGACGACATGTTTTTAGAGTTTTTGACGCTCCGAATAATTTCGTTTTTACAGTAATTCGGGTAAATGGTTACAAAAGGTAAAAATGTTTCATAGAGATTTCTGCAATTCTTCCGTTTACTAAGTTTACCGAAATTTTTCATTGCCGTTTTTACTCGACTTTCTAACCTTATATTCCGGGAAGTAAAAAACGCTTTAAATTAATTAAAATCAGATTGTTATCAAATAATCTATGAAACATTTCAGCAATTCTCGGTTTAGAATTTTCACTGTAGCTGAATTTCATAAAGTTCCGCCATTTGAACAAACAAAGCCGACATCGAACCAAACCAAGCGACTTTGAATAACGAGCGCATCGAGTCCCACAACTTTGCCCGCGTTCGCAAGTTCGCTCGCAATTGCTTGAATAATTCGCAGCACCGCTCCTGAATCTGGTCAATCAAAAACGCCAGCATCATCAGCATCGCTAAAACGGTTGCCAAATACTGCTCGCCGTGTCCGTAATTGTGTTCAAAGTTGTAGCCTTGATTCTTCAAGGTGTTGAAAGTCTCGTTCTCGATTTTCCAGCGAGAACGTCCCGCCCGCATGACTGCTTCCACCGTCCGCCGCGAGAGCGGCAACGATGTCACCCACGTCCAGCGAGTGATTTTGCCCGTTCGCCGACTCGTTTCCTCAAACAGCAGAAAGTTCACCCGCACATCCGCCGCGCTCTGACATAAAAACAAGCCGCCCGTCCACTCGAATCGCTGTTTGTCTCCGCATTCGGCAATTTGCTCGAATCGGTGGACACCGTCCGCTGTTTGTCTGCGCCACTCAAACTGCTTGAATAAAGA